>Ga0073928_10001067_pt1 | contig 55401 bp, 52 predicted proteins | sample PaiPotPPA55metaG_FD_76969 | JGI IMG/M metagenome (GOLD analysis project Ga0073928, IMG submission 76969) | Iron sulfur acid spring bacterial and archeal communities from Banff, Canada, to study Microbial Dark Matter (Phase II) - Paint Pots PPA... ... | reverse complement strand
CGCGGGCAGGGCAAGAGACACAACCGATCTCGAGGGCGGCGCACTCGCCGCGCTCCGGCCGCAACTGCAGGTCGATTTCCTGGCCGCCCATTCCGCGGCGGCTAGCAGGCCTTTCTTCTGGATCGTCTGGCATCCGGCCCGTGTGCGGTGCAGGCAAGCTATCCAGCGAGAAAGGTTCACTCATTTACTTTTTGCCGTGGGTCATCACGTCGCTTGTTTCCAGATCGTGCTCGATCTTCTCGAGCACCTGCGGCGAGCGCTTCTTGAGCATCAACAACCAGATTGCGCCAACCAGCATATACGCAACGAACATATATGGCAGGATGTTATACGGATAATCGGGCACCGGATACACGCTGCCGATCACCGCACCGACCATCGCGATGGCGCCGAGCACGCCCCACACCACGTTGATCGTCTTGAGCTCGCCCTGCTTCTTCAGGTAGATCGGCGCCGCGATCGCGACCAGGAAATACGTGACCAGGAAGCCGAAGGTCGCGAACGTGCTGGTATAGCCGAAGGTGTTGAGCGGACCCGCGCCGAGCATCGCAATGCACACCACGAAGGTCACGATCGAGGAAAACGCAACGGCCAGATACGGCGTCTGGTGCGTACGGTGCACCATACCCATCGAGCGGTGCACGAACTGGTAGCGGCCCATCGAATACAGCAGGCGGCTGGACGAGTTGATGCAGGCGAGCACGCACGAGAACGCGCTGACCGAGGCGATGAGATAAAACACCGGGCCGAGCGGCGAGGCGCCGACGCTCGTGAGCAAGGTGCTGAGCACGGCCGAATCGGCGCCGAGCTTGGCTGCGTCGTCGTGGTAGGCGATCGTCATCGAATAGGCCACAAACATAAAGAACAGGCCCGACAGGATCACGCTCCAGATCACCGCACGCGGAATTACCCGCAGCGGGTTCTTGGTTTCCTGGCCGAGCGAGGCCGCGCTTTCGAAACCCACGTACGAGAAGATGCCGAGCACCATGCCCTGCGCCATACCCTTGCCGCTCACGCCCTGCAGCCCCAGCTGCGTATGGTCGATGATATGGTCCGGATGCAGTGCGAGCACATAGATCAGCACGCCGCCCACGATCACCACCGAAGCGGCTTCGATCCCCAGCGACAGGCGCGAGGAAAGCTTCACGTCACGTGCCGAGAAGAACCAGGCCAGGCCGACAAAGATCGTGTAGACCGCCCACGACGGGATATTGATACCCCAGGCGGAAAAAGCATTCTGCACAAACATCACGCCTGCGGCGCCAACCCCCATCGCAGTGCCCACGTAAGCCGCGATCAAGCCCCAGCCGGCAATGCCGCCCGCCATCGGCCCGAGCGCGCGCGAGATATAGATAAAGAACGAACCAGCCGACGCGATCCGGCTCGAGAGCGCGATGATGCTCATGCTCACCAGTAGCAGCCCGAGCGTAGAAAGACCATAAATCAACCAGGTCCCCGCGCCGGCCAGCGCCGCGATCGCAGTCACGTTGATCGACGGCGTGAAGGTCGGAGAAACGTTCGCGATGGATTGGCCGATCACCTCGGCAAAACCTAACGTACCGGCACGCAGGCCGCCGGATGATACCGGCGCTGCTTGCGTGTTGCTTTGCGGAGTGCTTTGCTGCGTGCTCATGTTGGGCTCCTTATAGATTAGTGAATCAAAGTTGAATGCGCCCAGGTTCCTCCCTACTCCCTGCAACAACATCCATCGTGGTTTAAAAAAGCTACACACAACGCATGTGGCCAAGCTATGCAACACGCTTTTGAACCGGGTTGCAGCGCGCTTTAAGCTCGTCTTCAATCAAGCGGGAATTTTATTGGTGAGCAATAAACTTTCCCCAGGTGAAACCATTCGCGCGTGACCCGCCGCAGCAATCTGCGACGCTTTCTGGCACCAAACGCGGTCACGCCTATCACCTGCTTGCCTACGACCAGGGGCCGCGCAAGCTCTTCGAACCCTTCCTGATTACGATGGAGGACGAGGCGGAACTTGCCTGAGTTCGAGCATCCGGGCACCGAATTCATTCACATGCTCAAAGGCGTGATCGAATACCGCCACGGTCAGCACACCTACATTCTTCATCCTGGCGACACGCTTCACGTTCCAGGCTGAGATACCGCACGGTCCTGTGCGTCTGATCAAGACGCCCATTCAATTCCTGTCGATCTTTGTGTATCCGCAGCCGGCTGCTGACTGATCTCCCGCTGTTTCCGGTCACCACCAACGGGTAAGCCAAGGCAACGTTTGTGCCATGTTCATGCCGGGAATCAAAAATTCCCTTCAATAAACGCTTTGCGCGCGGCGAGCCTTTGTCGGCATTCAGGCTGAAGGGCTCACTGGCTTAACTGCGGTGCACATCTTCATTGAGGCTGGTGCGACTTTGCACAAGAACGGGGTGTGCGGTTACGCAGCGTTAAAAGCAACGCCTATTGGACCGGCGTTCGACACGGTCCAATAAAGTTGTTCCAAGCGGTCGATGGATCCGTAAACTGAGTTAGACAGACCCAGCAATACTGTCACTATTAATTTCATCCGGCCCAAACAAGTGCGATAGGTCCGCGCCACTTAACCGGACGGAAAGCGGGTACATGTTTAGTACATGTTTGGTATCGCGACGAATAAAACGATGTTTTTTCAATGACTTACATAAACAATCCGGCTCCTCTTGGGCACCAATAAGCACAGCAAGACTGGCCACGCCCGCTTGAAGCTCGTCGAGGTTGTTAGGAATGGCATTCGGCAACGATCAAATCGAACCGCGCTAAACGACGTTCTTTTCCACGATCGGACGGCCCTCGATCACGCGCTCCCAGCTCAGCGACGACAGGTCGAGTGAAGTGTACTTACCTGAGAGGATCAACTCGCTCACCCCACGTCCGGTGGCGGGGCCCTGCTGAAGCCCATGACCGCTGAAACCATTCGCGAACACACAATTTTCGATGTCCGGGTGATAGCCGATGATTGCGTTCTGGTCGAGCACGTTGTACTCGTAGTAGCCGGACCAGCAGTTTTCAACGCGCAGGGCTTCGAATTCCGGAACACGATGAGCAAGTGTCGGCCAGATGACTTCGTCGAAGATAGCGTGGTCGACTTCGTCCAGCGGCAGGTCATCCGGGTCATTGTCCGGACTCGGCGACGCACCGCAGATATACGTCTTCCCCTCAGGGCGAAAATAGACGCCGGTCGGGTCGATCAGCAAGGGGCAGTGTTCTAGCCGCGCCGGTGACGACACATTGAAGATGCTCCGGCGCCGCGCGAAAACAGGGATCTCGATACCCATCATTTCCGATATCTTGCGTGTCCACGCCCCCGCTGCATTGACCACCGTGTCGCACGCGTAGCGCACGCCATTGCCCGCAACGGCGTGCGTGACCCGTCGGCCGTCCCGTAGCAGTCCGGTCACATCCGCCGTGACGTACCGCACCCCCAGCGACTGCGCGTTCTTGCGAAGAGCCTGCACGAGACCGTAGCCGTCGAACCACCCTTCGCCACTTTCACCAAACGCTCCGGAGACGAGATCCTCGACGTTCAACCAAGGAAACTTCGCATGCAGTGCGTCCCGCCCCATGAGCGTGATGTCCGCGCCAAGCTTCCTTTGCAACGCGTGGTTTTCGCGAAGCGTGGCATCCCCAGCCTGCGTGGCGAGGAAAAGATAACCGCCTTCGTGCAGCTCAATCGCCGGCTTGAAACCGTCGACTTCAAGGATGTCGCCAATACCGCGAAGAAACTCGATACCGTACAACGACATTTGAATGGAAAGCGGCGTGGAGAACTGCTGCCGGATCGATGCGGCCGAAAGCGCCGACGATGACTTCGCGTAGCTGGGGTCGCGTTCGATCACGGTCACCTCAACCGTCGGGTCTGAAGCACGCAGAAAATAGGCGATCGAACTACCGATTACCCCGCCACCCACTATAACTACTTTAGAACTCACGACGCACTCCAGATTATATGTAGCTCAGTATATGTAGCTCAACGGCTCGCGTTCGCGAGCACGTTCCCTAAAGCCGCCTTTTAAACCAACTAAGCCTGATGTCGGTTAATGCAATGGTGCTCAAGACGTCACACGCTTAGCTTTAGCCTCTCCGCAAGCCGCGCAATGGCTTCTCTCCATGGAGCGTCGAAGTGACGCGCCTTCAGATGATCCAGTCCTGCCTTGGTAAAAGTCCGCTCCGTCGCGATGCCTGCCGAGATATCAAGAAGTCTCTTTCCCGGCAAGCCCAGGGCGAAGCTGGCTGGACCCGCAATGTTGCCGAGCGTCAACGCGCGAGCAGCGTCAGGTTCAAGACCATGCCGCTCAAGCTCGACCGCGAGCACATCGGCAAGGTCGTATATCCACGTCGACACACACAGCGATACCATCGCCGCATTGAACGCGGCCTCGTTCGGCAACGCAATCACATCCCCGGCGCAAGAGAGCAACGGCATGAGCTCCGGCGCTGGCGGATAAAGCGGTATGGGGCCTGGCGCAGTTTCGATGTAGCTGCCAGGCATGATGAGATGCATGCCACCCACGCCAGGTAGCAACGCGCGAAGGTCGTCGAGGCGAATACCGGCCATCGCGGAAAGGACGGTGTGACGACGCTCCCAACGGAGGTTTGCTAACGCGGCCTCTGCATATTCCGGCCTCACGCTCAAGAGGAGCACGTCGGCGCCGGCCAACACCTCTTCGGCAGACGCGGCCACCATGCAGTCGTGATTGTGCGCCAGCGTGCTGGCGACGTCGGCATTGCGCGGTGAGAGCAACACGTTACCGTCATAGCCCCCACGGCGGAGCGCCGCAATAAAATACGAAGCGAATTGCCCCGTTCCGATTACGCCGAGATTGATCATGGATGCGCGCGATATCTGCATGGTTACGGCGACGGCGCCGCTGTGCTCCGGTAGATCAGCAGAAGTACGCATCCGTGTTCCGACGCCGCTGTGTGAAGCGTTCCCGGCGAACGCACGCAGTATTGCCCACGCAGGTAGGTACGCTCCTCATCCGAGAAATCGCCGTCGAGGACGTAGATCTCCTCGAATAAGTCATGACTGTGCGAACCCGTACTCGCATCAGGCTCGACTCTCATCAAGGCAGTCGATTCGCCGTTTGACGGATTCTCGAATAACGTCACAAGATCGAATCCCGGGGTGTCCGACGGCTGCCATTGAAGAGCTGTCGCATCAAGGAAATGCGAGCCCCTCACATCAGGACCCAACGCGACTCTCATGGCTGAGCTGATCATTGCTTCTCCTCGATGCGAGCCGGACATTCATTACTGAATCAGTCGCGGTTGCCCCACGTCAGCGGCTGAGGGCTCCAGACCGTGAGCCTTCAGGATCCGCGCAATGTCGCCGGACTTGTGCAGATCCACGATATCCGCGCTCAAGGCGTCGCCGAGAGCCTGATTCGCCTTCGTGTAAGGAAGCGCGGTCTGGCCCGGCTGAACCGATGCCGGGACCCTGGGGTCCGGCTTCACTGCCGTGATCTTGATCGACGAATAACCGCCCTTTTTCTGGTCGTATTGCGCGACGGCGTAGCTGTCCGTACCTACGTCAATCCGGCCAGCCGCCAGATCCTGAGCCATGGCAACCGGATTGGGATAAAGCGTCAACGTGCTGCCGAGTACTTTCTGAAGGTCGCCTGTCCAGAGATAACCCTGAACCGATCCGACCCGCTTCCCCTGTAAACCGGCGATGGTGTCGATACCGTCCTTGGAGATGACGCCCATCTGATCGAGATACATCGGCCCACTGAGCCCCAGGACCTTCGCGCGGTCAGCGGTCCTGTACCAGTCTCCCATCCCGATGTCCGCTTTCCCGGACACAACCGACTGGATGACTGCAGCCGGATCCACCGTGCTGATCGAGAGCTTCAGGCATTCCTTCGCCGCAATCAGCTTGACGATATCTCCGTCAACACCCCCAATGTCCGTGCTGCCCGCCGGGATTGAATAGGGAGGAAACACCCACGCTGCAACCGATAAGGTACCCGAAGTAATAGTCGGGAACGTGTGAGCAGGCTTGCACTGATCCGCGACGGCAGAATAGGTGACACTGGTTAAAAGGAGGCCTGCGCTCAGCCTCCCAAAAAATTTCGCTGACGTTTTCATGTCGTTTTCCTATCGTGGCTTCAGTGGAGGGATATTCACGGGCAGCTAAGCAGCAAACATGGAGCGGATCGATCTATCGAACGGCATGACGTCCCAATCTTCGTTCAAGCACCGAGACAAACAGTGTTGCGGGGACGCAGATGGCAGCGAACAGCAAACCGGCGAGGATCAGCACCGGCATATATTCAAAGGTCATGGACCCGATATTCGATGCCCGGCTGACCAGCTCAGGAAGCGCGATCGTGAAACAGAGAGACGTCGCCTGAAGCATCATTATCGAAAACCCGAGGAGCGCGGGCAGCGCAACTCTTAGCCCTTGAGGGACAATTACGAAGCGCAGGGCGTCAACGCCATTGAGTCCGATCACTAACGCAGCCTCCTTTTGTCCATACGGGACAGCCTCAAATCCTGCCCGGATGATCTCGCTCGTATAAGCGCCCGTGCAGCACGCCAGCGCAACCACTGCCGACGCGAACGACGTCAGCGTAAGACCCGCCGTCGGCAAGCCAAAATAAACAAACTGGAGCAGGATAAGAACGGGTGCCCCTCTTCCGATTTCAACGAACGTCAACGCGGCGATCCGGATCACCTTAGATTTGGCCGGCACCGCAAGCGCGAGCACGAGTCCTAATGGAATGCCTATCGCGAGGCTCAGAGCCGTGACCTCGAGTGAGAGGCCATACCCGTCGATGAGCTCCGGAATCCAGCCCTTCCAGAGGTTAAGAAGCTCCATCATCTCGACACCCTCGAACGCAATTGAACATCGGCCCAGCGCGAAAGCCACGCAATCGGCAAACTCAGGAGTATGTAGATAAGCGCTGCAGCCGCATAGACGCTCAACCCGCGAAACGTCTGTTGAGAAACGTGATACGACTGGTAGGCCAGGTCACTTACGCCAATCGTCGATGCGACGGCAGAGTCCTTAAGCAAGCCAATAAGATACGTAGCCCCGGACGGCAATGCGATCCTCGTCAACTGCGGCAGAATGACGTCACGAAATTGTTGGCTCCTGGTCAGGTTCAACACCTTCGCTGCTTCGAACTGCCCCGGGTGAATAGCGGTCAGCGCGCCTCGATAGATCTCGGACATATTGGCGGCGGTCACCAGGCCAAGGCCCACCACGGCCGCGGTAAACGGGCTCATTGCTATGAGGCCGTTGCCAATGCCAAAGAACACGAAGAAGAGCCATACAATGGGTGGAATCGATCGGCATGACACGACGATCCCCGTCGACGTGAGCCGCAGCACGCCATTGGTAGACAGGCGCATCGCGCAAAGCGGCAATCCAAGCACCGCGCCCAGAACGAACGATGCCAGCGTAAGCGCGATTGTCCACGGAACGCCTTTCAAGATCGCAGCGAGATCCATGATCATTACCGGTCCCTCACTGCGCTAAGGAACCTGGCTGCGCGTTCCGTCTTCGGTGTGCGCATGATGTCGGCGCTAGGTCCTTCCTCGAGTATGTGACCTTCAGCCATCAGGATCACGCGGTCCGAAACGTTCTCCGCAAAATGCATCTCATGAGTTACGACGATCATCGTCATGCCCGATAAGGCGAGTTCCTTCATGACCGCCAGCACTTCCAGCCCCAACTCTGGATCCAGCGCGGAAGTCGGCTCGTCGAACAACATGATCTCCGGCTCGAGGGCCAGCGCACGGGCAATCGCGATTCGTTGCTGCTGCCCACCGGAGCAGCGGGCGGGATACTGGCTCGCTTTGTCTGCAAGGCCAACGCGCGCCAGAAGGTCCATCGATCTTTCGTCCGCTTCCTTCCTGGAGCGTCCCATGGTGCGCTCCTGCGCAAGACTGACGTTGCGCAATACGGAGAGGTGGGGAAACAGATTGAAGGACTGGAAAACCATGCCGATCTTCCGGCGCAATGCGACGAGGTCGCGCCGGGCGGGTGGGTGTCCAGCGTCGATCGTTACGCCTCCGATTGTCACCCTGCCTTCGTTCGGCGGCTCGAGTTGATTGATGCACCGAAGCAACGTGCTTTTTCCGGAACCGCTGGGGCCGATGATCGCGATGACCTCTCCAACTTGCATCTGGAAGGTGATGTTCTCGAGTACCCTGTGCGTGCCGTATGTCTTGCTCACCGATTCAACGCAAAGTATCGGCTCGCCAGCAAGCCCCGCGCGCTGCGATGCGACCGGATCAGACTCCAGAAAGGGGGAAGCGATACTATTCATGGAACTCACTCCGTGAACTTCTTGCTAAGCCGGTCTCGGTTGCTTGGCGAACACCAGCGCCAGCCAAGGCTACCTGGCACCACCACTCGTTTAGTTGATTTGACTAAGCCAAAAAGCAGGCCTCAAGTGATGCTTTCGCATCATGTAGTGCGGCAATCGAATCAACTTCCCATGATTCACCTTCCGAAGTGGCTCCTTTTCTCAACCGCTTCACCACTCGTGGCGAAACTGCATTAACTTGTTCAGTACCTGATCGAGAAGCGCGCGTTCTGCTGAGCTCAACCCGCTCAGCATGGTGGATTGCCGCCCAATAGCAACGGGAAGCACCCGTTCATAGAGCTTCCGCCCGCTTTCGTTCAAGATGAGCGAACTCTCACGCCGATCAAGCGGGTTGATCTTGCGGCGAATCATCTTCCTTTCGCTCAGTCGCGTTACGGCACGGCTGATACTGTTCTTCGGACGACCCGTCACTTCGCAAATTGTCTTGGCAGCCATCGGGCCGTAGGAACTCAGGCAGCTCAGCACATTGAACTCGTCGCGACCAACATCGAAGTCACGACTCATCGCAGAAAAGCACGGCTCGGTGTAGTAGTTCGACCAGAGCGTAAAGCGCCATGCGTCGCTGATCGGTCCGTTCGTGACGACCGAAGCGAACACGTCTTGTGCGTGAGCGGTGCTGTCGGACGTCTTCGGTTCTGTTAACCTGACATCCTCAACTGTACTAACCATATCTGTTTATCATTGAATTCAACAACCAGGAAAAGTCATAAACAGACCGCACCCGGGAATACGGCAGAAAGCACGACAGACAGCACTTGCCCCTACATCTACGTCAGCGAAGAGATTCGGACAGCCATTCCGCCACCATCAGATCCAGATGCCCGCCGCCACCGTTTTTGAACAGCGTAATTTCCTGCGGGCTGCGTCGCCCCGAAACCTCTTTTCTGCACAGGTCAAACAGGTCTCCCCGAATGTCCGATATGTCGAGGGTTCCATTCTTTAACGGTCGAAAGATGTCGCCGCAATGCTCAGCCGTGAGCCCCAGATGGTCTACAAAAACACTTGATCGAAGAATCGCGGCATCGTTTGTCTCGCGCATGTCCGGAGTAAAACCGCCCACAAGATCGACATGGCAACCGTCCTTAAGCCACTTTCCATCAAGTACCGGCGTGGACGACGACGTCAGGCACACTACAATGTCCGCGTCCGCGACACTCGCCTCGAGATCATTCGACACATGAAAATTGACGGGCAGAAAACGCTCATCTACCAGCTGCCCCGCCTTACTACGATTTCGGTTCCACACGTCAATCCGTTCGATGGTCGGGCAAACCGCATGCAGGTATTTCAGATGCGTCCTGGCTTGAGCACCGGCGCCGAGCACGACCAGTTTCGTCGGCTTGGCCGGGGCGAGATAGCGCGCCGCAAGCGCGGAATCAGCCGCGGTCTTGCATCGAGTAAAACTCTCGCCCACTATAAAGGACCTGAAGTGCCCATCAAGCCGGTCGACCAGTGCAAACGCGGAATGAACCGTGGGTGCAGGCGTGCTTAGTCGACCGTTGTCCGGAGAGATCGAAACGATTTTCGCACCCATGGATCCGTCGGCCCGCGCGCCCGCCCAAATGAGCAACTCGGCACCGGGCCGGTCGTCCCTCGAGATCGGTGTATGAAGGCGGCCAATCGTTTCGTAATCCTCCAGATGCTTGATTTCCATTGCGTCGATCAGTGCAATAGGGGAAACCCGTGCCAGCACCGCGTCGGAATCAATCACGCGAGGAAGGGCTTCGGTCATCACAGTGTCGCTTCGCATATCGGTTGGTCGCTGCTATGAGTATCGGCGGCCCAGAAGCGGACTCCGAGAAAGGACGATCGCACCGTTCGCGGTAATCAGGACCTGCTCTTCAAGCTTGACGCCCTCTTTACCGCCCTGCTCGCCGATATAGCTCTCCACCGACACGACCATGTTTTCCTGGAAAATTCCGTCGTACCCCCAGGCGTCGAAGTCGACGGCGTACGCGACACTCGGATATTCATCCACCAGTCCAACGCCGTGAAGCATCATCATGTATCGATTGTGCACGTAACGCTCGGGCACAGGCCAGCATTGTTCAGCGAATTCGCGGAACGAAAGTCCCGCGCGAAGCAGTCCCACGTTGTGCATGATCTGGTCTTCCGCGAAGCCGAGGAGATTCCCCTGGCTTGCCGACATCGCGCGACCTGGACAAACAAAGCTTCGAGAGATATCGGACAGGTAGCCGCCCGGCCCGACCATATCCGTATCGAAGCAAACCATGTCTCCCGCTTCGATCACCCTGTTCGTTGCATCCTGAAACCACGGGTTCGTACGCGGACCTGAATTCAGCAATCGGCTTTCGGCCCACTCGCCGCCATGCGCGACGTTGGTCTCATGCAGGATGCTCCATAACTGGTTCTCGGTCACGCCGGGACGAAGCGATTCAAACATGCGCGATATGCCCAGATCGCACACTGCCATCGACACCTCGTGCTGCGCGATTTCCTCCGGCGATTTGATCAGCCGCGCCTGTTCGGAGAGCGGTTGCGCATCGAACAATTCGATGCCATGCGCCTTCAGGCGCTCAGCACCCCAGGGATCGCAACGGTCGACCGCAAGGCGGCGATTACCCGCGCCGTAGGTGGAAACCAGATCGGCCACTTCCCTGGCCCACAACGCGGCCTTTTCCTCGACCCTGGGGCCTGCGAGAAAGTACAGCCAAGGAATTGCCGGACGTATCTCGTCGATAGTCTCGATGCCTTCACTGTTGTGGCGGCTGCTGACAAAGTCAAACAGGATGACCGGTCCATCTGTCGCGATGTAGACGTAGCGACTCGGGGAATGCATTACCCAGAGGCCCAGATTGTTCGTATCGGTGGCGTAGCGAATGTTCAGCGGATCTGCCAACAGGATTCCGCCGTAGTCATGCGAGCGCAGTTGCGCACGAATTTTTTCGAGACGATAAGCGCGCAGGGAACGGCGGTCGATGCTCTCGTATTGCTGAATCAACGACCGGTCGACAGGCGCCATCTGGTGGTCCTTGACCGCCTGATCCTCCCGATACTCACGACCGTCGCGAGGACTTTGCAAGGTCAGTCCGGAAAGGTGCACGTCACGATCCATGGTTACGTCCATCCATTTTCGAAGGTCAACCGCGTGTTGGAATTCGTCGAACGGTTCGAGACACGCAAAGAGACCACCACCCGTCGCGACCTGCTATCCGCTTACCATCAATTTCAGATTAGTCCCACGTGGAACCATCTGTCAAGGTATCAAAACATCGATTTCGCGCGGAGATGATGGCCGCATTTTGAAGCGTTCGCGTAATACCGCGACATGCCCGGAGGTTCGCACTCGGCTCTACGACAGTCATAATAATTAGCTATCCAAATTACCAAAAATTCCCATGCAGGCTTTGCTTGCAGCAGCCGTCTTACAGGTCCTTGACCAGACGCAGCGCATCGTAGATCGCTGCGTGCGTGTTACGCGCCGACACCGCATCGCCGATGCGAAAGAGCTGGAACGCGCCGTCCGGGTTGGACTGGCGTGACTGCTTGGTCCCATCGATGAGATCGTCGTAGTCGAGCGCACCGAGGTTGCTCGACAGGGGCTTCAGTTCGAAATACAGATCGTCCATCGGAATGGTTCCGTGGTTCACCACGACCTGGTCATGACGCTGCTCGTTCCGGATACCGCCGTAGTCGCTGCCCACGACCGCAACAAGTCCGTTATCGTCCCGATGTACCGAAGTGAGCCGATAGGTCACAGTGAACTTCACATCCAGCTTCTGGAGCGATCGCATATAGGGCACGAGGTTCATGCTCATCACTTCGGGCGAGAATGATCGGTCTGGCGTCATGATCTCAACCTTCCCGCCGGCTTGCGCAATCACTTCGGCTGCCTGCAACGCGGCGTGGTCGCCTGCGTCGTCGAAGATCAGCACATTCGAACCCGGTTTGACATCGCCGGAAATGATGTCCCAGGTCGATACAACCCATTCGTTTCCTTCGCGCAAAACGTCAGTGCGAGGCATTCCACCTGTCGCCACGATCACCACGTCCGGGTCTTCGGCTTGAACCGTTGCTGACTCGGCCCACGTATTGAACTTGAACTTCACGCCAAGCCGTGCACATTGAGACATCCGCCAGTCGACTATGCCAATCATCTCCTTGCGCCGTTCGTTCTGCGCGGTCAGGCGGATCTGGCCGCCGGGATGGTTCGTGGCCTCGAGCACCACGACCTCATGACCTCGCTCACCGGCAACGCGAGCTGCCTCCAGTCCCGCCGGCCCTGCCCCCACGATCACCACTTTGCGCCTGGATGCCGCACGCGCAATGTCGTGCGGCATGGTCATTTCGCGGCCCGTGGCAGCGTTGTGGATACAGTACGCTGCGCCGCCCTGATAGATGCGGTCGAGGCAATAGTTCGCGCCAACGCACGGTCGAATATCGTCTTCCCGTCGCTCGATGATCTTGCGAACAATGTGCGGGTCCGTCATGTGTGCGCGCGTCATGCCGACCATGTCGATCTTGCCTGACTGGATTGCATGCCGCGCTGTCGGCACGTCCTGGATTCGCGCTGCGTGAAATGTGGGGAACCCGGTCGCCTTGCGAATCTCTCCGGCGAAGTCCAGATGGGGAGCGCTTTTCATGCCCTGGATCGGGATGATGTCGGTCAATCCGGCATCAGTTTCCAGGTGGCCGCGGATCACGTTGAGGAAATCGACGAGACCGCTTTCTTTCAGCTTCATCGAGATATGCAGCCCGTCCTCTTTCGTGAGGCCGCCTTCGATAATCTCGTCGGCGGTGTATCGGATACCGAGCAGGAAGTCCGGACCAACCCGCTTGCGCATGGCCGTCAGGACGTCGAAAGTGAACTTCATCCGGTTGTCCAGCGACCCGCCGTATGGGGCGTCGAGCGTATTCGTGAGTGGCGACCAGAACTGGTCCATCAAGTGTCCGTAGGCCTCCAGCTCGAGCCCGTCAAGACCGGCCGCCTTCATTCGCTCTGCGGCGTCCGCATAGTCCTTGATGATGCGTTCGATATCCCAATCCTCGAGCTTCTTCGGAAAGGCGCGGTGCGCAGGCTCCCGATTGTGCGAGGGCGACACCGCCGGAAGCCAGTCGCCCTTATCCCAACGCGTGCGCCGTCCGAGGTGCGTCAACTGGATCATCACCGCTGCGCCGTGCTCATGGCATTCGTCGGCGAGATCCTTCATCCAGTGCACGACCTCGTCCTTGTAAGCAAGAACGTTGTTGAACACCGGCGGGCTGTCCTTCGATACCGCCGCCGACCCCGCCGTCATCGTGAGCGCAATCCCCGCCTTCGCGCGCTCGACGTGATACGCGCGGTACTGCTCCTTCGGCATGCCGTCCTCCGCATACGCCGGCTCGTGCGACGTGGTCATGATGCGGTTGCGGAACGTCAGGTGTCTGATGGTGTAAGGCTGAAGCAGCGGGTCGCTTGACGACATGGCGTGGCCTTTGACAATTGTGTGGGGGATGCAATGAAGATTATTCACTCTGTACACATGTGTCAAGTATATCGACTACACTGAACATCAGGATGGCGAGTTGGTCGGCGGCGCCACGTTGCGCTGCGGGGTAAAAGACGGAATACAGGGCGAAAGCGCTTTGACCGATGCCGGTCCAGACGCCAGAATATCGTCGCTTTCGTGATGGACCGTCGCTCTGCGGACTGGCGATCACGACTGCTTTAAGGAATTTTTACCTATGGATCAACCGACTGCGGATGCGGGACGAGGGTCGCCTGAAGCGTGGCTCGAGGTCGCTTACGAAAGCCTGCGCGACGCCGGTGTGGATTCCGTGCGCATCCTTCCGTTGGCCAAGAAGCTGAATCTGTCGCGGACGAGCTTCTACTGGTTTTTCAAGGACCGCGAGGAGCTATTGGCTGCGTTACTGGAACGCTGGCGCGCCAAAAATACCGGCAACTGGGTCAAGCAGACCGAGGCCTACGCCGAAACAATCTGCGAGGCGGTTCTGAACGTGTTTGATTGCTGGTTCGATGACCAGATTTTCGATTCACGGTTTGAAGCCGCCATCCGGAGCTGGGCGCTGCAGTCGCCCGAGATTGCTGCCGAGATCCAGGTGGCCGATCAACTGCGCATTGCCGCGCTCACGCAGTTGTTCGAACGTTACCAATACGAACCGATCTCCGCCGATGTGCGCGCCCGGGCCATCTACCTGACGCAGATGGGCTACATTTCGATGAAAAGCGAAGAGAAGCTATCTGTACGCATGATGCGTATTGCGGAGTATGTCGAGGTCTTTACCGGGCGACGGCCGGAAAAGCGTGAACTCGATCGGTTTTTCATGCGGCATCACTATCGCGCGGCTTGATCGGGTCGTTCTTGCCATGACGTTTATCGAAGACGTGGCCCGAGAAGTTGCGACAGATTTGCTTCCAGGTAACCTGTATCGTAGTCACCCGCCATCACGCCCGGGTCGGCGAGCAAGGCGAGATGAAGCGCCTGTGTCGACTTGACGCCGTCGAACTTCAACTCGCCCAGGGCGCGCTTGATCCGGGCAATGGCCTCAGTACGGCTCGTGTCCCAGACAATGACTTTTGCGAGTAGCGAATCATAGAAAGGCGGCACGCGATAACCCTCGTACAGGTGCGTATCTACCCGCACGCCGGGTCCTGCCGGCAGCGTCAGACCGACGACGACTCCCGGCGACGGCATGAAGTTCCTGCCCGGATCTTCCGCATTGATACGGCATTCGATCGCCGCGCCGCGCAGTACGATATCCGCTTGCCGATAGCCAAGCGATGCGCCGCAAGCAAGCCGCAGCGACTCCCGGACAATGTCCACGCCCGTCACCATTTCGGTGACCGGATGCTCGACCTGAACGCGCGTATTCATTTCGATGAAGAAGAACTCGGCGGTCGCCGGATCGTACAGATACTCGACCGTTCCAACGCCCGCGTAGTTCACCGATTCCGCCAGCGCGACCGCGGATGCGCACATTCGGGCTCGCACCGCTTCGTCGAGGGACGGCGATGGCGCTTCTTCCACGAGCTTCTGGCGCCGTCGCTGCAGCGAACATTCGCGCTCGTACAGATGGATCGCACGTTGTCCATCGCCGATGATCTGCACTTCCACATGTCGCGCCCGGCCGACGAACCGCTCGAGGTAAAGACCGCCATAGCCGAATGCGCTTTCTGCCTCGCGCGTCGCGACGACGAACTGCGCAGCCAGTTCGTGCGCATCGGCAGCAACGCGAATGCCTCGCCCGCCCCCACCCGCTGCCGCCTTGAGCATGACGGGATACCCCACCCGTTCCGCTTCCCGCAGCGCCAACGCAACGCCTTCAACCACGCCATCGCTTCCCGGCACCGTCGGCACGCCGGCCTTCATCGCACAGGCTCGTGCCGCAGCCTTGTCGCCCATCAAGGCGATCGCTTGCGGTGAAGGCCCGACGAAGATCAAGCCCGCATCCTGTACGGCTTGCGCGAACGCACTGTTCTCCGACAGGAATCCATAACCGGGGTGCACGGCATCGGCACCGGAACGCCTGGCGGCGTCGACGACCGCGCGCACATCGAGATAACTTTTTGCAGCGGGAGCCGGTCCCAGGATCTCGATGGCAGTCGCCATTCGCGCGGCCAGGCTATCCGTATCGGCCTCGCTGCAACCCAGCACCGTTTCAATCCCAAGCTCGCGCGCCGCGCGAATGATGCGCACGGCGATTTCCCCGCGATTCGCGACAAATACCTTCCTGATCGAACGTTCCAAGTCAGCTCCCTCCGGTCGCGATCAGGGCAAGCGTCACGTCCGCGTCTACGGCATCGCCATCGGTCACGGAAAAGGCGCGCAGCACGCCGGCCACGCCAGCGGTGACATCGTTGAACTGTTTCATCAATTCAATAATCCCGATCACCGTATCTGCTTTCACGGCCTGCCCTTCCTCCACGAACGGTGGTTCGCCAGGCGCGGGACTCCGGTAGAACGTGCCAGGCAATTCGCTCCTGACCTCTGCGTCTGACATGAATATTTCTCCGTGGGTTTCAAACGATCTTCAAGCGATCCATCTGGCCAGATCGACCAGCGATTGGTGGCTGCACAGCTCATCCAGGCGACGCCTCGCCGCGCTCGCGTCGTTCATCGTCACCTGCCGGAAGCGCAGCTTTTCGTTCGGACGCGCTTGGCCCAGCCGCCACAGATCGCAACGGGGGACGGTGAACGGGATGATGAAACCGCCTGCGCTCGGGGCGTCGTGGATCAGGATGATCGCCGTCTGCCCCGCGATGCTGATGCCGCCGAGCGGATAGCCGTGATCGAGAATGTTGGACGGATCGCGGCCATGCTCGGGCCGCTTCGAATACGCCCGCTCCGAAAAAGTGAAGTCGGGGCCGGTCAGGCGCAAGCCGGTTCGGTTGCTGCGTGCCTGCACGGTCCATTCACTGCTGAAGAACATTTCGATCGCGTCGCTGTGGAGCCACGAATCGTTCGGTCCCAGCATAGCCGCGATTGCCTGCTCTTCGTGGCGGGTCCGGTCCTTGAGGTCGATCGGCGGACGAGCCGCGGGCGCAACCTGCAATAACCCCCGCGACGAAGCAGCTTCGCCCAGCGGCAGGCGCTCGCCATTTTTCAACGCCCCGCCGCTCCCGCCGCCGATGCCGGCCATATGGAAGGTCGCACGCGAACCGAGCACGGCCGGGGTCTGCACCCCGCCCGCGATCGCGATGTAGCCACGCGCGCCCGTGCGCGCCGCGCCGCAAGTCAGCACCTGGCCCGTACGTACCCGCAGTGTCTGCCAGAGCGGCACAGGCGTGTCGTCGAGCTTGACCGCCATGTCCGCTCCGGTGAGCGCGATTGTGCAATCGCGATGAAAGCGCAGCGCCGGTCCTACGAACTGCCACTCGAGCGCAGCCGTATCACGATCGTTGCCCACCAGCAGATTGGCCAGCCGGAACGACCACGGGTCCGCGGGTCCGGACGGCGGGAACCCCTGCTCCCAGTGGCCGATGCGCCCCGGCAGCTCCTGCACCGTCGTTTCCAGCCCGGGTTTCAGAATCTCCAGCATCGGCTCATTCCTCTCCAATGTCGCGCAGCCAGGCGTGATATCTCGGGATCGAAAACGTCTGATAGTCGACCATCGGATGCCGGTAGGTTCCCTCGGCTACTTGCGCTTCGATATGGTCGTACTCATCCCGCTCGATCGGCACGAAGCGCACGCGGTCGCCGGGACGAACGAGTGCAGGGCTGTCCTTGAACGCCGCCAGGCGCTGGTCGCGATCCCAGGTCGGCATGGGCGTGCGTGCGAAGATTTGATAGCCGCCCGGGGTCCGGTCCGGGTAGATGCAACTGATGCCGCCGCCCAGGCCGATCGTGCCTTTGGGCGTCCAGCCTCGCGGCGGGTTGTACTTCGGGGCGTTCAACTGCGCGCGGGGATCGAGCGGCATCAGTGAGCAAAGGCCCGGCCAAAACCCGAGTGCCGCTACCCAATACTCGGTGCCCGAATGCACGCGCCGCAGCGCCGCCCGGTCCGGCAGGCCGTTGGCTTCGCAAAGCAACTCGGGATCGGGCAGCTTGTCCGGATAGGTCTTTCGATAGTCGTCCACGCATTCGGTCGTCCATGGGTCGAAATACAGCACCGGGACGTGGAACAGGCGGCTCGGCATTTCCTGCGCGCCTTGGCCGCCGTCATTGCCATCGCCGCTAGTCAGTTCGGATAGCTTCTTGATTTCGCTGACGGTATCGGCGAACGAGATGCGATCTGGATCATACGAAACCAGCAGCGACGCGAGTTCCGGAACCAGTTCGACAATCCCTTCTATTTTTGCCGCGCGGACCGCCGCAGCCAGCGCGTGCACACGCACGTTCAAGTTGAAACTCATCTCGTCGCCTAGCTCGACCTCGATGAAACAGTCGCCGCCCGGCTTGAAATGCGGTTCGCAGTGATGCATGGGAAGGTCCGGATGTTGAGTGTGAAGGCCCGTCAGCTCTTGTCCATGCGGACAAAAAGTACCCAGAACAACGCCGCTAGCAAGGGCAGCACCACCGCCAGCACAATGGTCTCGAGACTAAAGATTACCGGCACCTGCGATTGCTGCGACGACGCCATCGTCCAGTTCCAGATCGGCATGGTAGTGGCGGTGCCGCGCAGGAAGATCGAGCGCTGCACTTCGTTGAATGAAATCAGGAATCCGAAGGTTCCGGCACCGACGATCCCCGGCCGGAGAATCGGCATCTCGATGTCCCAGAACGTGCGCCAGCCCGAGGCGCCGAGATCGGCGGCCGCTTCGACCAGGCGGCTGTCGAAGCGTGTGGTCAGAACCAGCACGATCAGCAGCGAAAACGGGAACGCCCAGACTACGTGCCCGAGAAAGATCGACCAGAAGCCGAGGGTGAGCCCCAGCATCGGGCGAAGAAAGATGAATTGGGCAGCGCCCATCGACATGCCCGGGATGAACAGCGGCAGCACGGCAAGCAGCACGAGCGTGCCGGCGCGCTTCGAATGGGGCAATGCGCGCCCGACCAGCGTCGCCGTGACAGCCGTGACGAAGCCGACGCCAATAGCAATCAGCACGCTGATGCCAAAAGGCGCGAGCCAGTCGCCGTTCTGGAACAGCGAGACGTAATTCGCGCCCGAGAATGGAAACGGTAGTCCCGACAGCGGCCGAGCGCTGATCGACATCAGGGCGAGCCACAGCAACGGAAAATAGATCAGCCCGAGCACGCCGAACATGATCCACCTGGCGAGCCGGGTCCAGCCTTTCCAATAACTCCACTCACCTCCATACGCGAGCGAGTCCGGGTGCCGGGCCGGCATTTGAATAGCTGAATCGTTCAACTTTGAAGATTCCGGAAAGACGTGGATAAATCGGCGAACCGGCGCGTGAGGAACATGAGCAGCGCGAGCATCAGCCCGACCATCAGGATCACGAAGCTCGACAAAGCTGCGACCACGGGATATCGCAGTGCACTGTAGGCACTGTCGACCGAATTGCTCAGCATATTGACGAACCCTCCGCCCAGCATGTTCGGCTCGATCCACGATGCGAGCGCCGGCCCCAGCGTGAACACGACGCCCGCGAGCACGCCCGGCAACGACAACGGCAGGATGACGTCGAACAGGATGCGGGCAGGCGTGGCGCCGAGGTCCGCTGCGGCGGCGATCAGCGTATCGTCGATAACGTTGATCGCCATGTAGATGGGCAGGACCATCATCGGGAAATCCGAGACGATCATGCCGAAGTGAACGGCGGGCTCGCTATAGAGCATTCCCTGGATCGGCGAGCCAATGATATGCAGGGCCATCAGGACGTGATTGATCAGCCCGTTCTCGTCCAGGATGCCCCGCCACACGATGATCCGCGAAGACAGGTCGAGGAAAAACGGAATAGTCAGCATAGCTAACACAAGCGCCCTGGTCGTCTTACTGCAACAGCCCTTCGCTAGCCAGAGCGCCGAGGGAAACGCCAATAAGAGCTCGATCACAGTGACGGTCATCGCGATACGGAGGGTTCGCACGGTCACCTCGAAGCGCCCCGACGTAAAGAGGCTTTCCCAGGTTGCGAGCGACGGACGGTAGATCATCGCGAAATTGCGGCTTTCGAAGAAGCTGTAGGCGAACAGCACCAGGAGCGGCGCGATGACGATGAACAGCCATATGCCCAGGAACACGGGCAATAGCCACGGCGACCGGTCGAGAGGCGTACGCATGGAAGGGCGCCGCGCGGGTTTGAGGGCTACATCGCTCATGGTGCGTTCCAGTCGGGGATCAGGAGCCTACGCGTTGAGGAAACGCTGCCACTCTTCCTCGATCGCGTCCGAGTGCGAAGGCGTCGTGGTACTCACGAACGGCTTCGTGAACTTCCGGTCGACTTTCTGCTGGGTCGCCTTGAGATTGTCGATGTCCTCCTGTTTCCAGCCGTTCGCGCTGGCGTATTTCACGGCCAGGTCCATGTTCGGACCCGCGTAGCCGCGATCCCGCGCCTGCAACGCACGATATTCGCCATCGAGGAAATAGTTCAGCATCCTGTAGATGGTGTTCATGTTGCCGCGATCCTTAGCCTGGGATGCGATGTACGCGCCGTGGCCCCACTTGTAGTACCCCTCGTTGGTATAGGCATAGCGCGTCTTGCCGTCGCCGAGCTTCAGGTTGGCTTCACGCACGGCCGGTTCCCAGCAGTTCAGGATGTCGACTTCACGGTTGCTAAGCAGTTGGATCTGCTCCTCGAACGAGGACACCAGCGTGCGAAACTGCCCCGCTTTCTTGCGCGCCACGAGAAAGTCCACCACCGTCTTCGCCTCCGCGGGCGACGGGTCCGCAGGGTTGACGATCTTCGCCTTGCCGGTCGAATTAAGGTAGAGCGCGGCTACCCCGATCGAATAGTTCCAGGTCTTGTCGTAACCCACGCGGCCGCGCGTGCGGTCGTCGTCGAACATCATCTTCCACGACACGTCCGCGCTCCCGTCCGGGTTGATACCGAGCTTATCCGGGAAGTAGCCGAAGCTGTCCGCGTTGCCGATCACGGGTACGCCGTATTGCTTGCCATCGGAGCCGAGCACGGTTTGCGAGCGCTTCCATGTATCCGGCGTGCGTTGCCATAGCTTGAGTTCCGGATTCTTTTCATCGATCACCAGATACGCGCCCTGCGGCCCGAGGATGTTTTGCGTGCCGCCCTCGAAGATGAACAGGTCCACCTTGTTGCCCATCTGCGAGGCCATCACGTCGCGCATGAAGACGCCGACGTCGTTCCCCGAACCCACATACTCCATCTTCAAGCCGGTCGACTTCTGCAGGATCGACCAGTCTTTCAACTGTGCTGTCGTGACGCCGTAAGCGCGCACCGTGGATGAGGCCGCCGCGTTAGCCAGGCGGTTCAGCCCGAACGTGCCGCCGAGCGCCAGCGCGCCGGTAGCTGCGATGCTCTTCAACATGTCCCGACGGGACAGGTCCAACTGCGATGTGGTCGAATGCCGGTCTTTCATGATTGCCCGCCTTGGTTCGTGTCTGGGAAATTACTGTGGAAGAACAACGCAATCCTGCATGCGACAAGCGACCGCGTCGAACGCACCCGGCGCCGCGCTCTGGTCCCAGCTGCGAATTTTCAGCACCGCAGCGGCTAGCGTGCGAGCGGTCCGGTCGGTGTATTTCCCCCGGTACACATGCGCGTCCGGTGTGCAGGCAAGCACATTGAGGTCCGCCGCCGCGGTTCCGCTCATGAGTGCGCTCGTGACCGGCGTGAGACGCTCGGCCCTCACCGCCAGCAAGGCCGAGTCACCGCGCTTGAGCCGCGTGCCGGGCGGACAGTGCCCGCGCATCGTCACGCCGTCGAGATCGACGGTGATCTGGGCCGCGTCCGGGTCGCTCGTCACGGTACAGGGCAGGACGTTGTCGAAGCCCATGAATTCGGCGGCGAACCGGCTGGCCGGGCGGTCGAAGAGATCCTCGGGCGTGCCGCTCTGTTCGATCCGCCCACGCCGCATCAGGACGATGCGGTCGCTCATCGTCAGGGCTTCTTCCTGGCTGTGCGTGATGTAGATGAAGGTCATGCCGAGCGCCCGGTGGATCTCGACCAGCTCGGCCTGCATGTCGAAGCGCAGGCGTTCGTCGAGCGCGCCGAGCGGTTCGTCCAGCAGCAGGATTGCCGGACGCGTGACGATGGCGCGCGCCAGCGCCACCCGCTGCCGTTCACCGCCCGACAACTGGCCGATCCTGCGCGTCCCTTTCCCGCCGAGCCGCACCATCTCGAGCGCCTGGTTGGCCTGCGTGCGGCATTCGTCACGGCCAACGCCACGCAGCTTCAATCCATAGCCTACGTTCTCCTCCACCGACATGTGAGGAAATAGCGCATAGCTCTGGAACACCGTCGTGCAATTGCGCTTCGCGGCGGGCACATCCATCACGTCGACACCGTCCAGCGTCAGTTGCGCCGCGTGGGTCGCGCGCTCGAGGCCGGAAATGACGCGCAGCATCGTGGTCTTGCCGGAACCGCTTTCGCCCAGAATCGTCAGGAACTCGCCGCGCTTCACCTCGAGCGAAACGTGGTCGAGCGCCGTCACCGCACCATAGCGATGCACCACGTCCACCGCGCGAAGAATCGCGTCGGGGTTTTGCGCGCGCGCCTCGAGCGGCCGCACAGGTTCGCCGGACGCACGCGTGGGGGTTGGCGACATGGCCGTGGCCGACATCGATGCAAACGAGCGGGAAGCGCTAGCGGAATCGCTCCGCATTTTCAACATATCAGGACCTCGATGGTCAGCAGGGTCGCAGCAACAGAAAACGCCCGCCGGACAATGGCAAGCGTAGTCGACAAGGGATCAACAACATCAAGAGGAATGCTTAGCGATACCGCCTCGACACCCGCATTGCGGGCAATCTGGGCGGCGACCGCGCGGCAACCCGACATCACTGCGTCGAGTGCTGCACGGCGCACAGGCAACGCCATGTCAGGAAATTCATTGTGCAATGCGTGCGGCAAGGCATCGGCGAGTGCATCGAGCGCCCGGCCGCCACCGCCGACTACGCCCTGCTGCGTCGCGGCCCGCACTGCAGCGAGCGCGGCCCGGGCGCCGTCCACGCGCTGGCCGGTCTCCCACGCGGTGTGTCCGGCTACGCGTAGCTCGCCCCAACCGCACCCCAAGCGCGCTGCACGGCGCAACAGCCGTTCGCGATCGAGCGACACATAACGTTGCGCATCGGCTTCGGCAAGGATCAATGCACGCCGGGCTGCGATGTCTTGCTCCGTGCCGGCCGGATCGACGAATATCGCGCGCGCGCCGTCGACAACCAGGCGCGCCGCCCGTCCGAGCATCGCCGGCCGCACGCAGGCGATGGACACGCCGGTCTCCTCGCTGACGAGCGTCGCACCCGTGACGGCGCACAGGTCCTCGAGCACGTTCATTGCGTGCAGCCCGGCGTCGGCCGGTACGAGTCCGAGCACATGCATGCGCAGGCCCGCGCGATTCGCGACCAATGTGGCGCGCGCGGCACCTTCGATTCCTCGCGCCACCACGACCAGCGATTTCGAGCGCGACACGAATTGTTCGAGGATTCGCGCGAGCGGCCCGAAGTCGTCCAGCACTTCGTTGACGACCAGCACATGCACCGTGTCCATCTCGAGCCGCACGCCCTGTTCCGCGCGCCCTGCACCAATGACCTCGGGCTTTACATCGAGACAATAACCCTCGAACTGCTCGAACCGGACGCCCGGCCGCCAGCCTTCGGATACATCGACGGCACCTGCTTCGGATAACGAATCAGTGATGCGCGCCACCGCCTCGGCGACCTCTTCATCGCCGCATGCGCCGCGAGCTATGGCGAGCACGCCGGGCGCGGGACAGCGCTGCGCGTCGAGCATGGCCGGCAATTTCTCTGCGATCCGGCGCATGGCATCGCCCAATAAAACCGGCGACACACCTTGCGCTACCCGCGCTGCCGCCACGGCATGCGCCGCTACTGCGATACAAGCCATCCGCGCCGTGCCGTCGCCCAGGTCGCGCTGCGCGTCCCAGAGCGCATCCCTGAGAATGCGCGGCGCCACGGACCAGGCGCCGTGCTCCTGCGCGATCTGACGGGCTATGGCTAAACCGCCATTGGCATGGCGCGGCCCACCGGAACCACCGTCATACATCAGCCCTCGCCCGAGCGGCCCCAGCGACGCGCCGATCGCCCTGGCGCTTTGCGCCAGCGACTTGACGACGAGCTCGCGCGCGGCCGCTCCGGTCATGATGCCAGGGGTGCTCAAGGTGTCCATGGGCGCGCTTCAGAGCCGGTCCGCGACGGCTTCGTACACCGCCTTCGCGAGCGGGACGGCACCGGGCGTATCACTATGGATACAGATCGAATCCGCAGCGACCGCAACCTCGATACCGTTGACGGACTTCGCCGTGCGTTTCGCCAGTGCACGCATCACGCGAGCGACGGCGTCCTCGGGCGCGACGGGTTCATGCTTCATCGCGATAATCTGGCGGCCATGGTCGTCGTAGTCGAGATCCGAATAAAACTCACACGAATAGTCGACGCCACGCCGGTCAAACACACGGGTCATCTCGCTGTCCGAGCACGCGATCACGGGCAAACCGAGCGCGAGGGCGGCGTCCGCCACGCCTTCTGCAACCGGCGTGTATTTCATCGCCATGCCCATCAATGCGCCATGCGGCTTGATGTGCGAAAGGGACATGCCCTCGGCGTCGAGAAAGGCGCGTAATGCGCCGGTCTGGTAGAGCACCAAAGCCGCGATTTCCTCACGCGAGAGCTTTATTTCGCGGCGCCCGAATCCTTCCCGGTCCGGCAGTCCGGGGTGAGAACCCACCTTTATGCCATGGCGCTTTGCCGCACGCACCGTACGCCACATCACGCTTGGGTCGGACGCGTGAAAGCCGCAAGCGACGTTCGCGTGCGTGACGAACGGCATCACGTCTTCATCGTCGCCCAGGTGGTAGATCCCGAATGCTTCACCCATGTCGCAATTGATCGTCAGCTTTTTCATCGGCTTCCCTTTCAGCAACTCGACAGCCGCGCAAGCGGCACTTCAAGGATGGCGTTTCGTCCGTTTTCATACGGTGATTTCGCTCGCTCATTCCTGCCTATCGGATCGTTTCAACACCCTTCAAACGTCCGATTGATGAGATATGATATATCACTAAAAGCGTGGAAAAAAATAAAGATTCGGGCCTTTCCCGATCTCTTCAGGCAACTCGATGAATCCGTGATTCCTAATACCATAAAGGCTGTAGAGGAAATTCAGGTGTTTATCGAATCACCCTATAGCAAGTTACCGGCCGCGCCTCGCAAGCCACATTTTGTTTACACTTGGCCGAAACAAAGTCTACGTGATACGCTTGGCACATGATATATCATATCTCAACATTCTTGATTGGCCGGAGCGCCTTCGCGGGGGAAAGCATGAGTGGCTTGGACGTCAAAGCTGGCGGTAACGTCGAAGAGACGGTGAACGGCATCTTGAGCGTCGCTGCCGAGGAAGTAGACATCGCCGATGCGCAGCGGCTAGTGGCCAGCCACTACGGGATCACGGGCCAGGCGTCGCGCCTGACCAGCGAACGAGACCAGAATTTCAGGATTTCGGCCGAGGACGGGCGCGAGTACGCCCTCAAGATCAGCAATCCGGCGGAGCATCCTTCGATCAACGACTTCCAGGTCTCCGCGCTGATTCACGTGGCGGCCGTCGATCCGGGCCTGCCCGTGCCGCGGGTTCTCGCTGCTCTCGACGGGCAGTCGCACCTGCGTTTGCCGTTCGCCGAAAATCGTATGAGAGGCGTAAGGCTGCTGTCGTACCTGCCCGGCGTACCGCTCTATACGGTCGAGCGCACGGCCGCTCAACGCCGCCAGCTCGCCGCCCTGCTCGCGCGGCTGGGACTCGCGCTGCGTGGCTTCTTCCACGGCGCCGCGGGCCACGATCTCGCGTGGGATATCAAGAACGCAAGCCGCCTGCGGGCGTTGCTCGCGCATATTCCCGATGCCGAGCGGCGCCGGACGGCTCAGCATTTCCTCGACAACTTCGAGCTGCATGCCCAACCGCTGCTGCCCCGCCTCCGTGCCCAGGTCGTACACAACGACCTGAACCCGCACAACGTCCTGGTTGATCCCGGGCATCACGATCGTATCGCAGGGATTCTCGATTTCGGCGACATGGTGCACACGCCGCTCGTCAACGACGTTGCGGTGGGCGCGTCCTATCACATGAACGGCGCTGGCGATCCATGGGAGGCGGTAGCGGAGTTCGTGGCCTCTTATCATGCGGTGTCGCCGCTCGAGCGCGAGGAAGTCGACTTGCTCTTCGATCTCATCGCCGCCCGCTTCGTCCTCACCGTCACGATCACTGGCTGGCGTGCCATGCGCTATCCGGAGAACAGTGCTTATATTCTGAAGAACAATGCCGGGGCCTGGAGCGGGCTCACCTACCTTCGAACCCTTCCACGCGATACGGCTCAAACGCGCTTGCGCATCGCGTGCAACCTGGAGTGATCCTGATGTCAAAGACGCTGATGGTCAATGCGTTCAACCCCGCCACGGCCGAGCAGCTCGATGCGCCGCTGCGAGCGCTGCTCGCGCGCAGGCAACGTGTCCTCGGCCCGTCGTACAAGCTGTTTTATGAGGAGCCGCTGCATCTCGTCCGCGCAGAGGGCGTGTGGATGTTCGACGCGCAGGGCAACCGTTATCTCGACGTCTACAACAACGTGCCGTCGGTCGGGCACTGTCATCCGCACGTGGTGTCGGCTATCGCGAAGCAGGCGGCGACGCTCAATACGCACACCCGCTATCTCCACGAGCTGATCCTGACTTACGCGGAGAAACTGGTCGCGACATTTCCCGCCGAGCTGTCCAACGTCATGTTCACCTGCACCGGCAGCGAGACTTCGGATCTCGCGCTTCGGGTCGCGCGCAATTACACGGGAGGCACGGGCATCATCGTCACCGAGACGGCCTATCACGGCATCACCAGCGCGGTGTCGGAGGTGTCGCCGTCGCTTGGAAGCCACGTGCCGCTTGGCGTGCATGTGCGCACCGTCCCTGCGCCCGATCCCTTCCGCTCGACCGGCTCGGCGGGCGACGAGGTCGGCAAAACCTTTGCCGCCCATGTCGAAGCAGCGATCCAGGATCTCGCGCGTCATGGCATCCGCGTGGCCGCCCTGCTCGTCGACACAATATTCTCCAGCGACGGCGTCTATTCCCATCCCGCCGGCTTCCTGGCGCCGGCCGTGGACGCAATACATCGTGCGGGCGGCGTGTTCATCGCCGATGAGGTGCAGCCGGGGTTCGGGCGTACCGGCGAAAACATGTGGGGATTCCAGCGGCACGGCGTGCTGCCCGACCTCGCGATCCTCGGCAAACCGATGGGCAACGGCATCCCGATCGCCGGGCTCGTGGCGAAGCCGGAAGTGCTCGCGGACTTCGCCTTGCGCGCGCGATATTTCAATACCTTCGGCGGCAATCCCGTGTCATGCGCGGCCGGACTCGCCGTGCTCGAAGTAATGGAGCAAGAGAACCTGATGGCCAACGCGGAAGTGGTCGGCCGATACATGAAGCAGGGGCTGGAATCGCTCGCGCAACGGTTTTCAGCGATAGGAGAAGTGCGCGGAGTCGGCCTGTTCATCGGCGCCGACCTGGTGAAGGATCGCGAGCGACGGGAGCCCGATCCTGCATTGGCCATCCGGCTCGTCAACGGCTTGCGCAAGCGCCGGATCTTGATTGGCGCGTCCGGTCCCGAGGGGCATGTCCTTAAAATCCGGCCGCCGCTGCCGTTTTCCAAAGACAACGCCGATCAGTTCCTGAATGCACTGGAGGACACGCTGAAGGAAGAAACGGCGGCGATGTGAGCCGTCGCGGGACGCGGGCCGCGCGTCCCGATCAAGTCACTTCGATACCGCCTTCTGAATCGCCTTGCCGCCTTTCGAACGAGGGCTGCGGCTACGCGCATCGGGTACCAGACCCGACACCGCGTGCTCGGCTTCAGCTTCGGATTCCACTTCGTCGCCGAGTGGCGAGCCGGCTTCTGCGCCATTCACTACCAGGATCTTCAGACGCGGCCTCAATGCATTTCCCGCGGCCACGAGGTCTTCAGCGACCTTCTGCCTGACGCTGCGCGCATCGCCATTTTCGAGCGCCTGGACGATCTGCCGATGGTGTTGGTTCGCATGTTCGCCGCCGTAGTCCGGCGCGTCGAGCAAACCATAAAACACCGGACCGACCTGCCCCCACAGGTTTTGAATGAGCTCGAGCAGACGCGGCTGATTCGCCTTCTTATAAATCTCGAAGTGAAATTTCTCGTTGAGTTCGCGGTATGCGGTTTTTTCGCCTTGCTCGATCGTCTTGTCCATGGCGACCAGGGTTTTCTTCAGGCGAACGATATCCGATGGCCGGAAGTTGGGCGTCGCCAGCTCACCGGCCAGACCTTCCAACTCGCAGCGGATCCTGTAGATCTCCGCGAAATTCTCAGGCGACAGGGAGGGCACGACGATCGAGCGATTCGGCAGCATCACGAGCAGTCGTTCTGCGACCAGACGTTGCAGCGCCTCGCGCACGGGCGTAGTAGAAATTCCGTAGCGTTCCGCAAGCGACCGGATGATGAAGACTTGCCCCGGGTGAAACGTTCCCGATATCAACCCGCCCTTCAAGATGGCGTAAGTGCGATCGTTGAGATTCTGATGCTCGAGTTTGGCATGCCGCATATGATCGAATTCCGGTCTATGTGTGATGGTGCGAAGCGAAGACCAAGCCACCAGATGCCAAGGCGGCTTGCGTGACTATTCCGTTCCGAAAGGTGCAGGCGGGACCGGAAATAGCGTCCGCGGGGAAGCGGCTGTTTCGCCGGCCGGACCCCTGAGTTCACGGCCGCCGACGTTTTCCCCCCTCGATATGATATATCAAGAAGTGTAGGCCGGACGTGCCGCGCGCAGGCGATCGGCCGGGGCGGTCGGCGCGCCGGTCAGTACGGTTGCGATGGTCCAGGCTTTTATCTTTGCCGGGTTGCCCGGCCGGTACCCATACGAATCCGGGTGAAACACCGGATCGAGTATCGGCTCGATCATGAGCTTGACCACCCCGATGAACCCGAAGATCACGCAACAGCATCACAGCAAGACGCTGGTTACGTCGAGCACACGGGCGAGCTTCGCAAGAACGACCTTCGTAGGACTGTCGGCAAGACTTCTCGTCAAACGTTCGCCACCGTGCTTGTGCGTATCAAAGACGAAACACCACGCTAGATCCTGCCGACAGGCTGCAGGATCTCCACGCCCATGGCCTCAAGCAATAAACGCTCCGGCACAGCGAGCTGGGTCAATACGCTTTGATAGTCGCCTTCAGGCAGTTCGACGACCTGTTCGTTCTTGGTCAGATTAAGTACGAAGAGAAAACGCCGCTCGCCATCGGTCCGCACTGAAACCTCGACCCCCACCGGGAGATGCGCCATCACCGCGATGTTCAGGTCAATCAAAATTCCTTCAAACCACGCATCGTACCCGTCGTCCTCCAGCACCGTGCCGAGATAGTAAGTCACCCCCTTGCCAAAGGGGTTCCTGGTCACTGCTGCACGACCCGCAAAGAAATCACTCGCGTATGTGCCCACTGTCTCGGCCGTGGTCGGCGTGAGGACATCGCACCACTGCGCGCATTCGAACGTGCTGTCTTCACCGAGCGAGACGAACTGCGTGTCATGGCCCACCGGGTCGTATTCATCGACCAGCACGCCGGCAAGTTCGCTCAAGGGTCCGGGAAGCTGCGTCGGCAAGCACACGTTGTTCATGTTCTTGACGCCGGTCCGCGACGTCAGGACCAGCGTTCCACCTCCCGCCACGTAGTCGGTCAGCGTCTTGACGATGTCTTCGTTGATGAGAAACAGGAACGGCGCGACGACCAGCTTGTAGCTATGGATATCGGACGTCCAGTTGATCACGTCGGTACCGACGCCAAGCCGGACGAAAGCCCGATGTATCTGCTTGAGGTTGGCGAGATAATCGAATCCGTCCGATTGCGGCTGGATCGTCAATGCATTGAGTTGATCGTGCGAGAACAGGATCGCGACGTCATTGACCACGCTCGTTCCATCCAGCAAAGGCGACAACCGTCGCGCTTCTTCGCTGAAGCGGACGAACTCGTCAAAGCGTCGCCCCGGCTTGCCGTGATGGTCGTGCAAGCCGTGCCAGAACTGTTCGGCGCCAATGCGAGCGGTCCGCCATCGAAACTGAACGATCGCATCCGCGCCGCGCGAAACACTTTGCCACGCGTGCGCGCGGATCATCCCCGGATAAGGCATCCGCGACATGGGATGCCAACAACCCGGCGTGCCGCTCAGTTGCTCCATCACCCAGAAATTCTTCTGTTTGAGCCCGCGCGTGAGGTCATGCGTCAGAGCGCCGTGATAGATGCGCGACTTGCTGTCGTCGGCGAGATCGGTGCTCGGGTAGTAATCGACCGACGCGAAATCCATGCTGTCGAACAGGTCGTAGTAGTCGTTGACGACCGGGTAACCCCAGAGGTTATGCGTGATGAACTGCCCGCTGCGATTCTCGCGAATGATGCGCGCCTGGAACTGGTTGAAATCCGCCACAGAGTCCGAGCAAAAACGCTTGTAGTCGAGCAGGTAAGACGGGTTCATATGAGGCGAGCCGCCCAGCGGCGTGCTCACCTGGGACCAGTCGCTGTACTCGCCGCTCCAGACGACCGTACCCCACTCCCGGTTCATCGTTTCAAGGTCGCCATATTTCTTTTGCAGCCAGAGACGAAAGTCGCTGATGGCGGCGTCGCTGTGACTGTCATTGCCAATCATCTCGTTGTCGGTTTGCCATCCAATGACGTGCGAATTCTTACCATAGTGCCGCGCCATTTTATCAACGATGATCTGGGTGTACCGGCGCAACGATGGACTGTTATAACAGCGATGCAGCCGCACGCCGGGATAGACCGGCTGACGCTTGTTGTCCAGCGGCAGGACGTCGGGACACTTCGCTACCAGCCAATTCGGCGGCGTCGCGGTCGGCGTACCGATAATCACCTGGATGCCATGCCACCCGAGAGTATCGATAGCATCGTCGAGCCACGCAAAGTCGAATTGCCCTTCAGTTGGCTCCAGACGTGACCAGGAGAATTCCGCAAGCCGCACGAGCGTGATGCCCGCGGCCTGCATGCGCGCCGCATCTTCTTCCCAGATCGCCCGGTCCCAATGCTCGGGGTAGTAATCAACACCGACCTTCATAAACGTTTCCTGTATTCGATGATAAGCGCCGGACGCAATCGCGCCCGGCCTGGCGTGGAAGCATTCAGCCCTTGGTAGCGCCAAACGTGAGTCCCGTCACAAAGTGCTTTTGCATGGCGAAGAAGATAGCGACGGAGGGCAGCGCGGCGAGCAACGAACCTGCCGAAACGAGGTTCCACGAAGTGGTCCACTGCCCTTTCAACGCAGCGACCCCGACCGTCAGCGGTGCAGCGTCGTCGCCCTGCGTAAGACAAAGCGCCCAGAAATAGTCATTCCACACGAACGTGAAGACGAGGACCGCGAGCGCGGCAAGCGCGGGCCGGATCAACGGCAGCACGATCCTGTAGAACAATTGCCATTCCGTTGCGCCTTCAACCCGCGCCGCTTCCACAAGTTCATACGGCAACTCCTTGATGAAATTGCGCAGGAACAAAGTGCAAAAGCCCGTTTGAAAAGAGAGATGAAACAGGATGAGTCCGCCGACCGTGTTGAATAGTCCGAGCTTCAGGGTCAGGTCGCGTACCGGGATCATCAGGATCTGGATCGGCACGAAGTTGCCCGCTACGAAGGTCGCCAGAACGGCCGCGCTGCCCTTGAACGGATAGGTCGCCAAAGCGAAACCTGCCATGGCGGAAAGAACGATCGCACCGAACACCGACGGGAACGTGATGAGGCAACTGTTCCATGCGTAGTGGAGCATCGGCGAATCGACGAGCACGGTCCGGTAGTTCTGGAACGCGGCGAAGTCGTGCGGCCACCCCCAGTAATTGCCCTGCATCAACTCATCGGAGGAGCGGATAGAGGTGAGTAGCACAGCTAATAAGGGCAACAACCAGATGATCAGCGCGATCGGCAAGGAGATTTTGTACAGCACCCGGTTCGATGGATTCCAACTGGCTACGGGCAAGGGATACATGGACGCTCCTGAATCAGTTGTCCGAGCGCAGCAAGCGCCGCAACTGATAGACGATGAAGACCAGCATGATGAGGAAAAGCACGACCGCGATCGCTGCTGAGTAGCCGAAGCGGAAGTACTTGATCGCCTGGTCGTACATGAAATAAGCCAGGACAGTCGAACTGTCGAAGGGGCCGCCGCCGGTCATGACGGAAATCAGGTCGAAGCTCCGTAACGCACCTATGACGGTCAGCGTGATCGCCATAAACGTTGCCGGACGCAACTGGGGCAGTACCACGTGCCAAAGCAGGGTCCAGCCGCGGGCACCTTCCAGTCGGCCGGCCTCGATAACCTCGGGATTGATCCCGGTCAGGCTCGTCAGGAACAGGATCATGCAAAACGGAATCTGCACCCAGAGTGCGGCAACGATAATCCCGAGCGTGGCCGTATGTTCATCGCCGAGCACGGGTACGCCGTGCCCGATCAGTACCTTCAGCAAACCGAATGAGGGGTCGTAGAACCAGCTGAAAACAAGACCGATGACAACGCCCGACACAACGAACGGCGAAAAGAACAACGACTTGATGACCCGGATGCCGCGTATCTTCTGGTTCAGATACAGCGCAAGCAGCAATCCGATTGGCGGCGCCAGCAACAGCAGGACGAGCCAGATCAAGTTGTTCTGCAGCGCTGCGTAGAACGTATCGGAATGAAGCAGTTCGCGGTAGTTCGCAAGCCCTGCGAAGGTTCGCGCCCCTACTCCGTCCCAATCGTAAAAACTCAACACGATGCTGCTGAAGATCGGATAGATCACGTAGACAGCGAACATCGCGCAGGCGGGTGCGAGGAACAGCAGCGCCGAGCGCCGGCGGCGTCGCGCGAGCGGAGATGCACTGACGGATACGGACATGACTGAGCTCGGTGACGGCGCGCCCAAGGCGCGCTGCGTTGGTTAAACGATGGTTAAGCGATCCCTTCCCTGGCACGCAGTCGCGCCGGGTAGTCGCTCATCATTTTTTGTAGATGCGCATGCGGGTCTCTTCGAGGTGAGCCAGCACCTGGTCGAGCTTCGACGGATCGCTGAAGAAACGCTGCATGCCCTTCATGCCTTCATCCGCCATTTCCTTGGTCATGTCGCGATCGCAGAACTGGGCAATGCCGCCCTTGGTATTCGACAGGATCTCGAAACCCTTTTTAGCGAATGGATCGTCCGATACCGGCGCTTGATTGTTGGCCGGCAGCGACCCGAATGCCTTGGCAAGACGTCCGTCAACCTCGGGCTTGCCAATGAACGCGAGGAAGCGCCGTGCATCGGCTTTGTTCTTCGCCTTGGCTGGAATGTTGAGGCAGTCCGCAGAGCCGTCTTCAGCCACCGGTATCTTGGAGTCGACAACCGGGAACCGGAAATAGCCCGTCTGCGACTTGACCGTATCGGGTAGGCCACCCGAGATAAACGTACCCATCAGCATCATCGCCGCTTGACCCTGAATCAGCAGCGGCTGAGCGGAGTCGAGCGTGTAGGACAGCGCGTTATCGACGAAATATTTATTGTCGATCAGCACCTTCCACGCTTCGTATACCTTCTTAACCCGGGCATCGGTATAAGGGATTTTTCCGTCCATCAACTGCATGTGAAATGCGTAACCGTTAATGCGCAGATCAAGGTAGTCGAACCACGCGGCGAGCGTCCATGAATCGCGCCCGCCGACGGAGATGGGGGCAATCCCGGCTGCCTTGAGCTTCTTGCAGTCGTCGAGGAACTCAGCCCACGTCTGTGGCTCTCCCTTGATGCCCACTTTCACGAACAGATCCTTTCTGTAGAAGAGCCCCCAGGAAAAGTAATCCGTCGGCAGCGCGTATTGTTTGCCTGCGTATGACGACGGTTCTTTCAGCGAGGCGAAGCTCGCGTTCCAGCCATTCTTCTGCCAGTCAGGCGAGAGGTCTTCCAGCAAGCCGCGCTGGGCGTAATAACGCATCCGCTCGCCTTCATGCCACTTGACGACATCGGGCGCCTCGGAAATCAGCCAGCCCGGGAGCTGGACCTTGTAGGCCTCTTCCTCGATGTAGGCCGCCTTGACCTTGACGTCGGGGTTGGCCTTTTCGAATTCGGCAATCGTGTTCTCCCAGAATGTGCGCTGGTTCGCCCCTTTGAACGCCAGATTGACGGTCAATGTTCCGGCGTGGACAGTTGCGGCGAAGCTCAGTGTGGCGCAGAGCAACGACAAGCGAATTCGGTTGTTCATGGTTTGTCTCCTGGTGTCTATATGAGCCCGCTCAAACGGCGAGGCCTTCTTCGGTAAAGAGATGGCACGAAGCGGGGTCCGGTGCGAGGTGAACCACTTCGCCGGAGCGCAACAGCGTATTGCCCTGTAGCTTGACGAGAAGCGTGGCGCCGTCCGCTTCGCTGCAATGGAGGTAGCTCTGCTCGCCAAGCCGCTCGACGAGCGACACAGTGCGCGTGAGCGTCGAGCCGGCGCACCGCAGTCCGTTTCCTTCCGGCTCGCCCGAAGCGAGTAGCGCGATGTGCTCCGGCCGCACACCAAGCGTCACCGCCTGTCCAGGCGTCAGGCGCGCGCCGGTCCGTTTGATCCGGACGTCTTCGCGGGAAACCCTTAACGTCACGATCGTGCTCCCCTCGTCTATCTTGCTGACTGTGGCCGGCAAGAAATTCATCTGGGGCGACCCGATGAAACCCGCTACAAAGCGGCTGTTCGGCCGCAGATACAGATCCATGGGTGTGCCCACCTGGGCAATGCTTCCAGACGCCGACGCGTGCCGGCTGACATTGAGCAATACAATCTTGTCGGCCAGGGTCATGGCTTCGACCTGGTCGTGCGTCACATAGACGGTGCTCGCCTCACTGAAGCGGCGATGGATTCGCGCAATTTCGACGCGAGTCTGGCCGCGCAAGGTCGCATCGAGGTTCGAAAGGGGTTCGTCGAACAAGAAGACACCGGGCTCGCGGACAATGGCTCGGCCGATCGCCACACGCTGCCGTTGACCACCGGACAGCGCGGCCGGTTTGCGATTCAACAAGGGTTCGAGCTCCAGGATCTTCGCGGCTTCCTGGACCTTGCGCTCCACCTCCGGCGCCGGCAGCTTCGCAAGCTTCAGCCCGAAGCTCATGTTCTCGGCAACCGTCATATGCGGGAACAAGGCATAGCTTTGAAACACCATCGCTACGCCGCGTTTTGCCGGCGGTACGGTGTTTACAACGCGGCCGCCGATCGAAATCTCGCCAGCGCTCGGGTCTTCCAACCCGGCAATGATGCGAAGAAGTGTCGACTTTCCGCAGCCGGATGGCCCGAGGAACACGCAGAACTCATCGTGTGCAATCTCGAGATTTACATCCCGAAGCACCGGCGCATGCTCTCCGAACGCCTTCGAGATGCCCTGTAAAGATATCGCTGCCACCGCGTCTCCATTTTTTGGTTTAACGTTAAATCAAATTTCGCTAAAAATACGGCCCGGAAGCCGTCTGAAAAGTCGATCAACGTGTATGTGTAGAAGGAAATTAGCAGCGTGCGGTACGATTGGCAAGAATTTTTTTAGTGCCATCGACGCCGTAGGCCAGCCGAAAGCGTTGGTAACATCGACATCTGGTATGACGTTAAAGGTAGCGGTCAAGCAATGTTCACTGCAGATTTCGGGAAATGGAATGGCTAAGCGGGAAAGGCTGATGGCGACTATCAAGGAGGTCGCGGCGCTAGCCGGCGTGACTCCAACGACGGTAACTAACGTGCTGCGAGACCGGGGCCGGGTAGGCGACGCGACGCGTGAGCGGGTGTTGAAGGTCGTGGCCGCGCAAGGTTACCGCCCTAATCTGAACGCCCGGGCGCTGGTCGAACGCCGCGCACCTACGCTCGCGCTCATGCTGGGTTGCATCACGAACCCGTTCTATCCGGAGTTCACGCTGCAGGCGAACAACGCGGCTCGCCGGCATGGCCGTTTCCTATTGGTTTGCAATACTGATTATGAGCCGGATGGTGGAACACGCTTTCTTGCGGATGTCGCGGGCTCGTTGTCGGACGGTATTCTGGTGGCGAACAACGGCGATCTTCGTATCGACGAACTGAAAGCGATTCAGGCCACGGGTACGCCTGTAGTCATTTCAATCTGGGAATTTCCAGACGATCCACCGGGGATTCCGTGCGTCGCCTTTGACTCGCACAAGGCCGGCTTTATTGCAGCGGATCACTTGCTTGAACTTGGGCACAAACGCATTGGCGCACTTATCGGCAGCGCGAAAAATGGCATTCACGGTGGCCGCTACCAGGGTTTTCGCGACGCCCTGCGCGCGCGAAAGGTCAAGCATGTCCTGGCGGATGCCCGGTTCGGCAGCGACTCGTTCCAAAGCGGCTTCGACGCTGCGCACGACTTGCTGTCCGCACACCCGGACCTGACCGCTTTGTTCGTCTCGAATGATCTTCCCGCACTGGGTGCGCTGAACGCCGCGGCTTCGCTCGGATTGAATGTTCCAGACGACGTTTCCATTGTCAGCGTGACCAATATTGAATTGGCAAGTCAGTCCAGACCGTCACTCACCACGGTCGCCATTCCGACGGCCGAAATGGCCGAGCAAAGCGTCGAACTGCTGCTAAAGCTCATCGCCAATACGCCGGATGTGGCTCCCGTTGTTCGGACCGCAGACCCTGTGTTGGTCAAGCGCGCTTCCACCGCTCCTGTTCGGAAAAGTTACCCGCAATAACGGAGCTCCCGCAATTTGAATTGCTTGGACCGGATCGCTTTCGACGAAGTGCGCGCATGCGAAAAGTCGTGTCATTTGCAAAGCGCATATTAATATGCGAACGATGTATGATAATGCGAACGATCGATGATGTCATCAAGACCATCGAGAACGCTAAATCAGGTCGATGGCGGAGTGCTTGATCTGTCCGAAGCCTGACTCGCCAGCGCGGCGTCTGGTCCGTGCAGGCTTCAGTACGAAATGAGGACGCAATGATTCAATCTTCAGACACGGCCCTCGATCCCGCCCTCGATCCCTCTAACCGCTCAACTTGGATACCCGACGTCCCGCTGAGCGTGCTGCTGTCGCGGGGAGTGCAGGCGCATCCCGGGACGCACATGCGCTTTCATACCCAGGAGGGTGTGACGAGCGCCACTACCGCAGAGCTATTTTCTGCAGCTGGCCAATTTGCGCGCGGGCTGCGCGCCATCGGCTTACGTCGCGGCGACGCTATTGCCGTGCAATTGCCGACGCTGCAAGAAACGGCGGTACTTTATCTGGCCGCGCTCGAGATCGGCGCGGTGCTGGTGCCGATCGTGCACATCTACGGGCCGTCCGAGGTTGGCTTCATCCTGCGGCAGTCGCGGGCAAGATTCCTCTGCGTGCCCGAACGCTGGCACGGCATTGATTTCCTGGAGCGCGTCGAAGCGCTAGGTAGCACGCCAGATCTTGAGCGCGTGGTCGTCGTCGGCGAGCGCGCGCCCAAAAATGGCATCACGATGAAGGCCATCGAAGTCATCGCGCAGGACGAAGCTATCAATACCGAGGTGCCGATTCCAGAGCCTCATGACGTTTGCCTGCTGCTCTATACCTCGGGCACCACGGCGGCACCAAAGGGTGTGCAGCACACGCACCAGACGGTCGGTGCGGAATGGCTAATCCCCTTCATCGACGGCCCCGGGCCCTACTTCACGCCCTTCCCCGCCGGCCACATTGCCGGCTTCAATTTCTTGTTGCGGCCTTTCATTACCGGCACTGACATGGTGTACATGGACCGCTGGGATGCATCGCGCGCGGCCGAGTTGATAGAGCGCTATCGCGTTCGCCTGTCGGGCGGCACACCTTTTCATCTGCGAGCGCTACTGGATGCAGCGAGGCACGACGGCCGCGATCTTTCATCTCTGGCCACTTATGGACTGGGGGGAACCGGCGTCACGCCCGAACACGTCGAGCTGGCCGACCGCGCCGGCTTTGCCGGCACCCGCGCCTACGGCCTGACCGAACATTCCACGGTCAGTATCGGCTGGCGCGACAGCCCGTTTTCAGAGCGTGCCGGCACCGACGGCCGCGTTCAACCCGGCAGCCTTGTGCGCATCGTCGATGAGATGGATCGCGAGCTACCAGTCGGCCGCGAGGGCGAGATCCTGATCACTGGCCCCGAGCTGTTCATTGGCTACACCGACCCCCTGCTCAACGCGGCAGCCTTTACCTCTGACGGCTGGTTTCGCACTGGCGACATTGGCCGGCTCGATGCAGCGAACTGCCTGACGATCACCGACCGCAAGAAGGACATCGTGATCCGTGGCGGCGAGAACATCTCGTCACAGGAAGTCGAGCGCGTGCTTGCTACACACCCGGCGGTACGCGACGTCGCCGTGGTGGCCCAGCACGACGCGCGCTACGGCGAGAAGGTGTGTGCCGTTGTCGTGCTCCAGAGCGGTGCCGTACTCGACCTCGCGGCCGTGCAGATGCACTTCGCCGCAGCGGGCGTTGCGCGGCAGAAGACTCCTGAGAGTCTGCGTATCGTCAGTGAATTGCCGCGCACCGCTTCGGGGAAAGTGCGCAAGGGCGATCTTCGCGTTCAACTCGGCCGGCCTTGATTGCATAAGATCTCACCAGGTCCGCACACTTTTTCTCTAGTCCACCGTATGGCGAATGGTCCATTGGTCCGGTACAGCAATGTAGAACGATGCGCGGTGTTGGCGCTCGACCACGCACCGGTAAACAGCCTGAGCCTTGGCCTTCGCCGCGATCTTGCCGCTGCGCTCACCCGGGCGGCCTTCGATGATCAAGCACAGGCGATCGTCCTGATCGGCGCAGGAAATGGCTTTTGTGCGGGCGGCGATCTAAAGGAATTCGGCACGCCCGAAGCGACAGCACGCCCGGGTGTATCGGCCGATTTGCATCCAGCCATCGAGCGCAGCACCAAGCCGGTGATCGCGGCGATCCACGACATCGCAATGGGCGGGGGTCTCGAAACCGCGTTGGCGTGCCATCTGCGAGTCGCATCCGCAAGCGCCCGCATCGGCCTGCCCGAAGTGTTGCGCGGCACGATCCCGCTGTCGGGCACGCAGCGCCTGCCAAGGCTGCTCAGTCTGGAACAATCGCTCGATCTCATCGTCAGCGGCCGTACTGCCACGGCCGCGGAGTTCGTCGGCACGCCCTTGTTTGACCGGGTGATCGAAGATGCGAACGTTCTCGATGCGGCCTTGGCCCTTGCCAGCGAGTGCGTCGTTTCGGGCGTGCTTGTGCCGCTAGTTCGGGAACGCGCGATCGCACATGAGAACGCGGCTGCGTGCTTCGCTGCCGCTCGTCTGCAGGTCCGCGACGCGGCCGCTGACAACGTCGTGCCCTTGCGTGCGATCGACGCAATCGAGGCAGCGGTCATATGTGACGACTTCGACGAGGGACTCGCTCAGGCGCGGCAAATTTACGAAACGCTCATGCGCTCGGAATCGGTCACACGCCTTCGGGATCGATTTTTTGCCGAGCGCGATACCGGCTGACGGCCCGACATTGTCGTTGGCCTTTCCTTATAGAAAGACCAACGCCCGCTCGTGCGGTACAGCTTACTGCTGTACGAGATCGTAAGCGGCAAGCGCCGCGATCTGCGTCACGCCGCCATCGACTGGCAGACACGCGCCGGTGATGAAACGCGCTTCGTCGCTAGCGAGAAACAACGCGGCGGCCGCCACGTCCCACGCGTCGCCCTCGATGGCGAGCGGCGCGATTTTCCGCCGGCGCTGTCTTGCGTTCTCGTCCAGCATACCGGCGACCAGCGGCGTGAAGATGTGCCCCGGCGCGATGACGTTGGCACGCATTCCGTCGCGGCCATAAATCACGGCCAGTTCGCGCGTCAACGCGATCATGCCGGCTTTCGACGATCCATAAGCGGCCGCCCCGTGACTCCTCAAGCCAGCTGTCGAACTGACGTTGACAACTGCGCCGCCCCCGCTTGCCACCAGGTGCGGTGCGGCGCTCCGGCTCATCAGAAACGCACTCTTCAGATTCACGTCCATGACGCGGTCCCACGAGGCTTCGTCGAGATTCTCGAAGCGGCCGCCGGCGCCGGAAATGCCGACGTTGTTGACCAGCACGTGCAACGCACCATAGCGCGCAAGCGTCTCCGCGACGACGCGCGCACATGCGCTGCTGTCGGTGACATCGGCAGCACAGACGAACGCATTACCGCCCGCTTCGTGGATCGTCGCGAGCGTCTCGGCGGCCCGGTCCGGCTCACGATCGACGAGGCAAACCGACGCGCCCTCCCGCGCGAAAAGGCATGCGATCGCACGGCCGGTGCCGACGCCATCGCCTTGTGACCCGGCGCCGGTCACGATCGCGATCTTGCCGGCAAGACGCTGATGAAATGTCTGTGGATAAGGCATTTTTCTTTTCCGATGCGCGCTCGCCTCACGTGCGCTTAGTGCGGTGGCCGCATGACCGTTGCCCGGCCCTCGCGCGACGCCAGGATAACTTCGTCGCCTGCTTGAAAGCGCGCCGGAATCTCGCTGAGTGGAACCTTCTTGCCGTCGATACCGCGACAGTACGTGCTCTCGTCGAGCGCGAACGTTCCGTTGCGGCCGTCCTCGCCCAGCACGGCGACCCGGTCTTGCGTGATCGACGTCACCCGGCCGATGATCGGCGTGTTCCCGGACGCGGCCATCACGCGAATGTCCATCGAAAGCCGGAAGCGATCCGAGTAGTTCGCGACCCCCGTATGCGGCGTGTTCAGATGCATGACGATGACGTCACCAGGGCGATAGGTCGCGCGACCCCACGCATGCGCCGGCACTGCGCCCTCGGGCACGGGAAACAGCGGTGGCTGCGAAAGATCGTGCAGATACGGCCCTTTGTGCAGACCTTCGGCGAGCACGAGGCCACCGATGTCAGCGTCGATTTCCGCCAGCGGAATCCAGACAATGGAAAACGGAATACCCGCGTTGTAAAAGCCGTCCTGATGGACGTAGTCCAGCCGGGAACCTGAACGGTCTCGCGCGGGCGGCGTAGCACGATACTCGACCGTCGGAATCCAGAACGGTTCGTCGGCGAGCAGCCGCTTGAAAAAGCTATGGATTGCCGGCTCGGCAACGAACGGCTTCCAGCTCCGGCGCTCGGCCAGCGGTTCCATGCGCAACGGAAAATCACCGAGACTTTTGCCGTTGTACCGGGCAATCGGGTCCCCCGGGGCGACTACGCCAAGTTGCGAAAGCTCGTCGAGAAACACGCTGCGCAGACGGCCGACTGCGTCCTTGTCCAGCACGTCACGGAAGAACCAGTAGCCATCACGTTCCCACGCTGCTTCGAGTGCCGCGCGATCGTCGAGAAGATCGTTCGATACGTGCAGTTCCTGCATGGCTGGCAGTACCCCAGCCTCTGATACGGTGCTCATTTTGTCTCCTTGCTGCTCGCCGCGGGTCATTCGCGCGGTCAAGTCTCCACTGGGTGGATTGTCGAGCCAGATTAAGCCTTTGCATCCAATAATGCAACTTGTAGTTCAATTAAAATTCGAACGCCGGTCGGATTTTAGCGATTACTGGAGACACCGCCGGGCACCATGGGCCGGCGGAGCAATATGGGGAAAACCACACATCGAAGATCGTTGCATATTTAGAATATCGTGCATATAGTTGCATGAAATTGCAGATGCTTTTCTTTCGCGATACGGCAGTTGGCCACCTCACTCCAAAGCGTCAAGCCCGCGCGATCGAATAAAAGGAGTACGTATGGATTTTATTGGCACTCAGCCAATAGAGGCTGGTCCAGCGCAGCCCGGCGGCACGGCGGCGCCGCTGCCCGTGCCGCACGTCTATCGCGGCCGCATGGTTACGGGCAATGCGCTCACGCATGTGTCGCGCGATCTTGGCAAGGGTTTCTGCACCCCAAAACTGGATCTCGACGAACTTATCTGGCCGCGCACGCATGCGGGCCCGGCATTCGATCTGCCGATTGCCCAGATCATCGACTTCCTCGCCGAACTCGGTCCGCGCCTGCATCTGGACGTGAATCCGCTGATGCAGCAGGCGCTGGAGTCGATGATCGAAGTCAGCCCGCTCGGCCGCCGGATTCTTGAGAATTGTTATCGCGACATTCCGAACCTGTTCGCCCGCGGTGTGATCGAAGACGAATTGCGCATCAGCCTCGGCGGCGCCGAAGTGATCGACGGCTGGATGCCGCGCAGCCTGCGTGGCCGGCCCAGCCGTCTGCGCGCGTTTCCGCCGCGCCTCGTGCATATCCTCGCCGGCAATTCGCCAATGGTCGCCGCGATGACCGTCATGCGCGCATCGCTGACCAAGGGTGTGCATCTGCTGAAACTGCCGTCCAACGACCTGTTCACCGCAACCGCGATTCTGCGCACGATGGCCAAGATCGACCCGGCGCATCCGCTGACGCAGTCGTTTTCGGCAGCGTACTGGCGTGGCGGAGATGATAACGTCGAGTCGATCCTGTATCGCGCGCAATACTTCGACAAGCTCGTCGTATGGGGTGGCGAAAGCGCCGTGCGCCATGCAATGCGCTATGCCGGCCCCGGGCTCGAACTGGTCGCGTTCGACCCGAAGGTATCCATCTCACTGATCGGCCGGGAAGCGTTCGCCTCCGATGACCTGCTCCGGCAGGTAGCACGCGCGGGCGCCGCCGATGTGCAATCGTTCAATCAGGACGCGTGCAATGCGAGCCGCTATCAGTTCATCGAAGCCGATCAGGACGACGCGGACCGTTACTGCGAATACCTGGCGCTCGCGCTTGGCGAAGACTTCCGCTACGGCGACGGTCAAGGTCCGGTGGTGCCGAACGACATCCGCGAAAAGGTCGACGTGCTGCGCGAGATGGAACCGCTCTATCGCGTGTTCGGCGGTTATGACGGAACGGGTCTCGTGGTCCGCTCGGACGAGATGGTCGACTTTCATCCGATCTGCAAGACCGTGAACGTCGTGCCCGTGAAAAGCCTGCAAGACGCGGTCCGCTTTGCCACAGTGGCGACGCAGACCGTGGGCATCTTTCCGCCGCACCGCGTCACCGAAGTGCGCGATGCACTCGCTTGCGCCGGCGTGCAGCGAATGGTTGCACTCGGCGAATCGATTTCGGACGGCGTCGGCGGCTATCCGCACGACTGCATGTTCCCCGTTCACCGATTCATGAAATGGGTATCCGAGGAAGCGGGCGGCAACGGCGCGACGGAGGTACGTTGATGCCAGCGCCGCGCCCCCTGCTGCAACTGACCGGTCCTACGTGCTCCTTCCGTCACGTCCCTGACGATCTTCACGCCTTGCAGTTGCAGGCCATACGCGAGCGATTCGGGGAACGGCGCAGCTCTCGACAAGCGTGCGACCGACGCAGGCGTCACCGAACTGCGCAGCAACGGGCGCTACCGGAGTTTTTGCTGACGCCCTCCTCAAGATGACTTCCCCTTATGACTAAACGCTCCATCTCTCCCGCCGTCTGGTTCATCACCGGCGTGTCGTCCGGCTTCGGCCGTTCGCTCGCCGAAGCCATCCTCGCTCGCGGCGACAAAGTGGTCGGCACCGTGCGCAACACAGAACAGATCGCGACGTTCGAACAGTTGGCGCCAGACCGAGCGTACGGTGTGCTGCTCGACGTCACTGAAGCAGCCGCCGTGCCGCAAGCAGTCGAGCAGGCGCTCGCGCGTGCGGGCAGCATCGACGTGCTGGTCAACAACGCCGGTTATGGCCTTTTTGGCGCGCTGGAAGAAATCTCGAATGCCGAAGCCAGACAGGTGTTCGACACCAACTTCTACGGCACCGTCAATACGATCCGCGCCGTGTTGCCGCACTTCCGGCAACGCGGCGGTGGCCACATCGTCAATCTTTCCTCCGTTGCCGGTTTGATCGGGATTGTCGGTTGCAGTTTCTACTGCGCATCCAAGCATGCAGTCGAAGGCTTGTCCGAGTCCCTCGCGCGAGAACTGAAACCGTTCGGCGTGCATGTCATGCTGGTTGAACCAGGCGGATTCCGCACGAACTTTGCTGGTGGCTCGATGCGGTGGAGCGAAGCCGTCTCGCCCGCGTATGCCGACACAGTGGGCAAGATCCGCCAGTTCATGAGCAGCTATCACGGCACGCAGGCAGGGGATCCCGCAAAGGCCGCAGCGGCGATCATCCGTGCGGTGCTAGCCGAAGAGCCGCCGCTGCGGCTGGCGCTGGGACCCGATGCGGTCGACGTCGTACGCAACAAGCTTGCTTCCTTGCAGGAGAATCTCGACGCCTGGCTCGACGTCTCGAGCGCCACCGACTTCGATCAATGACGCTGTGTAATGACGCTGTGACCCGCCATCACACCGGAGACCCCATGTCCCCCCTCGACCGCTTTTACGACTTGCTGAATCATGACGGTGATCCGTTCCGCCAGCATCCCGACAATTTGCGTGAACTCCAACTGGCGGCGATGCGGGAGCGCTTCGCGCAGCGCCGCGAACAGATCAAGCTGCTGGGCCGCCGCGCGGCCGACATGGGCGTCGACGAAATCCGCAGCGAGGCGGACATGGTGCCGCTGCTGTTCGCCCATCAGATCTACAAGAGCTACCCGGAGCAGTTCATAGAAAACGGCCGGTGGAAACACCTGAATACGTGGCTGCAAACGCTGGCGAGCAGGCCAGTGACCGATGTCGATCTCGACAACGTGGACAATGTCGACACGTGGATGGAGCGTCTGCGCGACGCTGGGCACTACGTGTTCAGTTCGAGCGGCACCTCCGGCAAGTGCAGTTTCATCAGCCAGACGCGCGCCGACCTCGACCACGTAAGCGCGTCGTGCGTGAAGCTCGGTGTGTATGGCAACAAGCTGATCGAACGGGATTTGGGCAAACGTCCCGTGTTTCTGATGATGCCGCCCGGTGGCGCGCACCGGCATATCGAACCGGTCCTGAACGCCGCCAGGAAACTCGGCAGCGAAAGCACGCTGATGTTCGACGAGCCGGCGCTCGCATCCGCTACGATCGCGATGGGCCGCATGCGTCGCGCGATGACGGACGGCAGTGCGAAGCCGAGCGCGATCGCCGCGTTCCAGGAGCAGGCAGCGGCGCGTCAGCGGCATACCGGTGCGATGATCGACCGCTTTCTGGATAAACTGCTGGCCCATCGCGACAACCCTGTGCTGGTGCAGGGCAACTGGTCGCTGCACTGGACGCTGGTTACGCATGCACGCCAGCGTGGCCTGGCGGAACGCATCTGTCATCCCGAGACGGTCATCACTACGGGCGGCGGCTTGAAAGGCACGCACGTGCCCGCCGACTTCCGGCAGCAGATCACCGGCTTCTACGGCATCGAGGCCGTGAACGTTCAGAACAGCTATGGGATGTCGGAGATGATCGGTACCGGCCCATGGTCGGACGTGGCGCAAGGCTACGCGATCTGTCCGTGGATTGTGCCGTTCGTACTCGACAAGCCTGGCGAAAAATTGCTCAATCCCGCTGATGGCAAAGGGCTCGTCGAAGGCCGTTTCGCGTTCTTCGATCTGCTTGCCGAAGGCTACTGGGGCGGCTTCATCACCGGCGACAAGGTAACGGTCGACTTCTCGCCTGCTGGCGCCACCGATGGTCTGAGAGGGCCGCTGGTCAGGAGTGTCGGCCGCTATGCGGATCTCGAGGAAGGCGAGGACAAACTGTCGTGCGCGGGCACGATGGAATCGTACGTGCGCGGCATCATCGACGTCTGATTCGCCGATCGCAGCAGCGCTTCGTGGTCGCGTACGCCGGCCGTTCAACTGATCCCTGCTGTGGCGCCCAAAAATTCGCCCGAAGAATCGCCGGAATACCTGAGAGATGCCCCACATTGCGCCCGGGTAGTGGGATAGATAGGCCCACGTTCGTCCCACTGGCGCACGATAACCCGCTTGAGTACACTGACGGCTTGTTCCCAGCCGCAGCTTACCCATGGTCAAATCCCCGGTGCCTCGCGCTACGCACCCCGCTCCCGCGACGTCTGCCGCGCCACGCGCGGCAGGACGTCCCACCCAGGACGCCGCCGCCGAATTGCGCGAAAGGCTTCTGGATGCCGCTGGCCAGGTTTTCAGGGCGGAAGGTTTCGGCGCGGCGAAAGTCGAAGAGATCGCGGCGCGCGCGGGCATCAGCAAGACAACCGTCTACCGTCAGTTTCGCACCAAGGAAGATCTGTTTCGCGCTACCGTCTGGCGTGGCATGGAAGACTTGCGCGGCAGGATCGAGCAACTGCTTAAACCGGACCGCGACTTTTCGAAGACAGTATTGCTGGTGTTGCGCGCGCTCAGCGACCACATGGCGGCTGCGGAAGCCATCGAAACCAGTCGCGTGGTGATCGGCGAATCGAATCGCTTTCCGGACGTCGCGAATCAGTTCCTTCAATACGTGAATGCGATGCTCGAACCAGTGGCTGGCTTCATTGCTTCCGCTGCGCACGACGGTTTGATCGATGTACCCGACGCGACCCATGCCGCGCGCGACATGCTAACGCTCGTGGCCGGCACCACCGAAGTGCTGTTGGGCCTTCCGAGTACGTCCGCGCAGCGCGACGAACGCGTCGCACGCATCCATCAGTTCCTGCTCACGGGATGGAATTATCGCCGCGCCGAACCGCGCGGCCACGTCGCAAACCCGGTGTCCCGCGCGCGCTAAACCTCCCTCTGCCCCATCACCTGAAATTGCACCGGCGCCTGTACGATCCGCTGGCCGTTCGCCCCGATCAGACAGTCGGAGAACACCAGGCGCATGATTCTCCTTGTGCGTCGATCGTGCATCGCAACGACGCGCCGCGCTTTCTCATAACAAAAAAATACCGTATCATTATCTGAACCTTAGTCAACTATGTGTACGGATGCGAGATATGAGTACTGCACCGCTTTTTACGCCATTGTCCGTTCGCGGTGTCACGCTGGCGAACCGCATCGTCATGTCGCCCATGACGCGCGGCTTCTCCCCCGGCGGCGTGCCGGGCCCGGAAGTCGCCTCGTACTACCGGCGGCGTGCAGAGGGCGAGACGGGACTCATCATCACGGAAGGCGTCGGTATCGATCATCCGTCGGCGCTCGGTGAAGCCGGCCTTGGAGAGAATTCGATTCCCACATTAGCCGGCATGGAGTCGGTCGCAGCGTGGCGGCGCGTGACCGACGAGGTACACGCGAGCGGTGGCGTGATTTTTCCGCAACTGTGGCACATGGGCCCGATGAAGGAAGCGCATACCGGGCCGGTCCCCGCTGCGCCGCCGATGCGGCCGTCCGGCCTGTGGGGACCCGCAGGCCGCCTGAGCTCGCTGGACGCGGGTTATCTGTCCCGCGTAATGGCCCCCACCCGCGCGATGACCGACGAGGAGATCGCCGATGTCATCAGCGCCTATCGCCGCAGCGCGTCGTATGCGAAAGCCGCGGGATTCGACGGCATCGCCATTCATGGTGGCCACGGTTATCTGATCGATTCATTTCTGTGGAACGAGACCAATCAACGCACCGACGCTTGGGGCCGCGACCGCCGCGCCAGGAGCCGCTTCGCCACCGAGGTAGTGCTGGCGATCCGCGCAGAGATCGGCGACGCGATGCCAATCAGCTTCCGCTTTTCGCAATGGAAGCAGCAGGATTTCAAGGCGCGTCTTGCGACCACGCCCGACGAACTGGAGCAGGTTCTCGGGCCCCTCGCCGCAGCCGGAGTCGATATTTTCGAAGCGAGCGCGCGGTATTTCAACCGCGCGGAGTTCGAAGGCTCGGATATGAATCTCGCCGGCTGGGCGAAGAAGGTGAGCGGCAAGCTGTCTATGGCTGTCGGGGGCATCGGTATCGATAAAGGTTTCTACGATTCGATGGCTGGCAACGCGACGATTGCGCAACCCGATCTGACTCCCCTGCTCGATCGCTTCACGCGCAACGAGTTCGATCTGGTCGGCGTGGGACGGTCATTGCTGCACGATCCGGATTGGGCTCGCCGCGCGCGTCTGGGTGAGCCGTTCCTCGGCTTCAGCACCGAGTCGCTGACACGCCTCACCTGACCCAGGCGTCCCGTTGTTGAGCCGTAACGACGTGGCAGGGAGCCTGGCGTGGTTCGTCGTCCTGAACGGCACAGCCGTTAGCGGCTCAGGAATTCTTCCGTCAAGGCAGCAATGACTCCCGGCTGATCGTGATGCATGTTGTGGCCGGCATCGCCGATGAACTGATGTTCGCCTCGCGGCCAGCAGTCCATGTAGCGATGCAGGTCATCGAGGTGTGTTTCGAACACCTGCATGATGTGCGATTCTTTTGCGACGCACAGCAGAACCTCGGCGGTCGTATTTCGCCAGCAATCGACTATGTCATCGCGATCGAAGCGCATCGGCATGAAAAAGCGCGCGTACGGATCGGCCGCGAGACGCACCTGGCCGTCCGCCTGCTCCACGCAGAAATGCGCCGCGAGAAAATCGGCGCGCGCCGGCGTCAAGCGCGGATTGGCGCGCATCAGCCGCGCGGCCAACTCGCCTGGGTTAGCGAAAATGCGCTCCGCGACCGGCGCCCGCACGTCGTCGACCCAGCCTCGCAGACGCTGCGCACCCGGTTTCGTCGCCGGCAGCAGCAGCCCCAGACCTTCCAGGTTGACGAACTTCGCGACGCGGTGCGCACGGATCCCCGAGTACAGTCCGCCGATGTTCCCGCCCATGCTGTGGCCAAGCAGGCGGACTGGCGCATCGGGCGAATAGTGATCGATCAGGGCATCCAGATCGGCAACGTAGTCCGGCAGCCCGTAAGTGTCGCCGCGACGGCTCGACTGCCCGTAGCCGCGCCAGTCGGGCGCCACGATATTCCAGCGCTGTTCGAACGCATCGACTACGAACTGGAATGTCGCCGACATGTCCATCCAGCCGTGCAGCATCATCAGCATCGGTGCGTCGGGGTCTCCCCAGCGACGCACGTGGCAGCGGGCGCCGCGCACGCTCACGAATTCGGAATAACTTGGCTTGTGAAGGATCACGTCAGGTGCGCTCTGCGGCTTTCTCTACGAGGGAGCGGATGGCCGCGAAGCGAGGCGCCGCCCGTGGGCGCCCGATGCTCGCGGCGAAGGAGATTACAACGCTACGACCGGCCGGTAACGGGAATCGATGCCCCGGTCACAGCCGATGCGGCACGGGAAGCGAGGAAAAGAATGACGGCCGCGATGTCGGCGGGCTGCACCCAGCGCGAGAAATCGGCGCCGGGCATGTCCGCGCGATTCTGCGGCGTGTCGATAATGCCTGGCAGGATGGCGTTGACGGTAATGCCGCGATCCTTGAGCTCATCCGCGAGCGCCTCGGTGAGCCGCATCACGCCCGACTTCGACGCCGCGTAGGCGCCCATCCCCGCACTCGCCCGAAGCGCAGCGCCGGCCGCGATATTGACGATGCGCCCGCCCTCGGACGACTGGCCGAAGTGCTCTAACGCTGCCTTGGATGCTGTCGCCGCGGTACGGACGTTCATCTGGTACATCAGGTCCCATGTATCGAGTTCGCCGTCCGCAAGCGTCTCCCAGCGAAAGCCGCCCGCGACATTGATCAGCGCATTCAGTGGCCCCAGGCGTTCGACCGCCGACGACATCGCCAGCCGCGCCGCGGCCAGATCGGCGAGATCGACGCCGCCGCTCCACCACTGCGTTGCGCGCTCGGCCGGGCTGGCTGCATCGGGCGCCGGTGCGCGGTCCAGCAACGCCACCTTCCAGCCATCGGCTTCGAACGCACTGCCGACCGCTCGGCCGAGCGTGCCGAATCCTCCGGTAATCGCGACTACTCGTTGCATGCAACACTCCTGTGTCGAAAATTGCGCGCGCTGGTGCATCGGCGCATCGGCGCGTCGGTTAGCGGCCCTTGAAAACGGGGTCGCGCTTCTCGCGAAACGCGTTCACCGCTTCCTGATGATCCTCGGTCAGATTCGACAGCGCCTCATACGCAATGGACGCGTCGAGTATTGAATGCGCAAGCTGCTTCAGACCGATGTTGATCGACGCCTTGGTCCATTGAATAGCCTGCGATGCGCCCGTCGCGAGCCGCTTCGCCATCGCCGCGACGACTGCGTCGAGTTCGTCGGCGGGAACCGCGTGATTGATCAGCCCGAGGCGGGCTGCGTCTTCGGCGCTAAGCAGATCGCCTGTCAGCAGGTATTCCTTGGCTTTCGCGTAACCGATCAGTTGCGGCCAGATCACCGCACCCCCGTCGCCCGCAACGAAACCGACCTTCACGTGCGGATCGCCGATCTTCGCGTGATTCGCGGCATAACTCAGATCAGCGAACAGCGCGATAGTCGCGCCGAGCCCGATTGCGTGGCCGTTGATCTTCGCGATGACGGGCTTCGGGCAATCAAGCATCGAAAAGATGATTTTCTTGGCGCGCTGCATGCCGGCCAGAAACAGCGACGGATCGTCGATGACCTTCTGCATATGTTCGATATCCCCGCCGGCACTGAATGCACGGCCCGCGCCCGTCAGCACGACGACGCGGGATTCGGGATCTTCCGCCACGTCGATGAACAGACGCGACATCTCGATGTCCATCTGTTCGTTGAACGCGTTCAACGTCTCGGGCCGGTTCAACGTGACGGTCAGGATGCCCTCGTCGCGCTCCAGCAGCAACGCCTTATAGTCCGATAGATTCATGGCTAACCTGTTCACCGTGATGGTAGCGTGCGGGGCACGCGTCACCGCATGCCCCGCTACTCATGTGGCCGCCGACTACACCTGCACGGGCATGAACCGGCGCCCGTTGTCATACATGATGTTCTGAGTGTCCCTCTCTGACAACGGCTCGCATGCTTCGCGCGCAAATTCTCTCGGCTCGGCCACGCCCTCGGCATGGGGATAATCGGAACCCATCAACAGATACTCCGATGACCCGGTTTGCGCCACGATCTGCTCGATGTCGTCTTCAGGATAAGCTACCACGTAGACATTTTCCTTGAAAATCTGGCTCGGCCGGCTCTTCAACTGACCGCAGGGCCAGTAACCGTTTTTCGACATGCCCCGGCACTTGTCCATCTTGACCAGCATCGACGGCACCCATTCGGCGCCGTTCTCCGCGCTGCACAGCTTGACGTTCGGAAAGCGCTCAAAGAAATTGTAGAAGATGAATGACGACAGTGTTTCGATCACCGGACGCTCGCCGTAGCCATGCATCCACACAAAAGCCGTCTGGCGCTGGCGCGACTGCTGCACCGGTTCGCCCCATACGGCCATGTGGTCTTTCATGTAAATCGCTTCCGAAACGTGGAACGTGACGCGCACGCCTGCTTCGTTGAGGATCGACCAGTACGGGTCGAAATACGGGTCGGCAGGTGCACGTCCGTTGAACGGACCCATCGGCATCAGGATCACGCGCACGCCGTTTTGCACCAGCCATTTTGCCTCGGTCACGGCGGCGTCGAGATCGTCGAGCGTGACGACCGGCGTGCTGTAGATGCGATCCTGATAGTTGAAGGTCCAGTCGTCGAGCATCCAGCGGTTGTAGGCGTGCAGTACGGCGTTTGCCGCTACCGGCTCATTGAGATAGGAAATGCACGCAACCATTTCGCCGATATACATCGTGCAGGCTTCCACACCGAACTCATCCATCTTCTTCAGGCGAGCGTCGCGGTTAAACATGTCCGGTGTCGGCGGCACCCGCATGTCGACATTGTCCTTGCCGTCCTTCATCGCGCGCAGCCATTCGTGCAGTTTCCCCGGTGGCGGAACCAGCCCCTCGGCCGACGTGTAACCTTCGCTGATCTCGACTTTACGATCGCCGATATACATGCATCGATTGCCTTCGGGCGTGACCCGACTTGTAAATCCCCAGTCCTTCTTGAACTTTTCCGGCAAGTAGCGGCTGAACGCATCCTCCGTTTCATAGAAGTGCGTGTCGGCGTCGTAGATCTTTCCCTGATAGGTCTGCATGAAGAAGTCTCCTGTATGTGGACGTGCGACACATGCCGCGCCCTTGAGTCAAAGTATCGGCACGAACAATCGGCTCACAAAACGCAATATCGAATCCGGAAATCGCAATATCGGATCGATATGGGCAATGCGGTTGACATCCGATCTAGGTGACAATACGAATATTGTTCAAATATAAGAAGAAGTTCAATGATGACCTCAATTGGAAGGAGACATCCGATGCAAGTTGATGCGCTGCCGCAATCGTCTTCGCGTGAACCGCTGACTCATGGTCCCAGGCGTCGGTTCCAGTTCGCGGTGCTGATGTCGGCGGTGGCGGCGTCCTCTGGCATCACCGTGATCTACACCATGCTCGTGACGCTGTACCGGGTCTTTCCCGGGTCGGTGTCGGTGGGCTGGACCGTCACCGCCTACTGGCTCGGCGCGGCCATCTTCGCGGCCATCTGCGGGCGGCTGGGCGACCTGCTCGGCTACCGGCGCGTCCTGCTCATCGTGCTGGCGATCGCCGCGATCGGCGGGCTCGTGTCGGCCTGTGCGCCGGGTATCCCGGTGCTGATCGCGGGTTGCGTAATGCAATCGATCGCGGCCGGCATTACGCCGCTTTCAATGGGACTCGTCCGCGAAAACCTCTCCAGTCAGGAGATACCGTCCGCCGTCGGGATGATCGGCGCCGCGGGTATCGTGTCGGCCGGGTTGATCTACATCTGCGCCGGCCTGGTGATCGATCACTATTCGTGGCAAGGCGGCTTCTGGTTCAAGGTTGCGCTGTGCCTCATCACGTTCGCGGCGGTGCGCTTCTGGGTGCCGAAGTCGCAGCCTAAACCCTCTACGCGAATCGACTTCGTGCGCGGCCTCGCATTCGCACCGGCACTATGTGCAATCTTGTTCGCGGTGCAGCAGATCCACACGTGGGGACTGCGGGATCCGCGGCTATGGGGTTTGCTGGCAGCCGGGTTTATCGTGCTGTGGTTCTGGGCGAGGCACCAGCGAAGGGTATCGAATCCGCTCATCAATATCGGCTCGCTGACCAAGCGCCAGGTGATCCTGGCGAACGCCTGCATGATGTGCGTCGCCGTTGGTGCGATGCAGCTGGGACAGGTTTTCTCGCTGCTGTTTCAGCAGCCGGCGTGGACGCGTGTGGGTTTTGGACTGACTGCGACCCAGGCCGGGCTGCTGCTGTTCACCACCAACGTCGTCGGGCTGGTTGCCAGCCCGTGGAGCGGACGTGTTGCTGCGCGCTACGATGCGCGTCGGGCCACGCTGATCGGCATGGCCGTGCTGGTGCTCGCCTGGGGCTCGCTGATCGTGCTTCATCGCAGCATGGTCCTGTTCGTTCCAGGCGCAATGCTCTGCGCGTTTGGCCTGGCCTTCGCCAACACAGCCGTCTATAACCTGATTATCGAAGCCACCCCGGCCGAACGAACAGGCGAAGCGACTGGCCTGCTCTACGTGTTCTTCTCATGTTTTTTTGCAGTCGGCGCGCAGGCGGTATTCACCATCCTGCAGGGCGCATCCGTTAGCGAGGGAGGTGCGTCGTTTCCGGCGGATCAAAGCTACGTTGCTGTGTTTGGATACGTCGCGGCCAGTGCACTGGCAGGATGGGTCATCGCGAACGCGTTGCCGAGACGGCATGGTCCGGGCCATCGTCTGCGGGTGGCCGACGCTGCCGGGCTGAGCGGCCCGGCAAGCACGCAATGAGTACGCAATAAGCACGAAATAAGCACGCGATAAGCGTTTGAACCGCACCCGCTTGGGCGATGCTGCAAGGCGCCCGCCCACCCTGCTTCGCGTTGTGGCTTACTCTTCTTCAGTCGCTTTGCCCAGCGCCGACGCGCGTTGGGCAACGAGGAGCATTTGCTGCTCCAGGCGCGGGCGCTCCCGATCGAAACGCTCCAGGGGTGCGCCAATAGCCATCGCTGCGATCACGTCGCCGTTCGGTCCGAAAATTGGCGATGACAGACCTGCCGAGTCGGGCAGCAGTTCTCCGCGGCTCACCGACAAACCCGTGTTGACGATATTTTCCAGCTCCTCGCGCAGGGCCTTTTTATTGACCATGGTTTGCGGCGTGTGGCGCTCGAGTTTGACGGTCCGCAGGTACTCGGTGAGAAACGCTTCCGGCGCGTGCGCCAGCAGTACGCGCCCGGCAGCTGTGCAATACAGCGGGCGACGCATCCCGACAAGCATTGAATATCGTACGGACTGCGCGCTTTCGATAACGTCGACGTAGGTAATGACCTTCTGCGCTTCGTCGAGTACGCCGATATAGACCGTTTCCTGGGTGCTCTCCGACAATTCGACCAAGAACGGACGCAACATCCTGGAAAAATTCCATACCGCCATCACGTTCGCGGACAGCCGGAAGATGGACGGTCCCAACCTGTAACGTCCGCCCGCATGCATCAGAAATCCTTCCGAAACAAGCGGCCGCAACAAGTTCAGCAAACTACTTTTCGGGGTTTCCAGTACGACATTCAGTTCTGCCAGAGACATGCCGTCCGGCGCTTTGGCCAGCACGTCAAATAGCGCGAGCAGGCGCGTCAGCGAACGCGGCCCCGTGACATCTTTGTCCGCCGAGGCCAAGGTTTCCTTCAACATATTCACTTCCCCTTCCATTTGATGCGACCCGTTCATTATAAGGGAACTATTCACATAGTCTCACACCGGTCGCCAATTTAGCACGCTGTCCTGCTCGCCATCCGGGATAACGCCAAGCTTGCAATGCGGCCAATTTTGCTATAATTGAACGTCGTTCACAAATACGTTCGTGTGGAATTGCCTGCCAGGAATAGCGGGTTTAACGAAACCACGAACATCCTTTCAATCGTAGTGCGCACTGGGAAATTCATCCATGAGCGAATTACAGGACCGGGTTGCCATCGTGACGGGCGGCGGCCAGGGCGTGGGGCTCGGCATCGCGACAGCAATGGCGAGGCAGGGCGCGAATCTCGTCTTGACCGGCCGCACCGAAGCGAAGCTACGGGAAGCGGAAACCGCCTTGCAGGCGCTCGGCGCGCAGGTGCTGGTGGTGCCTGGCGACACGCGCAGACGCGCAGACGCCGACAAAACGATTGCTCTCGCTATCGAACGCTTCGGGCGCATCGATGCGCTCGTCAACAACGCGCAAAGCAGCACGCCGGGCGTTCCCCTGGAGGCGCTCACCGACGACGACTGGCGCGAAACACTGGAGTCCGGCCTCTACGGCACGCTGTATTTCATGCAGGCGGTGTTGCCGCTGATGAAACAGCAGCACAGCGGCAAGATTGTCAATTTTGCGTCGCGCACGGGGATCGAGGGCATGCTGGGATTCGGTGCATACGCCACCGCCAAGGAAGGCATCCGCGGCTTGTCGCGGGTCGCAGCGCGGGAATGGGGCGCGTACGGCATTTGCGTCAACGTGGTCTGCCCGGCCGCACTGACCCCTGCCGCCGACAAGTATCTGGAAGCCAACCCCCTCGAACGCACGCGTTATCTGTCGGAGATTGCGCTCGGCCGCTTCGGCGACCCCGAGCAGGATATTGGACGCGTAGTTGCATTCCTCTGCAGCGCGGGCGCGGATTACATCACCGGCCAGACCATCAACGTTGATGGCGGACAGTCGATGCTTTAGGCGCGCGGAAAGCGCGCCACAAGTTTCTCCTCCATCGAGCTAAGCGAGAGCGCGATGAAGTTTGGCCCTGGCTCCTCTACTCGGAGTCAGGGCCATTTTTTGCCGGG
>Ga0073928_10001066_pt1 | contig 55445 bp, 56 predicted proteins | sample PaiPotPPA55metaG_FD_76969 | JGI IMG/M metagenome (GOLD analysis project Ga0073928, IMG submission 76969) | Iron sulfur acid spring bacterial and archeal communities from Banff, Canada, to study Microbial Dark Matter (Phase II) - Paint Pots PPA... ... | reverse complement strand
CGGCTCAGGTTACGGCCCGCTGCCCGCGGCGAGGGTCGTTCAGACGCCCCGGGGCAGGTCCTCGGGTCGCCAGCCGAGCACTTCGACCCCGAGGCCGAGCGCGAACCGGTCGGTCATGCCGCTGACGTAGCGGACGGCCAGCGCGGTCGCGGCCGGTGATCCGGGCTCGACGTCGGCCGCGTCGGGGTCCTGGAGCAGCCGGGGCGCGTCGGCGAACCGCTCGACGAGGCCCCGCAGCAGCCGGACGACGCGCTCCGCCTGCTGGCGGGCGGCCGGCCGCAGGTAGATGCGCTCGAAGTTGAAGTCGCGGAAGGCAAGCAGCGCCGACGCGGCGGGCTCGGTCATCCCGACGTGGCCGCTGTGGTCGATCGCCTCGAGGACCGCGAGAACGAACGTCTCAATCTGGTCCGATCGGCGCGACCCGGCCACCGTCGCCACCGTGGGCGGCAGGTCGGCCGGGGTGAGGATCCCGGCCCGCACCGCGTCCTCGAAGTCGTGGCACACGTAGGCGATCCGGTCGGCCCAGGCGACCACCTCGCCCTCCGCCGTGCCCGGGGGCGGGCGGCGCCAGGAGTGGTTGCGCACCCCGTCGAGCGTCTCCCGGCACAGGTTGAGGGGCGCCAGCGTCACGTCGGCGCCGTAGACGGCGTGGTCGTAGCCGGTGTCGGGGAGGTAGGGCGAGAACGCCTGCTCCGACGCGTGGCCGGCCGGGCCGTGACCGCAGTCGTGGGCGAGTGCGATCGCCTCGGTGAGCGGGAGACAGAGGTCGACGGCCCGGGCGATGCCGGTCGCGACCTGGGCCACCTCGACCGCGTGGGTCAGCCGGGTGCGGAGGTGGTCGTCCTCGGGGGCGATGAAGACCTGGCACTTCCCGGCCAGGCGCCGCCACGGACGCGAGTGCTTGACCCGGTCGAGGTCGCGCTCGAAGCAGAGCCGGTAATCGTCGGGGGCCTCGGGCCGGGCCCGCTCCCCGGCGCCGCGGGGGCGGGTCGCGCCGGGGGCGAGGGTGGCGTCGAGGTCGGCCTCCCGCTCCTCGCGGCCCCGGGGGGCGCGGCCGACCAGCGCCCGGGCGCCCTCATGCGCCAGTGCGACGGCGGCCGGGTCGCGGCCCTCACGGAGCAGGGTGCGGCTGAGCTCCATGGGGTCGAGGGTACCGGCGGGGTGTGACGCCGCCGGTCAGCGCCGGCTGGGGATCGAGTAGGTGACGGTGGCGTGCGCGACCGGCTCCGCCTCGCCGTCGGCGTACAGGAGGACGTCGCCGGTGGCGAGCCGCCGGCCCACCTTGTGCAGCCGCGCCTCGGCGACCACGTCGCCCGGTGGCGCGGGGCGGAGGAAGTGGATGGTGAGGCTGACCGTCACCGACATGGCCACCGGGCCGATGACGCCGAGCACCGCGACCCAGATCGCGGCGTCGGCGAGCGACATCAGGGCCGGGCCGGCGACGATCCCGCCGGGACGGAGCCGCTCGGGCCCGGCGGTCATCCGCACCCGGGCGGTGCGGTCCCCCGCCTGCTCGATGACCATCCACTCGGTGACGCCGGGTGAGACCTCGTCGAGGAAGGCGCGGACCTGCTCCGCGTTCAGGCCCTCGTCCGTCACGCGGTCGTCGAGGTACCCGACGCGTGGAGCGCCGCGTGCGCGGCTGCGAGACGGGCCAGCGGCACCCGGTATGGGGAGCACGACACGTAGTCGAGGCCCACGTCGTGGCAGAACGCGACCGACGCCGGATCGCCGCCGTGCTCGCCGCAGATCCCGAGCTTGAGATCGGGCCGCGCCGCGCGCCCCTTCTCCACCGCGACGCGGACCAGCGCGCCGACGCCTTCGACGTCGATGGTCTCGAACGGGTTGGCGGGCAGGAGGTGCAGCTCGAGGTAGCGGGGCATGAACCGGCCCTCGATGTCGTCGCGGGAGAACCCGAACGTCATCTGGGTGAGGTCGTTGGTGCCGAACGAGAAGAACTCGGCCTCACCGGCGATCTCGTCGGCGACCAGGGCGGCCCGGGGCGTCTCGATCATGGTGCCGACGGCGTAGCTGACGCCGCCGATCCCGTGGGTCTCGGCGCTGGTCTCCTCCGCCACCTCGCGAACCCACGACACGGCCAGCGCCAGCTCGGGTGCCGAGACCGACAGCGGGATCATGATCTCGACCCGCGGGTTGCCACCGGCGACGCGCCGCGCCGCGGCGGCGTCGAGCAGCGCCCGCACCTGGGTGCGGTAGAGACCCGGCTTCAGCACGCCGAGCCGGACGCCCCGGGTCCCGAGCATCGGGTTGCTCTCCCGCCACTGCTGCGCGGCACGGAGCAGCTGCCGCTCCCGCTCGTCGAGCTCGCCCCGGGCGTCGCGGACGAGGAGCGCCTCGACGTCGGGGAGGAACTCGTGGAGGGGCGGGTCGAGGAGCCGGACCGTGACCGGCAGGCCGTCCATCGCCTCGAGGATCCCGAGGAAGTCCTCGCGCTGGAGGTGCTCGAGCTCCTCGAGCGCGGCCGCCTCGTCGGCCTCGTCGCGGGCGAGGATGAAGCGCTGCACGATCGGGAGCCGGTCGCCGAGGAACATGTGCTCGGTCCGGCAGAGGCCGATTCCTTCGGCGCCGAAACGGCGCGCCACTGCCGCGTCCTGCGGGAGGTCGGCGTTCGTGCGCACGCCGAGGCGCCGGAACTCGTCGGCCCAGCTCAGGATGGTCTCGAACGGGCCGGTCGGCTCCGGGGTGACGACCGGCACCGAGCCGATGACGACCTCGCCGGTGGTGCCGTTGATGGAGATGGTGTCGCCGAGCCGCACGACGGTGGCGCCGATGCGCACCTCGCCGCCGTCGACGTCGATGTCGAGCTCGGCGGCGCCGCACACGGCCGGCTTGCCCATGCCGCGGGCGACCACCGCCGCGTGGCTGACGAGCCCGCCCCGGCTGGTGAGGATCCCCTCGGCGGCGATCATGCCGTGCAGGTCGTCGGGTGAGGTCTCCGGTCGCACGAGGATGACCCGCTCCCCGGCCTCCCGGCGAGCCTCGGCGTCGTCGGCCGTGAAGCAGACGGTTCCGACCGCCGCGCCCGGCGACGCGTTCAGGCCCTTGGCGACCGCGTCGTAGCGGGCGCCCGGGTCGAACTGCGGGTGGAGGAGCTGGTCGAGCTGGGCCGGCTGGATGCGCAGCACCGCGGTGCGCCGGTCGATGAGCCCCTCGCCCTCCATGTCCACCGCCATGCGCAGCGCGGCGGCCGCGGTGCGCTTCCCCACCCGGGTCTGCAGGAGGAAGAGCCGGCCTTGCTCGATCGTGAACTCGATGTCGCACATGTCGCGGTAGTGCTGTTCGAGCCGCTCCATCACGTCGAGGAGCTGGCGGTGCGGCTCGGGGAAGTGCTGGGCCATGGCGTCGAGCGGCTCGGTCACGCGGATGCCGGCGACGACGTCCTCGCCCTGGGCGTTGGCCAGGAAGTCCCCGTAGGCGCGGCGCTGCCCGGTGGCCGGGTCGCGGGTGAACGCGACGCCGGTCCCCGAGTCGTCGCCCTTGTTGCCGAACACCATGGCCTGGACGTTGACGGCGGTGCCCAGGTCGTCCGGGATCCCCTCGAACTTGCGGTAGTCGCGGGCCCGCCGCCCGTTCCAGGACCGGAACACGGCCTCGATGGCGAGGCGGAGCTGCTCCTGGGGGTCCTGGGGGAACTCGATCCCGGCCTCGTCCTTCACGATGCCCTTGAACGTCTCGACGAGGCCGACCAGGTCGTCGGCGCCGAGCTCGGGGTCGGTGGCGACGCGGCGCCGCTCGCGCAGCGCCGCCAGCGCGTCCTCGAACCGCTCGCCCGGGATGTCGAGGACGATCTTGCCGAACATCTGCACGAAGCGCCGGTACGAGTCGAACGCGAACCGGTCGTTGCTCGTCTGCTTGGCGAGCCCCTTCACCGACACGTCGTTGAGCCCGAGGTTCAGGACGGTGTCCATCATCCCGGGCATCGAGAACGGGGCGCCGGAGCGGACCGAGACCAGCAGCGGGTCGGCGTCGTCGCCGAGCTGCTTGTGCATCTGGGCCTCGAGCTCGGTGAGTCGGCCGGCCACCTCGCCGAGGAGCCCGTCGGGCAGCTGGTCGTCGTGGGCCATGAAGGCCTTGCACGCGTCGGTCGTGATCGTGAACCCGGGCGGGACGGGGAGCCCCAGGTTCGTCATCTCGGCGAGGTTGGCGCCCTTGCCCCCGAGCAGGTAGTTCTGCTCCTTGGAGCCCTCCGCGAACGCGTAGACGTACTGCACCCAACCTCCTCGGCCGTCAATCCGAGCCTATCGAGCGCGCCGCGGCACACCCGAGGGTGGTTTCAGCCCGAGCGCTCCGGCGCGTAGCGGGCGATGACGACCGCGGTCCTCGCCAAGCGGTCCATCAGCGAGATCTGGTCGCGGCTCATCAGGAACGACAGGGCGAGGAACATCGCGAGCACCGGCCCGAGCGAGCCGCCGATCGCCAGCAGGAAGGCCGGGATGAGGTAGCGGTTGATCGCCTGGCCGAGCTTCGGCAGGTTCCCGGTCGCCCGGTCCACGACCATCGTGAACGTGTAGCGCTTGCCGAGCGTCTGCCCGTACCACCAGCTCGGGAGGATGAAGTAGGCGAGGATCAGGAACGCGCTGGTGCCGAACAAGACGATCGAGAGCGGGACGCCCCGGTCGATGCCGCCGACGAGCACGAGCGGCAGCACGATCACGGACCAGATGGCGGCGAACGTGACCCCGTCGATGATGGCGGCCGTGAGCCGGCGGCCGTTGGACGGGATCTCGAGCGCGCCGCCGGCGACGCGGGGGGCGGCCGGCTGGGGCCGGCGGGCCGGGACGAGGTCGTCCTCGGCGTCCTCGTCCTCGGTGTCCTCGTCCTCGACGTCGTCCTCAACGTCGACCCCGCCCTCGGCGGTCTCGGCGCCGACCGTGCCCTCGCCGTCGACGTGGACCCGCTCGTCGTAGCGCTGGCGCTGGACCGGGTCGCTGAGGATCTGCCACGCGGTGCGCAGCTCGGCCTCCTCCTCGCGCTTGGCGCGGATCACGTCGTCGGAGGGGCGGCGCGTCTCCTCCTCCTTGCTGCGGTCGGCGCGGACGTCGGCGAGCTTGGCCTGGTAGGCGCTGCGGATCTCGTCCTTCGGCGCGTCGGGATCGACGCCGAGGAGGTCGTAGTAGGTGGTGTCGGTGCTCACGGGAGACGGTCGCGCAGGTGCTCGATCAGGCCGTCGATCGACACCCGCTCCTGGGCCATGCTGTCGCGTTCACGCACGGTGACGGCCTTGTCGTCGAGGGTCTCGAAGTCGATGGTCACGCACCACGGCGTCCCGACTTCGTCCTGACGACGGTAGCGGCGGCCGATCGATCCCGCGGAATCGATGTCGACCATGAAGTGGGGTCGGAGCGCCTCGGCGACCGTCTCGGCGGTGGGGACGAGCCGTTCGTGCCGGGAGAGGGGCAGGACGGCCACCGTGATCGGGGCCAGCCGAGGGTCGAGGTGCAGCACGGTGCGCCGCTCCCCCTCCACCTCCTCCTCGGCGTAGGCCGCGAGGAGGAAGGCGAGCATCGCCCGGTCGGCGCCGAGGGCCGGCTCGATGACGTAGGGGACGTAGCGGCGATCGTGCTCCTGGTCGAAGTACGACAGGTCCTGGCCCGAGTGCTGCATGTGGGCCCGCAGGTCGTAGTCGGTGCGGTTCGCGATGCCCTCGAGCTCGCCCCATCCCCACGGGTAGTCGAACTCGACGTCGGCGGTGGCCGCCGAGTAGTGCGAGAGCTCCTCGGCGGCGTGGGGCCGGAGCCGCAGCCGCGCCTCCGGGATCCCGAGCTCGAGGAACCAGCGTCGCCGCTCGTCGCACCAGTACTCGAACCAGCGGTCGGCGTCCTCGGGCGGGACGAAGAACTCCATCTCCATCTGCTCGAACTCGCGGGTCCGGAAGATGAAGTTGCCGGGCGTGATCTCGTTCCGGAACGACTTGCCGATCTGGGCGATCCCGAACGGCGGCTTCTTGCGGCTGGTGGTCTGGACGTTCGCGAAGTTCACGAAGATGCCCTGGGCCGTTTCGGGCCGCAGGTACGCGACGGCGGCGTCGTCCTCGACCGGGCCGACGTGGGTCTTGAACATGAGGTTGAACTGCCGGGGCTCGGTGAAGCCCTCCTTGGCGCCGCAGTGCGGGCAGGCGCCCGAGGCCGGCAGCTGGTCGGCCCGCAGGCGCTGGTGGCAGTGGCGGCACTCGACGAGCGGGTCGGTGAACGTCTCGAGGTGGCCGCTGGCCGCCCAGACCTGGGGCGCCATGAGAATGGCGGCGTCGAGGCCGACGACGTCGTCGCGGCGCTGGACCATCGCCCGCCACCAGGCGTCCTTCACGTTGCGCTTCATCAGGACGCCGAGCGGCCCGTAGTCCCAGGTGGAGCGGAACCCGCCGTAGATCTCGCTGGACGGGAACACGAACCCGCGCCGCTTGCACAGGTTGACGACGCGCTCCATGAGGTCGGGCTTGGCCATAGGAGCCTGCGATCGTACCCGGGGCCTCCCGCGAGACCGGCTCGGGATGTGGTTGTGCGGCCGCGCCGCGGCTCAGAGCAGCGCGGCGCTGCGGAGCCGGCGCTCGGAGTGGTACTCGAGCGCCCGGATGGCGAGCCGCTCCACGTCGGCGAGCACGTCGGGCGGCGGCGGGTCGGCGAGGACCTTCGCCACCCGCCCGTCGACGAGGTCGCCGATGGCGGCGAGCGCGTCGGGGTCGACCCGGCCGCCGGCCGTGCGCGAGCAGGCGTCGCAGAGCACGCCGCCCTCGTCGAGGTCGAAGCCGGGGAACGGGCCGGTGTCGTCGCCGCAGCGGACGCAGGCGTCGAGGAGGGGCTGGAAGCCCTCGAGGGCGAGGAGCTTCCAGAAGAAGGCGGTGCTCACGATCGGTGACGGCCGGGCCGCCAGCTCGCGGAGCGCGCCGACCAGCATCCGGTAGAGGGGCGGGTTGGGCTGGCGCTCGAGCCCGATCTGGTCGACCGCCTCGAGCATCGAGACGGCGTGGGTGAGGCAGCCGTAGTGCTCGCGCAGCGCCCGGTGGGCCTCGATCGTCTCGACCTGGGTGACGATGTCGAGCTCGCGGCCCCGGTAGCACTGGAACGCGACGTGGCTGGTCGGCTCGAGCCGGGCCCCGAACCGGCTGGCGGTCTTGCGGATGCCCTTGGCGACGGCCCGGACCTTGCCCTGGCCCCGGGTGCAGAGGGTGACGATGCGGTCGGCCTCGCCGAGCTTGATGGTGCGGACCACCACGCCCTGGTCGCGGTAGAGGCCCACGCCGCGAGCATAACTACCGTCGTGTCATTCGGGGTGGGGGCGCCGTCACTCGTCGATGGTGCCGAAGCGCCGGTGCCGACCCTGATACTCGGCGATGGCGTCGAAGAGGTCCTGGCGCCGGAAGTCGGGCCAGAGCACGTCGGTGAACACGAGCTCGGCGTAGGCGAGCTGCCAGAGCAGGAAGTTCGAGATCCGGTACTCCCCCGAGGTGCGCACGAGCAGGTCCGGGTCGGGCATGTCGGGGGCGTAGAGGCGGCGGGCCAGGGCGCGCTCGTTGACGTGGCTCGGCGCCAGCTTCCCCGCCGCCACGTCGGCGGCGATGGCCTGGGCGGCGTCGACGAGCTCGGCCCGCCCGCCGTAGTTGAAGGCGAAGGTCAGGGTCATGCGCCGGTTGTGCGCGGTCAGGGCCTCGGTGTCGGCGATGTGCTGGCGGACCCGCTTGGGGACCCGTCCCGCCCGCCGGCCGATGAAGCGGACCCGCACCCCGCGCTGGTCGAGGTCGTCGCGGCGCCGCAGCAGCAGTGACTCGTTGAAGCGCATGAGGAACTGGACCTCGTCGAGGGGCCGGCGCCAGTTCTCGGTCGAGAACGCGAAGACGGTGAGCCAGGGCAGCCCGATGTCGAGCGCGCCCTCGACGGTGTCGAAGAGCGCCTCCTCCCCGGCCGCGTGGCCGTCGGTGCGCTTGAGGCCCTGGCGCCGGGCCCACCGACCGTTGCCGTCCATCACGATGGCGACGTGGCGGGGTATCCGTTCACGCTCGATGCCGGTCATCCGTCGCGCACGCTACCGCCCGTCGTGCGCGCGGCCGCCGGTACGATCGTGCGCCCATGCGCTGGACGGCGGTCGTGAACCCGCGCTCCGGGCGCGGCCGGGCGGGTCGAATCCGCGGCGAGCTCGAGGCGGCGCTGCGGCGGCGGGGCGTCACGATCGAGGTGCCGGCCGGGCCGGCGGCGACCGCCGACACCGCGGCGGCCGCCTTCGAGCGCGGCGACGGGGTGCTGGTGTGCGGCGGTGACGGCACCGTGGCCCTGGTGGCGGGGATCGCCGCCGACCGGGGCGGGACGATCGGGGTGGTGCCGACCGGCACCGGCAACGACTTCGCCCGTCACCTCGGCATCGACCACCGGCGGCCGCTCGACGCGGTGGCGCTGCTCGACGACGGACGCGTGGCGCCGTGCGACCTCGGGCGGGTGACGACCGGCGACGGGGCGTCGGTCTGGTTCACGACGGTCGCGCACACTGGGTTCGACGCCGAGGCGAACCGGTGGGCGAACCGGGTCCGCTTCGCGCGCGGCCCGCTGGTCTACGTGCTGGCGCTCCTGCGGACCCTGGCCGTCTACCGGCCGGTGCCGCTGCGGGTGACGGTCGACGGCGCCGCGCACGAGGCGCCGGTCTGGCTGGCGGCGGTCGGGAACGGCCGCTACTACGCGGGCGGGATGATGATCGCCCCCGCGGCGGAGGTCGACGACGGCCAGCTCGACGTGTGCGTCGTCGGGTCGGTGGCCCGGCTCGAGTTCCTGCGCCGCTTCCCGCGGGTGTTCCGCGGCACCCATCCCGCGGTGGACGGCATCGACCTGTGGCGGGGCCAGATCGTCGAGCTCGACGCGCTCGGCGACGCGTCGGGCCTGGAGGTGTGGGCGAGCGGCGAGCAGGTGGGTCCGCTGCCGGCCCGGCTGGAGGCCGTGCCCGGCGCGCTGCGGGTGCTGGTCCCCGCGCACGCGCCGCTCACTGCACCGTGAGCGTCGCCTCCATGCCCGCGGCGCGGTGGCCGGGCAGGTTGCAGTAGATCACGTAGGTGGTCCCCGCCTTCAGCAGGACCTTCTGGGAGAGCGTCGCGTTGGCGCCCACGTTGAGGTTGATCTGCGGCCCCGGCGGATCGAAGGACAGGTTGTGGGGACCGTCCTTGCTGACGTAGTTGATCTGGACGATGCCGGCCGGCGCGGTGTACGCCTTCTTGTCGAAGGTGAGGCTGCCGAGCGCGTCGACCTCGACGGTGCCGACCGCGGGTCCCTTCGGCGGGACGTAGCCGGACGGGCCGGCTTTCTGCTCGACGCTGGCCGGCGCGGCGACGAGGCCGGCGCTGATCACCACGATGAACACGCCCGACACCATCATCACGATGGAGGAGGTGCGCAGCCGCGGCGCGGCCGAGATACCCGCCGCGCCGCCGAGGATGAGGACGATGAGGGCGACGCCGAGGACGATGGAGCCGGTCGAGCCGGCGGCGAGGAAGATCCGCGACACGTTGAGGACGAACACGGCGATCATCACCGCCGCGCCGACCGGCAGCAGCACGGGGAGCACGAGGCGGGTCCACCGCAGCTCCCGCATCGGGTCGGCTCCGGCGGTCAGGGCCGGCGCGGGCTCCTCGGGCGCTTCCTCTCTATTGGGCTCGGTGGCGGGGGCGCCACCATCCCCGCCCGGGGCCGGGGTGGCGGCGGGCGCCTCCTCGGCGGGGCGCTCGGCGGTCGCCTCGGCGGGAGGGCTGGCGTCGGGCTGATCGTCGCCGGTGGTGGCGTCGTCGTCGGGCACCTAGTTCCTCACCGTCTCGTGGCCTCGAGCTCGCGGGCGAGGTCACGGCGCAGCCGGGGGTGCTGCGCCCGCTCCTCTTCAGCCGCCCACTGGAAGAAGGTTACGGCGATGAGGCTCCAGAGCAGGATCCCGGCCCCGATCTTCATGATGAGGCCCGCCACCTGCTGGTCCTGGACGCTCGAGAGCCCCCAGATGTTGGCCCGGTGGGCGTAGTAGCGGTACAGGACGGTGGTGCCGAAGGTGAGGAAGGACGCGGGGACGGTCGGCACGATCGACTGGGCGAACAGGTAGGCCATCCGGGACACGGGGGCGAGGCGCGGGATCTCGGGGAGCGGGCTGAGCACGGGCATCCACACGAGGAGCGACGTCACGAAGATCATGGAGTGGACGAGGAAGTGGATCCCGGCGTTGTGGAGGCTGGCGTCGACGACCGCCGGCCAGTGCGTGAGCACGAGCACGATGTTGAAGACGACGAGCGCGGGGAGGAAGCGGGCCAGCCGGCGGACGACCTGGAACCGCCGGCTCGGCGGCCCGAGCAGCCACCGCAGCAGCCAGGCCGGCGTGCCGAGGAGCAGCAGCGGCGCCGCCACCATCGACAGCACCAGGTGCTGGACCATGTGGATGCTGTAGGTGGACTGCTCGGCGACGTCGTGGATGGGCCAGTCGGCGGCGATCCAGAGCGCGAGCAGGCCGAGGCACCAGCTGGTGACCTGGAGCCGGGTGACCGCCCGCTCGCCGGCGACCGCGTAGCGGGGGCCGAGCCGCAGGACCGCGATGGCGTAGGCGGCGGCGAGGCCGGCGACGAGCAGCCAGGTGTCGGGATGGGGCGACCACGCCGGGATGGGGGCGACGGTGCCGAGTCCCATGTCAGGACCAGATCTGGAGGCTGGTGAGCACGATCATGAAGAGGAGCACGGCGGCGACGATGCCGAGGACGAAGAAGCGGGCGAAGATCGGCCGGTCGGTGCGCAGGTGCATGTACCAGGAGGCGACGAGCCCGAACTTCAGGATGGCGAGGATCAACAGCAGCGGGATGATGGCCGCGTTCGGCAGCGTCCCCTGCAGGTAGAAGAGGCTCACCTCGACCGCGGTGATGGCGACCAGCACCACCGCGATGAGCACGTACTGCAGCGGCGCCGGGTGGGGCCGGACCTCGCCCGGCAGCAGGTGACCGGCGGGCTCGACCGCGCCGTGCTCGGTCGGCTCGGGAGTGGCGTCGTCGCGGAGCGTGATCTCGGTCACCGGGCGCCTCGCTACTTGGACTGCGGGATGAGGTACACGACGGTGAAGATGACGATCCAGACCACGTCGACGAAGTGCCAGTAGAGGCCGGCCACCTCGACCTTCTCGGAGTCGCCGACCTTGAGGCGGCCCTGGCTGGCCAGGCCCCAGAGGGACAGCAGCCAGATGATGCCGATGGTGACGTGGGCGCCGTGGAAGCCGGTGAGCACGAAGAAGGTGGAGCCGAACAGGTTGGTGTCGAGGGCGAGGCCCTTGCGGGCGAACTCGGTGAACTCGAAGATCTGGCCGCCGATGAACACCGAGCCGAGCAGGGCGGTGCTCATGAGCCAGATGCGCAGCCGCCGGTAGTCGCCCCGCTGGATGGCGGCCAGCGCCAGCACCATGGTGAGGCTGCTCATGAGCAGCACGAACGACGACACCGACGTGAACGGGATGCTGTACACCTTCGACGGGGTCGGGCCGGTCTGGTGGCGGGACCGGTACAGCAGGTAGGCGCTGATGAAGGCGCCGAAGAAGAGGCAGTCCGAGGACAGGAACAGCCAGATCGCGAGCTTGGTGTTGGTGGTGCCGGTGGAGGTCGCGACCGGCGCGTGGCCGGGCTCTTGCGCCGGGGCGGCGGTGGACGGGGCCTCGTCGACGGCGGCCATCAGTGGTGCTCCTCCGCGGTGGGCGGCTCGATCGCCCAGGCGTAGACGCCGAAGGCGAGGATCAGCGCGCCGGCCGCGAGCAGCGCGAACGCGTAGGTGAAGTGGTGGAACACGGCCGCGTAGCCGAGGGGGACGATGCCGAGGGCGGCGACGAGCGGGTAGAAGGAGGGGGACGGCATGTGGATCTTGGGCTGGCTCTGCGCCTCGGCCCGGGTGGCGGCGGTGTCGGCACCGCCGCTCGGCAGCGCGACGAGCATCCCCTCGTCGTCCTCGACGTACTTGCGGTGCCAGAAGTCGTCCCGGGCCTCGATCTGGGGGATCTCGGCGAAGTTGTACTCCGGCGGCGGCGACGTCGTCTGCCACTCGATGGTCCGCCCGTCCCACGGGTCGTTGCCGGCCACCTTGCCCCGCTGGTGCGACACGATCGCGTTCACGATGAACATCAGCACCGACAGCGCGATGAGGAACCCGCCGATCGTCGCCAACAAGTTCAACGTGTCCCACCCGAGCCCGGCGTCGTAGCGGTACGTGCGGCGCGGCATGCCGTAGATGCCGAGCAGGTGCATCGGGAAGAAGGTCAGGTTGAACCCGATGAGCATGGTCCAGAAGTTCAGCTTCCCGAGCCGCTCGTCGAGCATCCGCCCGAACACCTTCGGGAACCAGTAGTAGAAGCCGGCGAACAGCCCGAACACGAGGCCGCCGAACAGCACGTAATGGAAGTGCGCGACCACGAAGTAGGAGTCGTGCTGCTGGGTGTCGGCGGGTACGACGGCGAGGCTGACGCCGGACAGGCCGCCGATCGTGAACATGGCGATGAAGCCGAGTGAGAAGAGCATGGCGGTGGTGAGCCGCACCGCGCCCTTCCAGACGGTGGCGAGCCAGTTGAAGATCTTCACCCCGGTGGGGATGGCGATCAGCATGGTGGAGAGGCTGAACGCCGACACCGCGACCGGGCCGAGGCCGGTCGTGAACATGTGGTGGGCCCACACGCCCCAGCCGAGGAACCCGATCGCGATGCCCGAGAACACGACGACCGGGTAGCCGAAGAGGGGCTTGCGCGAGAACACGGGCAGCACCTCGGAGACGATGCCCATGCCGGGCAAGATCAGGATGTACACCTCGGGATGGCCGAACAGCCAGAACAGGTGCTGGTACAGCAGCGGATCCCCGCCCTTGGCCGCCAGGAAGAACGACGTCCCGAAGTTGCGGTCGAAGAACACCATGATCAGCGCCACGGTGATGATCGGCATCGCGAAGAGGGTGAGGAACATCGTGACGAGCATCATCCACACGAACACCGGCATCCGCATGAGGGTCATGCCGGGGGCGCGCAGGTTCAGGATCGTCACGATGAGGTTGATCGCCGAGGTGGTGGACGCGATGCCGAGCATGACGATGCCGACGGTCCAGAAGTCGGGGCCGCGCCCGGGCAGGGCACCGAGCCCGAGCGGGGTGCTCGTCAGCGGCGTGTAGCCGAACCAGCCCCCGTTCGGCGCGCCGCCCAGCAGGAAGCTGGAGTAGAGGAACATGCCACCGAGCACGAACAGCCAGTAGCCGAACGCGTTCAGGCGCGGGAAGGCGACGTCGCGGGCGCCGATCATGATCGGGATGAAGTAGTTCGCGAACGCGACCGACAGCGGCATCCCGAGCAGGAACACCATCGTGGTGCCGTGCATCGTGAACAGCTGGTTGTACTGGGCGGCGGTCAGCACGGTGCCGTTCGGCTGCGCGAGCTGCAGGCGGATGAACAGGGCCTCGATGCCGCCGGCGCAGAAGAAGACGAGGGCGGTCGCCCCGTACATGATCCCGATCTTCTTGTGGTCGACGGTGGTGAACCACGACCAGAAGCCACGGGTGCTGAGGGGGCGCCGCAGGAGCACGGGCGTGCGGACCTGGACGGGGGCCAGGGCCTCGGACGCGGTGGTCATCGCTCCCCTCTCGTTCCGGTCACTTCAGCGACAAGAGGTAGTCGGCCAGGGTCTCGGCCTGGGCGCGGGTCATGGTCGGCTGGCCGCCCGGCGTGTTCTGGGTGAAGGACGGCATCCCGACGCACGTCTCCCGGGGCGTGCCGGGCGGCCCCCGGCGGCACTCCTTGGACTGCATGGGGATGAGCCCGGGCGCGTTCATGATCCACTGGATGAGCTTCTCGCGGGTGAGCGGGAAGTAGCCGCTGGCGAAGGTGCTGCGGCTGCCGAGGTGGGTGAGGTTCGGGCCGTAGGTGCTGGCGGTCGAGTTGCTGGTGGTGTGGCAGTTCGAGCACTGGAAGGTGCCGGTGAAGAGCTGCTGCGCCGGGCCGGCGGCGGCGAGGGGCACGGCGGGGCCCTGCTGCTGGCCGGCCAGCCAGGCGTCGAAGTCGGATGGGGTCTGCACGATCACGCGGAACCGCATGTTGGCGTGGCTGAGGCCGCAGTACTGCGCGCACTGCCCGAGGTAGGTGCCGAGGCTGTCGCTTCTGAGGGTGAGGTGGTTGGTGCGGCCGGGGACGACGTCGCGCTTGCCGGCCAGCTCCGGGACCCAGAAGGAGTGGATGACGTTGCAGCCGGGCCCGTTGTTGGCGCCGTAGGGCAGGGAGGGGTCACAGGCGGTGAGGCTGAGGTCGACGTCCTTGCCGGTCGGGATGTGGAGCTCGTCGGCGGTCACGACGGTCGGGTGGCTGGCCGTGCCCGGGTACTCGAACTCCCACCACCACTGCTTGCCCACGACGGTGACCGAGAGGGCGCTGGTCGGGGCGGCGGCGTCGGTCTTGAAGATGAGGGCGACGGTGGGGACGGCGATGACGGCCAGGATGATGGCGGGAACGATCGTCCAGGCGATCTCGACGGCCAGGTTGCCGTGGATCTGGCGGGGCCGGTCGCTGCCGCCGGGGCGGAGCCGGTAGCGGATGGCGAGGTAGACGACCGCGCCGATCACGATGAGCCCGATGACGATGGCGACGCCCCAGATCGGGAGGATGAGGTTGTCGATCCGGTGGGCGTTGGTCCCGTGGGGGCTGACCGCGTTCTGCTTGTTGCTCGGGGAGCAGGCGGCGAGGACGAGGGTGGCGGTGCCGACGAGGCCGAGTGCCATCCGCCCGCGGCGCGTGTGGAGTCTCCTCATGTGGTGTCGGGCGCTTCCCTCAGCCTGTGGGCTTGGGCGCCGGTCCGGCTCCCCGGCGCGCAATCTATCGCTGGCCATTCTCGGGGCGGCAACTCGCCTCGTGCGTCCGGGCTGGTCAGCGCCCCGGGGGTCACCTCAGGTGCTGGGCGCGTCGCTGACCCGGGTCCGCTCGGCGTCGTCGGCGGGGGCGGGCGCGAGCCGGCGGATGCGCACCGACACGATGCGGCGGCCCTGGACGCGCTCGGCGCGGAACTCGAGGTCCTGGAAGCGGACGCTCTCGCCCTCCTCGGGGACGTGGCCGAGAAGGTTGAAGACGAGGCCACCGACCGTGTCCCACTCGGTGTCGGGGAGCTCGAGGCCCAGGGCCTCGCTGACGTCGTCGATGGGGGTGCGGCCCGGGACGCGGAGGGACCCGTCGGACAGCGTCTCGACGCCGGGCTCCTCGACGTCGTACTCGTCGGTGATCTCGCCGACGATCTCCTCGAGGAGGTCCTCGAGGGTGACGAGCCCGGCGGTGCCGCCGTACTCGTCGACGACGATCGCCATGTGGAACTGCTTGCTCTGCATCTCGCGCAGCAGCTCGGCGACCCGCTTCTGCTCGGGCACGAAGACGGCCTCCCGGTGCGCCGACCGGACCGGCTCCTTCCCGGCACCGGACCGGGCCCGGTGGACCAGGTCCTTCAGGTAGACGAGCCCGACGATGTTGTCGGTGGTCTCCTCGTAGGCCGGGATGCGGGAGTAGCCGCCTTCGATGGCGGCTGCGATGGCCTCCTCGATGGTGGCGTCGGCGTCGATGGCGACCATGTCGGGGCGCGGGACCATGACCTCGCGGACGACGGTGTCGCCGAACTCGAAGATGGAGTGGATGAGCTTGCGCTCCTCGCGCTCGATCACCTCCTCGTCGGCGGCGACGTCGGCCATGGTGCGGAGGTCCTCCTCGGTGACGAAGGGGCCCTCCTTGATGCCCCGGCCCGGCAGCAGCGCGTTCGAGAGCGAGATGAGGCCGCGCGACAGGGCCCGCAGAGGCGGGAAGCTCGTGATCGCCGAGAGGAACCCGGAGAGGGCGAGGGCGGCCCGGTCGGTGTGCTGGATGGCGTAGGTCTTCGGGGCCGCCTCCCCGACCACGAAGAAGAGCACGATCTGCACGACGAGGCCGATGCCGATGCCGATCGCGCCGAAGCGCCGCTCGAGCTCGATGCCGAGGAGGCTGGCGGTGGTCAGCTGGGACACGAGCACGAGCAGGAGCAGCGAGTTGATGGTCCGCTCGGGGTGCTCGAGCAGGAGGGCGAGCCGCGCCGCCCCGCGCCGCCCTTCCTCCTCGAGGCTGAGGGCCCGGATCCGGTTCATGCGGGTGAACGCCATCTCGGCCAGCGCGAGCAGGATCGAGAACAGGAAGAGGACCACGACCACCACGACGAGGATCCAGTCGACGCCGTTCATCGCGTATCCCCGTCCCCGGCTTCGAGCTCGGCGAAGCGAGCCAGCAGCTCGGCTTCGCGGCGCCGCATCCGCTCCGCCTCAGCGGGCTCGGCGTGGTCGTACTCGAGGATGTGCAGGACCCCGTGGACGACGAGCAGCGCCAGCTCGTCGTCGACGGTGCGGGACTGGTCCTGGGCCTGCCGGGCCACGACGGTCGGGCAGACGACCACGTCGCCGAGCACGATCGGCGGCTCGTTGGCGTCGGCGGGCGAGCCGGGACCGCGGCCGCCGTCGTCGGGGTCGCGCCCGGGCGGGCTGCCGCCCTCGTCGAGGGGGAAGGCGAGCACGTCGGTCGGTCCCTCGCCGTCGAGGAAGCGCTCGTTCAGGTCGGTGATGGCGTGCTCGTCGACGAAGATGAGGCCGAGCTCGGCGTCGGGGTCGGCCCGCTCCTCGCGCAGGACGAGCTGGGCGAGCTGCACGTAGCGGGGGACCTCGACCCTGACCGCGTCCTGCTCGTCGAAGCCGCTGACCTGCACCGGTGCGAGGGGCTTCACGCCGGTCGCACCGGCGTGGGTGGTCGGGCCGGGCTCACTCGCTGGCTCGCTCGTAGGCGTTCACGATGTCCTGCACGATGCGGTGCCGCACCACGTCGCCGGCGCCGAGCTCGACGAACGTGACGCCGTCGATGCCGGTGAGGATGCCCCGGACTGCCAGCAGGCCGGAGCGGTTCCGTCCTTCGGGCAGGTCGATCTGGGTGACGTCGCCGGTGACGACGACCTTGGAGCCGAAGCCGAGCCGGGTGAGGAACATCTTCATCTGCTCGGGCGTGGTGTTCTGGGCCTCGTCGAGGATGATGAAGGAGTTGTTCAGCGTCCGACCACGTAGGAATGCGAGCGGCGCGACCTCGATCGTGCCCCGGTCCATGAGCCGGCTCACGACCTCCGGCTCGAGCATGTCGTAGAGCGCGTCGTAGAGGGGGCGCATGTAGGGGTCGACCTTGGCGAGGATGTCGCCGGGCAGGAACCCGAGCCGCTCGCCGGCCTCGACCGCGGGCCGGGTGAGGATGATCCGGTGGATCGCCTTGGCCTGGAGCGCCTGCACGGCCAGCGCGACGGCGAGGTAGCTCTTGCCGGTGCCGGCGGGGCCGATCGCGAACGTGACCGTGCTCGCGTTCACGGCGTCGACGTAGCGCTTCTGCCCGCTCGTCTTGGGGCGCACGGGCTTGCGGCCTCGGAGCACCTCGGTCCCGAGGACCTCCGTCGGGCGCTGGTCGGCCTTCAGCATCTCGATCGAGCGACCGAGGCCGTCGGCGTCGAGGGCGTGGCCCTGCTCGAGCAGCACCACGAGCTCCTCGAAGAGGCGACCGACCCGCTCCGCGTCGGCGGCGTCCCCAGTGACGGTGATCTCGTTCCCGCGCACGTGGATGGTGACGGGGAACGCCTCCTCGACGAGCTTCAGCAGCTCGTCGCGGTGCCCCAGCAGCCCCACCATGAGGTGGTTCCCGGGCACGAGAACCTTGAGCTGGGTCGGCGACGGCGTTGACACGTTCCGCGGCAGCGTAGCGCCGGGTCTGTCCTGGCCCGCAGGACCGCTCAGGTCGAGACGCGCAGCCCCAGCTGGTCGAGGCGGGCGCCGAGGTCGTCGGGCGTGGTCCCGAGGACCGCCGCGAGCACCCGGACGTCGTCGCGGCGAATGGTCAGCATCCGGCCGTTGAAGTCCTGGCGCTGCAGCTGGATCGTCGCCGCGTACCGGGACAGCACCTCGGCGTCGGGCTCCTCGAGCTCGTTGAGCCGCACGAGGTCGATCGTCAGCGCGTGGTGCTCGGACCCGTGGGTGAGGTCGATCTCGACCTCATGGCTGCGGGGCAGCAGCTGGTCGGGCGGCACGTCGTAGAGCTCGGCGAGGCGCAGCAGCCGGCTCACCGACAGGGCGCGCTCGCCCCGCTCGTAGGCGCCGAGGACCGACGCCTTGAACTCCTGGCCCGATCTGGCCTCGACGTCGTGCAGGGACAGGCCCTGCTGGCGTCGAATCGCCCGGAGGCGCTCGCCAATATGCGCGCTCTCGAGTCCCACCCGCCTGCTCCCCAACTCGCCCCATTGCCCCAAGTGCACCCCAGCAGGGGTAACGCGGAGCGTATCAAAATCGGGGCTCGCCGTCACGCTCGGTGGTCGCCGGATCGGGGGCTCGCCGGCCGGCCAGGGCCGCCGCCACCGCCGATCCGGCGGTCTCGGCCCGCAGGACGTGGGGTCCGACGGCCAGCCGGGGCGGTCCGCCGAGGGCCTCCCGCTCGGCCGGGTCGAGGCCCCCCTCGGGGCCGACGACGACCAGCCACCCGTCGGCGCCCGGGTCCGGCAGGGCGGCGGCCGGCGGCCCCTCCCGGTCGGCCAGGACCAGCCCGGGCCGGCCGGCCAGGTCCGCCAGCGGCTGCAGGGGCTCGACCACGAGCCGGCGGGCCCGCCGGGCCTGGGCCGCCGCCTCGTCGGCCACCCGTCGCAGCCGGGCCAGCGCCTGGGCCCGCCGGGCCTCGGGCCAGCGGGCCACCGACCGGGCCGCGAGCACCGGGAGGACGGCGTCGACGCCCAGCTCGGTGGCCTGGCGGACTACCGACTCCGGGCCGTCGCCCTTCGTGAGCGCGCAGGCGATCCGCAGCGGCGGGGCCAGGACGGGCTCGAGCACCGGCGGGCCCGCCGCCCGCAGCACGACCCGGCCGCGCCCGGCCTCCACCATTTCATAGGGGCGCCAGGCGCCGGTCCCGTCGGCGGCCGTCACCGCCTCGCCGGGCCGCAGCCGGCGCACCCGCTGCAGGTGGTGGCCGTCGGGGCCGGCGACGGTCAGCTCGTCCTCGAGGGTGGCGACGAGCACGTGCGCCGCCGCGGGGGCCGCTGCGCACCAGCCGAAGGCTGGCACCCGCTACTGGAACGCGGAGCGCAGCTTGGACATCACGCCCTTGTCGGGCGGGCTGACCTCCTCGCCCCGCAGCTCGGCGAGGTGGCGCCACAGCTCGGCTTCCTCTTCGGAGAGGCCGGTGGGGACCTCGACGTCGATGCGCACCAGCAGGTCGCCGCGCCCGCGGCCCTGCAGCGACGGGATGCCGGCGTGCTTGACCCGGAACACCTGGCCGGGCTGGGTGCCGGGCGGGACGACGATCTCGTGCTCGCGGTCGAGGCCGGCGACGACGACGTGGGCGCCGAGCGCGGCCTGGCTGGCGGCGACGCGCCGGACGTGCAGCAGGTCGTCGCCGTGGCGCTCGAAGTCGGGGTGGGCGGCGACGCGCACCGTCACGTACAGGTCACCGGGGACGCCGCCGCGCGGCGCGGCCGGGCCCCGCCCGCCGAGTCGGAGCCGCTGCCCGTCGTCGACGCCGGGCGGGACCTCGACGTCGATGGTCCGGTTGGCGCGCACGCGGCCCTCGCCCCGGCAGTCGCGGCACTGGGTGAGGATTCGACGCCCGCTGCCCTCGCAGACCGCGCACGGCGACGACGTCATCATCTGGCCGAGGATCGAGCGCCGCACCTGGCGGACCTCGCCGGTCCCGCCGCAGACGTCGCAGCGCGACGGATGGGTGCCGGGCTCGCACCCGGAGCCCTCGCACCGGGTGCAGGGCACGGGCAGCGACGCCTCGATCGTGTGCGTCGTCCCGAACATGGCGTCGTGGAGCGTCAGCTGGACCACCACCTCGGCGTCGGCGCCCCGCGCCGGGCCGGCCGGGCCCCGGCGGGCGAACGGGTCGCCGCCGAAGAAGGCATCGAAGAGGTCGCCGAACCCGAACGCGTCCGCGCCGGGGGCACCGCGGCTGGCGCCGGCCGTCTCGCCGAACACGTCGTAGCGGCGACGGCGCTCGGGGTCGCGCAGCGTCTCGTAGGCGATGCTGACCTCCTTGAAGCGCTCGGCCGCCTCGGGGTCGTCGGGCCGCGAGTCGGGGTGGTAGCGACGGGCGAGGTCGCGGTAGGCGCGCTTGATCTCCTCGTCGCCGGCGTTGCGGGCCACGCCGAGCACCTCGTAGTGGTCGCGGCTCACGACAGGTGCCGCCCGAGCTGCTGGCTGACCATCGCCACCGCCGCCAGCGCGTGGCGGTAGTCCATGCGGGTCGGCCCGAGCACGCCGACGATGCCGGCCGGGCGCTGGTCGACCTCGTACGGGGCGAGGACGATCGCGCAGTCGCGCAGCTCCTCGAGCTGGTTCTCGGAGCCGATGCTGACCGTGAGCCCGCGCCCGAGCAGCTCGCGGACGAGCGACACGACGATGACCTGGTGCTCGAGCACGTCGAGCAGGCGGGCCGCGCGCTCCGCGGTCTCGAACGCCTCTTGCTCGGCGGCCAGCCGGCTGGCGCCGCCGACGTAGAGCGGCTCGGCGTGGTCGGGCGTCGCCGCCTGCCGCAGGGCGGCGAGGGCGGTGCGCGCCACCGCGTCGATACCGGGCGGCGGCTCGGGCAGGTGCGCCCACTCGTGGTCGCGGAGATGGGCGTCGAGGGCGGCGCCGGCGGCATGGATGCTCGCGTCGTCGAGGTCGTCGGCGAGCTGCACCACCTCCTTGTGCACGGTGCCGTTCGAGAGGACGGCCACGAGCAGCGCGACCCCGGGCTGCAGCGGGACGAACTGGACGCTGCGGACCCGGGCCGCGTGCGGCGGCGGCCCCATGACGAGGGCGGCGTGGTGGCTCACCCGCGACAGCAGCTGGCTGGTCTCGGCGAGCAGCTCCTCGAGCGCCTGGTGCGCGGAGTCGAAGAAGTCGACCACGGCCCGGCGCTGGGTGGCCGGCAGCGCCCCCCGATCGCTCAGGTGGTCGACGAAGTAGCGGTAGCCGCGGTCGGTGGGCACCCGGCCGGCCGAGGTGTGGGGCTGGACGAGGTAGCCGTCGCGCTCGAGGATCGTCATCTCGTTGCGCACGGTGGCGCTCGACACCTGGAGGTCCTCGGCCCGGGCGATGGTCTGGGACCCGACCGGCTGGGCCGTCTCGACGTACTCCTCCACGACCGCCTTCAAGATGGCGGCCTTCCGGTCGTCGAGCTCCTGGTCGGGTCGTGGCATCGTCTACGGGATCTTCTCGCGTCGGGGCACCGGGCTTGGCACTCAATCCTACCGAGTGCCAACGGCGACGCTGGTGGACACGGTGGGCGTGGCGGCGGCCAGCAGTCGCACCGTCACCTCGGTGGCGAGCAGCCGGCCCCGTCGCGTCAGCGCCACCCGCTCGGCGCGGCGCGCCAGCAGCCCGGCCGCCTCGAGGGCGGCCGCCTCCGCCGCCGCCGCGGCCGGGACGGAGGCGCCGGCGCGGGTGCGCAGCGCCAGGCCGAGCGCCTCGTCGGCGCGGGTGGCGGGATCGAGCGTCTCCCGGCCCGCCTCCGGGGACCGGCCGGCCGCGATCCGCTCGAGGTAGCGCTCGGGCGCCCGGACGTTCCAGCTCCGGACCCCGGCCCGGTGGGCGTGGGCGGCGCAGCCGATCCCGACGTAGTCGCCCTGGGCCCAATAGAGAAGGTGGTGACGGCACTCGTGGCCGGGCCGGGCCCAGTTCGACACCTCGTACCAGGGCCGCCCGGAGCCGCCGAGGACCTCGTCGGCCCGCTCGTACTTGGCGGCCTGGTCGTCGTCGTCGGGCCCGGGGCTGGTCCCGGCCGCGACGCGCCGGCCGAGCGGCGTCGGCGGCTCCACCGTCAGCGCGTAGGCGCTCACGTGGGGCGGGTCCAGGGCCAGCGCCGCCTCGAGGGTGGCATCCCAGTCGGCCCGCGACTCGCCGTGGGCCCCGTAGATGAGGTCGAGGTTGAGGTTCTCGATCCCCGCGTCCCGGGCCGCGGCGACGGCCCGGGTCACGTTGGCCGGGTCGTGGGTCCGGCCCAGCGCGGCGAGGACGTGGGGCTGCATGGACTGGACGCCGAACGAGCACCGGTTCACGCCCGCCCGCGCGTAGGTACGCAGCTTCGGGCCGTCGACGCTGTCGGGGTTGCACTCGACCGTCACCTCGGCAGCGGCCCGGCGCGGGATCTCGTCGAGGATGCGCACCAGCGCGTCGGGGGCCAGGAGCGACGGGGTGCCGCCGCCGAAGAACACGCTCGACGCCGGCGTCAGCTCGCCGGCCGCGACCCGGCGGCGGAGGTCGGTGACGCAGGCGTCGACGTACGCGTCGACGAGCCCGCCCCGGTCGGTCCACGTCGCGAAGTCGCAGTAGTCGCATCGGGTGGCGCAGAACGGGATGTGGACGTAGACGCCGAGGTCGCGCCGGCCGGCGTCGGTGGAGGACGGCACGGTCAGCTCTCGTCCAGCCGGAGCGCGGCCACGAACGCCTCCTGGGGCACCTCGACGCGCCCGATCTGCTTCATGCGGCGCTTGCCCTCCTTCTGGCGCTCGAGGAGCTTGCGCTTGCGCGTCACGTCGCCGCCGTAGCACTTGGCGAGGACGTCCTTGCGCTTCGCCTTCACCGTCTCCCGGGCGATGATCCGCCCGCCGACCGCGGCCTGGATCGGCACGTCGAACAGCTGGCGCGGGATGAGCTCCCGGAGCCGTACCGTCATCCGGCGCGCGTAGTCCTGGGCCTCCTGGCGGTGGACGATGGTCGAGAAGGCGTCGACGGGCACGCCGTTCAGCAGCACCTCGACCTTCACCAGGTCGGCCGGCCGGTAGCCGGCCGGCTCGTAGTCGAGGCTGGCGTAGCCGCGGGTGCGGGACTTCAGCTGGTCGAAGAAGTCGACGACGATCTCGGCCAGCGGCAGCGCGTAGACGAGCTCGACCCGGTCCTCGGCGAGGTACTCGAGCTTGGTCTGCTCGCCCCGGCGGGCCTGGGCCAGGTCCATGAGCGGCCCGACGTAGTCGGTCGGGGTGAGGATCGTGACCGTCACGTACGGCTCCTCGATCGTCTCCAGCTCGCTCGGCGGCGGCATCGCCGACGGGTTGTCGACCATCTCGACCGCACCGTCGACGCGGACGGCCCGGTACTCGACGTTCGGGGAGGTGGCGACGAGCGACAGGTCGTACTCGCGCTCGAGCCGCTCCCGGATGATCTCCATGTGCAGGAGGCCGAGGAACCCGCACCGGAACCCGAACCCGAGCGCGCCCGACGTCTCCGGCTCGTAGGTGAACGACGAGTCGTTGAGGCGCAGCTTCTCGAGGGCGTCGCGCAGGTCGGCGTACTCGTCGCCGACGACCGGGTACAGCCCGCAGAACACCATCGGCTTCGGGTCCCGGTAGCCGGCCAGCGGCGCGCCGGGGCGCGCCGCGCCGGTCACCGTCTCGCCGACCCGGGCCTCGCCGACGTCCTTGATCCCGGCGATGAGGTAACCGACCTCGCCCGGCCCGAGCGCGGCGACCGGGGTCGGGTCGGGGGTGCGGACGCCGACCTCCTCGGCCTCGTGGGTGGCGCCGGCCTGGAGGTAGCGGAGCCGGGCCCCGGTGGTGAGGGTGCCATTGAAGACCCGCACCGAGCTCACGACGCCCCGGTAGGGGTCGTAGTAGGAGTCGAAGAGGAGCCCCTGCAACGGCGCGTCGGGGTCGCCGGTCGGCGCCGGGATGCGGTCCACGACCGCGTCGAGGAGCTCGGGGACGCCCTGGCCCGTCTTGGCCGAGATGCGCAGCACGTCGGGGGCCGGGATGCCGAGCACCCGCTCGATCTCGTCGGCCCGCCGGTCGGGCTCGGCCTGGGGCAGGTCGATCTTGTTCAGCACCGCCACGATCGTGAGGTCGGCCTCGAGGGCGGCGTAGCAGTTGGCGAGCGTCTGGGCCTCGATGCCCTGGCTGGCGTCGACGAGCAGCACCGCGCCCTCGCAGGCGGCGAGGCTTCGCGACACCTCGTAGCCGAAGTCGACGTGGCCCGGGGTGTCGATGAGATGGAGCACGAAGTCGCGCCAGGTCAGGCGCACGTTCTGGGCCTTGATCGTGATGCCTCGCTCGCGCTCGAGGTCCATGCTGTCGAGGAACTGCTCGCGCATGGAGCGGGCGTCGACGGCGCCGCAGAGCTCGAGGATCCGGTCGGCGAGCGTGCTCTTGCCGTGGTCGACGTGGCTGAGCAGCGAGAAGCACCGACTGCGGGCGATGTCCAAACCGGCTCCGGGGGTCACGAGCGGGTCGCCTCGCCCGGAGACCGACCGAGCGGGCCGCGTCGAGCGTAGCGACGGGCCGCGCGCTCCCCCGCCGCTCGGACCCGGGCCGCCTCGGTCGCGCCGAGCCGGGGGTCGACTGCTACCGTGGGCCGCTTCCCAGACGGAACGGACGCGACGCACGTGGCGAACATCAAGGGTCAGCTGAAGCGGAACCGCCAGAACGAGCGGCGGCGCCTGCGCAACAAGGCGGTCCGCACCGAGCTGAAGAGCCGCGTGAAGGGGGCCAGCGTCGCGGCCGCCGAGGGCTCGGTCGACGCCGACGAGCGCGTGCGTCAGGCCCAGCAGCGGCTAGCGAAGGCGGGGGCGAAGGGCCGGATCCATCCCCGGCAGGCCGCCCGGCGCACCTCCCGTCTCATGAAGCGCGCCGCGAAGGGCGCCGGGAGCTAGCTCCCGAGCGTCGCCCACCGGCCGGCGCCAGCGCGGCCAGCCGGGCGACCAGCAGCTCCACCACCACGTCGGCGGGGATCGCGCGCGCCCCCTTCGCGTCGAGGTCGGCCTGGGCCAGCAGATCGAAGGCGCGCCGCAGCCCGTCGGAGCCGAGGGCGCGGGCCTGCCGGAGCCGGAAGCCCGCCCCGCGCGGGCTCGTCCTTCCGCCGATGGCGGCCGCCGCGTCCTCGCTCGTGCGCACCGCGGGGTCGTCGAGGACGAGCAGCCGCCGGTAGTGGCCGTGCAGCAGCCCGGTGATCTGCAGCGGGTGCAGCGGGCGCGGCTGCAGCGGGCTGGTGACGGTGAGGAGGCGCCGCACCGTGGCGAGCGCCCGGCCGATGTCGCCCCGCTCGATGGCGTTCGTGAGGTCCCAGTTCGGGATCGAGCCCGCCTCGCCGAGGTACGGCTCGACCTCGGCGACGTCGAGCCGGCCCCCGTCGCCGTGCGCGGCCTGCACGGTGGCGACGAGGCCGGGCACCAGGCCGGCGTCCTCCCCGACGTGGGCCAGCACCGACTCGGTGGCCGCCTCGGTGAGCGCCAGGCCGGCGGCCTCGAGCTCGCGCGCCAAGACGTCGGCGGCGCGCGTCGCGGTCGGTCCGGTCACGGCCGCGTGGTCGCGGAGCCGGCGCTCGAGGGCGTCGGGGGTCTTCCCGCCGCCGGCGACGAGCACCAGCTCGGTGGTGTCGAGCGGCGTCTCGAGGTAGGCGAGCAGCGGGGCCACGTCGCCGGCCCGCAGCGCCCCGAGGTCGCGGACCACGACGATGCGGCGCTCGGTCATGAAGGGTGGGCTCGCCGCCGCGTTCACGACGCTGCCGACGACGCCCTCCCGGCCCTCGGCGGCGCCGTCGTCGCCCTCGCCCCGGCCCGGGATCGTGAACTCCTCGACCGCCAGGGTGCGGTCATCACCGCCGAGCAGCTCGGCGACGAGGGCGGCCGCGGCGTCGTCGCGCAGGAGCGGGTCGGCGCCGGTGACGAGATGGACGCTCATCGCACCGCCACCGGGACGACGGCGAGGATCGCCTCGACGACCCGGCAGATCGCCACGGTGCCGGCCACGTCGTGGACGCGAACGATGCGGCAGCCGCGCTCGACGCCATAGGCGACCGCGGCGAGCGAGGCGGCGCGCCGGTCTTCGAGGGCCAGGCCGAGCAGCTCGCCGAGGAAGCGCTTGTTCGACGCCGACAGCAGCAACGGCGGGCCGAGCCCGGCCAGCACGTCGCTGGCCCGGAGGAGGCGCGCGCTCATGGCGGGCGTCTTGCCGAGGTCGAGCCCGGCGTCGAGCGCGACCTGGTCGGACCCGAGCCCGGCCTGGCGGGCCCGCGCGACGCGCTCCTCCAGGAAGGCGCGGACCTCATCGACCAGGTCGGCGTACATGGGCTCGGGGTCGGGAACCCGCGGCGCGAGCCGGATGTGGGTCGCGACCACGGACGCCCGGCGCCGGACCGCCACCGGCAGGTAGTGGGGGTCGGCGAAGCCGCTGATGTCGTTGCCGACCACCGCCCCGGCCTCGCAGGCGGCGTCGAGCACCGCCGCCCGCCACGTGTCGACCGACAGCGGGACGCCGACCCGGTCGCGGAGCGCGGCCACGGTGGGCACGACCCGGTCCAGCTCCTCGGCCTCGCTGACCTCGGGCCCGGGACCGGCCTTCACCCCGCCGACGTCGAGCAGGTCGGCGCCCTCGGCGACGAGCTGGTCGGCCCGGGCGAGCAGCGCGTCGAGCGAGAACGTCGCGCCCCGGTCGTAGAACGAGTCCGGGGTGCGGTTGAGGACGCCCATGACGAGGACGCGTCCGGTGAGATCGTGCACCTCGTCGCCGAGCCGGAACGACCACCGCACCCGCGGGAGCCTACGCGTGACGTCGCGCAACGCCGCCGGCCGAACGCCGCCCGTCACGGCGTCGAGGGCGGCGGCGCGGCGGTGGTGGTCGGCGACCCGGTCAGAGGCACCAGCACCTGCTCGCCGTCCTGGAGCCGCGCCGCGAGGTTGAGCCGGTCCAGGTCGGCGGCCGCCAGCGCGCCGCCGGCCGCGTCCACGGCGTCGATCACCCGGGCGCCGGCGGGGAGGTCGACGACGCCGGGCCGGGTGACCGCTCCGGCGATGTGGACGACGACCCGCCGGGGTCGGGCGGTCGCGGCCGCGGCTCGGGCCGGCGAAGGGCGCGGCGGGGTCGAGCTCCCCGACGGCCGCAGCGAGAGCGCGCCGGCGGTGACGGCGAAGGCCACGACCGCGATCAGCGTGCCCCGCCGCTCGGCCGGGCTCGGGATCCGCGCCGGGCCGGGGGCGGGCCGCCGGCGCGGCCGCGGGGCCGGCGCTCGGCCCCAGAACTGGGGATCGGGTTCCTCGGTCTCGTCGAGCGCGCCGGGCGGCGCGGGATCCGAGGGGGGCGGCTCGTGGAGCACGGCGACCTCCGGGGTCGGGAAACGGACCGGAGGAAGCGCGCGGGGAAGCGGGTCGAAGGTATCAGCCGAGCACGAAGTTCACGATGCGGCCGGGCACCACGTGCACGCGCCGGACGTCGTGCCCGTCGAGCAGCGCCGCCACCTTGGGCTCGGCCCGCGCCGCGGCCTCGATGGTCTCGGCGTCGGCGTCGGCCGCGACGACGATGTGGGCCCGGGGCTTGGCGTCGACCTGCACCACGACCTCGACGGTGTCCTCGACGAGCTCGGCCGGGTCGGCCTCGGGGAACGCCGTGTACGCCAGCGACTCGTCGTGGCCGAGCCGGGACCACAGCTCCTCGGCGACGTGCGGCGCCAGCGGCGCCAGCAGCAGCACCAGCGGCTCGAGCACCTCGCGGGGCGCCGGACCCGAGTCGCCGATCGCCTGGGTGAGCTGGTTGTTGAGCTCGAAGAGGCGGGCGATGGCCGTGTTGAACTTCAGCTCCGCCATGTCGGAGCGCACCGCGGCGATGGTGCGGTGCAGCACCCGGCGGGTGGCCGGGTCGGCGGGCTCGTCACCGACCCGCACCGCGCCCGTCTCCTCGTCGACCGCGTTGCGCCACAGCCGCTGCAGGAAGCGATGCACCCCGATGATGTCGGTGGTGCTCCACGGCCGGCTGGCGTCGAGCGGGCCCATGAACATCTCGTAGAGCCGCAGCGTGTCGGCCCCGTAGTCCCGGTACACGTCGTCGGGCGTCACGACGTTCTTCAGGCTCTTGCCCATCTTCCCGAACTCGGGCGTGACCGGCTCGCCCTGGTACCGGTATTCGCCGCCCCGGTGCTCGACCTCGGACGCCTCGACGTAGAAGCCGCGGGCGTCCCGGTAGGCCGGGGCCTGGATGTAGCCCTGGTTGTACAGGCGGTGGAACGGCTCCTCCGTGGACACCGAGCCGAGGTCGAACAGGACCTTGTGCCAGAAGCGGGCGTAGAGCAGGTGCAGCACCGCGTGCTCGACGCCGCCGACGTACAGGTCGACGCCGCCGCCCCCCTCGCCGGCCATCCAGTACCGCTCGACGTCGGGGTCGACGGGCCGGTTCTCGTTCGTCGGGTCCAGGTACCGCAGGTAGTACCAGCACGACCCTGCCCACTGCGGCATGGTGTTCGTCTCGCGGCGGTAGCGGCGGACGCCGTCGCCCAGGTCCAGCTCCACCTCCACCCAGTGCTCGGCCCGGGCCAGCGGCGGCTCGGGCGTGGTGTCGGCGTCGTCGTCCTCGGCCGCGGCCGGCTCGAAGTCGTCGAGCTCCGGCAGCTCGACCGGCAGCATCGACGCCGGCAGCGCCCGCGGCTCCCCGTCCTCGCCGTACACGATCGGGAACGGCTCGCCCCAGTAGCGCTGGCGGCTGAACAGCCAGTCCCGCAGCTTGTAGGTGACGGTCTCCGCACCGGCGTCCTGCGCCTCGAGCCACTCGATGATCGTGCGCTTGGCGTCGTCGACGCCGAGCCCGTCCAGGAACCCGCTGTTGATCGCCGGGCCGTCACCGAGGTACGCCTGGCCGTCGAAGTCGGGCCGTGGCTGCACGGTCCGCACGATCGGCAGCTCGAAGGTCTCGGCGAACTCCCAGTCCCGCTGGTCCTGGCCCGGCACGCCCATGATCGCCCCGGTGCCGTAGCCCATCAGGACGTAGTCGGCGACGAAGATCGGGACCAGCCTCCCGGTCGACGGGTTCTCGGCGAAGGCGCCGGTGAACACGCCCGTCTTCTCGCGGCCCTCGGCCTGGCGCTCCAGCTCGGTGCGGCGCTCCACGAACGCGCGGTAGCGGGCGATGGCCTCCCCCGGCTCGACGTCGGCGCCGAACACGCCTCGCCACGCGGGCGGCACGACCGGCTCCTCGTCGCCGACCACGGCGCCCGGCCAGTCGCTCGGGACGATCGCGTCGACGAGGGGATGCTCGGGCGCGAGCACGAGGTAGGTGGCGCCGAACACGGTGTCGGGGCGGGTGGTGAACACCTCGAGGTCGAGGCCCTCGTGGCGCTGGACCGGGAACCGGATCGTCGCCCCGGTGCTGCGGCCGATCCAGTTCCGCTGCATGACCTTGATCGGCTCCGGCCAGTCGATCAGGTCGAGGTCGTCGAGCAGCCGGTCGGCGTACTTCGTGATGCGCAGCATCCACTGCTCGAGCGGCCGCTTGTAGACGGGGTGGTTCCCGCGCTCACTTCGGCCCTCGGCGTTGACCTCCTCGTTGGCGAGCACGGTCCCGAGCGCGGGGCACCAGTTGACGAGCGCCTCCTCCCGGTAGGCGAGCCGGTACGAGTCGACGACCCGGCGCCGGGTCCGGTCGTCGAGGTCGCGCCAGGCGCGCTGGTCGGGGTTGGCGTCGCTCACCGGCTCCCGCTCGCCCGACTCGAACGCAGCCTCGAGCGCGGCGATCGGGCGGGCCCGGTCGGCGTCGTCGTCGTACCAGGCGCCGAACAGCCGGAGGAAGATCCACTGGGTCCAGCGGTAGTAGTGCGGATCGGTGGTGGCGACGCCCCGCCGGGGGTCGTGGCCGAGCCCGAGCGCCCGCAGCTGGCGGCGCATGTTGGCGATGTTCTGGTCCGTCGTGACCCGGGGGTGCTGGCCGGTCTGCACCGCGTACTGCTCGGCCGGCAGCCCGAAGGCGTCGTAGCCCATCGCGTGCAGCACGTTGTGCCCCGTCATGCGCTGGTAGCGCGCGTACACGTCGGTGCCGATGTAGCCGAGCGGGTGCCCGACGTGCAGGCCGGCGCCACTCGGGTACGGGAACATGTCGAGCACGTAGAGCCGGGGCGCGTCGGCGACCCGGTCGAAGCCGTCGCTGAGCGGCCCGCTCGGGTTGGGAGTCCAGAACGTGCGGTGCTGCTCCCAGTAGTCCTGCCACTTCGCCTCCAGCTCGTTGGCGAGGCGCGCGTCGTAGCGGTGGATGGGCGTGTCGGGTGCGCGCGGCGCGGAGGTCTTCGTCATGTCGTCGCGAGCGTAGCGACGCGCCATCACGACGCCCGGTGACGTTCCGACGGCGCGGTCCCGAACGATTGTTCGCCAACACCGAGCCGCGGGCCTCACTGGTACCGTTGACGAACTTTCTGGGCCTGTAGCTCAGTCCGGTAGAGCGCCTCCATGGCATGGAGGAAGTCAGGGGTTCGAGTCCCCTCAGGTCCACGGCCTTCCGTTCCGAGCCCGTTCAGGCTGGTCAGGACACGTATTCGATCTCAATCGGTCCGGTACGTTGCGTGGTTACTCGAAGCGACGGTCAGCGGCAGCGTCACGCGGGCGCCTGAGGAGCGGCATGGCCAAGCTGATCTACGTGGCGAATGTGTCCCTCGACAGCTACATCGAGGACGCGCACGGCAGGTTCGACTGGACCGCGCCCGGCGACGAGGTCTTCACCTTCATCACTGACCTCGTGCGACCGGTCGGTACCTACCTCTACGGACGGGGCTTGTACGAGACGATGGTCCTGTGGGAGACCGACCCCACCCTGGCCGCCCAGTCGGAGCTCTCGGCCGACTTCGCGAACATCTGGCAAACGGCCGACAAGATCGTCTACTCCACGACGCTGGGCGCCGTCTCGACCGCCAACACGCGGCTCGAGCGCCGCTTCGACCCCAACGCGGTCCGCGACATGAAGACGTCTGCCGGGGGCGACTTGACGGTCGGCGGGTCGACCCTCGCCGCGCACGCGTTCGACGCCGGGCTGGTCGATGAGTGCCACCTCCTCGTGTATCCGGTGCTCGTCGGTGCCGGCAAGCCCGCATTCCTCAGCGACGCCCGCGTCCAGCTGGAGCTGCAGGACGAACACCGGTTCGGCAGCGGTGTGATGTACCTCCGCTACGGCAGGCAGCAGCAGGCGGCCTGAACCCCCATGCCACCGGTCGACCTGGTACTTGGGCTGGGCCCTCAGGTGGTTGCGCCCTCGTCGATGAGGCCGTACCGGCGTCGGATCGCGCGATCGGCGGAGCCGAAGAGCAGCGCGTCGATGATCACGCCGACGACGAAGATGACGATCATGGTGGCAATGACGCCGCGAGCATCGGCGAACTGGCTTGAGGTCTCGAGCTGCTGTCCGAGCGAGTACTTGCTGGAGATGAGCACGAGGAGCTCGCCGGCGAGAAGGCTGCGCCACGCGAACGCCCACCCCTGCTTGAGACCGCCAACGAACGCGGGGAGGGCGGCGGGGAGAATCACAAGGCGGAAGGCCGCGATTCCTCGGGCCCCGAGCACCCGTCCCGCTCGCAGCAGGAGTGGCGGGATGTTGTCGATGCCGTTGATGAGCCCGTTGGCGATCGACGGGGCGGCGCCGAGCACCACGACGAAGAGGATGGCGCCCTCGCTGAGCTTGAACAGCAAGATCGCGAGCGGGAACCACGCGATCGACGGCATGGTTTGGAGTCCGGTGATCATCGATCCGACACCGGCGCGGAGCACTCGCACCCGTGCGACGCCGGCCCCGATGACCGTGCCGATGACCGCCGCGAGCCCGAAGCCCTGCAGGGCCCGCCAGAGGGTGTTGCCGGCGGCGGTCGCGAGCGTGTCGAGGTTGTTGCCCAGGTTCTCGAACACTTGGACTGGTCCCGGGAGCAGGTAGTTCGGCTTCCAACCCGTCCAGACGACAGCCTGCCAGATCAGCAGGAAGAGCCCCGCCGCCACGAGCTTCGGCCACAGGTTGGACCAGAGCCTTGCGCCGAGACTGCGGCGCCACGCGACGGGCACCTCCAGGGCGTCGAGACCCGAGAGGGACGCGTCGATGCGCGCGGCGTCGGCGGTGGGCTCAGTGCGCGCCATGTCGCATCACCTCCTCCCGGAGCTGGTCGGTGATGTCGGCCGCGAGGGTCGCCACCTCAGGCGAATCGATGCGGCGCGGACGGCTGATGTCGACTGGAAACTCGGCGATCACCGTGCCGGGCCGGCTCGACAGCATCACCACGCGATCCCCGAGTCGCACCGCTTCGCGCACGTTGTGCGTGACGAACAGCACGCCGACACCGGTCTCGCGCCAGATCCGCTCGACCTCGTCGTGGAGCACGTCCCGGGTCATCGCGTCGAGGGCCCCGAACGGCTCGTCCATGAGCAGCACATCGACCTGCTGCGCGAGCGCCCGGGCGAGCGCCACCCGCTGCCGCATTCCGCCGGAGAGCTCGTGGGGACGCTTACGCCCGAACTCCTCGAGGTTGACCATCGCCAGCAGCGCCCGGGCCCGTGCCCGCCGCTCGCGCCGGGCCATGCCGTCGAGCTGCAAGGCCAGCTCGACGTTGCCGGCCGCGGTGAGCCATGGGAACAGCGCCGCCTCCTGGAACATGAGGCTGGTTCGACCCGCGACGTCCACGGACCCGGCGGTCGGGCGGTCGAGCCCGGCGACGAGGTTGAGCAGGGTGCTCTTGCCGCATCCCGACGCGCCCAGCAGGCAGACGAACTCGCCGGCGCCGACCTCGAGGTTGATCCGGTCGAGCGCGTGCACGGCGTTGGCCGTGTCGCCATAGACCTTGGAGGCCTCGGTGATGCGGACGAGCGCGCCCCCGCCGACACCGATCCCGGGGGGAGGGACCGGCGCCGGCGTCGGCGCGGCCGCTGCAGGTCGGCGCGAGGCGCCGATCATCTCAGAACGCGCTCACGGTCGGCTCGTGCTTGGCCGCGAGCACGGTGTTGAGCAGCTTCAGGCTGTACAGCCGACTGAGGTCGCTGTTCTTGATGAGCACCGCCCCCGGCAGGTGCAGGTCGACCGCAGTCTTCGCCGAAGCGACGAGCGACGAGGCGATGGGATCGTTGGTGAACACGATGTCGGCGAACGACGCGGCGATGAGGCTGGCCGCGAGGGGCTTGCCGGCGTCAGTTTGGATGCGCTGCGCCACGAGCTGCTGCGCGCGTGCTGAATCCTTGGTGATGAGGTCGACCGCGGCCACCTGACCTTCGAGCAGGCGCTGCACGATGTCGGGGTGCGACCTCAGGTAGTCGGTGCGAACGATGAGGTCCGTCGTCACGTACCGGCCCTTCGGCCAGAGCGTGCGCTCGTCCACCAGGATCTTCCCGCCGCCCTCCTTGACCAGCCGTGTCGCCCACGGCTCGGGCACCCACGCACCTTGGATCAGGCTCTGCTGGAACGCCTGGAGCGTCACCGCGTTGTCCTGAGGTCGGATGGAAACGTCACCGCCACCGGCGGTATCGGTCTTGAGGCCGTTCTTCTTCAGGTAAGCCCGCAGGGCGACGTCCTGGGTGTTCCCCAGCTGCGGTGAGGCGACGGTCTTGCCCTTCAGGTCCTTGACGCTGTTGATGTCCGGCTTCACCACGAGGAAGGCGCCGCCCGAGGCCGCCCCCGAGATCACCGTGACCGCGCCGTGGGACTGCTCGAACGCGGTGACCGTCGGGTTCGGGCCGATGTAGCCGGCGTCGATCGAGCCCGTCAGGATCGCCTGCACCTCGGCCGGGCCGGCGTTGAAGATCTGGGTCTTGAGCTGGACGTTCGGCCCGAGCGCGCTGGCGAACAGGCCTCCTTGGAGTCCGACCAGCGCCGGAGCGTGGGTGACGTTGTCGAAGTAGCCGAGCGTCAGCGTGCCGCTGGGGTCGCGCTGGCGGACCGAGCTGCCCGCCGGACCCGCCGAGGCTAGAAGCCCGGCGAGACCGACGACCAGCGTGACGACCAGCGCGGCGGCCGGCCCACGTCGAAAATGGCCGAACAACGGTTCCTCCCGCTATATACGACTAAATCCACCGATTTAATCGACAAGGTAACCTTTTGGGGAGGGCCATGCAAGCCAGTCCCTGAGGCCGGCGTGCCAGTCAGCTCGGAAGCGGCGGGAGCCTCTGCGGGAGGGGTGTGATGAGGATCTCGGCGAAGGCGGACTACGCCGTTCGAGCCGCGGCCGAGCTCGCGGTCGCCCGAGGGCTGGTGAAGGCCGACGACCTGGCGGCCGCCCAGGCGATCCCCCGTCACTTCCTCGACAACATCCTCGCTGACCTGCGTCGGCGGGGATTGGTACGGACCCAGCGGGGTGCCGACGGCGGCTCGACGCTCGCCCGTCCGGCCGCCGACATCACCCTCGCTGACATCCTCCGGGCCGTCGACGGACCGCTCGCGGCCGTGCGCGACGTGCGCCCCGACGAGCTCCACTACACCGGCGCGGCGTCGTCGGTCCCAGCGGTCTGGGTGGCACTCCGCGCCAGCATGCGATCCGTCCTCGAGCACGTCACGCTCGCCGACCTCGTCGATGACCACCTCCCGCGCGACGTCACGACGTTGATCGCCGACGACGACGCGTGGCGGCAACACTGAGCTCGGCACCAGCACGGTCCCGTTGAGAGCCAGCGACCGTGGTGTGACACCACGGTCCGAGGGCCGTGCCCCGTTTAGGACTCGACGAACTGCGCTCCGCGCGCCGGCTCCGGCGCCAGGTCGCGGTCGAGGCACCCGCGCAGAAACCCGAAGAGGCGCGGGAAGAAGTGCGCCGCGACCGACGGCAGGGCGATGCATCCATGCGGAGTGTCCGGGTACACGAGCAGCTGGGTCCGGTTGCCGGCGCACTCCCAGCGGGCCGCCATGAAGAGGGTGTCGTCGAGGAGATGGTCGTTGGTACCCACGGAGAACAGGGCGGCAGGCAGGTCGCGAAGGTCGGCGTAGAGCGGCGAGACGTCGGGGTCGCGGCGCTGCTCGGGTGACCGGCCGGGAAGGAAGAGATCGAGCGGGACGCCGGAGCCGTCGAGGATGTCGGTACCGGGCGCGACGCCGACGCCTCGCTGGCTCGGTGTGCGGGAGAGGTCGTAGGCGCCGAAGACCAGGTTGGCGCCAAGGAACCGATCGGCGGCCTCGTGCTTGTCTCGCATGCGGACCAAGGTGACGGCCGCGAGATGCGCGCCCGCCGACTCACCGCCGATGAGGAGTCGGTCCGAGCCGAACTCGTCGGCGGCGTGCTCGACCAGCCAGCACGCCGCGGCCTCGCAGTCGTCCGGGCCGGCCGGATACGGATGCTCGGGGGCCAGGCGGTAGTCGACGCTGACCACGGCGACGCCGCACTGGTCGACGATCATCTCGTGCAGCAGATCCATCATCTCGGTCGAGCCGGCCATCCACGCGCCGCCGTGGATGTGCAGCAGCACGCCGGCCGGTTGCTCATGGGTGAACGTCCGGAGGCGGATCGGGCCGGCCGGTCCGGTGATCGTCCGGTCGATCGCCCGGTCCGACGGTGGGCCACCGAGCTGGGAGCTCCGGTGGGCGGCGACGAGATCCTCGACCGACGACGCCGACGGATCGCCCCCGCGCCGCGGCACCGAGGCGACGAACGCGGCGGCCTCCTCCCGGAACTGGGGTCGGAGGGCCTCGAGCTCGTCGTCCCAGAGCGCCACGTTCGGGAGCCTACGCCGCCCTCCAGCTCGGGAACCGGGGCGCTCGATCGCTACTCGGTCTTCTCCCACACCGAGACGTGGCTCGGGCTGTCGCTGGCGAACGGCCCACGGTTCCAGTCGCTCCAGCGCTCGCGCCGGCGCAGGGCGGCGAGCCGTGCCATGAGGTCGAGCTCCGACGGCCAGACGTACCGGTGGGGCGTCGAGTACGTCTCCAGCCGGCCGTCGATCATCCAGTAGTGGTGCGAGTGCGCGATCTGCGTCGCCACGTCGTACTCCTCGACGCCGAGGTGCGCGGGGGTTCTCGTGAACACACAGAAGGTCTCCCCCGGCGGAAGGTGCTGCAGCCTCGGGACGTAGCACTCGATCACGAAGCGCCCGCCCGGCTCGAGATGGGCGGCGGCGTTGCGGAAGCACGCCACCTGCGCGTCCTGGGTGACCAGGTTCGTGATCGTGTTGCGCACCAGGTAGACGAGCGAGCACCGGTCGCTGACCGGGGTGGTCGCGAAGTCGCCGATGGTGACACCGATCGCGTCGGAGCCCGGCTTCGTGCGGAGCTGCTCGACCATGGCCGGCGAGAGCTCGATGCCGTGGACGCGGACGCCTCGCTCGCTGAGCGGCAGGGCCAGCCGCCCGGTTCCGACCCCGAACTCCAGCGCGAGACCGCTTCCGGCCAGCTCGGCGAGGAGCCGCACGGCCGGCTCCACGACGGCGGGCTCGAACAGCTCCGGCCAGTAGACCTCCATCCGCTTCGCGATGCGTTCGTCGAAGTGGACCTCGGGCACGGGTGCACTGTGTCAGGAGCGGCCGGCCGACGGCGATGGATTTGTTCGGTCTGGTCGGCCTCACCGACATGTTTGCTCAGCACCATGGCCTGGGTGTACTGAGGGAGAGCACGGCTGCACGGAGGTGGCCCGAGGATGACCAGCGGCGCGGCACTCGACATCCGCCCGATGAGTGGTGCCCTCGGGGCCGAGGTGGTCGGCGTCGATCTCTCGGACGACCTCGACGACGACGTGATCGCCGTCCTGCGCGCCGCCTGGCTCGAGCACCTCGTGCTGTTCTTCCCCGACCAGCAGCTCACCGCGGACGAGCAGATCGCCGTCGCGAGCCGCTTCGGGGAGGTCACCACCGCGCATCCGATCGAGCCGCCGCTGAAGGACGAGCCCCGGGTCCTGCCCGTCGACAGCGCGTACGGCCAGACCGACTTCTGGCACACCGACATCACGTTCATGTCCCGTCCGCCGATGGCCTCGATGCTGTACGCCGTCCAGCTCCCGCCGGCCGGGGGCGACACCATGTGGGCCAACATGCGGCTCGCCTACGAGACGCTCGCCGAGCCGCTGCGCCGACTCTGCGACGAGCTGAGCGCCTACCACTACGCCGAGGACTACGCGGCCGCGGCGGAGGCCGGTGACGGCAAGGAATGGGACGGCAAGCCGGTGAAGAAGCTGGTCCCGGTGGAGCATCCGGTGGTCCGCCGTCACCCCGAGACGGGCCGCAACGCGCTGTTCGTGAATCCCGGGTTCACGGTCGGGATCAAGGGCTTCAACGCCCCCCAGTCGACCGACCTGCTCCGGCTGCTCTACAAGCACGCGACCCAGCCCGAGCTCATCTGCCGGTACCGCTGGCAGCCGGGCTCGTTCGCGTTCTGGGACAACCGGGCCACGATGCACTACGGCGTCCACGACTACGGCACCGCCCACCGAGTCATGCACCGGGTGATCTTGCGCGGCGACCGGCCGACCGGCCCGCGGGCGCCGGACGCTGACGGCGCGGCGCAGCCGGCCGCGACGGCAGCCGGCCGCTGACGTCGCGGGACGCGCCCGCGCCCCCGGGCTCAGTACTTCCCGTAGAGGGTGCCGAACTGGGTGCGCACGGCCATGCTCTCCCGCATGCGTGCCACCCACCCGTCGCTGACCGCCGGCCACTTGCCGGCCGGGATCCCGGTGCCCTCGGCGACCTTCGCCGCGTCCTCGGCCGAGGACACACCGGCCTTCGCAATGGCCGCGGTCGCCTTGGCGTAGCTGTCGAGGTCCACGCCCTCGATGGCCGCGAAGGCAGGGTCGTCGCTCATCAGAATCCTCCTGGTCGGATGCGTCGCCCGCAGTGTGGAGGAGCGTCGTCCCGTTGGCCTGAGTAGGCGGTACTCAACCCTCGAGCCCGGGGCTCCGGGCCACCGCGACGAAACCCGACCCCGGGCCGCAGCCCGGGATCCGAGGTACCGGTCGATTCCGGCGGGTCCCGTTCGTCGTAGGGGTGGAAACCATCCGAAGGAGGAACCCAATGCGGTACGCGATGTTGATCTGCACCGACGAGCAGTCGCTCGAGAGCGGTGATGACGCCGTCCTCGCCGAGTACGGGCAGTTCACCGAGGAGATGGGCAAGCGAGGTGTGCTCCAGGGCGGTGAGCGTCTCCGGCCGACGACCGACGCCACCACGGTCCGGGTGCGCGACGGCGAGGTGCTGACGTCCGACGGCCCCTTCGCCGAGACGAAGGAGCAGATCGGCGGCTTCTTCCTCACCGAGTGCAAGGATCTCGACGAGGCCATCAACGTGGCGTCGAAGATCCCCGGTGCCCGCACCGGCTCCGTCGAGGTGAGGCCGATCTGGGAGATGTAGCGGGGGACGTCGAGGCCGCCGTCGCCCGGGCCTTTCGCGACGACTGGGGTCGCGTCGTCGCGACGCTGATCCGGGTGACCGGCGACTGGGACGTCGCCGAGGAATGCGCGCAGGACGCCTTCGCGCGGGCACTGGAGCGGTGGCCGCGCGACGGCGTCCCGCGCAACCCCGGCGCCTGGCTCACGACGACGGCGCGCAACGGCGCGCTGGATCGGCTGCGGCGCGCCACCGCGGGCGCCGCCAAGCTGCAGGAGGTGGCCGTGCTGTCGGGACCCGACGACGCGGGGGCGCGTGACGAGTCCGGCGTCGAGGACGACCGGCTGCGGCTGATCTTCACCTGCTGCCACCCGGCGCTGGCGGTCGAGGCCCAGGTCGCGCTGACGCTGCGGACCCTCACCGGCCTCACGACCGCCGAGATCGCCCGCGCGTTCCTCGTCCCTGAGCCGACCATGGCCCAGCGGCTGGTGCGGGCCAAGCGCAAGATCCGCAACGCCGGGATCCCGTACCGGGTGCCGCCGGCCCACCAGCTGCCGGAGCGCACCGCCGCCGTGCTGGCGGTGCTGTACCTGCTCTTCAACGAGGGCTACGCCGCCAGCGCCGGCGAGGACCTGGTGCGCCAGGCCCTGTGCGCCGAGGCGCTGCTGCTGGCCCGCACCCTGGCTCGACTGATGCCCGACGAGCCCGAGGTGCTCGGACTGGTCGCGCTCATGCTCCTCCACGACGCGCGCCGCGCCGCCCGCGTCGACGAAGCCGGGGACCTGGTCCCGCTCGAGGAGCAGGACCGCAGCCGCTGGGACCGCGCCGCCATCGACGAGGGGGTTCGGATCCTCGACGGCGCGCTGCGCCGCGGCGAGCCCGGGCCGTACCAGGTGCAGGCCGCGATCGCGGCCTGTCACGCGAGCGCGGACGCGCCGTCGGCCACCGACTGGACGCAGATCGCGGCGCTCTACCGTGAGCTGGTCCGCATGGTTCCGTCACCGGTCGTCGAGCTGAACCGGGCGGTGGCCGTCGCCATGGCGGAGGGTCCCGCAGCGGGCCTTCGGGTCGTCGAGGCGCTCGAGAGCTCGGGCGCGCTGGGCGGATACCGCTTGCTGCCGGCGACGCGCGCGGACCTGCTCCGCCGGCTCGAGCGCCACGCCGAGGCCGCCGACGCCTACCGTCAGGCCATCGACCTGGCCACCAGCGACGCCGAGCGCCGCTACCTCCAACGCCGGCTCGCCGAGACCACCGCGCCTCGCTGAGCCCGTCGGGCCCGCCGGTCCGGTCCGGGAGACCGCCGCTGGCGCACCGGCCGCATCGGACGACGGCGCCCGTAGAGTTCCCGTACCGCGTCGCCGAGCCTGCGGGAGGTCGTGAGCGATGCTGCTGAACGGGTACAACCACGTGGCCGTGCTCACGAAGGACACCGGGCGGCTGCACCGCTTCTACGAGGAGGTCTTCGACGCCACCGTGCGCCGCGACGGACCGGAGGGCGGGGACGCGCCGGCCTCGGTGCGGCTGTCGATCGTCGACATCGGGCCGACGGCCGAGCTCAACGTGTTCGAGATCGACGGGAACACCGAGGCGGACCGCCAGACCCCGATGTTCGGGCGGGGCCGCATCGACCACCTGGCGCTGCAGGCGGCCTCGCTCGACGCGTTCGAGACCATCCGCGACCGCCTCATGGCCCGCGGCGCGGCCGACGACTTCGTCACCGACTTCGGCCCGATCCTGAGCGTCTTCTTCCGCGATCCCGACGGGCTCGAGTGCGAGGTGTGCGTCGCGAACCCGGACGCCAAGCCGGGCGTGGCCAACCCGCCCGGCACCCCGGCCGCCCGCTACCAGCGAGCCGGCTGACCGGGCGCCCGCCCGCTCGGCCCGCGACTCGCAGTGACCGCGACCACATCGCCGCTGTACGCGCGCCGGTACTGGACGCTGGCCGTGCTGTGCATCTCGCTGATGCTCGTCGGGATGGCCATCACGATCCTGAACGTCGCCATCCCCGACATCGTCCGCGCCCTGCACGCCGATCCCGACCAGCTGCAGTGGATCTTCGCCGTCTACGGCGTCGTGTTCGCGGGCCTCGTCATCACGATGGGCGCGATCAGCGATCGGTTCGGTCGCAAGCGGCTGCTGGACATCGGCCTCGTCGTGTTCGGGCTCGCGGCCGGGCTCGGCGCGCTGGCCCACTCCCCCGGCCCGCTCATCGCGGCCCGGGCCGGCATGGGCGTCGGCGCCGCCATGCTGATGCCGGGAACGCTGTCGATCGTCACCACCGTGTTCCCGCCCGAGGAGCGCCAGCAGGCGATCGGGATCTGGTCGGGCGTCGGCGGCCTCGGGTTCATCCTCGGACCGCCGATCGGCGGGATCCTCCTCACCCACTTCTGGTGGGGCTCGGTGATGCTCGTCAACGTGCCGGTCGTCGTCGTGGCGCTCATCGCGGGCGCCAAGCTCGTCCCCGAGTCACGCGACCCGGAGCGCCTGCGCCTCGACCTCGTCGGCGCCGCATTGTCGATCGTCGCCATCGCGGCCATGGTCTTCGCGTTCATCGACGCCCCCGACGCGGGCTGGCTCGGCGGCCCGGTGCTCGGCGCCATCGCGCTCGCCCTCGTTGCGGGGACCGCGTTCGTCGCCTGGGAGCTGCGGGTCGACCACCCGATGCTCGACGTTCGGCTGTTCCGGAACCCGACCTTCCGGGTGCCGGCACTGGTGATCACGTTCGGGTTCTGGACCGTCTGGGGCCTGCTGTTCCTGCTGCCGCAGTACCTGCAGTTCGTGCGGGGTCAGTCGGTGCTCACCGTCGGCCTGGTCCTCGCCGTCATCTCGGTGACGTGGAGCATCAGCGCCCCGCTGATCCCCCGGGTCTCGGCGCGCGTCGGGGAGCGGAACGTGATCGCGGTTGCGCTCCTCTTCTCGGCCGGCGGCGTGCTGTGCCTCCTCGGCGTCGGGGGCGGCGCCACCACCGCAGTGGTGCTCGTCGCGCTGCTGGCGATCGGCCTCGGGATGGGCTCGGTGACGACGCCCGCCACGACGCTGCTCGTCTCGGGTCTCCCGCCCGAGCAAGCCGGCGTCGGCTCGGCGATGAACGACGTGACCCGGGAGTTCGGCACCGCGTTCGGCATCGCGGTGCTGGGGACCGTCCTCGCCATCCGGTACTCCGACCGGCTCTCGCGCGTGCCCGGCCTGACCCGGGCCGAGGCGGCGACGGCCCGGGACGGCGTCGGCGACGCGGTTCGGGTCGCGCGTCAGGTCTCCCGGCCCGACGTGGCGTCCCGGCTGCGGTCGGTCGCCGAGGCCGCGTTCACGAGCGGGTTCCGGATCGCGGTGGTCGTGGGCGCGGCCGTGCTGGCCGTGATCGCGGCGCTGACGTGGCTCGGCCTGCCCCGGCCCGACGGGTCCCGATCCCGACCGAGGGTGCCGATCCGTCACCGGTAGCCGGCGTCGGTCGGCGACCGGCTCGGGTCAGCCGGTGCGGGCCGCTCGGGGCGCGAAGGCGACGTGGTCGCCCATCGTCCGCTGGAACCAGCCCACCGACACGCCGATCGCCACCCCGGTGATGACCAGCGACGAGACGGTGCGGGTGACGACGAACACGCCCACCGACTGGCTGAGCAGCAGGGTGATCGCGACGGCGGCGATCACGAGCTCGGTGACCGCCCACAGCAGCGTGATCTGCACGAAGAACCGCCGCATCGGCGCCGCCGAGGCGACGTGGTCCGGGATGGGGCAGAAGTCGCGAGCCAGCCGGGCGGCGAGGGGCCGGCCGGTGAGCACCGAGGCGAGGAACGCGGTGGCGACCAGGGCCGTCCCGAGCATCGGCTGGAGGAAGTAGAGGAAGGTGCTGCCGGTAGCGAGCGCGAGCGCCGAGCGGGCGGTGATGGTGGCCGCCCCGAGCAGCACGACGCCCGGCACGGGTCGGCGGGCGACGAGCCGCCAGGCGATCGCCGCGTACGCGAAGCCGAGCCCGACCACGACCGCCCCCATGACGTTGAGGAAGTGGAGCGCGAGGAGGAAGATGCCCACCGGGGCGACGAAGCCCTCGATCACCCGCGGCGCGGCGTGGCGGAGCAGACCGCCGAGGCGCGGCAGCAGGTAGGGCGTCCCGTCCACGGGGTTCCTATCGTCGTCGGGGCCGAGCTCCTGAAACCCGATCGGGGACGGGCGTCGGCGGCGCCTGCCAAGATCGGTGGCGCGGCCGGGCGGGCGGCTCCCGGCCACACCCCCCAGGTCGAGGAGGCCTCGGCCGGCCGACGGCCGCGTCAGTCCCCGGCTACGACAGCACGTCCTTGCGGCGGAAGCTCCACCACGCGTAGGTGCCGAAGACGACCACGTACGGGATCTGCAGCAGCGTGCCGCGCAGCATGTCGCCGGTCGGCCCCGAGCCCTCGAAGAGGGACGTCCAGGCGTCCATGTAGTGGGTGGGGAAGATGAAGCTGATCGGGTCCAGGCTCGAGATGTTGTTGAGGATCTGCGAGACGATGTAGAGGCCGACACCGGCGAACACGGCCGCCGCCGGCGAGTCGGTCATCGTCGACACCATGAAGGCCAGCGCCGCCACCCCGACGATGCTCCACAGCACGTAGCCGCTGGCCAGCCCCAGGTTGCCGAGCAGCTGGCTAGTCGACTGGAACGCGTTCGCCTGGATGTGGAAGAGATGGAGCCCCGAGACGGTCTGCTGGTTCAAGGGGTGCCACCCGAAGGCGATCGTCCCCGCGATCAGGCCCGTCACGCCGATCAGCGCGGTGGCGATGATGGCCATGAGCCCGGCCGACTCCAGCTTCACGAGCAGGAGCCGGCTCCGGCTCACCGGCCGGGTGAGCATGCTGCGCAGGTTGCCCCAGTTGGCCTCGGAGGCGACCGCGTCGCCGGCGAACAACGCGACGAGGATCACGAGCAGGAACCGGCTCATGAATCGCAAGGCGAGCACCGGCAGATACAACCCAGTGGCTTGGGAGATGATCGCGAAGTTGCCGAGCCCACCGCCGCCGCTCGGACTCGACGGCGGGTTCGTCTTGATCGCGATCGTCGTGATGACGGGGATCGCGACCGTGATGCCGAGCGCCACGTAGGTGCGCGGCCGGCGCCACTGCTTCGTCATCTCGGTGCGGAACAGGGCCGCCATCAGCTCTCCTCGTGGGCGAGGAGCCCGAGGAACGCGTCCTCGAGCCGGTGGGTCGACTCGACCGTGTCGACGCCGACGTCGGCGTCGACGAGCGCCGCCACCAGGTCGGAGCGGGGCACCGCGTCGAGGTCGACGAGCAGCCCGGGCGGCTGCGGGCGCACCGTGCGCACACCGGCGTGGGTGGCGAGCACCTGGCGGGCCTTCTCGACGTCGTCGACGCCGAAGTAGGCCGACCCGGTGGCGGCGGTGAGCTCGGCCATGGTGCCCGCGGCCACGAGCTTCCCGCGGTCCATGACGACCACGTTGCTGCACACCTGCTCCACCTCGGAGAGCAGGTGGGAGGACAGCAGGACGGTGGCACCGCGGGCGGCCAGCCGGCGGATGAGGTCGCGGATCTCGCGCATCTCGGCGGGGTCGAGGCCATTCGTCGGCTCGTCGAGGACGAGCACCTCGGGCCGGCCGAGCAGCGCGCGGGCGATCCCGAGCCGCTGGCGCATGCCCTGCGAGTAGGTCTTCACCTTGCGGTTGATGGCCTCACCGAGGCCGGCGACCGCGAGCGCCTCGTCGACGTTCGCGTCCGACCACTTGGCGCCCGCCTCCTGCCAGTGGATCCGGAGGTTGCGCATCCCGGAGAGGAACGGCACGAAGTCGGAGTGCTCGATCATCGTGCCGACCCGCGCCAGCACCGGGTTGCTCGGCGTCATCGGAACGCCGAGGAGGCGGACACCGCCCGCGCTGGGGCGCAGCAAGCCGACCAGCACCCGGAGGGTGGTCGTCTTGCCGGCGCCGTTCGGTCCGAGCAGCCCGCACACCTGGCCGTGGTCGACGCGAAAGCTGAGGTCGTCGACGGCGAGGACGTCGCCGAAGTCCTTGGAGAGGCCCGCGACTTCGATCGCGGGCTCGCGGGGAGCCACTGCGGGCGAGGCTACTCATCGGCGCGCTGACCCCCCAACGCAGTGCATAAAGAACCGGTAAAGGTCGGCGACGCGACGCAGCGCCGTCCTCGCGCCGCGGTTTCCGGGCCGGCCCCGACCAGGCGGTTCGTAGACTCGCCGCGTGATCGGCGTGATCGACTACCGGGCCGGCAACGCGCCCAGCGTGTCGTACGCCCTCGCGCACCTGGACCTCGAGCACCGGCTCGTCGCCGGCCCGGCCGAGCTGCGGACCGCCGACCGGCTGGTGCTCCCGGGCGTCGGCGCAGCCAAGGCCACCCTCGACTCGCTGTTCGAGGCCGACCTGGTCGACGCCCTGCACGAGCGGGTGCTCAGCGACCGGGTGCCGTTCCTCGGCATCTGCATCGGGCTCCAGATCCTCTTCGAGCACTCGGAGGAGGGAGACGTCGACGGGCTGGGCTGGATCCCCGGGGTGGTGCGGCGCTTCCCGGACTCGGTCCGGGTGCCCCAGATCGGGTGGAACACCGTCGAGCCGACCCGGGCCCACCCGGTCACCGACGGGCTCGTGGCGCCGGCGCACTGCTACTTCGTGAACTCGTACCACTGCGACCCTGCCGACCCGGACGACGTGCTCGCGGTGACCGACTACGGGTCGCCGTTTTGTTCGGTGGCGGGCCGGGCCAACATCGTCGCGACCCAGTTCCACGCCGAGAAGAGCGGCCCGCTCGGGCTCGGCCTCCTCGAGCGGTTCGCGGGCTGGGAGCCCCGGTGCTGACCAAGCGGCTCATCGCCTGCTTCGACGTCATCGCGGGTCGGGTGACGAAGGCGCAGCAGTTCCAGGACAACATCGACGTCGCGCCGGCCGAGGAGCTCGCGGCGCGCCTGTACGCGGACCAGATCGACGAGATCGTCTTCTACGACATCACCGCCAGCGCCGAGCGCCGCAAGATCGACCTCGAGACGGTCCGGCGCGTCGCCGGTCACGTGTTCGTCCCGTTCACGGTCGGGGGCGGCATCCGCTCCCTCGACGACATGTTCGAGGTGCTGAAGGCGGGTGCCGAGAAGATCAGCGTCGATTCGATGGCGGTGCGCGACCCGACGATCATCCGGGCCGGCGCGGAGGCGTTCGGCCGGCAGTGCATCGTGCTCAGCACCCAGGTGAAGCAGGTCGGCCGTCGAGCGGGGATCCCGAGCGGGTACGAGGTGTTCATCGACGGTGCCCGCCAGGCCACCGGGCTCGACGCCCTCGAGTGGGTGCGGCGCGGCGAGTCGCTCGGCGCGGGCGAGGTCGTCGTCAACAGCATCGACCGGGACGGCGCCGCGAGCGGCTACGACCTCGACGTGACCCGAGCGGTCGCCGACGCGGTGAACATCCCGGTCATCGCCTCCGGTGGCGCGGGCACGGTCGACGACATCGCGGCCGGACTCACCGACGGCGGTGCGCAGGCCGCCATCATCAGCTCGATCCTCTACTCGCCGCGGCTCGCCAACGTCGGCGTGGCCGAGCTGAAGGCGGGCCTGGCGGCCCGCGGCGTCGAGACCCGGCCCTTCCTCGACGAGACCGGCGCCGAGGCCGGCGGCGCGCGCTAGCGACGCTCGGCGCCGACCGAGGCCTCGGCGCCCCAGTCGAGGCGGGTGGCGTCGGCCCAGAGCCGGTCGAGGTCGTAGTAGCGGCGCGTCTCCTCGAGGAACACGTGGATCGCCACGTCGCCGAAGTCGAGCAGCACCCAGGTCGCGTCGTCGAGACCCTCGACCCCGATGGGCGGACCGTCGTCGGCCAACGCGTGCCGGACCTCGTCGACGATGGTTCGGACCTGCCGGGTGTTCGACGCGCTGACGAGCACGAAGCAGTCGACGATGGCGATGATCTCGCCGACCCCGAGCACCACGATGTCGGTGCCCTGCTTGTCAGCCGCGACCCGGGCCGCCATCGACGCCCGCGCCAGGGTGACGGGATCGGTCTTCGTCAAGAGGCGGTCCCGGCCTTCGACAGGAGCGGGCGGGACGCCAGGGGCATTAGTCGTCAGTGTAGAGCCGGCGTGCTCGGATCTCCCGCACCACCGCCGGCGGGACGAGCCCGTCGACCGGCCGTCCGGCCGCCAGCCGGGCCCGCACGTCGCTCGACGAGACGTCGAGGCGCGGGATCGACAGCCGCTCGAACCGCCAGCCGGCGCCCGGCGGCTCGGCGTGGGCGTCGCCGGCCCGCTCGATGACGACGATCGTGGCGAGGTCGCGCGTCTCCTCGAGCCGCCGCCACGTGGGCATGTTCGCGACTGCGTCCGCGCCGAGCAGCAGGAAGAACTCGCGGCCGGGCGCGGCGAGCTCCTCGAGGGTGTCGGCGGTGACCGACGGCGCGGCGCGGTCGACCTCGACGCTCGAGGCCTCGACCCCGTCGACGTCTTCGACCGCCGCGCGCGCCAGCGCCAGCCGGTCCTCCGCGGCGGCGACGACGTGCCCGCGCTTCTGCCACGGGTCACCGGCGACGACGAGCAGCACCACGTCGAGGCGGAGGGACCAGCGGGCCTCGGTGGCGGCGACAACGTGCCCGACGTGCACCGGATCGAACGTGCCGCCCAGCACGCCGATGCGCTCCCCCACGACATCAGTTTACGAGGCCGTCACACGCCCGACGCAGAAGCGTGCCTACATCGGGTCGTATGGTGACGGCTCGTGGACGCGCCCGCGGCTCCTGAGCCGGCTGACGCGGCGCACGTGCTCGTGCGTGTGTGGCTGCCCGACCGCCCGGGCGCGCTCGGGCTCGTCGCGTCGCGCGTGGGCTCGGTCGGCGGCGACATCGTCGGCATAGACGTTCTCGAGCGCGGCACCGAGGTGGCGGTCGACGAGTTCGCGGTCGTGCTCGACGGCCTCGAGCTCGTCGACCTGCTGATCCGAGAGATCGAGGAGGTCGACGGCGCCTCGGTCGAGGAGGTGCGGGTCGTCGGCTCGTTCCCCGACCCTCGCCTCGACGCGCTGAACGCGGCGGCCGGCCTGTGCGAGGCGTCGTCGGTGGCGGGACTCCACCAGCTCCTGGTCCAGCAGCTCCGGGGCGAGTTCCTCGCCGGGTGGGCGGCGCTGGTCGAGGCGCGCCGGGTGGCCGCGGTGGACGGCGACGATCGGCCGGCCGACGAGCTGCTCCACGCCCTGACCGCCGGCACCGCGGCGTCGCCGCTGGTCGCCGAGGGCACCACCGGCCCGGACGACCTGGCGGTGGCGCCGCTCGTCGACCACGACGCGACGCTGCTGGTCGGCCGGGACGGCCATCCCTTCCGTCGCCGGGAGCGGGCCCAGCTGCGGGCGCTGGCCCGCGTCGCCGATCGAGCCTGGACCCTGCTCGGCCGGTGAGCGCTCAGCCCTCGGCGACGGTGGTGACGAACCGCTCCAGCTGGCGCAGGTTCCGGCACTCGTACACGCCGTCGCAGTAGGGCGCGTACTCGGCCATGATCGAGTCGCCGGTGTCCCAGTAGCCGCGCGGCTCGGGGTTCAACCAGTAGAGATGCCGGGCCCGCTCGCCGAGCGCGCGCAGCGTCCAGGCCTGGGACGCGTGGTAGTTGTTCCGGGCGTCGCCGAGGAAGATCAGCGACGTCTTGTTCGTCACCTCGAGATGGTGGCGGTTCTCGAACACCTCGAACGCGTGCCCGTAGTCGGAGTGCCCGTCCACCCACACGACGTCGGCCTCGGTGTTCACCCGGTGCACGGCCTCGGTGACGTCGTCGGATTCGGTGAAGAAGCGGGTGACCTCGTCGATGCCGTCGATGAACACCCACGACCGCACCTTCGAGAACTGGCTCGCCATCGCGTACACGAACTGGAGCGTGAACCGGGCGAAGCTCGCCACCGACCCCGAGATGTCGGCCACGACCATGATCTCGGGCCGCGAGGGGTGCGGGTGCCGGAACTTCGGCTCGGCCGGCACGCCGCCGTAGGAGAGCGACGCCCGCACCGTGCGGCGGAAGTCGAGGTGGCCGCGGTGGCGCCGCCGCCGCCGCTGCGCGAGCCGGGCCGCGAGGGCGCGGGTGAGCGGATAGATGGCCCGCTGAAGGGCGAGCATCTCCTCCCGTGATGCGTGCATGAAGTCGACGTCCTCGGGGAGCGGCTTGCGCAGCGTGCGGGCCATGGCCTCGACGCCGCGGTCGGCGACCAGCCGGCGACGGATCTCGGCCTCGATGAGCTCGCGCAGCACCTTGAGCCGGCCGCCGTACTCCTCGCCCTGCAGGCGGGCGGCCAGCGCGTCGGCCGGCACGTCGCCTTCCTCCTGGGCCCGGCCGATCAGGCGCGCCGCGAGGTCGTCGAGGTCGAGCTGCCGCAGCGTCCGGTACAGGTAGTAGGTGCCGCCGACCGGGCGGCCGGGCTCCATGCCGGCGAAGGCGCCGACGGCCGCCGCCGCCAGCCGGCGCAGCTCGTCGCGGTCCATCGTCATGAGCGCGTTGAGGAGCATCTCGGCCAGCTCCTCGCGGGTCACCTCGCCGCCGCCGCCGGCCCCGGCCGCCTCGCTGGTCTGGCCGGCCAGCTCGGCCCACTCCTCGGCGTTCGGGTCGTCGGCGTCGACACCGGGGCTGTGCAGCGAGAAGTAGACGTCGAAGACGGTCTCGAAGGCCCGCCAGTGGCGGTGGTGCTTGACGAGCGTGGCGCCGAGCGCGGCCTTGAACACGTCCCGGTCGGCGAGGTCGACGTGCTCGACGGCGCGCATCGCGTCGAGGTTCTCGGTCATCGACACCGGGAGCCCGGCGCCGCGGAGCTCGTGGACGAAGCCCTGCAGGACGTCGAGCATCAGGTGGCGTCCGAGGCGGGCACCAGCTCCTTGCGGGCCTTGGCGATGTCGGACTGGTACTTCAGGAGCACGTGGAGGGTCTCGCCGATCACCTCGGGGGAGATCTCGCTGGTGCCGAGGTAGAGGAGGGTGCGGGCCCAGTCGATCGTCTCCGAGATCGAGGGTGCCTTCTTCAGCTCGAGGTCGCGGATCGACCGCACGACGCGCGCCACCTGCCCGGCCAGCTCGTCGTCGATCTCGGGGACGCGCACCCGCACGATGTCCTTCTCCCGCTCGAGGTCGGGGTAGTCGACGTGCAGGTAGAGGCAGCGGCGCTTCAGGGCCTCGGACAGCTCGCGGGTGTTGTTGGACGTGAGCACGACGAGGGGGCGCTGCTTCCCGACGATGGTCCCCAGCTCGGGGATCGACACCTGGAAGTCGGACAGCACCTCGAGCAGTAGCGCCTCGGTCTCGATCTCGACCCGGTCGACCTCGTCGATCAGCAGCACCACCGGGTCATCGGCTCGGATGGCCTCGAGGAGGGGGCGGGTGAGCAGGAACGGCTCGGCGAAGATGTCGGCCTCGACGTCGGACCACGACGTCTCGTGCTCGCGGTCGGCCTGGATGCGCAGCAGCTGCTTCTTGTAGTTCCACTCGTAGAGGGCCTTGGCCTCGTCGAGGCCCTCGTAGCACTGGAGGCGGATGAGACGGGCGTCGGTGGCGCGGCTGAGCGCCTTGGCCAGCTCGGTCTTGCCGACCCCGGCCGGGCCCTCGACGAGGACCGGCTTCTCGAGCCGGTCGGCCAGGTAGACGACACCGCCGATGGTGGCGTCGGCGAGGTAGTCGACGTCACGCAGCCTCGCGATCACCTCGTCGACGGATTCGAAGCGGGTGGCCACTAGTCGACCACCTGCCCGTCGCCCCACACTTCGTAGCGGTAGGTCGTCACCGCGCGCAGCCCCATCGGGCCCCGGGCGTGGAGCTTCTGGGTCGAGATGCCGATCTCGGCGCCGAAGCCGAACCGCTCCCCGTCGGTGAAGCGGGTCGAGGCGTTGACGATGACAACGCCGGTGTCGACCTCGTGGGCGAAGCGGCGGGCGGCATCGACGTCGCGGGTGACGATCGCCTCCGTGTGCCCGGTGCCGTAGCGGTTGACGTGGTCGATGGCGGCGTCGAGGGATTCCACGATGCCGACCGCCAGCCGCAGGTCGAGGAACTCGGTCGCGAAGTCGGCGTCGCTGGCGGCGGCCATGGGCCGCAGGCGGCGGGCGGCCTCGTCGCCGAGCAGCGTGACGCCTTTGGCCTCGAGGGCGTCGGCGACGGCGGGCAGGAAGGCCGCGGCGACGGCCTCGTGGACGAGGAGCGTCTCGGCGGCGTTGCAGACCCCGGGGCGGTTCGTCTTGGCGTTCACGACGATGGCGAGGGCCTGGTCGAGGTCGGCGGCTGCGTCGACGTAGACGTGGCAGTTGCCGTCGCCGTCGATGACGACCGGGACGGTGGCGTGCTCCCGGACGGTGGCGATGAGCGCCGGGCCGCCCCGGGGGACGAGCAGGTCGACCTGGTCGGTGAGGCGCATGAGCTCGACCGCGGCCTCGTGGGACGGGTCGTCGACGAGCTGGACGACGTCGGCCGGCAGTCCGGCTTTGGTCGCGCCGTCCCGCAGCACGTCGACGATGGCGGTGTTCGAGCGCTGCGCGCTGGCGGAGCCGCGCAGCAGCACCGCGTTGGCGGCCTTCACGCCGAGGGCGGCCGCGTCGCTCGTCACGTTGGGGCGGTTCTCGTAGATGACGGCAACGACGCCGAGCGGCGCCCGAACCTGGCGGTGCTCGAGGCCCACGGGGTCCACCCATCGGTCGATGACCTCGCCGACCACGTCGGGCAGCTCGGCCACCTGGCGCAGCCCGGCGACCATGCCGGCCACCCGGCGCTCGGTGAGCCGGAGCCGGTCGAGCGGCGTGGCGTCGAGCCCGGCCGCCTCGGCGGCGGCGACGTCGGCGGCGTTGGCGTGGAGGATCTCGGGGGCCCGCTCGAGGATCAGGTCGGCCCCGGCGAGGAGGGCGGCGTCGCGCTCCTCGCTGTCAGCGGTGAGGAGCCGCCGGGATGCCGCCACCGCGCGGCGCCCCAGCTCGGCGACGGAGGGCACGGAACGCGAGTCTACCGGCGGGTCGCGAACGCCTTTCGGGGCATTCGGGTGACGCGGGAGGGCCGCGAGGCCGCGCCGTCACGGAGAACCGCCGGCGCGGGCCTCGCGCCTGCTCCCGCCACGCGTCGGCCGCCTGAGCCCCCGAATAGGCGGTGGCTCTCCCCCCGTCGGCCGACGACGAGTGGGGGAAGTGTGTCCCCTGTCACGCCCCGGCGCAAGAGCATGGAGCCCGTTTTTCTGGGGCCGGTCAGGCGAGGACGACGAGGTCGTCGCGGTGGATGACCTCGTGGGGGGCGCCCTCGGGGAGGTCGCCGGTGCGCCGGCCGGCGACACGGCGGAGGGTCGCGCTGTCGTAGCGGACGAGGCCCTTGGCGAAGGCGGCGCCGTCGGCGGCGACGACCTCGACCGCGTCGTCGGCGTCGAAGTGCCCGACCACGTCGCGCACCCCGGCCGGCAGCAGCGACCGGTGGTCGTCGGTGAGGGCCCGCCGGGCGCCGGCGTCGACGACGATTCGGCCCTCGGCGCCGCGCGCGAACGCGATCCAGAGCTTGCGGCTCGACAGCCGGGTCTCCCGCGGCCGCACCCGGGTGCCGACCGGCTGCCCGTCGAGGGCGCGACAGAGGACGCCGGGGGTGTCGGCGGCCGCGATGACGGCCCGGACGCCGGACCAGGCCGCGATCTTCGCCGCCGCCAGCTTGCTGGCCATCCCGCCGCTGCCCCGCTCGCTGCCGGCGCCGCCGGCGACCGCCTCGAGAGCGGCGTCGACCTCGACGATCTCCTCGATGAGCGATGCCTCGTGGTCGAGCCGGGGGTCGGCGGTGAACAGCCCGTGGGTGTCGGTGAGCAGCACCAGCACGTCGGCGCCGACGAGGTGCGAGACCAGCGCCGCCAGCCGGTCGTTGTCGCCGTAGCGGATCTCGTCGTCGGCGACGGTGTCGTTCTCGTTCACCACTGGCACCACGCCGAGATCGAGGAGGCAAGCGAGGGTCTGGCGGGCGAGGAGGTACTGGGACCGCTGCCCGAAGTCGTGGGGGGTGAGCAGGACCTGGCCCGCGACGAGGCCCCGGGCGGCGAGCAGCGTCGACACCCGCTCCATGAGGCGGGGCTGGCCGACCGCCGCGATGGCCTGGAGGGCGCCGAGGTCGGTAGGGCGCTCGCGGATGCCGAGCGCCGGCAGCCCGGCCGCGATGGCACCCGAGCAGACGAGCACGACGAGATGCCCTTCGGCGCGCGCCGCCGCCAGCTCGTCGGCGAGCCGGGTGAGGGCGTCGTCGTCGAGGTCACCGGCCTCGCTGGTGATCGATGACGTGCCGACCTTGACGACCGCCTTCATCGGCGGCTCGGGTCGTCGACGTACTCGAGCTCGACCGCGCCGATGCGCACGACGTCGCCGTCGCGGGCGCCGGCCCGGGTCAGGGCCCCCTCGACGCCGAGCCGGCGGAAGCGGTCCCGCACGTACGCGAGCGCGCCGTCGTCGGTGAGGTCGGTCATGGCGACGACGCGCTCGGCGACCCGACCCGCGACGCGCCAGGCGCCGTCGTCGTCGCGCCCGACCTCGAACCCCTCCTCGCGCGCCTCGGGCCGCAGCACGACGACCGCCGCGCGGGGCGGCGCCTCGGCGCGCGCGGCGGTGACGAGCTCGCCGAGCCGCCCGACGAAGGTGTCGAGCCCGGCGTGCGTGACCGCGGAGATGGAGAGGCCGGGGTGCGCGGCGGTGGCGACGTCGGCCTTCGTGCCGACGACGAGCCGGGGCCGGTCGAGGAGCTCGGGCCGGTAGCGGCGCAGCTCCTCGAGCAGGGTCTGCTCCTGTTCGGCGGGCGCGCGCCCCTCCATCGAGGCCAGGTCGAGGAGCAGGACCAGCACGCGCGCCCGCTCGACGTGGCGCAGGAACCGGTGGCCGAGCCCGCGGCCGTCGGCCGCGCCCTCCACGAGGCCCGGGATGTCGGCGAGCACGAACTCGTGCCGGTCGTCGCGCACGACGCCGAGGTGGGGCTCGAGGGTGGTGAACGGGTAGTCGGCGATCTTGGGCTTGGCCGCGCTCACCGCCGCGATGAGCGTCGACTTCCCGGCGTTCGGGAGCCCGACGAGGGCGGCGTCGGCGACGAGCTGGACCTCGAGCCGCAGCCAGTGCTCCTCCCCGTACTCGCCCTGCTCGGCGAACGTGGGCGCGCGCCGCCGGTTGGTGAGGAAGCGGGCGTTGCCACGGCCGCCGCGGCCGCCCCGGGCCGCGACGTACCGGTCACCGGCCGTGGCGAGGTCGGCGAGCGCCTCCCCGTCGCGGCTGCGGACGATCGTCCCCTCGGGCACACCGACGACGAGGTCGGCGCCCCCCTTGCCGTGGCGGCGCGACCCGGAGCCGTGACCGCCGGACTCGGCCCGCCGGTGCGGGTGGTCACGGAAGGCGAGGAGCGACGCCACGTTGCGGTCGGCCTCGAGCACGACGTCGCCGCCCCGGCCGCCGCTGCCGCCGTCGGGTCCGCCGCGGGAAACGTGGGCCTCCCGGCGGAACGACACCGCGCCGGCGCCGCCGTCGCCGCCGCGCAGGTTCACCTGCACCTCGTCGACGAAGGCGGACTGGGCCATGACGCGAGGATAGGGAGCCGCTGCTCCGACGGCGGGACCGGTTCGGCCCCGCGCGCTACGCCGAGACGACGTCGATGAGCTTGCGGCCCTTGCGGCGGACGAAGCGCACCACCCCGTCGGCGGTCGCGAACAGCGTGTCGTCGCCGCCCCGCCCGACGTTCTCACCGGGATGGAAGCGGGTCCCCCGCTGGCGGACGAGGATGGCGCCAGCTCGCACCGTCGTCCCGGTTCCCGCCTTCACGCCGAGGCGCTGCGCGGCCGAATCGCGTCCGTTGCGGGACGACGCAGCACCCTTCTTCTTCGACATCGTTGCCTCGCTAGCCGGTCGCGATCTCGGTGATCTCGAGGACGGAGTAGCGCTGCCGGTGGCCCCACCGGCGGCGCTGGTTCGACTTGGCCTTGTAGGTGGAGGCCCGAAGCTTGCGCCCCTTGACCTCCTCGACGACCCGGCCGACCACGCGTGCCGAGCCGAGCTGGCTCGGAGTGGCGAGCACCTGCTGGCCGTCGACAAGCAGCACCGGCGCCAGCTGCACCTCGGCGCCGGCGTCGGCGGCGAGGCGCTCCACCTGAAGCCGCTGCCCCCGCTCGACCCGGTACTGCTTGCCGCCGGTGCGCACGACCGCGTACATCGATTCCTCCTCGGGAAGTCGTCGAGCCTACTGCAGCTCGTCGAGGAGGCTCTGCTCGAGCAGGTAGCCGCGGCCCTGACAGGTGGGACAGGTCTCGCTCATCGACTCGACGAGTCCCTCCGACACCCGCTTGCGGGTCATCTCGACCAGGCCGAGCTCGGAGATGTCGAAGGCCTGGGTGCGGGTCTTGTCGCGGGCGAGCGCGCGGCGGAACCCCTGGATGACCGCCTCCCGGTTCGCCTTGACCTCCATGTCGATGAAGTCGATGACGATGATCCCGCCGATGTCGCGCAGGCGCAGCTGGCGGGCGATCTCGTCGGCGGCCTCGAGGTTGTTGCGGTACACGGTCTCCTCGAGGCTGGAGGACCCGACGTTCTTGCCCGTGTTGACGTCGATGACGGTGAGGGCCTCGGTGCGGTCGATGACGAGCGAGCCGCCCGACGGCAGCCACACCTTGCGGTCGAGCGCCTTCAGGAGCTGCTCGTTCACGTGGTGACGCTCGAAGAGCGGCAGCCCCTCGGCCTCGGGGTCGTAGTACTCGACTCGCTCCGCCAGCTCGGGTGTCACCGCCTCGATGTAGGCGCGCACCTGCTCGTACAGGTCGTGGTCGTCGATGATGACGGCCCGGTACTCCTTGGTGAACTCCTCCCGGACGATCCGCAGCGGCAGCGGCGGCTCCCGGTACAGGAGCCGGGCCGGCTTCGAGCGGTCGGACAGGGCCGAAATCTGCTCCCACTGGTCGCGCAGCCGGGTCACGTCCCGGGCCAGCTCCTCGGGCGCGGCGCCCTCGGCCGCCGTCCGCACGATGAGCCCGGCGTCGGGGGGTCGCAGCCCCTCGAGGACGCGGCGCAGCCGGCGACGCTCATCGTCGGGCAGCCGCTTCGAGATGCCGTACGTCTGGGGCTCGCCGGGCACCATGACCACGAACCGGCCGGCCAGGCTCACCTCCTGAGTGAGCCGGGCGCCCTTCGCCCCGATCGGGTTCTTGGTGACCTGCACGAGGACGCTCTGGCCGTTCTTCAGCAGCCGCTCGATGCGGGGCTGCTTCTCCTCGACCTCGTCGGGGTCGAACGACACGTCGCCGCGGTACAGGACGCCGTTCTTCGGGGTCCCGATGTCGACGAAGGCGGCCTCCATGCCGGGCAGCACGTTCTGCACCCGGCCCAGGTAGATGTTCCCGTCGATCTGACTCGTGTCGTCGGAGGCACGCGAGACGAAATGCTCGACCAGCGTCCTTCCTTCGAGCACCGCTATCTGCGTGGCATGCGGCCTTACGTGCACGCACATCAGGTACCGGCCGACCGGTTTG
>Ga0073928_10001065_pt1 | contig 55470 bp, 53 predicted proteins | sample PaiPotPPA55metaG_FD_76969 | JGI IMG/M metagenome (GOLD analysis project Ga0073928, IMG submission 76969) | Iron sulfur acid spring bacterial and archeal communities from Banff, Canada, to study Microbial Dark Matter (Phase II) - Paint Pots PPA... ... | reverse complement strand
TTCGGTTTCCCTCTTCTCCTCTATCCAAGCTACGAGGTTTCTGACTTTTACCTCGGTGAGTTTACCTCCCACTGAACACATCAGTTTCCTTCTATTCCTGGATGTACCGCAGCTCAATAGCCCACCCCGCCTATACCCCTGTCTACGCTTCACTGTGTCCCTCGCGGTAACAGCGCAAGACTCGGGGCCGAGTGGATCACTACTCCTTTCTCGTGAGAATTTTGCGTGTTGTTGGGATAGATCCCGCGCGCGCCAGCGGTGAGCTACGTTTCGCGGGGCCCCCCGATAATCCCGGACGGCCGGTTTTCCCGGGTCCGGTTCGGAATCTTGGCATCTTCTTCCCAGGGCCTTCCCAGCTTGGCGAGGTTTAAGCGCTGATTCGCATACGCCCCAACTTCCATGGTTTGCCCCGAGCCTAGTTCCCTCTCATGCGTAAGGCTCAACTCGGCTCTGTGTCCGAACGCCACGCCGATGATGGAACCGCCAAGTATCCAGAGTCCCTTTGCCCAATGTCGGCGTTACCTCCATCGGGGAGACGTGTTCCGCCTCCTCTGAGGGCGTTACCCCTCATTCATCGCTCCTACGGACTCATGCGCCCATCCCCTCTGGCTCTCCTCTCCTTCGGCCTTTTGCCTCGTTCGAGGAGTCTTTGCAGGTTGCGATCAGCCCCTGCTGCCGGCGGGATGTTCCCGACGTTATCTCTGAGAATCTATCTTCGGATGCCTGATCCCATGCCGCGGCGGTTCCACGAAGTGCATTTACCTGTTTCTTCCTTCGTGTCATCGGCCTTTCCCAAAAGCAGAGAGGGTCGGCTTCCCGCTTCTAACCCGCGAACACGACTTTTCGCGGACCGGCTTTTCGAGGCTGCAGATATTCCTTTATGTTCAGGCCTCCAAATTTGTTCGGCTCCCAGATCGTTCCCACCGCTGCGCATACAGCCACAGGGCGGCCGAGGCTTTGACATCCGGGCAGAACGTGCTTCGTTGCCTCCGCACGCACCGGATCTACTAACCGTCCGAATACAGGCAATTGACGGTACGAGGACTTTCACCTCGCCAGATTCCCAGCCTTGTCGGCTGCTCCCTGCTTCATGCCGGTTTATCCAGGCGCACAAACATCCCCATAACACTCAAAGCGCCAGCGTCAACAGGCCATCCACTGAGCGGTCTGTCGGCCACTCGAAGGCTGACTGTACTGCCAAACGAAGCACGTTATTTCCCCCACCCCGCCCAAATTTCTCTCTCAACGCGGAATTCCCTTATGATGTTTAACGGTTCGCGCAAGAAATGGAGGTGGAGAGATGGAAGCCGCGATCACATCCTATACCGCTCAAAAAATAAGTCCGATGCTGGCAGCTGCCGACATGGAAGAGACCCTCGCCTTCTATCACGATGTTCTCGGATTCACACCCAGGATGAAGTCTGCGGTGTATGCCATCGTCGAACGCGATGGCCAGACCATCCACTTCATGAAGGCTGACTCCGAGGAAGTTATGCATTGCGTCCGCGGCCACACCGAGATCTATATCGAAGTCTCGGATATTACCGCGCTCTGGGAGCACGTGAAAACGTTCAGAGACAGGTACAGCATTCGCGATTTATTCGACCGAGATTACGGCATGACGGAGTTCCACATCGGCGATCCAAACGGCTGCCTGGTCTTTGTTGGAGAGCGAACGTCTGGGCGGAAACAAGATCCGGGCACTCGAGGTTGATTGGACCAGATTTGACTTACGCTCAATCCTTCCACTAGATTCCTGACACCAGCATTTTCCGTTCTTTGAAATGTCCTTCGGTTTGCGCGTCTTTGCCTTATGGCGAAGACAGGGAAGCGGGTGCAATTCCCGCGCTGCCGCGCAACTGTAAGCGAGAAAATCGCAGGGGGTCACTGGGAGGAATCCCGGGAAGGCTGTCTGCAAGAATTCGGATGTTCTGTTCCGTCCAGGAACACCATCCTGCTCGCAAAGCCAGGAGACCGGCGTAAACCGTCCACCTTAACCCCTTTCGCGTGAAAAGGAGGATTGGCTATGCGCGCATTTTGCGCTTCGTTTTTACTCTTCGTTACTCTTACGGCAGCGTTCGCTGCCGACCTTAAGGTAAAAGTTATCGACCCTCAATCCGCCGCTGTAGGCGGCGCGAAGGTTTCCTTGTTGCAGCCGAGCGGTACGACAATCCTCGGAACTCAAACCACTTCAGCGGAAGGACTCGCCCTGTTGCACGTATCCGGCCCGGGACCTTACCGGCTAAGAATTCTGGCACCAGGCTTTGCAGAAGAACTCGCCAACGCTCCGTCGCCAGCGGACGTCATCACGGTGCGCCTTCATTTAGCAATGACATCGGAAACAGTTGTCGTCAGTGCAACTCGCAATCCGGTTCCAGGCGAGGAATCCGGCGCCGATGTAGAAACTCTGAACGGCGAGCAGTTGCAGGTCATGAATCCGGTTGCAGCCGACGACGCTGTCCGCTTTCTTCCTGGCGCCGTGGTCAACAGCGCCGGCCAGCGCGGCGGACTCTCTTCTCTTTTTGTGCGTGGCGGGGAATCCAATTACAACAAAGTCATCGTCGACGGCGTAAGCGTAACCGAACCCGGTGGAACGTTTGACTTCGGGACGCTCTCCCTGGCGGAAGCCGATCGGATGGAGTTTTTGCGGGGTACGCAAAGCACGCTCTACGGCTCCGACGCAATGACCAGCGTGGTCCAGGTTTGGACGCGTACAGGAAGCGCGCCGGTACCCGAATTGCGTTTGGGCGCAGATGCGGGCAACTACGGTACCGAGAGCGGCTACGCATCGCTGGCCGGTTCTCACGGCCCCTTCGACTACAACGTCTTCGGCAATCAGTTCATCACGAGCGGGCAAGGGCCCAACGACGACTATTCCAATTCGTTGGAGGGTGCGAATGTTGGCTTCTCCATTAGCGACCGGATTTCCCTTCGTCTGCGCGCCCGCCATGACAACAGTGTGACGGGAACGCCGGGAGCTTGGAACTTTAACGGAACCAATGTGTTCGATACCGGTGGCGTGACCTACGTGCTCTCGCCGGACCTTGGGGCGCGTGCCCGGCAGAACAATACCCTCGCGAGCCTCGATCTCGCAGTGAAGACCGGACCAAAATGGACGCATCACTTCACCGGTTTCGAATACAACCTCAAGACCACCAACCTGGATAGCGGCATCACTCCGGAAAACACTCCCTTCGGCACGATCAACACGCCTTTTGAAGCCCTTGTGAACATCAACCGCGCGGGTTTCGACTATCAGGGCGACTACGTTGAGCGGACATGGGCTGAAACCACCATCGGCTATGAATTCGAAGACGAGAATGGCTCGGTAAACGATCCGATTCCGGCCGATTTTGCAAGCGGTGGCCATGGCCTGCGTCTCAACGAAGCCGCCTACGCACAGCAAGCGCTGAACTTTGGACGGCTAAATATAGTTGCCGGTGGCCGATTCGTTCACAACACCACCTTCGGCAACACTGGCGTTCCCCGTATCGCCCTTGGGTTTCAAGCTCTCCGAGGTGGGCACATCTTTTCCGGCACCCGTTTGAATTTCTCCTACGCCACCGGAATCAAGGAACCGCGCTTTGAGCAGACGTTTGTCAGCAGCCAGTTTCAGCTTCCGAATCTCAATCTGAAGGCCGAGCGCAACCGCGCCTTTGAAGCTGGTTTTCAGCAGAAGTTTATGAGCCGCTTCGTCCTGGCGGCAGACTATTTCAATAACCTGTTTCACGATCAAATCGAATTCGTTACAGTCAACCCCGATACGTTTCTAGGCGAGTACGTGAATTTGCAGAAGTCTCTGGCGCACGGAGCGGAACTGGAACTGGAGAGCCGGTTAACTCAGCGCCTCTCCTGGAACACGTCGTACACTTACACTTCCACGCAGATTCTGCTGGCTCCTGCTGGCACCGCTCCACCCGATGCTCAGGGCGATCCGCTTCTCCGTCGGCCAAAACACTCAGCCACCACGTTGCTCACATACGTCGGTGCGCGTTGGGGTGGAAATCTCGGCGGCAGCTTTGTCGGTCCACGCCCGGACTCCGACTTTGACGGCTTCAACATCAATCACACGCCGGGATATTTTCTTCTGGACCTGGGGGGTTGGTACAAAATCAACTCCCGAGTGACGGCGTACGTCAACGTGGAGAATGTTCTCGATCACTTCTATGAAGAGGTAACCGGATATCCTTCGCTGCGGGCTAATTTCCGCGCAGGGGTCCGCTTTCGCATAGGCGGAGAATAGCCTGGACATACAAAACAAGAAGGGCACGACCAGTCCAGTCGTGCCCTCATTCATTTCGAAACTGGGAACTCTCAGCTCACCTTCTCGGGAGGCCTTGCCATCGCGAGTGGCATCGAGGCGGCCATCTTTCCGCTGAAATATTTCGTTCGCGCCAATAGGAGTTTCTCAACGTCCACTCCGCTGAGCGGTTGCTGCCGTCCCAGCAAGTGCGTAACCAGCGCAATCTGCGCAAAGTGCTCCACTGTTTCCATTTTCATGTAAGCGTGCTCAATCGTATCCCCGTAAGTCACTACGCCGTGATTCGACATCAGAATGGCGTCGTAGTGCGGCACATAAGGCTCCAGCGTTTTCGCCAGCTCCGAGGTTCCCGGCGTGCCATAGCGTGCCAGCGGAATGCACCCCAATCCCACCACCACTTCACAAACCAAGGGCTCAGTCAGCGCCATACCAGCCGCGGCGAATCCCGTCGCTGTCGGCGGATGGGCGTGGACAATCGCCTGAATATCGGGACGCGTGCGATAGATCAGGAGATGCATCCCGATCTCGCTGGTCACGTTGCGCCTCCCCGCGACCCTCGCGCCTTCTGTGTCCACGATCACCATGTCTGCGGCGCGCATTGCCCCCTTGCTCACGCAGGTCGGCGTCACCAGGATTCGCTCGGCATCCAACCGGACTGAAAGATTCCCGTCCATCGCCGCCACGAAACCACGCTCGTGCAGCATGCGCCCGTAGCGAACAATTTCTTCCCTGTGTTGGCGTTCAGCGGACATGGATCTTCTCTCGGGGAGTGACGAAAGCGGCTGTTACGTCTGACCCCCGCATAGTACCGCACCTGGCTCGAACAGACAAATAAATTTACCAAAACTGACCAATTAATTTTGCGAAAAGACAGCCCTCGCTCCCCATCCGAATCGGCCCATTCCTCCTATAATCTGACCCGGTGCTGGTTTCCGACTTCCACTTCGATCTTCCCAACGACCTGATTGCGCAGCAACCCCTCGCCGCCCGCGACGGTTCCCGCATGCTGCATCTGCAGCGGAGCAGCGGGCAATATACGGATCGCCAGTTCCGCGACTTCCCCGAGCTGTTGCGACCCGGCGATCTCGTGGTCTTCAACAACACCCGCGTCTTTCCCGCCCGGCTCTATGGCCGCCGCGAAGGCGCCCGCCCTCACGCTGTCAGGCCGCACCATCCCGCCGCCCGCGGCCGCGTCGAAGTTCTGCTGACCCGCCAGCTCTCCACTGAACCCAACGATTGGGAATGCCTGGTTCGGCCCGGGCGCAAGATCGGCATTGGCGAACGGCTGTTTTTCGGCGAATCCGGCGAACTGCAGGGCGAGGTTCTTGCCCGTGGCGAGTTTGGCCAACGTCACATCCGTTTTCAGCCTCTGCAGGGTCAGGAGAAGGATTTCTTCGCCCTCTTGGATCGAATCGGACACGTCCCACTTCCTCCCTATATCGAACGTACCGATGGTTTCTCGGACCGCGAGCGCTACCAAACCGTTTACGCTCAGCAAAGGGGATCTGTGGCGGCGCCTACCGCCGGTCTTCACTTCACAGCTGGAATTCTCGACCGAATCCGCGAGCGCGCAGTTGAAACAGTCGAGATCACCCTGCACGTCGGCCTCGGGACCTTTCAGCCGGTCCGCGTTGATCGCGTCGAGGATCACCCAATCCATTCCGAGTCATATTCCATCTCGGCTGAGGCTGCTTCCGCCATCAATCGGGCTTTTCGCGATTCTCGCCGTACAGTCGCCATCGGCACTACTACCGTTCGGACTCTCGAACACGCGCTCTTACTCGGTGCCGGCAGTGTTGTCGCCGGCGCCGCCTCGGCCGATCTGTTTATCTATCCGGGATTCGAATTCAAGGCCGTCTCGGCGATGCTGACGAATTTCCATTTACCGCAATCGACCCTGCTGATGCTGGTCAGTGCCTTCGGCGGGAAGGAAAGCGTTTTGCGTGCTTACCAGCACGCAGTTTCCGAGCGTTATCGCTTTTATTCCTACGGAGACTGCATGTTGATTGAATAATGCCATGGAATAAGACCTTGAATAAGCCCCCGCTCGAAGCCACCCTCTGCGTTATACTTTTTCTGGAGCATCCAATGGCCACCGCTGTAAAGCAGCTTCCGATTGAGCAGTTTGTCGCCGAACTCCGCAAGCTTCCCGAAGCAGTTTTTGATCAGACCGAGCAACTCCGCAGAATCATGCAGGATTGCCCGCTGAGCCCGGAGTCGCTCGCGCCCTACCTTACCTGGGACCGGCAACACTACACCCGCAACTTGATCGACAAAACTGCTCTCTACGAGTTACTCGCTATCTGCTGGGAAGTCGGACAGGCAAGCTCGGTTCACAACCACCGCGACCAGAACTGCTGGATGGCCGTCCCCATTGGCCGTTTGCGGGTGGAGAACTTTCACGTTGTGCGTCAGGACCTTGCTAAGGGCAAGTCCACCATCGAACCCACTGAGACTGTCGAGATGAATGTGTCGCATCCCTGCGCAGTCGACCCGCTCGAGCCCGTCCATCGGGTGTTCAATCCCCGTGAATTCAATCAGCGCGCCGTCAGCCTGCACGTCTATTCGCGGCCGTTCGATACGTGCGTGGTCTACTCAGCCGAGCAGGGCACCTGCGGCGAAATCGAGTTGCACTACACCACCGAGTACGGTAAACCCGTCCACTCATGAATCAACAGATTTGGATCCGCCGGCTGACGCACTTCCTCATCGCTACGCTGGTCTTCACCACGACTGCCTGTGAGAAACAAAAGGCGACACCAGTCGAAGAAACGCAAGCCGTCGATCGCGTGAACCCATCGCCTGTCGGAACAAGTCAAACGATTCTGGAAAAAACCTTTACGCTGAAGAACTCGACAACGTTTCCCTTCGAGGTTCCCGCTCATGCCGTCAGGCCGCATCTGCACGGGATCTTTGAGTCGTTTTTTCGCGAGTTGCATGGCCCATCAGAGGAAACAGCCAACGTGGACTTCCTCATCTTGAATGCCGGCCAGTACGCCGATCTTCTGGGCAACCGTCCCAGCGAAGTCCTCTTCTCGGTAGAAGCATCCCACAATCAGGCCGTGAACGTGGACCTGCCGGCATCCATGGACCAGCCCGTGAAGTATTATCTGATCTTCCGCAACGCTGTCGGCGGCCCTTCAAAAATCGTGCGGGCCGATTTCCACGTGGAATATTAGCCGTTCCCCCGCGGCAGAAGATAAGCCTCTTGCCGGCTGCTAGACTATTTCCTTGCCCGCACGAAAGCAATCTTCGAAGCCTGACCTCGCCGGCACGCCGGCAGAGCGAAGTTCGCCTGTTCCTATCCGCCAGGAGGACACGTCCAACAAGAACCGTATCTTCCTGATCGATACGATGTCGTTCATCTTCCGCGCCTATCATGCCATGGCCCGCCAGCGCTCGGGCATGTCCACCAGAACCGGACTTCCCACGGCTGCCGTCTTGGTCTTCGTCAACATGCTGCGCAAATTGCGCGACGATTTTTCGCCCGCTTATCTGGCCGCCGTTTTCGACGTTGCCGCCAAGACCTTTCGCGATACCCAGGCCGAAGCTATCACCAGCGTCCGCAAGTTCGATATTAAAACTCAGACTTTCACTGAGATCGAATACAAAGGCTACAAAGCCAACCGCGCCGCCATGCCCGAGGATCTCGCGCGGCAGATTCCATACATCCGGCGTGCGCTCGAGGCCTATCGCATCCCTATTGTTGAACTTGCCGGCTTCGAAGCCGATGACGTTATCGGCACGCTCGCCCGAAAGGCCGCGGCCGCATCCCATCCCGTCTATGTCGTTTCCAGCGACAAGGACATGATGCAGCTCGTCAACGATTACGTTCAGATCCTGAATCCTCCCAAGGACAATCTCATCTGCGATGCCGCCAAGGTCGAAGAGATTCTCGGCGTTCCTCCAGAACGCGTGGTCGATCTGATGGCCTTGCGTGGTGATTCCATCGATAACATTCCCGGCGCCCCAGGCATCGGCGAAAAAGGCTCGGTCGAAATCATCAACCGTTTCGGCAGCGTCGAGCAGGCGCTGGACCGCGCCGCCGAGGTCGAAAAGAAGACCTATCGCGAATCGCTTCTGAACAATCGCGACATCATTCTGTTCAGCAAAAGCATGGCCACGATCGATAGCAATGTTCCTGTCGAACTCAACGTCGAAGCCATGCGCGCCGGCGAGCCCGATCTCGATCTTCTCCGCCAGGTCTTCACCGAATTGGAATTCACCTCTCTTTTGAAGGAGTTGCTGCCGCTCGTCCAGGGTGCTGAAACAAATTACATGGAAGCCTGCTCCGCGGCTGACATTGAACAAGTTATCGACTCCCTTACGGAGGAAACCTCGCTCGCCGTCGCGGTGGAATTGGATCGAGCCGAATCGGCTTTGCCAAGCGACGAAGAAGTGGTTGAAGAAGAAGCGCAGGAAGCGATGCTGCCGCTGACCGATGGCTCATCCGCGTCATCATCAGCGGCCGAGCCTGCTCCTCGCCGCATTGCAATTTCGGGGAAAGCCGGCTCGGCCGTCGTCGTCAAACTTGATGCGGAGAATGCCGCGGGTAAACTACGCCAAATTCTTACCTCGGCGACGCCGAAGTCAGTCCACGATTACAAAGCGGCGATTCACGCGCTTCATCCGCTGGGCGTCAATCTGCAGGGTGTTCATCACGACTCGATGCTTTATTCTTATCTGCTCGATCCCACGTACTCCTCGCATCGGCTGGCGGACGTTGGCCTTCGCCGCTTCAATCTCAAGCTTAGCGGCGATCTCGCCGAGTCTGCCGATATCACCGGGCGGTTGACGACGGCTTTGCGCGACGAAGTAAAGCAGGCTGGATTAACCAAGCTTTACGAGGAAATAGATCTGCCCCTTGTTCCCGTGCTCGCCCGTATGGAGCAAGCCGGCGTAAAAATCGATACCGCGGCGCTCGCTACGATGTCGAGCGAACTGGAACGCGAGATCGTTACGAAGGCAAGAGAAATCTGCAAGATTGCCGGCTGTGAATTTAATATCGGCTCTCCCAAACAACTGGGCGACGTACTGTTCAACAAGCTGAATCTTCCCAAGCCGGTAAAGTATGGTAAAGGGCGCACTATATCGACTGCCGTCGATGTTCTCGAAGCACTCGCCGAAGACCATCCGATCGCGCGGATGGTACTCGATTACCGGCAGCTCACCAAGCTGAAGTCGACTTACGTCGACACGCTGCCCGCGCTTATCAATTCCGGCACTGGAAGATTGCATACTACGTTCGACCAAACCGGAACCGCTACCGGGCGCCTTTCTTCCGCTAATCCCAACCTGCAAAATATTCCCATCCGCACGGAACTCGGACGCGGCATTCGAGCCGCTTTTATTGCCGAACCCGGCCACGTCCTGCTCACCGCCGATTACTCGCAGATCGAACTCCGCCTGCTCGCCCACTTCTCGCGCGATCCGCTCCTGGTCGAGGCGTACCGCCGCGGCGACGACATTCACACGCTCACCGCCTCGCAGGTCTTTGGTGTGCCCCCACTTATGGTCACGCCTGATCATCGGCGCCAGGCCAAAGTCGTCAACTTCGGCATCGTCTATGGCCTATCGCCTTTCGGCCTCTCGCAGAATCTCGGCATCGAACCCGCTGAAGCCAAACTATTCATCGCCAATTATTTCGAGAAATACAAAGGCGTGCGCGCCTTCATTGATAAAACGCTGGCAGAAGCCCGTCGTGACCTGAAAGTAAAAACCCTCCACGGCCGCATCCGCCCCATCCCCGACATCAACAGCAAGAATTCCAATCAGCGCGGCTTCGCCGAGCGCACCGCGGTGAACACTCCGCTGCAAGGCACAGCCGCCGACCTGATAAAGATCGCGATGATCCGCATTGACGCCGCCCTGAAAGAGCGCCGATTAAAATCCAGAATGACCCTGCAGGTTCACGACGAACTTGTCTTCGAAGTCCCCGAATCGGAAGTGGAAACCATGCAGTCATTAGTCGGCGAACAAATGGAAAAAGTCCACGCCTTGACGGTGCCATTACTGGTAGAGATGGGGGTAGGTCCGAACTGGCGCGATCTCGAGTGACACAATATGCGTAGAATCCGTCGCTGGGATGATTAGTGTCGGATTTTCCCAAGCCACACCCAATATCCAAAGTACCGAGATCCGATGGATCACCCTCAGAGCAGAGAGTCTCGAATAGAATTCACTCAAGGATGAAGCTGTGGCTGTGTCGGTATTACCCCTCGTCGCGAGCCAGCTCACTTCCTCAAGCGCGCGCCTGTTTGCAGATGGTCGCCATTACGCTGCTGGAGGCGCTCCTGCGCCAGATGGTAGAGATTGAGTACCTTGGGTGGGCATTCGAAACGCGCAACGGCGACGGCGCTCGTGGGCTAAGGAGCGATCAACAGGAACGGCAAGAATTCTCTAAGCCAGCCAAGCTCCGAGCAGCAGCACAGGGAACGTTCCGTGGCAAGGACTACGGTTACCATTGCGAGCTAGGAGGCCACCCGGTACCCGGAACTAGCATCTTGCGGAGAGGAGACTCAGCGATATCTCAGTCGCTGCTATCGGATTTGCTTGGACATGTCGGGCGCATTTGGGATCACTTGGTCGGATGGGCGCAGCAGAACGGTAACGGAGATCCGATCCTGAAGCGAAGCCGCAGCCTGTCGTCTAGATTTGCAGAATGGAAATCTAAAGATCCTCTAGTTGACCTGCCTCCCCCGCCATAGGTAATCCGCTGCTCCCAGCGCCTTCCGGCCTCCCCACAGTCCAATTCTATGTTATACTGGAATATAACTTAGGAGAACCCGCCATGTACACCACCCACCTGCGCAGGGTCGGCGGCTCGGTCATGCTGGCCGTCCCCCCTGCGCTGCTCGACATCCTGCAATTGCAGCCTGGCACCAAGGTCGGTATCGCGGTGGAAAGTGGCCGTCTTGTCGTCCAACCCCAACAGAGGCCCAGGTATACCCTCGACGAACTTCTTTCTCAATGCGATCCCAAGGCGCAGCGCTCCAGGCAAGAAAACGAATGGCTCCGCAGTAAGCCCGGCGGCGGCGAGCTCGTCTGATGGAACGCACAATGAAGCGCGGCGAAATCTGGCTCGTGAGTCTCGACCCTACGTCCGGACACGAGCAAAGGGGCCGCCGGCCGGTGCTGATCGTCTCGCCAGAGGCCTTCAACGGGATCACGAAGGTCCCCGTGGTTCTGCCGATCACAAGCGGCGGCAACTTCCCGCGCACCGCAGGTTTCGCGGTGCCCATAACCGGAGCCGGAACCAAAACAGTGGGAGTCGTGCGCTGCGATCAGCCCCGCGCCCTCGATCTCGCTGCACGCGGCGGCAAGAAGCTGGAGACCATTCCCGACGCAATCATGAATGAAGTGCTGGCAAGGGTCTTGCCGATATTTGAGTGAACGGCAACGGCGGATTCCCGCTAAGCTCCCATACCTCATCTGCGGCGTACAATACCGCTGTGGTACCTGCGCAACGCCAGACCGATTCCCCCCGCAAGCAGCAGTGGCACTCGGTCTATGCCACTGAAACTTTCGGCCTGCTGCTGATTGCTCTCCTTTTGCTTGTCCTCACACTGATTCGCTACTGGCGCGCCATCCACTGGAGCGTGCGCTGACGGTGGCTCCGGCGCAGCCGGAACCGCTCCTGCTTGTGGTGCTCGGCCCCACTGCAAGTGGAAAGACCGCACTCTCCTTGGCGCTCGCCGAGCGCTTCCACGGCGAAATCGTGAACTGTGATTCCGTCGCCATGTATCGGGAGTTTGACATGGGGACGGCTAAGCCCACGGGCTCCGAACGAGCACGCGCCCGGCATCACCTCTTCGACTGCATCGCGGCCACCGGCCAGATTACTGCTGGCGAATACGCCCGGCTGGCGCGCCAAGTCCTCGACGAAATCAAAGCGCGTGGCCATTTGCCCATCGTTGTTGGAGGGACCGGGCTCTACTTGCGCGCGCTCATTCACGGCCTCTTTCGCGGCCCGCAGCGGTCGGATCAACTGCGCCAACGATTGCGCCAACGGGCCGAAAGCCGCAGCTCCACTTATCTTCATCGCATTCTGCGCCGCTTGGACCGCGCGGCTGCAGATAAGATTCATGGGAACGATACGCCCAAGCTTATCCGAGCGATCGAAGTTTGCCTGATCGCGCGCGAGAAAATAACCGAACTATGGCAGCAACAAGCGCCCGGCGGTTTGAGTGGCTTTCGCATCCTGCGCCTCGGTCTCGATCCGGAACGCGCAGCCCTTTATGACCGCATCAACCATCGCGCACAATTGATGTTCGAAGCTGGTCTGGTCGAAGAAACGCAGCGGCTGCTTGAAAAGTATGGTGACACCGCCGGTCCTCTGTCTTCTCTTGGCTATCGGCAAGCGATGCAACTCCTGCGCGGAGAACTCGCTCGTGAACAGGCACTTCAGGCTGCGCAGCAGGCTCACCGACACTACGCCAAGCGCCAGATAACCTGGTTTCGCCGCGAACCGGAAGTTAATTGGCTGCGGGGGTTCGGTAACGATGAGCAGATTCAGCGCCAAGCTGTGGCTCTCTGCGCCGCGGACCGTGGCTGAAAAAGCGGTCCCTTCATATGCGCTTATCTGCTATGGTTTTCCGCATGCATCGAATCTGCGCTCTCTTACTGCTCGCTCTCGTGTTCCCAGCGGTCGCTTCTGCCAAAGATAAAGATAAAGATAAAGATAAATACCAGCAGCCCGGACCGATCCACCCGACGCGCGATGGCGACAAATGGGCGGAGAAGACGTTACGCAAGCTCACGGTCGAGGAGAAAATTGGCCAGGTGTTCATGATCTGGTGCCGCGCCAGTTTCCTCAACGTGGAGAATCCGGAGTACCTGCAATGGCGTGACGCCATCCAGAAGTACCACGTAGGTTCGTTCGCAATGACGGTGCATGTAGACGGGCCCTATCTGCTGCGCAGCGAGCCCTACGAAGCCGCCGAGCTGCTGAATCGCCTGCAAAGCGACTCGAAACTCCCGCTGCTATTCGCGGCGGATTTTGAACGCGGCGTCTCGATGCGTCTGATGGGAGCCACGGTTTTCCCGCATGCGATGGCTTTTGGCGGAGATGGCAAAGTGCAAGACGCTGAGGCCTTTGGCCGCATCACGGCCGAAGAGGCGCGTGCCATCGGCATTCACTGGAATTTTTTCCCCGACGCCGACGTAAATTCCAATCCGGCCAATCCCATCATCAACACGCGGTCGTTCGGCGAAGATCCCAGGCAGGTCGGCGATCTGGTTGCGGCCTATATCAAAGGCGCGCACCAGGGCGGGATGCTGACCACGGTAAAACATTTTCCTGGCCACGGTGATACGGCAACCGATTCGCACCTAGGCGTCGCCAGCGTCACCGTCGACCGCGCCCATCTTGACTCGATCGAACTCCCGCCTTTTCGCCAAGCCATCGCAGCGGGAGTGGATTCGGTCATGGTGGCGCACGTGACCGTGCCTGCGCTCGATTCCGATCCCAACCACGTAGCCACGATTTCGCCGGCCATCGTTTCGGACTTGCTGGAAAAGCAGCTGGGCTTCAAGGGAATCATCGTCACCGATGCCCTCGATATGGCCGGGCTCACCCACCTTTTTGCCAACAACATCGGCCGTGCCGCAGTCGAAGCTTTTAAGGCGGGCAACGATTTGTTACTGATCCCGGCTGATTTTCCAGCCTCGTATGACGCTATGCTTCAGGCTGTTCAGTCGGGCGAGATTTCTCGCGAACGCCTGGATCACTCCGTCCTCAAGATTCTGAAAACAAAGGCGTCGCTCGGACTGCAAAAAGCTCGCATGGTCGAGGTTAGCGCCATCGCAAACGGAGTGGGCAAGCCTGAGAACATGGCTTTTGGCCAGCAGGTCGCCGATGATGCCATCACGGTGGTGCGCGACAATGGCAAGGTTTTGCCGCTCAAATCCAAGGGAACCACGAAGGCGGGGCTTCCGTATACAACACAAGAGGAGACCCACAATCAGGTCGTCGCGGTGGTCTTTTCAGAGGATGTGCGTACCGACTCCGGCCGCGCCTTCGCTCGCGAATTTCGGACTCGAGTTCCTGACGCGCGGGTAATGTACGTAGATCCACGCATTGCCGCCGGAATGAGCGATGAGGTGTTGAAGGCAGTGGATGAGGCCAAGACAGTGGTTGCCGCGGTTTACGTTGTCCCCACCGCGGGCAAAATTGGAAACTCGATGGCAATGGCGGACGCGACGGGCGCTCTGCTGCAACAAGTGCTTGAACATGCGGCGCAAAAAACTGCGGTTTTGGCCATGGGGAATCCGTATCTGGCGGCGGACTTTCCGAAGATTGAGAATTATATGTGTACCTATTCCAACGCGTCAGTGTCGGAGGTCAGCGCGGTGAAGGCGCTCTTCGGGGAGATCGCGATTCGCGGCCATCTTCCCGTAAGCATCCCCAACGTTGCCCAGCGTGGCGTCGGCATCGAACGCCCAGCGCAGGTTGCCGCTGGAGGAGCTGAACATGCACAAGAATAAAACCTCTACATTTGTTATCGCCTCTGCCGCCTTCGCCGCGCTGCTGTTGGCTGGTGGATGCAGTGTGAATGTAAAGAAAGAGCCCAACGGGCAAGACAAGCAGGTGGATATCAATACACTTGTCGGTGGCATCCACGTCAGCAAGCAGGCGGCTGTCTCCGAAATCGGTCTGACCGTTTATCCTGGCGCGCGCATGAAAGAGAAGGACTCCGACGGCAGCGACAAAAGTGCCAACGTGAATATCTCCGGCTTTGGTTTTGGAATTAAAGTCGTAGCCGTGGAGTACGAATCCGACGACCCGCCAGCGAAGATCCTCTCGTTCTACAAAGATCAGTTGAAAAAATATGGGAACGTGCTCGAATGCCATACCTCCGGCCACTTCAACCTGGATATGAACATGGGTTCGCACGGTTCCAAAGATCCTTCGAATGAGCTCACTTGCGAAGCCAGCCGCGGCGAAAACGTCGAACTTAAGGCCGGCAGGAAGGACGACCAGCATATTGTGGCCGTCGAAGCGCAGGGTAAAGGGTCAACCTTCTCGTTGGTTTATGTGAGGACGCACGGCAAGGACGCGGACATTTAAGTCGCGCATGTTGAAGTCGCAGGTGTCAGCAATTTTCTAGCCGCAGGAAGGGAGCAGCAAATGTTTCGGTCCATCATGTTTCGATCCATGTTGGGGATACTCCTGGGCGTAGCAATAGCAATTCCCGCTCTGGCCGCCCAAGCGCAAAAAACGGATGCCGGCCAGGATAGGCATCTGGACATCCAGAGTTCTGGCGGCGACCTGCACGTGGGTACCGATGGGGACGCACGAAAAGCGGGCTTGCCCCTTTATCCAGGTGCACGGCCAAAGCGCGACGACAAAGACAGCAGCGCCCTCAATTTCGGAGTTCTCAGCGAAGCCTTTGGTGTGAAGCTGGTGGTTGCAAAATACGAGTCCAACGATGCGCCCGGCAAAGTTATCGACTACTACCGCGAGCGCTTAAAGAAATATGGCAAGGTGATCGAGTGCCATACGCGCGAAGACGGCGGCGACGCGCATGCCGAGATCAACGACGACAGCCGTTCCGCGGAGCTCAAGTGCGAAGGCGACAATACGGGTCCGGTTACCGAGCTCAAAGTTGGGACAGAAGACAATCAGCATGTAGTCGCTATCAAAGCGAATGAGGGCAGCGGTTCAACATTTGCGCTCGTCTACGTCCACACTCGCGGCAAGCCAGGCGAAATCTGAAGTAAGGTCGTTCCCACTTTCAAGTCGGTGTGGACAATGCCTCTTCTCCTGTCCGGTCGTGCGATACTTTCAGGTTAGCCCTATCTCAAGCCTCTCGATGGAACACTCCTGTGACAAGTGCGGACTCAGCATTGAGGACGGCAGAGCTTTCTGCTTGCAGTGTGGCGCACCGCAGATTCGCGTGACAGTTCCGGAAGCGCCGGCATCACTCGTTATCGCGGGCGATGGAGCTGTAGAGGTGGGCCGTGGTCACGACGAGGCGGTTCTTCCCGGCGTCCCGGCAACCTCCGCGTTTTGGTCTCGCGACATAAAGCCGTGCGGACTGGCCGCTGCAGTCGCGCTTGTGCTCACGTTCCTAGGTCTGAATCCATTTGTGGCTGCGCTTGGCAGTGGGTTGTTGGCGGTTGCCTTCTCTCGGCGCCGCGCTGCGGGAATCGTGATCCGGCCAGCATCTGGTGCCAGGCTCGGTGCTATCTGCGGCCTCCTGCTGTTCGGCATGTCAACTATTTTCGAGACGCTGGCCGTCGCCGTCCTGCACAAAGGTGCTGAGCTGCGAAGCGAGATGCTGGAGAAGATTCAGCAGGCGGCCTCGCGCTATCCCGGTCCGCAGGCTCAGCCTTTCCTGGACTTTGCAAAATCTCCGGAAGGGTTCACGTTCATCATGGTGGCTTCCGTGATCTTTGGCTTAGCGGCATTCGTGGCTCTAGGCAGTCTCGGCGGAGCTCTCGGCGCGACCTTTATGCGACGGCGTGACCGGCCATAGCTGCTGCCACCGAGCCGCAACATGAAACAGCAGTTGGTTTACAACGTCAGCAGGCTTCGATGCTTCATTGGTTGTCGCGCTCAGTTTGCCGACTGGAGCGAGGGCCATATCCAGTCGTGGCTATGACCCGCAGTTACTGCTGCCCTGGTCGCATCGTATCCAGGCATTGGACCGCCGCTGGCATGTTTGCGCTTTTCTGGGCAACCCAAGGCAGTCATCGCAATCTCACCGGCCAACCGAGTTTCCTGCTGGACCGGCAGATCACCAGTCGATGGGACGCGTTCGCCGAGTACCGGGGGACTTTCCGCGACGCGGAAGTCCGCAAGATCTACCGCACCTCGGAACGCCTTTCAGATCGTGCCTAACGCCCAGTCCCAATAGCAGTGGAGTGCAACCCAAGCCAGATAAGACGCCACGCGCGCCTTATCTCGTCACTGCTTTAAACCGGATCGCGCTCTAGCGGCGCCCTCCGCCATGCGTACCACCCCGATATCCGGGGAGGGCGTGCTCAGCCTTCCCTTCATGGGCAGCGTTGCCTACGTTGCCGCGCCCATCCCGCGCCTCGTTTGCCTGGAAGTGGTTGAAGCGCTCCGCTCCGCGCTCCGGCAGTGGTCCAGCGTAACCGTGATGAGGATCAAAGCGGTTGTCGACATGGCCGAAAAAGCCGCGAGGGCCATGAAACCAGGGGCCAGCGCCAAAAAACACCCCGTGAACAAACCAATCGGGCCCATAGTAGCCGTACGGAGCACAGTCATATGGAGCGTAGTCGAAGTACCCGTAGGGGCACACGGGAGCCGGTCCGATGTTTACGCCGATCGCAACCTGGGCTCGCGCCACAGGTGCACAGCATAAAAGGGCAGTTGTGAGAGCTGCGAAAGCTAGCGCATTGACTTTGAACATAATCTCTCCCTTGATTCGTGCAGAGTTCAACCTGGACAACTGAGGGCCAGCATAATACCAAGGATCGGTGAGGGGCAAACCGGATTGTGTGTGCCCAACGACGGACTGGCACGGCGTTAGCCAGAAGTCCTCTGGTGGAAAGCCAGGTGCTCAATCAGAGTCTGCCGATTTCCCCCTAGGATGGGGTGCTGCCCGCCGCAAACGAATCTTGCCTTAAGTTAGCTCTTATTGGACTGCCGTAGAGCGCGCCATCGGGCTGCGGCTCATTCTCGCGCCGCCATTCTCGCGCCGCCCTTGCCCCCGCAGCGTTTGCCGCGTATCATGCACCGTTTGCATTCTTACGCGATGAACAAACCGGCACGCGGCTCGCTACTCGGGATCGAGCACCTGGAGGATAAGGAAATCCTCGGGCTGTTGAAGTTGGCGCGCCGCATGGATCCGCGTAAGGCCCGGCCTGTATTGCGCAACAAGCGCGTCGTGCTCCTGTTTTACGAACCTTCCACCCGCACACGATCTTCCTTCGAGATTGCCGCCAACTCGATGGGCGCGATTACCACTCTCGTGGAATCCTCGGGATCGAGCATCGAGAAGGGGGAATCGTTGCTCGACACGGCGTACACTTTGCGCGCAGTCGGCGCGGACGCCATTGTTATTCGCCACCCGGCGGCCGGAGCACCCCATCTGATGGCGAAGCATCTTGACATCCCCGTGATCAATGCCGGAGACGGCATGCACGAGCACCCTTCCCAGGCGCTGCTCGATGCCTTCACCATTCTGAAACACAAGAAATCCTTCAAAGGCTTGCGGGTTGCGATCGTCGGCGACATCTTGCACAGCCGCGTGGCACGTTCCGCATGTCATCTGCTGACCAGGTTTGGCGCAAAGGTGGCGCTCTGCGGACCGGCTGAACTTGTGCCGGAATTTGCCACTACCCTCGCACCCGGACTGCACATCACTCGCCATATCGAAGAGGCGCTCCGCGGCGCCGACGTGATCATGCTGTTGCGAGTGCAGCAAGAGCGCCTCGCGGGGTTGAAGATCAACCTGCAGGACTACATGGCACGCTACCAGATGACCACGGCACGCCAGAAACTAGCCAAGCGCGATGCCATCGTCATGCATCCCGGGCCAATTATCCGTGGCCTTGAACTGACGTCGGAAGTGGTTGACGGGCCACAATCCGTGATCGTGGACGAGGTCCGGAACGGTGTGCCCACGCGTATGGCAATTCTGGCACGAGCTTTGGGAAAAGCGAGATGAGCCCCGCATCGCAGGCGGGCCACACCGATTGGGGTGCCACGGCGAAACCTGCAGGGTGTAAATGAGAAGTGCTGAATGCCGAATGTTAAGAATCAAAGACGAGAAATGGCAAGCCTGCTGATCAAAGGCGGACACGTGATTGACCCTGCGGCGAAGATCAACGCGCCCATGGACATTCTGCTGCGCGAGGGCCGCGTCGCTGAGGTTGCCTTGCCCAACAAGACCCGCGGCGGTGCCGACGAGAAATTCGATGCACGCGGACTCATCGTTGCCCCGGGATTCATCGACCTGCACGTTCACTTGCGTGAGCCTGGGCAAAGCTACAAAGAGACCATCACCACCGGCACTGCGGCGGCCGCGGCGGGAGGTTTTACGTCGGTTTGCACCATGCCCAACACCTCGCCCGTGGTCGACACGGAGGAGTGGGTCGCATGGTTGCGGCATCCTGACCGCGGCGCCGTGGTCAACGTTTTCCCCGTCGCAGCCGCCACTCGCGCCTCGCGGGGCTCTTCGCTCACCGATTTCGCCGCGCTGCAGCGGGCCGGAGCAGTAGCTGTCACTGACGATGGCAAGCCGATCCACGACGACGAAGTCATGCGTGCGGCCTTGCGCCTCGGCGCCGAGCTGAACCTGCCGGTGGTGCAACATGCGGAAGATACGCGCTTCACTGAGCAATGTTCGATCCACGAAGGCCCCACCAGTTTTCGTCTTGGACTGCGCGGCATGCCGGCCGCTGCCGAAGGGAATGTCGTGGATCGCGATGTCCATTTCGCGCAGCAGATTCGCGAATCGCGGCTGCACGTGGCGCATCTTTCCACCTCGGACGCGTTGAAGGCGGTGCGGCGCGGCAAGCGCGCGAAGGCCCGAGTGACCTGCGAAGTCACCCCGCACCATTTCACCCTGCTCGATGAAGACGTGGGCGAGTACAACACGAATTGTAAAATGAACCCGCCGCTGCGCTCCGCCACGGATCGCGAAGCCGTCCTGGTCGGGCTGGCCGATGGCACTGTAGATGCCATCGCTACTGACCACGCTCCTCACGCCACGCACGAAAAGCAAGTCGAGTTCGAGCGCGCCGCCTTCGGCATCACGGGGCTCGAAACCGCGTTAGCGCTGGCCATCACCCGGCTTCACCGCGAACACAAAATTCCTCTGGCGCGCATTGTCGATCTTTTTACCGCCGGCCCCGCGCGCGTCTTCGACCTTCGCGGCCGCGGATCGCTTGCCCGCGGCAACTTCGCCGACGTGACCATCTTCGATCCCAAGAAGCGCTGGACGTTTGAAGCTGCCAAGTCGCGGTCGTTGTCGCACAATACTCCGTTTGACGGCTGGCAGTTTATCGGGAAGGTTGTGGCGACGATTGTAAGTGGGAAGGTTGTGCATCGTGCGGACTGATCTCTCCGGGTCGGGTGGGGACAGCTGCCCTCGGCTGTCCTGCTGGGCTAAGCTCGGCAGGCATTCGCCATCGCAGTAGAGGGTATTGGCCAACACACGCAATAAGCCAACCCACGTGACGCGGGACAACGTGCTCAACGCCCTGGGATTCGCACCTGAGCAGGCCACGATCTTGAAGTTCAAGGCGGAACTTTACCAAGCCGTCTTGAAGCACGCGCGAAAGTATTCGCCAAAGCAATTGCAGCTGATCCTGGCGGAGCCTCAACCCCGCGTGAGCGAACTGCTCAACGGAAAAATCGCCAACAAGAGTGTGGACAGGTTACTCTACTGCGCCGGACGGCTCGGGATTGAAGCCAAGGCGCGGTTTCCCCGGACCAACAAAAAGATCGTTTTGCGAGAACTGGCTGCGGCAGCGCAATAAAAATCACGCGACAATCCCCATCTTCTTCCCCACCCTCCCCAACACCTGCAGCGCCTGCTCCAGCTCTTCTTTCGTGTGCGTCGCCGTCATGATGGTGCGGATGCGGGCCTTGCCTTCCGGCACCGTCGGGAAAGCGATGCCGGTGCCGAGTACACCTTCTTTGAACAGCTCGCGGGAAAAATCCATGGTGAGCTTGCCGTCGCCGATAATGATCGGCGTGATCGGAGTCTCGCTGGCTGGCGTGGCGCGCCCGCCAATGTCGAAGCCGAGAAGGCCCAGTTCTTTTTTCCAGAAGCGCGTGTTCTCCCAGAGTCTTTCCATGCGCTCTGGTTCGTTTTCCAGAACCTCGAAAGCCGCAATGCAAGTCGCCGCTACTGATGGTGGATGCGATGTGGAAAACAGGAATGGCCGGGCCCGGTGATATAGGAAATCGATTAGATCGCGCGTGCCGCAAACGTATCCGCCGAGGGCGCCGAGGGCCTTTGACAGCGTTCCTACTTGAATATCCACGCGTCCATGGACGTTGAAATGATCAATCGTACCGCGGCCGTTGCGCCCGAGCACGCCGGAGGCATGCGCATCGTCGACCATCATGATCGCGCCATATTTCTCCGCCAGATCGCACAGTCCGGGCAGCGGCCCGATATCGCCATCCATCGAGAACACGCCATCACTGATCAGCAGCTTCTTGCCGGGCTCGTCCTTGACGCTGGCCAGTTGTTCTTCGGCATGGCCAACGTCTTTGTGGCGGAAGACCAGAATTTTCGCCTTCGATAGCCGTGCGCCATCGATGATTGAAGCGTGATTCAGCGCATCGGAGATGATGAAATCGTCCTTGCCCAGCACCGCCGACACCGTTCCAGCATTGGCCGCGAAGCCGGACTGGAAGACCACGCAAGCCTCCACATTTTTGAAGCGAGCAATCTTTTCTTCCAGCTCCATGTGAATTGTCATCGTCCCAGCAATAGTGCGTACAGCGCCCGATCCCACGCCGTACTTGCGCGTGGCCTCCAGCGCCGCCTCGCGCAGCTTGGGATGAGTGGTCAGTCCCAGATAATTATTCGACGCCAGGTTGATGACTTTCTTGCCATCGAAAGTGCAGACCGGCGCCTGCTCGTCCTCGAGCACGCGCAGCTTGAAGTGTGTGCCCTTGGCCTTGAGTTCGTTGAGTTGCTCGGTAAGGTAGGAGAGCGGGTTGGTGCGGGTGGCAGTGGTCATAGAAGCCTCGCGTTGCGTCCGGTGATGAATCGTAGTGATGACGGCTGCCTCCAACGGAAGGTTGGTTTAAAACATAATCGGGTTCCCGCTGGCAATGCTTGCCTCGCACAGCTGCTTCATGTTGTTGAAGAATTCCTTCTCCGACTCAGCCAGAATGTCGCTGGAGTGAAGCACGGTGTCGACTTCCTTCAATAGCGCCCGAGATTCGTCGATAGGAATCCAATCGCCGGTGTGAGTGCCGTCGTAGAGAACCTTTTCCAGCAGGATGGGGAATCGCGGTCCCGGACTTCCCTGCAACCCGCGCAGAAAACCTCGCAGATTCTTAACGCGAGTAATGTTGCCCAGAAACATACAGAGCAGATACCCCTCGTGCTCGCAGGAGTCAGAAAGCCACTGATCGTGTGCGTCCCACTCCTCTTCGGAAGGATCGCCACTGAGCGTCGGATCGCCGGCTTCGTCGAAGGTGAGCCGGTCTGGGAAGGGATGAGGCTTGGCCTTGCCCTCCCGAATGCAAGTGCAGCGAACGAATGCATCAAGGCCCATATAGCTTCCATCGGCGGCGCTGGTCCCATCGGTGCGTCTTGGTTTACAGGTTCGCGGACCAGAGTGTCCGCGCCACACAATCCTGCCACACATCATCGGATGCCGTTTGGATATATCAATATTTTACTGGCTTCTCCCGTCTTCAGCCGCTCCATGGCCTTCGAAAAATCCTTCATCGGAATGCGGTCGGTGATCACCGGATGCAGATCGAGCTTGCCGGCTTTCAGCAGCGCCGTCATCTGATACCAGGTCTGGTACATGCGGCGTCCGTTGATGCCTTGTACGGTGATGCCTTTGAAAATGATGTCTTCGGAGAAATTGAGCGAGATGGGTTTGGAGGTCAGCCCGAGGAGGGAAATTCTTCCCCCGCGCCGCACGATATCGAATGCGGTTCGAATCGAATCGGGATGCCCGGCCATTTCGAGGACAACATCCACGCCCAAGCCGCCGGTCTTCTCCATCACAATCGCGCCGACGTTTTGCTTCGACGGGTCGAGCACATAGTCGGCCTTCATCTCGCGCGCGATCTTGCGCCGGTGCTCGTTCACTTCGATGGCGAACACGCTGGTCGCTGCTACGGCTCTGGCCACCGCGATGGCAAACAGTCCAATCGGCCCGCATCCCGTGATGGCCACGGTTTTCGCGGCGATCTCACCGGCAAGGACCGTGTGGACCGCGTTTCCCAACGGATCGAGGATCGAAGCGTACTCCTGGGGAATGGCGGGATCGAGTTTCCAGATATTCGATTCTGGAATGACAACGTACTCGGCGAAGGCGCCGTCTGCATCCACTCCGATGATCTTCACGTTCTGGCAGATGTGAGCTTCGCCGGTGCGGCAAAGCAGGCACTTGCCGCAAGCCACATGCATTTCGGCGGAAACGAAGTCGCCTTCCTTCACGCTCGTAACTTCGTCGCCGAACGCGGCCACCTCGCCACAGAATTCGTGCCCAGGAATCAGTGGAGGATGTATCCGGTTCTGCGCCCACCGGTCCCAGTTGTAGATGTGCAAGTCGGTGCCGCAGATTGATGCAACCTTGACTTTGACCAGTACTTCGGAGCGCCCGAAAGCCGGGATTTTGACTTCTCGAATCTCCGCACCCGGCGCGGCTTCGGGTTTTACGACAGCGAGCATGGTGGACGGCATGAAGGCTACCTTACCAATTCCGGCTCACACACAAAACGTATGATTCTAGCACCGTGGCGGTTGCGGTGCTTTATAGGGTCCCGCAGACTCAGCGTTCCCGCGGCAATGCTTTGTCAGACTTCGGCGCAGCGGTCTTGAACTGCTCTGACTTGCCGCGCGGAATGCTCAACGTCTTCCACTCGTTGGACCGCAGATGCTTCGCCAGAAAGACGATCTGGCCGGTGTGCTGTGCGTAGTGAGCGATCTGCCGATTGATGGCCTGCAGCGCTGTATGCGGTTCGCCGCGGATGGTCACGGTGCGCATCACATCCTCCGGCTTGAGCGACTTGATAGCAGCTAAGACGCACGCCCACCCTTCTTCCCACCACTTCATCACATCCGCGCGAGTCGTCGCCGGATTGAGTTCGAATTCGCGATCGCGGAAACGATCGGGCTTCTCACCGTCGCTGGTGAGGAAATCGGTGAAGCGTGAGCGCATGTTTCCAGCGAGGTGTTTCACAAGAATGGCGACTGAGTTCGCTTCCGGATCGAGAACAATGAAGAAATCCTCGTCGCGAAGTTGCGTCATCGCGCCTTCCGCCATACGCTTATGGCCACGAAATTGCCGTTCGGCTTCCTCGAGATAATGAGTTGCAATGTCTGTCATTCGGTTGTGTTCCTAGGAGGTAGATGGTTGGCTGACGGGAGGGATGATGGGATACGGCGCTAGCGGAGTTTGCGGTTGCAGTTCGATCTCGAGTTCAAATCCACCCACCAGTTTGGCAAAGAGGTTATAAAGCAAGGCGCCGATCGCGCCCGTCACAAATCCGATCACCCCGTAGAGTAGCGGCATGAAAAGTGCGAAGAACACACCAAACATGCCAGCAAATGGAGTCTTCTGCTGACCCGCCAGAGATCCCAGCAGTCCGATGAGCAGGAAGAAAGGAGCGACGATCAAGCCCAGGCAAGCCTGCACCAATCCCATGATTTTAGCAATCGAGAGCACTCCAACCGATTTGACAATGTGCACGGATCGTTCCTCTTTTCCCGATGAAATCAAATGTTGAGCTCAAATTCTTAGGCGGAAACGGAGTCCCGCCAAAATTTCATTTCCCCGCAACGAGACCCCAACCTCCACCGCCAGGCGATTCGATGCGAATTCGCTCACCGGCTTGCAACCGCGTGCTGAACTTCCCGGGCATCTCCTCGACCGCGCCGCTGTTACGCATCACGCTGGCCTTTCCGGCTCGACCCGGCTTACCTCCGGCTAGTCCCCAGGGTCCACGCGTCCGGCGTTCGGCGAGAAGTGTAACTTCACAGTCGGTCAGAACTTCGATCTCACGGACAATTCCGTCACCGCCCCGATGCTTTCCGCTTCCGCCGCTATCTGGCCGAAGTGAATAGCGCCGAACCCGCAGAGGGTAGGCATACTCCAATGCCTCCGCAGGTGTGTTCAGAGAATTCGTCATGTGAGTGTGCACGCCTGAGACGCCTGCTTTAGTGGGCCGCGCGCCCATTCCTCCTGCGATTGTCTCGTAGTAAGCAAAAGGCTTGCCACTGCGAGGGTCGATTCCGCCAATGGTGAGATTGTTCATCGTTCCTGAAGCGGCCGCTGGAATGCGGTCCGGGACGGCTTGGCCCAGCGCGAGCAGCAACACGTCCACAATGCGTTGTGAAGTTTCTACGTTGCCTCCAGCTACGGCCGCCGGAGGAAGCGCATTCACGACCGTCCCCGCCGGAGCGATTACCCGAATCGGCCGCATTAGCCCGGCAGTTGCGGGAGTGTCGTCTGCGAGCAGGCACCGGAAGACGTAGAAGCACGCGGAGTACGCGATCGCCTCAACCGCGTTGATGCTGCCTTCCACCTGGGGATTGCTACCCGTGAAATCGACTGTAACCAACGGCTTTGAAGAAGCCGCTTTCCCACTCGTGCCGCCATCCGTTTGCCCAGCAACCGTCACTGTTACGACAATCTTTACCGGCGTGTCGCTGATGCCGTCGCCGTCTAGAAAATCCGCGGCGCGATACGCCCCTGCCGGCAGCTTCCGTAGGAATGCCCGCATCAGCTCTTCGGAGTATTCCAGTAACTCACGCATGGCGCGCGCGATCCGGTCGACTCCATATCGCTCGCAGACGCTTCGGAGCCGTTCGTTCCCGGTGTGGCAAGCCGCAAGCTGCGCGCCCAGGTCGCCTTCTCGCTCCTCCGGCGTACGCACATTGTTGAGCAAAAGCGCCAGCACATCGCGGTCCATTACTCCTGCCCGCAGGAGCCGCACGGGAGGAATCCGAAATCCTTCCTGATAGATCTCACGGCATAGCCCCATCGAGCCGGGATAAGCTCCGCCCACGTCGGCATGGTGGGCTCGCGACGCCACGTAGAAATCAGGGCCGGTCCCGAATTTTCGCGAATGCGAGCCGGTCTTACGGACGAGGCGGCCGACGCGGCGTCGGTGCGACACGTAAACCGGCGCCACCAGAGTGATGTCTGGAAGATGCGTTCCACCACGGAACGGATCATTCAGCATAACCACATCGCCCGGGTCCAACTGGCGCGACTCGATTGCAGCCATTACCGACATTGGCATCGAGCCCAGATGCACCGGCATGTGGTCGCCCATGGCGATCACATGCCCATCGCTGTCAAATACAGCGCAGGAGTAATCGCGGCGTTCCTTGATGTTGGGAGAAAAAGCTGTGCGCCGCAGAGCCGCCCCCATCTCCTCGGCAATGGAGTGGAAAATGTTCTTGAAAATTTCCAACTCGACCGGATCGCGCCGCATGAGGGGCAGTGTACCGGAAGGGTGATCAGCGAACCAGCCTTTGGTCATGGTCCGTCGGTTATCGCTCGGAGCGAGCTGGCGATGTCCAGGCGCGAGTTTTGACCCCCGACGTCAAGGTTGCGGTCGCTGCCACCTTAGTGTGGCACCGAAGCAAAGATCGAAGACCTTGCGCATCCGTCCGCAAGAATTCTTCGCCCAAGTGCAAAATTATGTTGACACTGTGTTCATACTGCCTCAATATCTTGTGCTAAGGGTGCTGCCAGTACTACGAGTTGGGTAGCATTTCGCATTCGGGCCCGTATTCAGAACCTTTGCAAGGGAAAAATCGTTCACGGAGGAACCTTCATGGCAACGAAGAAGAAAGCAAAAAAGAAGAAACACTAACCGTCGGCGAAACGATACTTCGCGTGGACCGAAATTTCAACCTGCCTCTCACGAGAAACACCTCTTGAGAGGCGTTTCCTTTTGCAGCCAGTGCATCGTTCAAAGCCGATTCTCTGATTTCGAAATTCTCCATATCAGTCTTGCGGTGTGTAACAATATTGACCTCGCCCAGGTCAAATGAGAACTGAGAAAATATGAGGAAGAAGAGCGCCGACAAGAACAAGGCCGATGAAGTTTTTATCCCTGACAAGCTGTACTTCCGGATCGGCGAAGTTGCGAGCTTGTGCCGCCTCCCTGCTTACGTGCTGCGCTTCTGGGAAAGCGAGTTCCCGCAACTGAAACCGGTGAAAAGCAGCACGGGACAGCGCATGTACCGCAGGCGCGACGTGGAAAGCGTCCTGCGCATCAAGCAGCTGCTCTACGGTCAGGGCTTCACCATCGTCGGCGCGCGACAGCAACTACGCTCCGAGGGAAAAACCGACAAGGGGCAGGCTGCGATACCATTCCCCGCACAGTCTCCGGTCGAAATGCAGCGCATCCGCCAGGGTTTGCGCGAGATACTGAATTTACTTTCCACGCGGCGCACGGGATAAGTTAAGGTTCCTGACTGATTGACGACGCGTCAGAGCTGCGCACAGACCGACTTGCTTTCGGTGTATAAGTCCAGTGCCGCGTGGCCCATTTCGCGCCCCCATCCCGACTGTTTGTAGCCGCCGAAAGGCAGGGCTGGATCAAAAACGTTGTAGCAATTGATCCACACCGTTCCTGCGCGAAGCTTGGCAGCCATGCGGTGCGCCTTGCTGATATCGCGGGTCCAAACCGCAGACGCCAATCCATACACAGTGTCATTTGCAAAGGCAATCACCTCTTCCGGCTCGTTGAATGGAATTGCCGTGACGACGGGGCCAAAGATTTCTTCGCGAACCACTTTCATCGCCGGTTTCACGTCCACCAATACTGTGGGCTCAACAAAGTATCCTGTGTTTCCAATTCGCTTGCCGCCGACAACGGCCTTCGCGCCCTCCTTGGCGCCGACGTCAAGGTAGCCGCAAACGCGGCTGAGTTGCTCCTCGGAAACCAATGGCCCCATGTTGTTTGAGGTATTGATCCCGGGTCCGACTTTAAGTTTCCCGGCCTCTGCGGCGACTCCTTCCACAACTCTGTCGAAAATGCTTTGGTGCACGAACAGGCGGGAGCCGGCCGTGCAGACCTGACCCTGATTAAAGAAGATCGCGTTTGCGCTGCCAGGTATGGCTACCTTTAGCTCAGCGTCGGCAAGAACAACGTTAGGAGACTTTCCCCCAAGTTCGAGCGAGACTTTTTTCAGATTTCCGGTAGCGGCGTTGGCAATGAGCTTGCCAACCGCCGTCGAGCCGGTGAATGCGATCTTGTCCACGTCGGGGTGTGCAGCCAGCGCTGCCCCAGCCGTTTCGCCGAAGCCCGGCACGATGTTGACCACACCATCCGGGAAGCCCGCTTCCTGAATTAACTCGCCCAGCCGCAAAGCGGTGAGCGGAGTTTGTTCGGCCGGCTTAAGTATGCACGTGCAACCTACGGCCAGAGCAGGCGCGAGTTTCCACGAGGCCATGACAAGCGGATAATTCCACGGAATGATCTGCCCTACTACGCCAATCGGCTCTCGAAGCGTATAAGCCAAATACTTGCCCCGCGCGGAAAGTGGAATCGTGGTGCCCTCAACTTTCGTGGCCCAACCCGCCATATACCGGAAGAATGCCACCGCGCTTGGAACATCGACGATGCGGGAGTACAGCAGGGGCTTGCCATTGTCCAGGGTTTCAAGTTCGGCGAGTTCCTCGAGGTGCTGCTCGATCAAATCAGCGACCTTCCAAAGAATACGCCCGCGCTCCGCGGGAGACATGTCGGGCCATGGTCCTTTTTCGAAAGCTTTGCGCGCTGCTCCCACGGCTTGGTCAATTTCAGCCCGGCCACCCTCCGCCACTTGCGCCAAAACTTCGCCCGTTGCAGGGTTATAGGTTTCGAATGTCTTACCCGATTGCGCGTCGACCCACTGGCCGCCAATCAGTAGTTTTCTGGGCTCGCGCAGGAACTCCTGCACAGACCTATGAAGTTCAACGGGTGCGGTTGTGGTAGCCATGTGTCTCCCTTTTTCTTTCTCCATTGTACTTGGCTGTCCTCCCGAAAGCTCGGAAACAGAGGGTGACGATGTCAAATGCTCCCCGGCCACGATCCCTGAATCGCGTGGCGTGATGTAATCGTGAGACGAAGGCCTCTGCGCTCCTCGAGGGACAGTTTTCGCCTGTTCTCCCCATCGCGCGACCCCATAGGCCCAACGTTCCAGCGTTTGGCCGCGCACACGGGCCAGAAGGACGCTCCCAGGTTCCACTGTTACCAATCTGGTTCGCACGAAACTGAACTCCGCGCCTCTTTGCGGAGTTCCACTTTCACCTCGACCAACCATACTGGCGCCGCCCGTGAGCGGCCAGCAAGCCCAAATGTTCCCACACGTTACCTTCCTGGATTCGTAACCAGGCAGATTCCCCGTTGGTTCCCTTATGGCTGTTTTACTTCGTGGCGGCCACAAGAAAAAGGCGGCCGCAAGGCCGCCGCCCGAGAAATGAGAATGGAGAATGGAATCGGAGAATCGACCTAAGCCTGAAAACTGAAAACCATACCTATCTTCCACCCGCCGTCGCCCCGGCCGCAGCCGGCATCATTCCTGCAATCTTCATCCCTTCAATCCGCGCCAGGACATTCTCCACGCTAGCTCCGGTATCCGTGCACGCATCCACATACGGATGCCGGCTTCCATCCGCGTGCATCACCAACACACGAGCTTCCGCCTGCACCTTCTTCGACATGTAAGGGAGATGATGCCGGTCATTCCGGCTCAACGTCGGACCCAACACCACCAGGTCAAACGCGCTTTTCTTCAGCGCCGCTTCCACTGCTTTTCGTCCGACGGCTTTCTCTACCGCGTGTCCTGCACTTTCAAATGCTGTCGCTGTGACTACCTGCGCTTCGGCATCCCCTTCGCCATAAAGAATCCGCAGCTTGCTTGCTTTCGCCATGAGTCTTCGCCTCGCTCGGTGCCGGGTTCAATGCCCGATACTCGACCCTCACGGTAGCAACGCCCCCGCCCTCTGAGTACATCACCGAAGACCAGCGACGAACGGACCAAATCCAGTTGAGAAAGATCGTGCATCCGCCCTGCCAGCAAATTGCACTTCAAATCTTCTTCCCCTACGCTCGTTTCAGCGCTACACTCTTGCCCCAGAGGGTCTCCCATGTTAGGCGCTCGCTTCGTCGTCAACATTTCCTTTCTCCTTGCTCTCGCCCTTGCCGCCGTCTGCCCGGCGCAGGAATCCGACCAGTCCACTGCTAGCTGCAATCTCGACGACGGCAGACAGGTTTATATCCGCTACAATCCGGTTACCACCAAGGCTGAGAGAGTTTCCAACGGAAAACCATGGGCTCCCGGTGGCGCTCCCATGACCCTCTTCACCGAAGCGCAACTCAGTTTCGGTGGTGCAACCATTCCCATCGGCGCTTATACCGTTTATCCCATCCCCGGCAGAGACAAGTGGAGTCTTGCCGTCAATAAGAACGTTACGCCTCACTCCGCCTACGACGAGAAACAGGACATCGCCCGTTCGGCGATCGAGACCGATCAGGTGAGTCAACCTTCGGACTCGCTGGAAGTAGCCTTCGCTCACGTAGGCGACAAGTGCACGCTGCGGATCTATTTCGGCAAGGCAGCTTCCTTCGCCGCCTTCACCGCTAAGTAGTCGTGTGCACGGACCAAACGAAAATAAGCATTGTCATCCTGAAGCCCGCCCTTTTTTGCGGGCCGAAGGACCCATGCCACTTGCAGCCATCGCCCCTGCCGCCGGGGACTTGAACAACCCCAGCCGGGTTGTTAACCAAAGAAGCGCGCAGCTACTTTGCTTTTAAGTCAGAGGACTGATATCCACTAAGGGCATATATCCAAGGATCCGTCAATGAAACTCTTCTCAGCCCCGAAGCTCTTTGCTTTCCTAATCCTTCTCGTCACGCCAGCCTTCCCTCAGTCCGCTCCTCAAACCCGTTATTCGCGCACTACTGAGAGCCTCCGCGGCGTGAGCGTCGTCTCGCAAGAAATCGCCTGGGCCTCCGGCACCCATGGCACCTATCTCCGCACCACCGACGGCCGCATCTGGATCCCCGAACAAGTCCCCGGCGCCGAAGCTCTCGACTTCCGTGCAGTTGTCGCCTTCTCCGCGGACGAAGCTTTCCTCATGTCAGCCGGCTCCGGCGACCAATCCCGCATCTACCACACCACCGACGCCGGCCGTCACTGGTCTCTGCAGTTCACCAATAAGAATCCCAAAGGCTTTTTCGATTCCATGGTGTTCTGGGATCGAACTCACGGAATCGTCCTCGGCGATCCGGTCCCCGACGACACCGGCGCTCTGAAATTTGAACTCATGATCACTGATGACGGCGAGACCTGGGCCCCGCTCCCGTCGACTCAACTTCCGCCCGCGCTCGAAGGCGAGGGCGCCTTCGCCGCCAGCAATTCCTGCCTCGCAATCCTACCCTCGGCGCCGACGTCGACACCGATGTCCTCGACACAGATGTTGAAGAGCGGCCCTTCAGCGCCGCGTGAGCCTTCAGAAAAAGATGGGGCTTCAGCCCCCGCTCCCGACTTCAACATCTGGTTCGCCACCGGAGGGAAAGCGGCCCGCGTCTTCCGCTCCTCCGACAGAGGCCGCACCTGGCAAGTATTCGATACTCCCATCGTCCATGGCGCTGACTCAGAAGGCATCTTCTCGATCGCTTTCCGCGACGCATCTCACGGCGTAATCGCCGGAGGTGACTACAAACATCCCGAACAAGACGGCCCCAACCTCGCCTTTACCAGTGATGGCGGCAAGTCTTGGACCCTGTCGCAAATTTTCCCGCAATCGTATTACTCCGCTGTCGCCTACGACCGCAGGATGATCAATCCGAATTCCCGGAACCTGAACGATGATCAGGCCAACGCCCGTTTATTTCTTGTCGGGCCTAAATTCATTTATGACTTCCGTCCGCCTCAGAACCCTACGCGTATCGGTCCTCGCAAGAAATCAGGTCTCCAATTCAACGCGGTCGCTCGCTACCCTGCGGGCGGATCTCTCGTGGTGGGCCCAAAGGGATCCATTGCCATCGTTCCCTGAATAAGTTCCTTATAAGTGCCGCTGAATCAGCCAGAGCCCTCCGGCTAACCTCGACCCTACCCCAAGGTCCATCTACTCAAGGTTTTCCGGGAGGTCCAAACAACCCTTGCCCGTTCGCCGGAAACCCATTACCCTAGTGCCAGCCCCGGCTATGTTTACCGCGCACCCCAATCTCGCGGACGAAGTCAACGAAGCGATCATCCAGTCTGAAATCGAAGGCGGAGTCTTTCTGCACGATCTTCCGCCGTCGACTGTGCTCCACATTCAAACCCTCCACCACTGCTACACCGCCGTTCTTCTCGGAGGCAGCGACGCGCTGCTCTCGGGCCATCCCGAATTTTGCCCGGACCCCGTTCACGTCGCCATCGCCGGTTCCACCTGGGGCGGCTCCATGCTCAAGTTGCAATATGTGGGACGCGGCATGCACCTCGAGTTTCACCATCCCGAATACACCGCACCCATCGTCACCTCGCCCATTCAGGAAATCCGCGACTCGACCCGCCTGTAAATAGTCCGTAGAAATCAAATTGAGTTCCTACCCACGTTCCACGACATTGACTTGCGAAGCCTCGCCCTCTACCATTCCCCGGAAGACTAAGATGAAGTTCTGAGACCCGATACTCATGACCATTACCACCCGCGACGTCAGCCATGTCACCATCGTCGACATCAGCGGACGCATCATTCTCGGCGATGAAACTGGCCAGCTCCGCGCCACCATCCGCAATCTCATCGCGGAGGGCAAGAAGAAAATCGTACTCAACCTCGCCAACGTCGATTACATCGACTCATCCGGCGTCGGAGAACTCGTCAGCAGCTTCACCGCCGTTCGCAACTCCGGCGGCGATCTCAAACTCCTCAGCCTTACCAAGAAAGTGCACGACGTTCTGCATGTTACCAAGCTCTACACCGTCTTCGACATCAAAGAGGACGAATTCACCGCTGTAAAATCCTTTGACTACTTCTTTGCCAAGTAAGACTGCCACAAACCTGCGGCGCTTCCTCTGTGAGCCCCGCAGAGCATCGCATAGTTCCAATACGTGCTATATAGCACATTGCGGCCAAGCACCCTCCTGCAGCTGCTTCCAGCTTGGAGTTGCGAAGATGTGCTATAGAGGGCTATACTCCGTGCGTTCGTAATTTCAGCCCGAAGGATAACCCCCATGACCTCTACGTTCTCTCAGCGCATGTGGCGGACTAGGTCTGCCGTACTGTTATTCGTTGTGTTGCTCGCATCCAGCGCGCTCGCCCTCGCCAGCGACGCCCAAGACAGCGTCGGCGATCAAAGCAAAATCCTTGCCGGATATTTCGAGGAGTGGAGCATCTACGCCGCCAACTACAACGTCGCCAACCTTCAAGCCAATAGTGTCGCCAGCCAGCTCTCGCACCTTATTTATGCCTTCGGCAATGTCGCGCCCACTACCGGCGCCCCCAACGCGCAATGCCAGCTCGCCGATACCTGGGCCGACTACCAGGATCCATTTCTTCCCGGCGTCAACAGTGAAACCAATCCTGGCCCGTTATTTGGCAACTTCGCCGCGCTTCTCCAGCTCAAGCAGCTTCACCCCAATCTGAAGATCATGATTTCTCTCGGCGGCTCTTCCAGTGCGAACGCAGCCGGTTTCGCCTATGCTGCCAGCACGCCGGCGCTGCGCTCACAGTTGGCCGCGTCCTGCATCGACCTGTTCATCAACGGCAACATCGCGGACGGCATATCCGCCGCCGATCTATTCGACGGCATCGACATCGACTGGGAATTTCCCGCCGCCGCCGACAAGCATAATTTCACTCTCTTGCTTCAGGAGTTCCGCAATCAACTCGATGCCCTCGGCAAAACCAACCACCGCCACTATCTCCTCTCTATCTTCGCGCCCGCCGGCTCGCAAAACTATTCCAACATCGAACTTGCCAAAGTCGCCGGGCAGCTCGATTTCTTCAATCTGCAAGGTTATGACTTAAACGGCACTTGGGAGACCGTGACGAACCATGCCGCGTCGATCTTCGATTCTCGGGCTGATCCCAACTTTGGCCAGGGTTTGGATGACGAAGCCGTCGTCGGCGCCTACCTCAGAGCTGGAGTGCCCGCCCGCAAGCTGGTGCTTGGCGTGCCCCTCTATGGATACGGCTGGACCGGCGTTCCCAACGTGGATAACGGCTTGTACCAGAGTTCGACCGGACCTGCTCCCTCGCCCACCGGCGACACTCTTGAAACTGCCGGAGTCGCCACCTTTTTGACGCTCCAGGCTCTCACGGGATTCGAGCATCATTTCTATCCCAAGAGAATCGCGCAAACCATCTATGACCCCGCGACCTTGACGTTTTGGACCTACGACGATGCTTCCGTCGCCTTCGCGAAAGCCCTCTATGTCGATCTCAGCGTTCCCGGCGGCCTCGGCGGAGCTTTTGTCTGGGCCTTCAAAGACGACGACGCGATCGGCACGATGGTCAAAACTCTGGCAACCGGTCTGGGACGCCACTAGCGGTTCGTGGCGTGGAAGGAATATTCAAGATACTCGTGTGAGGACGGGCGAATCGCCCGTCCTTTTTCATTTCTCAATCCGCGCTCGCCACCAGCATAACTACACTTTTAACTACTTTTCCTGTACTCCCATACCTCTCCGTCCACTGCCACCGCCACATACTTACGCGCCTCCACATCCCGGAACTGCACCACTTGATGCTTCTCCCTGGCAAGCTTTCCCCATCGGCTTGGTTTCTCGCGATTCTGTTCAATCGGCTCGAACGCACGCCCGTCCACTCGGAACTGAACCCTTCTGAGCCGTCCACTGCCCACCCGCTTCACCCGTACTCTCTGATCCCCAACCACCACCTGCTCGCCGTTCATCAGTTGCACCGCCACCGACCCCAGCACTTTACCCAACTCAGCCAACGCTACCCCCCGCTCGATTGTTATCCTGAGCAAGCATTCTTTGCGCCGCGAAGAGCCGGTCCGAGTTTGCCGACGGAATCCGGGCGAGCCGCGCGACTCCAGGGAGCCCGCCCGGAGAGAGCGCCGTCGAACGGGCGTGCCTGGCTCGCTTGCCTATCAAGATCAGACCCCTCATCCCACTCCGCCCAATAACTTTGCCTTTTCTGCCATCATACGCAGCGAGTCTTCGCCGCGCATTCCACTAATTACTACTTAGATTCCTCCCGAGGCAATGAACAACCCCTCATCGCTGATGGAACCAGTGGCCTATCTTCGGTCCGCGAAGATACAGCCTGTGTTTGCTGTCGATTCCACTCCACTTTACCCCCAGCGGTGAGAGGTCCCAGGTACGATGGGTCCTCAGCGGGAGGCATTATAAGCTGATTCCATTCCACTTTTTACCATTTTGATTCCCGCGAGTAGCATGAGCTAGAAGGGCACGACCTTCAGTCGGGGGCTGGCCTACCCTTTGATTTTTTATGCTGGCACTGCCACAACTGAGGCTGCCGATTCTGCTGCTCCCAGCTATTGATGAGATAGTCCCGAGAAACCCGGAAACTCGATTCCCGCTACTTCTTCCTCAACATGTCCACCACCCGCCCATAGTCATCGACCGAAGCGTACTCGATCACAATCCGTCCCTTCCCATTCCGATCTTTAATCCTCACGCGCATCCCCAGCGTTCGCTCCATCTCCATCTGTGCTGCGCGCACATTCGGATCCATCCACCGCGCTCCCCGGTTCTGTTTCTCCGCTTCTGGCAGCGGCGGCCAAGAGCCGTTCAGGCGAGCCACCCGATCTTTGATTTCATCCCATCGCAGGCGCCGCGTCAGCACCTCCTCCGCCAGCAGCAGAATATGTTCCGGATTCTCCAGCGACAGCATTTCCCTCGCCTCACTGAAGCCCAACCGTCCATGTGCCACGTACTGCTTTATCTCCTCGGGCAGCCGCAGCAGCCGCATGTAATTCGACACCGACTCCCGCGACACGCCAATCCGTTGTGCTATTTGCGCCTGCGTCAGCTTGAATTCCTGGCTGAGCACCCGGTACGCTTCCGCCTGCTCTATGGGATTCAAGTCTTCCCGCATCACGTTTTCCAGCAGCGTCATCTCGGCTGCCTGTTGCGGTGAGAGCCTGCGCACTAGCGCGGCAACCGTCTCTTTGCCCGCCATCTTCGAGGCACGCAACCGGCGCTCGCCGAGCACCAGGATGTAGCGTCCTGCCTGTTCCGCCGGACGCACCACCACCGGCTGCACCACTCCATGTTCTTTGATCGAGTCTCGCAACTCAATCAGTTGCTCCTCGTCAAATATGTATCGCGTCTGGTAGGGATTTTTCTCGATCAAGTCAACATCAAGGTTCACCACCAGATTGCCGGGGCTGGCCTGCGCCTGGATCGAGATAACCTCAATCTGCTCGCGTGGCGCGGGCGCCCCCGCTCGCGTTGCCTCCGTCTCCCCGGCAGCCGCCGGCTCCAACGCGGCAAGATCACCGCCGCCCATCTTGTCATTCCGAGCCAAGCGAGGAACCTGCTGTCCGCTGCTGTCACCACCGCCCTGCACCGGAGGCGCGACCACCCGGGGCCCCCGCAGCAAAGACTCCAGGCCCCTGCCCAAAGCCTTACGCTTCTCCATCTTCTCCTTCTCGTCTTTCTTCTCTACCCCGCGCCCCGGCAAATTCTCCGCCGCCGTCGTAGTCATCCATCCCCCTTCTGTGCTCAGCTTTGAATGGGCGCGGCTTTCAGCCGCGCCGTAAGAAGTCCCGGAAAATCAACTGTGGCCTTAACCGCTGAGGGAGCGCCCTTCGCCCCAATCCATGCCCCAGACAACGAATCCTCACGCGACAAGAATTTCGGAAATCCGCGCTCCTCCGCCCAAGATGGCTGCCCCAATCTCTGCTGCGGCAAATCTGAGTCAGCATATCGATATCAATCAATCTAATACATCGATGTACATCGATATGAAATCAAGCGCTGATCGCGGATGGTGCATCACCAGCAGCCGCCAGATGCTTCCCTATTATTTCCTTCGCCAGCCGAATGTAACTCTCCGCTCCCCTCGACCGCGGATCGTACACCAGCGCCGCCTTGCCATGGCTGGGGGCCTCCGCGAGGCGTATGTTCCGCGGTATGGACGTCGTACACACCTTGTCCCCAAAAAAATTCTTCAGCTCAGCCATCACCTGCTGCGCCAGGTTCGTCCGCTCATCGAGCATGGTCAGCACCACTCCTTCGATTTCAAGTCCTGGATTGAGTGCCACTCGAATCCGCTCCACTGTATCCAGCAGCTCGCTGATTCCTTCCAGTGCAAAGTACTCTGCCTGCATCGGAATAAGAACCGAATCGGCCGCCACCAGCGCGTTCAGCGTAAGGAGATCGAGCGCCGGCGGACAATCGAGCACGATGTACTGGAAGCGATCCCGCAGCGGCGCGATCGCGTCCCGCAAGCGATACTCACGTCGCTCGACGTCGACGAGTTCAATGTTTGCCCCAATCAAGTTCTTGTGCGCAGGAATCAGCCACAGCTGCTCGAGTTCAGTGGTGGCCAGCGCCTCCTCCCCCCCGGCAGCCCCGAGCAGGAGATGATACGTGGAAACCCGTTCCGCATCTTTCACCAGGCCGAGTCCGCTTGAGGCATTCGATTGCGGATCGCAGTCGATGAGGAGAGTGTTCGCTTCAGCGGCGGCGAAGGACGCGGCTAGATTGATGGCAGTTGTAGTTTTACCCACGCCGCCCTTCTGATTGGCAACAGCGATGACGCGTCCCATAGATTGTCGAGGAGCCAGAGCCTCTGGCAGGATAATTCGATTTGCTTTTTGAATGCAATGTCTAACCGCTGTGCAGAACTTGAATTCGTGTGCAAAACCCGTCCAATGTTCCGGCTGGAACATAATCAAATGCGACGAGTCCGGATCAAGTCAGCGAATGTTCCAACTGGAACATTCGCAGGAGATGTCGGGGCGGCTGCCCCTAGACTTCGAAGGTGCCAAGGTCGCTAGCCATTCGGTCAAAGTGAGGAGAACAAGTGAGCCATTGTTCCAGTCGGAACACTAAGCCGATTCTCTCCGTCGACAAAATGATTGTTCCTGTTGGAACATTCGATCCTTGCTCTTTACTCTTTGTTCCGACTGGAACGTTCTCATGATTAAATGGTGGTGCAAGCAACTACCAGCGCCAATCTTTCCCACTGGCCATCCGATATGGATCGATCGACGTGAGAATCGGGGCTGTCCTTCCCACATTTGTACCACCTGTTTACTATTTGGGAACCGTTCCGATCAGCATGATGCGGGACTGGGACGTGGGAATTGGGATTGGCTGATCCCAAAAGAGGTGTGGGAGGGCGTAACGGGCTTGGTCCAGTTGCGAGGAGCCGATCAACAGGGCAAGGCGTCCGGCAGGGGCTAGGAGGGTGGAGGCAACAGTGAGCGACTCAGTGAAACGCTCGACGGCGCGGAGTGTGACTACGTTGAAAGTCGCGTGAGGAAGGGCTTCGGCACGGACATTTTGTATATCGACGCTTGTCAATGTTAAAGAGCGGACGATTTCCCTGAGGAAGGTGGCCTTCTTGTGGCTCGATTCAATCAGTGTGAGCGCGATGTTTGGGGCCCAAAGTTTGATGGGGAGTCCAGGGAAGCCGGCGCCGGAGCCCAGGTCGGCTAGACCGACGCTAGTCCTTAGTTGTTGGTCGTTGGCGACGGTCCGTCCCTCAGGGGTTAAAGCCCGGTTCGTCTCTGGAGCGATGTCGACACGACTGAAGTCGTGCCCTTCCGGATCTTGCCGCTTCGGGAACAGATGGCGGGCGACGAAGAGGCTCTCGCCGAAGTGGCGGGTGACTATTTCTTCATCGCTGCGAATGGCGGTGAGATTGATACGAGAGTTCCAGTGCTGGAGTATATCGATGTAAGTCGATATATCTCGGAGTTGACTCTGCGACAGAACAGCAGGTTCCCCCTTCGACAAGCTCAGGGCAGGCTTTCGACTTCGCTCAGGGCAAGCCTCACTGGGCCTTCGGCCCGGTTCGGAATGACAGGAGGTCGCAGATAGAAAAGGATGTAGCAGTTCGGCTATGCGGGCAGGGTGCATTGCTTCGATTGGGAATTATAGACAGTACCGGGCAGTACTGCTGCTTCGGCTGCGCGACAATTCTGCGGGGCTGGCTATGTTTGGGAGGGTGTGGCAAGCTGGAAGGATGAAGAAACAAGCTGCAGACCAGTCGTTTCATGATCGGCGGTATCAGGAGCGGAAGCGGGCAGAGGCGGCTCGGAAGACTCCGAAGAGCAGCAGGTCGCCAACCGTTATCGCAGCGCCTAAAGCGCTGCCCCACCCAGCAGTCCACCATCGAAGCGGAGCTGCCGGCACGAAGGCTGTCGAACTCCGCTCGATGGACAACTTCCGCAGTCAGTAATGGCTGAACGGTCACTCCTGCCGGCGATCGGACCCGCCGCGGGCGGGCCGTACTGGACGCCGCATCTACCAGGGCTGTGTTTCCCAACTTATTCAATCGCTGGTGAGACCTTCGAGACGGTCGTTTTCATACCCGACGCCCTTGGAAGTCAAAGGCAGCGGACAGGAGGTGTCCGTTCAACAACGATCCACTGGCCCCGAGTGGTTGACATCGCGGCGGTATGTTCTGTAGATTCTGTTTGAACTGAAAGCATTGATATGGCGAATTTAAGTGGAGTACAGAAGGCATACATCCTGCATTGGGGCGAGATGGGGACGCGGTGGGGGATTAACCGGACGGTGGCGCAGATTCATGCGCTGCTGTATTTGTCGCCGCGAGCGCTGCCGGCGGAGGAGATTGCGGAGACGCTGAGCGTGGCGCGGTCGAATGTCAGTACGTCGATTCGCGAACTGGAGGGCTGGGGGATTGTGCGGGCTGTGCATGTGCTGGGGGACCGGCGGGAACACTATGAGTCGATGAAAGACGTTTGGGAGATGTTCCGGCTGGTGATTGAACAGAGGAAGCGGCGGGAGATCGATCCGACCCGGGAAATGTTGCGGAGGAGTTTGGAGGAGATCGATCCTAAGGAGGCAGGGGCCGACTTTACTCGGGAGCGGCTGGCGGCGATGGCAGGATTCTTCGAGGCGGTGACCGAACTTCACGATCAGATGAAACAGCTGCCTACGGGTACCGTGAGGAAGTTGTTGCGCATGGGGGCGAAGGTGAGCGGATTGAAGAGGAAGTAGCGGACGGGTCCGTGGGGCGAACCTGAGCGGGAAGAAAAAGTAGCGCCGGCCGAGTACGTGATATCGAGTACCTTGTGCTGGGTTCCGGTTTCTGACTTTCAGTTTAGGATGTTCCCAGATCCGTGATGGAAAACTCCCAGCCGGGCTTGTGTTGGCGGTAGCGGGTACGGGGTGCTTCGACTGCGGGGAATCGTCCTTCGGACGATTTCACTCCGCTCAGCATGACAGAATGATTTATTCATGAGGTGGTTGGGACAATGACACAGGTTGGTGAACAAAAAAAGATTTGGGTGACGGTCACGGGTTTGCCACTGACGATTGAGTTGGAGTGGCCGTTTCATCGGTCGACGTCGGGGGCGGACTTCTGGGTGCTGCATGGGGACATTAAGCTCGAGAATTCGGATGGGCTGCATGCGCCGGTGGCGGTGAACTTGTCGGCGACGGTGAGGGAGGTGTTGCCGTCGCTCGAGCCGAAAGATGCGGAGGCTCCGGTGATCAATGCGCTACGCAAGGAAGCGGACCGGAGGCAGATTGAGTTTGTGAAGTCAGCGAAGCTGAAGCCGGTGGCGTTTTCGAGCCGGCACTATGACTTCAAGCGGCAGAAGTGGGTGTTTGGGAAGGCGAGCGATGAAGTGATTGCGACGTTTTTCGAGCGGAAGGTTTATTGGCAGACGAAATTCCCACTTCTCGCAAAGGACGCGAGAAGTGGGGCACTCGGCGGAGAGAAACGCGTTTGGGTTGGAGATCCGACGGAGGCGCAATATCTGGAGGCGACGCCTGGACACTTGCTCGAAGTGGCGGGTCGGTTGGCGGGAGATGGATTGGTTCGAATGGATGGCGAGTGGGCGGAGGCGACTCCGGGGCTGATGGGTCAGTCGCAGAGATTTGAAGCCGCCATGAGAACGGCAGTGGAAGAGTTGGAGAAGAAGCATGCGTTTGAGAGAGGGTAGAAAGGCGTCCTCCGGTGTGGAGGGTCTGCTCGCTATCACGCGGACCATCGAGAGAGCGTGCGTCAGCTCCACTTGTTGCTTTTGCTTCTCTTTGGGGTAACGGTTGCAAATGAAGTGTTCGCCACGCTCCGGGCGATCAGCTTCTCTCTCTGCTCTGGGGATCGATGTATTCGAGCCTTGCGCCGGGTTCGCTTTTTTTGTACTTGCCGTCCTCCACACTTTTCAATGGATTGTCGCGGCGCGATTTGCGGACGAGCGATCAGGCCTAGCCCACAGGGGATAAAGCCGGTCCTCGAAGCAGCCCGTTACGCGGCGCTGAAGGGCCGCTCTTCCGCGGTACTACCGCATTGTGAGCTTTCCATAGGGTATTGAGTTTTCAATTGGCTCGCCCTTCCCGTTCGTACCTTCTCCCGCGGCACGTCCACGATCTTTACGATTCTTCTGGCGATTTGCGCGAGAACAGTCCCCAGCAGAATCTGGGGGCGATGGCGTAGTTTAGCTGGACGAGGAAGATGGCGGCGATGCCGTAGTAGGTGCCCAGAAAACACAGCGCGACGCCGGCGGCGTAGAGAGACTGCGCGATCACGATGCGACGGATCACGGCGGGATGGATTTCTGCAGGGACGTCGGCGGCGAGAAGATGCGCGCGGGTGGCGTAGCTCCAACTCCAGAAGAGTGTGAGGCCGAGCAGGACGATATTGATCCAGTAGACCAGGAGCGCGGTGCGGTAGTGGATGAACCCGGCTAGCAGGGCCGTCGAAAATGGAGTGAGCGAGACGCAGCATAGAAAGGCGATGTGGATCCAGGCAAGGTTACGATCGGCGCGAGCGAAGTAGTTGAGCTGGGTTTGCTGGCCGACCCAGAAGATGCCGTTGGTCATGATGCTCATGAGGAAGACAACGAGGCGCGGGGCAAGCGCGATGAGGATGCGGCGGAGATCGTGCTCGGAGTGGACGGCTTCGGCGGCTGGCACGCGGAGATCGAGAACAAGTAGGGTCATGGCTACGGCGAAGATTCCGTCGCTGAGAGCGGCGAGACGGTCGACGCTTTGTCCTGCAACGCGGTTGTAGAGGGAGTGCATCGAATGGGAGTTTAGCATCGGGCGTTCGTGACTCGAGAGACTCAAAGGCTAAACCATATAGATGCGGAGTTTACGGCAGGAACGCCGCCGCTTGTTGAGTGTATGCTGGAAGAACATTGGGTGCGAATATTCGGGGGCGGCCAGGTTCAATGAGAATTGTTTGTGTGAGAGTTACGCGCTGGGGCGTGCTGATGTTTGCGCTGATGACGATGGTGGGTGTGCGCGCGCGGAGTCAGACGCAGCCAAGCAGTCCGCCGCCGGATGCGCCGGCAGATACTAAGGCAAGTCCTAAGAAAGATGAGAGCGCGAATCCGGTTCAACAGATGGGAGACAAGACGAAGCAGGCGGCGGCGATGACGAAGGACGCGGCCACGGCGGGATTGATGAAAGCGCGGGACTGGGAATCGACCTGGATTACCGGAATCTACGTGGGCCGGAACCAAGAACTGGTCATGCCAACCGGAAAAGAGCGGATGGAGATTTACTTGCGGCAGACGTTGACTACGCCGGGCGCCTACATGAAACGGATGTTTGCGGCGGGGATTGATCAGACGCGAGGGACGCCCTCCCAGTGGGACGATGGATGGGGCGGATATGCGGAGAGATTTGCGTCACGGGAAGGACAGTTTATTACGGCGAATACACTGGCCTATCTCGGCAATGCGAAGCTGGGATACGAAGTGCGGTATGACAAATGCAAGTGCGATGGAGTATGGCCGCGGACGCGGCATGCGATTATCAGGAATTTTCTGACTTACGATCGCAGTGAAAAGCATTGGCGCCCGCAACTGGCGTTGTATGGCGGAGCGTTTGGGGGAGGGTTGGTTGAGACTACCTGGAAGCCGAGTGGTGAGAGCTACTTGAAAAATGGCGCGGTGGCGATGCTGGGGCAGGCGGGGTATGGTGCGCTGCTGAATTTCTTTACGGAATTTTCGCGGGAGATTAACCGGAAGCAGGGAGTGAAGTAGAGACCCCATCACCTCAGCGGCTAAAAGCCGCATCCGGCTCGCCCACAGTCGGCACGACTGAAGTCGTGTCCTTCCCGCTCCAAGTCAAAAGCAAGCGGGCAGGAGCGCCCGCGCCACACAGTCAAATTCCATACAAGGACTACTGAAGCAGGCCTCCGTTGCCGTTCGGTTCTTCTTCGGGGGCTAGGACTACGGCGGCGGCCACCTTGTCGCCGGGTTCCATGTTCAGCAGGCGAACGCCTTGGGCGTTGCGGCCGGACTCGCGGATGGTTTTGGAATCCATGCGAATGATTTTGCCGTAGTGGCTGATGAGCATGACTTGCGACGATTCGTCGACCAGTGCAATGGCGACGACTTTACCGACGCGCTCGGTCGTTTTGATGTTGATGACACCTTTGCCGGCGCGGTTGGTGAGCCGGTATTCCTCGGCGGGAGTTCGCTTGCCGTATCCGTTTTCGGTTACAGAGAGAATCAGCGTGCCTTTCTGAGTTAGATCGATGGTTTCGGAGGGTGCGATCTCGTCGGTCGCTGCCACTCCCGCGACAGCGGCTGTGACCACATGGTCCGGGGCTGTGCCTGGCTTTGGGGTTACGGTCATCCCGACCACGTAGTCGCCTTCATCCAAATTGATTCCATTCACGCCGTATGCGGCGCGGCCCATGGAGCGGACGTGGTTTTCGTCGAAGCGGACCGCCATGCCTTCATGCGAAGCGATGAAAACGATCTGGTTGCCGTTGGTGATACGGGCGGCCACGAGCTCGTCCCCATCTTCTATGTTGATGGCGTTGATGCCATTGGAGCGGACGTGCATGAACTCGCGAAGCTCGGATTTTTTTACCAGGCCGTTGCGAGTGGCGAAGAAGATGAATTTATTTTCTTCCTCGAGATTGCGCACGGCGAGCATGGTGCGAACGGTCTCGCCGGGCTGCAGGCCGATTAAGTTGCCGATGTGCTTGCCGCGGCCGGCGGCGCTGACATCGGGGATTTCGTAGACCTTGAGCCAGTACACGCGGCCCTTGTTGGTGAAAATCATGATGTAGGCATGCGTCGAGGCGATGAAGAGGTGTTCGACGAAATCCTCATCGCGGGTCTTCATGCCGGTACGGCCAGTGCCGCCGCGGCGCTGCATGCGATAGGTGGAGATGGGAGTTCGCTTCATGTAGCCGGAGTGGCTAAAGGTGACGGCGACCTGCTCATCGGCGATGAGATCTTCGAGAACGATTTCGGCGGCTTCGTCTTCAATGCGCGTGCGGCGCTCGTCTCCGTAGAGCTCCTTTACTTCTTCGAGTTCCTTGATGATGACGGAGCGAAGTTTCTTTTCGGAGGCGAGGATCGATTCGTAGTCCTCGATACGGCTGCGAACTTCTTTCAGTTCGTTCGAGATTTCGTCGATGGAAAGCCTGGTGAGGCGGTGCAGTTGCAATTCAAGGATAGCCTCGGCCTGGCGCGCAGTGAAAGGTTTTTCGGGATCGAGCTTGGGGGCGCGGCCGGTGGTGTTGATATCGATTTTCTTACCACCGAAATAGGCGACTAAATTCTCGCGGGCATCGGCGCGGTTGGCGCTGGCTCGGATGATCGTGATGACGTTGTCGAGGTGATCGAGAGCGTTGAGATAGCCTTCGAGGATGTGTTCGCGCTCTTTGGCCTTCTGCAGCAGGAATGCGGTGCGGCGCCGAACGACCTCGACGCGGTGATTGATGAAGTGCTTGATGGCCTGGATGAGGCCCATTTCGCGGGGCTGTCCATTGACCACCGCCAGCAGGATCATGGAGAAACCTTCCTGCATGGAAGTGTGCTTGAAGAGCTGGTTGAGGATGATCTGAGGCTCGGCGCCGCGTTTAAGTTCGATCACGATGCGCATGCCGTCACGATCGCTCTCGTCGCGCACATCGGAAATATCCTCGATGTCTTTGTCGTTGACGAGTTGTGCGATCCGCTCGACCAGGCGGGCCTTGTTTACCTGGTAGGGAATTTCGGTGACGATGATGGCCTGGCGGTCTTTGGTGATGTTTTCAATGGCGGCTTTGGCGCGCATCATGAAACGGCCGCGGCCGGTGCGGTAGGCTTCGAAGACACCGGCGCGGCCGTGGATGATGCCGGCGGTGGGGAAATCCGGGCCTTGAACAAATTTTAGAATTTCGGCGAGCTGGGCGTTGGGGTCGTTGATCAGCGTGATGGTGGCGCCAACGATTTCCGTTAAGTTGTGCGGCGGAATTTTTGTGGCCATGCCAACGGCGATTCCGTCGGAGCCGTTGATGAGCAAGTTGGGAATGCGGGTGGGAAGAACGTCGGGCTCAACTTCGCTGCCGTCGTAGTTAGGGCGGAAGTCGACGGTTTCTCTGTCGAGATCTTCAAGAAGCGCCGTGGCGACTTGATTGAGTTTCGCTTCGGTGTAGCGATCGGCTGCGGGAGGGTCGCCATCGACAGAGCCGAAATTTCCCTGACCGAAAATCAGCGGGTAGCGCAAGCTCCAGGGCTGCGCGAGGCGGACTAGAGCGTCGTAGACGGCGAGATTGCCGTGGGGATGGTATTTGCCCATGACGTCGCCGACGATGCGGGCACACTTACGGGTGGCGCGATTGGGCTGCAGGCCCATCTGCTGCATGGTGTAGAGAATGCGGCGGTGCACGGGCTTGAGTCCGTCGCGAACATCGGGAAGAGCCCGGCCGATGATGACCGACATGGAATAGTCGAGATACGACTTGCGCATCTCGTCTTCAATGTTGACGGGCTGAATGTGTAGGGCGCCGGGGCTACCATCGCCTGGGGGCGTTGGCGGGGTCAGAGGGAGTTCGGGATTTTGATCGTCAGGCATGATTAACGCTTCTAACTACTGGCTTCTAGTTGTTCAATTCGTTCGATTTCTTCATTCAGGCTCCGCCCAAGAGGACCCTGTGGACCGCCTCGAAATCGGTGCTAAACAGTTGCATTTACAGGTGGTTAGTTCATTACGTCTAACCCATGATTGTATCATGTGGCGGGCGAGGAGAAACGGTTGTTGAGGGGACGTATTGCTTATGACGGTTCTGCTCGTGCTGCTGATTTCATGGCTGGTTTTTCGCGGGGTTGGATTCATTGGGGTTTCGGCACTGGCTACCTGGCAGTCTTCGGCGGCTTACGCTTTGGCTGTGATGTTTGTGATGACCGGCAGCGCGCACTTCACAGGGATGAGACATGATTTGGAGCGCATGGTGGCGAGCGCTTTTCCGCATCCCAATTGGATTATCTATGCCCGGGAGTGTTGGAGTTTCTAGGCGCGGCGGGCATGCTCCTGCCGAAAGCGCGTGGCTTGGTTGGGACATGCCTCATTGTGTTGCTGCTCGCGATGTTTCCGGCAAATATCAAAGCCGCGCGGGAGGGATTGCCCTTGCGAGGAAAACCGGCCACAGCCTTGTGGCTGCGAGTGCCAATGCAGATTTTCTTCACTGGGCTGATCTGGTGGGCCAGGCGGCAGTGGGTCTGTGCCGCTCGAGGAAAATCACAACAGACTCCTGACAAGCCATCGCGCTAGTTCGGAATGAATTCGAAAGACTCGAGTGGCGTGGTTCACTCGGTGAAAATTGACTGCAAGGTGGTTCCGGGTTGGGAATTCTGCCGAGAAATGATTGCGGTTCACGGTTGCGTGTCACCGAAGACCGGCTCACCGTGCTGGTATGTTTCGCGGCGATGAAGCGAATTCCGTCGCAACAGATTTCATCGAGCGCTATCCCATCCAATCGTATTCCGTCACTCGACGGCCTGAGGGCTGTTTCTATTTCTCGGGTGGTGGCGGGCCACCGGGCAGAGTTGCGATACCACTCGGATGTGGCGGGCGCGTTTGCGAATCTGGGAGTGCATATTTTTTTATTATTTCCGGATATCTGATTATGACCGCTGTTGTTGAAACAGTACGGGAGGACATCGACGATCCGGCTGCGGGACTCTACCTGCGCAGGGTATTCATGCTGTCGGTGTTCGCGATTTTCCGCCACGGGCTGCGCTGGTATCACGCGCGGCTGCGGTCTTTTGCCTGGTAAATTTTGATTTCGCCCATCCATGGGTTTCTGGGGCATGTGTGGTCACCGAGCGTGGAGGAGCAGTTTTATTTTCTGTGGCCCGGAGTGCTGAAGAAATGGTATCGGCACCGCGTGGCGATCCTGCTCGGAGTCGTGGCATTCGCGCCACTGTACCGAGTGGGTTGCCATCTGCTGCAACTGCATGGGCGGGCGGATGAGACCTTTCCGGCCGTGGCCGACATTTTGGCGATCGGATGTGTGGCGGCAATTCTTGCGCCGCGGTTGCCGAAGATCAAAGTGGGTGGGCGTTGGCTATGATTTTTGACTGTGGCGATGGTTCCGGTCTACGCAGGCGTATTGCGGTTCCACGTTACTGCCGTGTTGCTGCTTGTGTTGTGGCCGGCGATGCACGTGTCGATCGCAGGACTGCTGTTGCACATGGTGGAGAGGCCGCATTGGATATTGAACGTTGCGTCCGGCGGTAGGGCTGGGGAAGATCAGCTACAGCCTTTATTTGTGGCAGCAGTTGTTTCCGTTCGGGAGTGATGCCAAGCCTTGGTATTTTGTGTGCTTCGCCGTAGCACTGGCGTGCGCTTCCTACTATCTGGTGGATCAGCCGATGCTAGGGCTGCGGGAGAGGAAGGCGAGGGAGCGGGGCGCGGAACTGTGCGTTGTTACGGCTGCGTGAGATGCGTTCGAGAAAGGCCATCGAGCTTCGCTCGACGGACAGCCGGGGCGGCTGTCCCCGCATGATCTTGCTGCTTCATAAATCTGCCCTTATGGGCGGGTGATGACCTCGTTCGGAGACGAGGGCAGAACAAAATTCACATTGTGGCTGATATTGGCTTGCAGGGTTTGCCTGATATCAAGAGAAGAAAGCTCGATTTTCTTGTTCCAATATCCGTCGGTGTAGTAGTCGCCACGCGCGTAGAGTATTCCATCGGCGATGGCGTAGTCGCGGACTTCTTCGCTGTGCCCATCCCGGAAGACGAGAACTGCAGCAGCCACGGGCTTAGCCGGAGGTGCGGCAATCGCAGGCGAGCGGTCGGCTTGACGGTTCGTTGGCGTGACCGGGCGCGCATCGTCATGGTTAGAGCCCAGGTTGGAGCCTAGGTTCAGCGGCAGAGCCCCGCCATCGTTAGGAGTGTGCGCGACGCGGACGTATTGGCCGCCTTGCAGTTCGAGCACCAGCGGCTGAGAAGACTGAGGCTCTCGCTGGCTTCGAGACATCATGTCCGGACTCGCTGACGCGGCGGCAGAGCCCAGCATGTCCTGTGCGGCCTGCAACACAGACGCGGGCGGCTGAGATGCGACCGGATAACCGGTTGAGTAGACGTCATCGGGATCAAAGGAGTCTCCGAAGAACGGGAACGGCAGGGAGGCAAGTGGGGAAGAGCGGCCGAGTCTTGAGCCGAGGTGTGTTCCGTGACCTGCCGCAAAGGCGTTGTGATGTAACGCAGCGGGGCGAGGTGACGCGACGACGTGCCCGGGCGAGGCGGCTCTCTGGGCCGCGGCAAAGGTTGCAAGCACGAACAGGAACAAGGTCGCCACAGTGAAAGGGCGCATGGCTAATTTCCCTGGACGGAAGGCGGCAACTGGAAAGTGACGCCGCGATCGTCGTTTTGCTTCTCGGTAGCGGGGAGATCGAGGTCCGTCAAAGCGATCTTGCGGGGACGACCTGGAGTTAAGTCGTAGAGAGTGTGCGCGACGATGGCATAGTTCTCCACCTCCAGCTGATGGCCGTCTTTGAAGACAAGAGTGGTTGGGGATTGCGGGAATTCAGGAGCGGGATCGACACCGGACTGAGCCACCGATGCATCTTCCGAAGGCTGATCCTGTGAAGATTGATTTTGGGCATGGGCCGGACCGTGGTACGACGGCGGTACGTAGGAAGCAGCGCCTGATCCACGGCGGTCGAAGACGGTTGGGCCTCCCTGATATTCAGCGTCATCGTCGTCGGGGGCGTCGGCATCGCTGGCATCATCGGCATACGGCACGGGTACGCCGTAGAAGTACGGGTAGACGGCAGTGTCGCTTGAAGTGTGGTGAGGATGGTGGTGCTCGTTGGGATTGTGTTGTCCGTTGGAATTGAAGGGACCGCCGGAATGAGGAAGGTTTGCCTGGGTAACGCCTGAGTTCGGAGACACAAAACCGTTATGTACGAATGACGCGCCAGTCGGCGGCGCAATGCTGCCCGTGGGGGGTGCGGTGCTGACGGAGTGAGAGGAACCGGAGGAGTTTGCGCTGCCGATCTGAGCAAAGCTGCTGGAGACAAGAAAGACCGGCAGCAGCAATATCCCAAGAAGCCCTAGGGAAGCCGGAATCGAGCGCTGACGGGAACGATTCACAAGACTATGATACTCCAACTCAAACGCCATGGCGCACCTCCACGCGAAGCACTCTCTACTATGATTTAGATCGCATGATTTGCGGGCCGATGCGGGGAAATTGTAGAGAATTGTCACATTCTCGCACCGCTATCCGCGGGGGACCTGGAATAAAGCCCAGAGGCTCCACAGGATATAGGCTGCCAGCAATCCGCCAACGCCGGCCGTGACGAAAAGGCGCAGCGGAGTTTCCAAAAGATCGGCGATAACGCCGGAGACAAAGATGAGCAAAAAGGGGATAGCAGCCAGCAGAAATCCTGCTCCAGCGACGTGAGGATGGGCCATTCCAAGTCCAAGGAAAAGCAGCGCAATCAAGCCCGGAGCGGTATTGCCGAAGTAACGGGTGCGCGGCCATATGAAATAGGTTGCGACCGTGACAGGCAGTAACAGGGCGAGAGCGGGACAGGCTCGCACAATTTGTGATGCCACCTGGCGGTATACGCCGAGCACAGTGAAGCCGCGCCAGGTTGCTCCCCAGAAGGAAGCGTGTTGCATGGCTCGAAAAAAAGCGTGGGGATGGAGGAAGTAGCTTGTGAAAAGTATTGCCAAAGCAACCAGACAGGCTGCACTCCAGATGATGAGCACCGCTCGGCGCCGAATAGGCGCAAGGTAGAGCAGAAATGCGAGCGCCAAAGGCACCACCATGATCATGGAGAATTGGGATCCCACGGCGATACCCAGCGAAATCCCCAGCAGGACGATGCGACGCCAGTTCCACAGGATGACTTCGCGCGGGGCGTAGAGGGTATGGGCCACAGCGATGGCGGTGAAGATAGCGCCGAAGGCTCCCCAGGCAGCCAGTATCTCGGGCTCGGTATGCCATACCGCGCTGGCCTGGATCATGGAAGGAGAAAAACAGTAAAGAGTGAGGGCGAGGAATCCTCCGATATTTCCGCAAAGACGCCTGGCGACATACCATAGCGAAGCGCCGAGAGCGACTCCACAAGCAAGAAAAGGAATGCGTGGAAGCCAGCGCCAGGAGGGCGACGATTCCGGATCGAGCCGGGCTTGAGGCCAGGCGAGCAGTGGGGCTGTGGTTACGAGCGAGAGTAATGGGGAATGTTCAGTATCGAATCCGGCGGCATCCTGCGAGACTTCAATGGGAAGGGCGCCGGGAAGATCGGGGTAGGGTGCGCCGGCGAGGCCGCCACCGTGAAGTTGCCGCCAACCTGCATCGATGCGGGCCTGCTCGGAAGCGCTAAGGCCGTCATTTTCATGAAAATCGGAGGACGACGAATGGGTCGGCTGCAGCTCACAATGGACCAACCAGATCGTCTGAGCCAGAAAGCCAAGCAGTAAGGCGCCGGCAAGAAATTGCGGACGACCGAAGCGTTCGCGCGTAAAAAATCGCGTCATAAGGCTGAGCCGAGTGTTTTACCATGAGCAGGCCCCTTTGAGGAAAAGTTCTACGGAATGCCCGATGAAATGCACATTTCGAATGAGGAACAGGAGCCGGTGATGCCGGAGGCTCTTGCGGAACCTCCGGCGATTCCGCCCGACTTTTCCTTGCAGCCGTCGTATGTCCGGACGGTTTTTCTCGGCCCGCATGGATTGAAGCCGGGATGGGGACTGGCGTTTTACCTGGCAATCTTTTATCCGCTGCAGTTCGTCGCCAGCCGTTGGGCTTGGTCTTTGGAGCTTGGCGCCGACGGACTTTGGTCGATGATGCTGGAGGAGTCTGGAGTCTTGCTGGCAGCGGTGCTTCCGGCTTTGCTGCTGGCTCAGGTTGAGAAGCGGCCGTGGCGGGTGTACGGTCTGCCGGCGCGACAAGCGTTGGGGAAATTGTTCTGGGTAGGCGTGGTGTGGGGATTTGCGGCGATCACGCTGCTGCTCGGTGCGATGTACGGACTGCGAGTGTTCGATGCGGGACACTTCGCGATCCACGGCGGGCGCATTGTAAAGTTCGCGCTGTTCTGGGCCGTCTTTTTCCTTTTGGTGGGACTTTGCGAGGAGTTCCTGCTGCGCGGCTATTCGCAGTTCACTCTGATGCGAGCGGTCGGTTTTTGGCCCTCGGCCGTGTTGCTTTCGTGCATATTTGGCCTGATCCACTTGCAGAACGGAGGGGAGCAGTGGATGGGACTGCTGGCGGCCGCGGCGATTGGTTTCTTCTTTTGCCTGACGTTGCGGCGCACGGGCAGCTTGTGGTTTGCGGTAGGTTTTCACGCAGCATGGGATTGGGGAGAAACATTCTTCTATTCCGTGCCGGATAGCGGAACACTTTTCCCAGGGCATTTGCTGAAATCTTCGTTTCATGGGCCGCGCTGGCTTACGGGAGGGATGGTCGGGCCAGAGGGTAGTGTGCTGTGCTTTGTGGTGATTGGAATCACATGGGCCGCATTTGCGAAGAGATATCCGGAAGTGAAGTATCCGGGTTAAGCTCTTGGATGGGAAGAGAAGATTGGTTTACTCTGAATCGTAAATCCGCGCCCGGCACAGGACTTAGAGGTGGAAATGACTCAAAACCCTGCGGGAGCTAAAATCGGCATAATGTCGACATGGATGCGGTCTGTTCTCAATGTGGTGCGCGCATAGATTGTGAACCGGAGGGCCACTGCTGGTGTGCCCGTTATCCAAACGCGTTAGTGGTTCCCGATAGCAAGGCCGAACATTGCGTCTGCGAAAGCTGCTTGAAGAAGCGACTTCAATTGCAGGGAATCCCCACTACGACCTCCTCCTCCAAAAAGGTTACGTGACTGCGAAAATCTATTTCATCTTCATCATTGCCTTGTTGTCGGCTGCGGGATCAGGGCTGTCGGCGCAGACGGAACCTCGGCCGAGGGCGCGTGACCTGGGAGTAGAAGTGGGCGTCTTGCCTCCGGGTCCGCTGAACGCGATCACCGATGTTGCAGGGGTGAAAGTAGGTCAAACGACGCTGATTCGTGGTGACAACATTCGCACCGGAGTCACGGCCATCCTTCCGCACGGCGGCAATCTTTATAAAGAAAGGGTCCCCGGTGCGGTTTTTCTGGGCAACGCCTACGGGAAGCTGGCCGGCTCGACGCAGGTAAACGAAATGGGCGAAATCGAAACGCCCATCCTGCTAACCGCCACGGACTCGGTGCCCAAGGTGGCCGATGCCGTCCTCACTTACGTTTTCAACCTCAAGGGAAATGAAAATGTGCTGTCGGTGAATCCCGTGGTCGGGGAGACGAACGACGGCTACTTGAGCGACATCCGTTCGCGCCCTATTTCCGCCGACGATGTGGTTGCGGCGATCACCAACGCAACCGGAGGCCCGGTTGAGGAGGGAGCGGTTGGGGCAGGCACAGGCACTGTCGCGTTTGGTTTCAAAGGAGGAATTGGTACTTCGTCAAGGCGGCTGCCAGGGTCGCTTGGCGGCTATACGGTGGGTGTGTTGGTGCAGACAAATTTTGGTGGAAATCTGATTATTGCAGGAGTGCCCGTCGGCGAGGAAATGGGAAATACCTATCCGAAGATCTCTTCCAACAAAAATAAAAATAATGCCCCGGCGGGGACGCCGCAGTCAGTCGATGGCTCGTGCATGATTGTGGTCGCCACTGACGCTCCGCTCGACCACCGCAACCTGAACCGCCTGGCGGCGCGAGCGCTGATGGGGATGGCACGAACCGGCTCCAGCGCGAGCAACGGCAGCGGAGATTATGTGATTGCTTTTTCGAGCGCTCCTGAGGTGCGTATTCCCGCGGGTGATGCGTTGTACCGGCCTAAGGAGTTGTTAAGTAATGACAGCATGTCTCCGCTGTTTGAAGCTGTAATTGAAGCCACCGAAGAGGCGATCGATAACTCGATGTTCCGGGCGCACGACGTCTCGGGGAACGGGCACACGGTGAAGGCGTTGCCTCTTCAGGAAACGATCAACTTATTGAGGAAACACAATGCCATTGCCGCAAAATAGTTAAGCGCCGACGTTCTTTATCCGGAAAGTATCCGGCAGACATCTGTTATAAGATTTTCTCCTAATATTCGCCTCAGCCTATACTCATTTTCATGCCGGCAGAAATCGATCTACTGACGCCACTGCGGCGCTATTGGGGCTACAGCACGTTCCGTCCGTTGCAGGAGCGGATTGTGCGCAGCCTGCTGGCCGGGCACGATACTTGCGTGGTGATGCCGACAGGCGGTGGCAAGTCTCTCTGCTATCAATTGCCGGCGGTGGTGTCGGCGGGGACGGCGGTGGTGATTTCTCCACTGATTGCGTTGATGCAGGATCAGGCTGCGCAATTGGCGCAGATGGGGATCCCGGCGGCGGTACTCAACAGCACTTTGGGCGAGGAAGAACAGGCCAGGGTTATGAGACGGGCACGCGAAGGTGCTTACCAGCTGCTCTATGTGTCGCCGGAGCGCGTGGCGCGCGGCGATACGATAGGTTGGTTGCGGCAGGTGCCGATTTCACTCTTCGCGATCGATGAGGCACACTGCATCTCCGAGTGGGGGCACGAATTCCGGCCTGAATACCGGCAACTGAGCCGGCTGCGCTCTCAATTTCCCGATCGTCCCATCGCGGCGTTTACGGCCAGTGCCACGCGGCACGTGCGGCATGACATTCTGGGGCAACTGCAACTGCGCAATCCCGACAAATACATTGCCAGCTTTTACCGGCCCAACTTGCGATATCTGGTGCGCGAGTGTCAAGGACCGGAGCAAATGGAATTACTGGTTATGGCACTGAGCAGCTACGCGGGCAATAGCGTCATTGTTTACTCTCCGACGATCAGCCGAGTTGAGGAAACAGTTGATTTTCTGCAAGACCATGACATCGCCGCCGTGGGATATCACGGGAAGATGGGGAGCGATGAACGGCGGCGCAATCAGGAGCGCTGGATGTCCGATGAAGTGCGCGTGCTGGTGGGGACGATTGCCTTCGGCTTGGGAATTAATAAAGCTGCGGTGCGAGCAGTGATTCACTTGTCGCTGCCGAAATCGATCGAGCAGTACTACCAGGAGGCGGGACGGGCGGGGCGCGACGGCGCGAGCGCGGATTGCGTTTTGCTGTGGCAAAAGAAAGACGCCGGGCTGCTGGGTTTTTTCGCCAATCAGATTACGGACTCAGCTGAGCGCGAGCGGGCGTGGGAGCGATATCGAATTATCCGAGAGTTTGTGGAATCGCGGCGCTGCCGTCACCGGCAAATCTGCGCGCACTTTGGGGAAGCTCCGAAGTGGGAGACCTGTGACGCATGCGATGTGTGCGGGAGCGCGGCGGAGTGGATGGTGAAGCGTTCTGCCACAACGGCGGCAGGAAAGTCCGCAGCTGGCGCCAAGCGTTTGCGCCCGCGGCAGCCGGTTCCGGTTCCGGCCGCCGGTTCTGAGGCCGAGCAATTGCGCGAGTATCTGCGGGAGTGGCGGCGCGCCATGGCTAAGGAGAAGAATATTCCCGCCTACATTGTTTTGCACGATTCTTCTCTGGAAGAGATTTGCCGCCGCCAGCCTAAGGTTCTTGCCGAGCTGCTCGAAATTCCAGGAATCGGTGAGCGCAAAGCCGAGGTGTTTGGAAAACCCATCCTGGATGCGATGGGGAAATTTCGTCAAGGGGAGCGGGCCGGTGTTCCGGAACGAAAAACGAAGCCGGCGGATGAGACTCTGTGCTTGTTAGGCGAAGGCCGGACTCTGGAAGAGATCGCGGAGGTCCGAGGACGGCAGCTCTCGACGATCGTGAATGCGGTGGCGAATCTACTGGAGACCGGGCAGGTTGAATTTCAGTCTGCGTGGGTGAGTCCAGAGAAGCAATCGGTGATTGCAGCCGCGTGCGCCCGAGCCGGGATTGAGCGGCTCAAGCCCGTGAAGGATATCCTGCCGCCGGAAATTACCTATGATGAAATCCGGCTGGTGGTGGGGAAGCTGCGGAGGGAAGAAATATTAAGGAAGGCAGACGTTCCCGCGTAGCATCGAGAACCCGGACTTACCGACATCTGCCGGCGTTGCGGGAGTCCTAGCTACTTTCCATCGCAAAAATAGAGGATAAGAGGAGCGTAAACAGCGGAGGTGGACCCGAGGGTGGGAGCCAGAACGTTCAGTTTGTGCTGTGGTATTCGAGAAAGTAATAAAACATTT
>Ga0073928_10001064_pt1 | contig 55483 bp, 53 predicted proteins | sample PaiPotPPA55metaG_FD_76969 | JGI IMG/M metagenome (GOLD analysis project Ga0073928, IMG submission 76969) | Iron sulfur acid spring bacterial and archeal communities from Banff, Canada, to study Microbial Dark Matter (Phase II) - Paint Pots PPA... ... | reverse complement strand
GTCCTCCTGGTGCCGGGGCACATTGCCGGTAGTTACCGCACTATCCACGATATCCACGAGACAAAACGTGATTGCAGGAGAATTGCTCATGTCGCAGGCCATCGACGCCGCCATGACCCCCTTGATCCGCCTGCACGGCTCGGACAACGTGCTGATTGTCCGCGAGGCCTTGTCGCTGGGCCGGCAGGGCCAACTGGGCGACACCATCGTGCGCGTCCGGGCGCAGGTCCCGGCGGGCCACAAGATTGCCGCGAGGGCGATTGCGCGTGGCGAAGCGATCCGCAAGTATGACACCGTGATCGGCCGCGCCGCGCGGGATATCGAGGCTGGCGACCATGTGCATACGCATAACATCGAACTGATCGATTTTGAGCACGACCCGGGTTTCGGTCTCGATGTCCGTCCGATCGATTATGTGCCGCAAGCCGAACGTGCAACCTTCATGGGCATCGTACGTCCCGACGGAAGAGTCGCTACCCGAAATTTCATCGGCATTCTCGCGTCGGTTAACTGCTCGTCCACGGTCATCAAGAATATCGCCGGGTGGTTCACGCCTGAGCGGCTTGCGGATTATCCGAACGTCGATGGCGTGGTCGCCTTCGCGCAGACCAGCGGGTGCGGGATGTCCTCGCCCAGCGAGCATTTCGACATACTGCGCCGGACTATTGCGGGTTACGCGCGTCACCCCAATCTCGCAGGCGTCCTGATCGTGGGCCTGGGCTGCGAACGCAACCAGGTGTCTGACTTGATGAATTCGCAGGGTCTCGAGACGGACGAGTCGATGCGCACGCTGGTGATGCAGGACAGCGGTGGCACGCGCGCGACGATCGAGGCCGGGATTGCTGCGATCCAGGGCATGCTGCCGGAGGCAAACCGTATCGAACGGCAGCCGGTCAGCGCCAGTCATTTGAAGATTGGCCTGGAGTGCGGAGGGTCCGACGGGTTTTCGGGCATCAGCGCCAATCCCGCGCTTGGCGCGGCGATGGATATCCTGGTGCGCCATGGCGGCACGGCGATCCTGTCCGAGACACCGGAAATCCACGGTGTCGAATACATGCTGACACGCCGCGCAGTGACGCCGGAAGTCGGTCAGAAATTGCTCGACCGCCTCGCCTGGTGGGAGCGCTACACACACGGGCACAACGGCCAGTTCAACGGCGTGGTCGGACCCGGCAACCAACTGGGAGGATTGGCGAATATCTTTGAGAAGTCCCTTGGCTCGGCGATGAAAGGCGGCACGACGCCCTTGCAAGCAGTTTATGAGTATGCCGAACCAATCGACAAGTCCGGATTTGTCTTCATGGACTCGCCTGGCTATGATCCGGTCGCGGTCACCGGTCAGATCGCCAGCGGCGCGAACATGATTTGTTTCACGACGGGCCGTGGCTCGATGTTCGGCTCGAAACCTGCCCCCACGATCAAGCTCGCCAGCAATACGCCAATGTTTGCGCGCCTGCGGGAAGACATGGATGTCAATTGCGGCCTCGTGATCGATGGCGAGCGCACCGTGGAGGAGATGGGGCAGGACATCTTCGAACATATCCTGCAAGCCGCCTCCGGGCAGCGCACGAAAAGCGAATTGCTGGGTCTTGGCGATCACGAGTTCGTGCCCTGGCACATGGGCATCGTTAGCTAGGCATCCAGATACCAATAACGGAGACAAAAGATGACTCTCGCGGCGCAAGCGCAGACACGTACACGTGTGCGCTGGATCGTGGCCGGCATGATGTGGGCGGCGATCGCAATCAACTATATAGATCGAACAGTGCTGTCCGCTGCCGCGCCCCGGATCCAGTCGGACTTTCACCTGAGCGCCGTGCAGATGGGGGTAGTGATGTCCGCCTTTTTCTGGTCGTATGCGCTGCTGCAACTGCCGGCCGGCATCCTCGCGGACCGCTTCGGGCAGAAGAAGGTATTGGGTCTCGCGGTCTTCTGGTGGTCGCTCGCTACCGCCGTCACCGGCTTCGCGACGGGCTTCAAATCGCTGGTCGCCCTGCGGGTGACGCTGGGTATTGGCGAAGCGGGCGCCTATCCGAGCAACGCCGGTATCGCGTCACGCTGGTTTCCCCGTAACGAAAGGGCGACGGTGGCCGGCATCTTCGACAGCGGCTCGAAGCTCGGCGGCGCCGTCGCACTCCCATTGATTGCGGTCATGCTTGCCGCGTTCGACTGGAAAGTGACGTTTGCGATCACCGGTGCACTGGGCATCGTATGGTGCCTTGTCTGGCAGTTCATGTTCAGGGATTCGCCAAGCGAACACCCGCGGGTCAATGCCGCTGAACTCGCGCATATCCGCGACGGACTCGCGCCCAATGCTGCGGAGGACAAGCGCAATACCGTATCGTGGCGCAAGCTGTTCGCGCATCGCAATATCTGGGCGATGTGCATCGGCTTCTTCATGATCAACTACAACTCGTATTTTTTCATCACCTGGTTGCCCACCTACCTGGTCAAGGAGCGGGGCATGGGTTTGATGGAAATGGGCGTGATGGCCTCCCTGCCTTTGCTGATATCGATGTTCACCGAGGTGCTCGCTGGCTGGGCCTCGGACCGTGTCTATAGTTCGGGCAGGTTGTCGTTGACCGCCACCCGCAAGCTGTTCCTGATCGTCGGGCTCGCGATGGCATCGAGTATCGGTCTTGCCGCCTTCGCGCAATCGGCCGTGATGGCAGTCGTGCTGCTGTGCATCGCCAAATCCGGTATGACCGTTGCGGCCTCCCAAGTCTGGGCCTTGCCCGCAGACGTGGCGCCCAAGAACATGGTGTCGATGGTGGCCGGCGTGCAGAACTCGGTATCGAACATGGGGGGCGTCGTCGGCCCGATCGTGACCGGTGCGATCGTCGGTACGACCGGATCCTTCGTTGCGGCACTGGTGTTCTCGTCGGCGCTGATTGTTCTCGCCATCATCAACTATCTTTTCCTGCTGGGTAAAGTCGAACCCATCGAATTTGAACCCCCTCCCATGGAGTTGGAGAATCATGAGCGGAACAATGCAAACGCCCGCGCCTAACCGTTTCAAGGCGGCGCTGGCGAACAAGCAAGCACAGATCGGTTTCTGGTTGTCGATGGCCGATCCCTACCTGGCCGAAGTCAGCGCGACCGCCGGCTTCGACTGGCTGCTGATCGATAACGAGCATGCGCCCAATGACGTACGGTCGACCTTGTCGCAACTGCAGGCCGTCGCTCCGTACCGTGGGGAAGCCGTGGTGCGGCCGGTCAATGGCGATGTGGCATTGATCAAGCGCCTGCTTGATATCGGCGTGCGCAACCTGCTGGTGCCGATGGTCGACACCGAGGAACAGGCTCGCTCGATGGTGTCCGCCGTCCGATATCCGCCGCATGGGATTCGCGGGGTCGGGAGTGCGGTCGGCCGCGCGTCGCGCTGGAGCAGCCGAAAGGATTATCTCGATGTTGCCGATGAAGAAATCTGCCTGCTGGTGCAGGCGGAAACCGTCACCGCCTTGTCGAGCCTGGATGCGATTTGCGCGGTGGACGGCATCGACGGCGTCTTTATCGGACCGGCTGACTTGGCTGCCTCCATGGGTTATCGCGGTAAAGCCGGTCACCCTGAAGTGCAGGCCGCTATCGACGGTGCGATCAAGAAAATAGTCGCTTCGGGCAAAGCGGCCGGGACGCTGACGTCCGATCCGGCGCTGGCGCGGCACTACCTCGAGCTGGGCTGCACTTTTGTTGCGACCGGCATCGACATCCTGATTCTCGCCAACGGCGCACGCAAGCTTGCCGCGGACTTCGGCAGGGGCACCTAGCCGACGAGCGGCACCCATCAATTTCGATTCGATTTCGAAATCCCGCAATAAGAAAAGCGGAGACGGCACCATGCCGAAACAGGATCGCCAGGCCGTGTCGTGCATACCCGTTCAAGGAGCCATACGATGAACGATCACGCCAGCTTGCTCAGGAAGCATTGGCATATCATCTTCGCGGCAACCGCAGGATGGGCGCTCGATGCGTTCGATTTCACCATCCTGCTGTTCCTGATCCCGCACCTCGGCAAGGTGTTCAATGTCGGCTTGCCACAGATGGCGCTGGTGGTGACAGCTACCGGCTTCGCGAAGATCGCCGGGACCATCGGCTGGGGATTTGCCGCCGACCGGTACGGCCGCAAGCTTGCCTTCATGGCAGCCGTATTGTGGTTCTCCTGCGCATCGGGACTGAGCGGCCTGGCGTGGAACTATGCCTCGTTCATGATGATGCGCATCCTGTTCGGGATGGGCTTCGGCGGCGAGTGGACCGCTTCTGTCTCTCTGCTGATGGAAACCGTGCCGGAGAAAATCCGGCCACTCGCGTCCGGGATCATGGTGGCGGGCTATGAGTTCGGCTACATGCTGGCCGCGCTCGCTTTCCACTTCCTGTTTCCGGTGCTGGGTTGGCGCTGGATGTTCTTCCTCGGCATTGCGCCGGCCTTGCTGACGCTGTTTCTGCGGCGCAACGTCAAGGAGTCGGCAGACTGGAAGGAACAGCAGCTGCGCAAACAAGAAGGGTATGGCTTTAAAACCTTCGTCTTCAATCCAGCCGTCGCGCAGGCCTGGGCTTTCTCGGCAGGGTTGAACTTCATGTTGTGGGCTGTGCAGGTGTTGTATCCCACATTTCTGCTGACCGTCCATCACCTGGACTCGGGCACTATTTTTCCTTTCATCATTGCCTACTCGGTCGGCTCGGTGATCGGCAAACCTTTGTCCGGCTTCGCCGCCAGCAGGATTGGAGAGCGCAGCACGATTGTTATCTTCCTGACGATTGTCGTGCCTACTACAGCGCTCTATACGCTGGTATCCGATCACTTCCTGATGGGCGTGGGCGCGTTCTGCATGGGCATGTTCGCGAATGGGTTGTTCGGTATCCTGCCTTTGTATCAGGCGCGTCGTTTCCCTGTGGAAGGGCGGGCGACCGGGATTGGGATCAGCTATGCGATGACCTCCATCAGTGTTATAGCTCCGTATGTAATCGCGTTGGTGACGCCGTCGATGGGACTCAAGTTCGGCATGGCCTCGTTCATTGCCGGCGGCGCGCTGATCGTCATCGCAATCAGTGTCTTCAATACCTCACCCTGGATGCCGAAGGATCTTGCCGATGAAGTGGCGGGGGCAGCCCGTGACGGTGGTGTCGGGGAAGAAGGGTTGGCGGCAGGCAACGCTGCGCATTGATCGACAGGAAACCCGCGGTCATGCAAATCTTGCCGCCTTGACACACATCGGCGTACCGATCGACACAATATCAACCTGCTCCAACGGTTTCCCGCTGTCCGGATCGAGGCGCAAAGACACAAGTACATCGCTATCCTGATTGGCCACCAGCATGAATTTCCCCGAGGGAGAAAGGGTGAAACTGCGTGGGGTTCTACCACCGCTATCCTGTCTGTCGCCAGTGAGGATCGTGCCGTCTTTCTCATCGAGCGCATAAGTGACAACGCTGTTGTCACCTCGGTATGTCGCATACAGGAAGCGGCCGTTTGCAGATACACACAGATCCGCAGCGAAGCTCGGGGCTGCATCCGGAGGAAGTCCGTCGACTGACTGCAGCAGTTGCAGCGTGCCGGTCCCGCTTGCGTAGGCGAGCCGGCATAGGGTGTTGCTGAGCTCGTTGATGACGTATGCGGTCGCGCCATCCGGATGAAACACAAGATGTCGCGGACCTGAGCCCGGAGCCATCCGCAGTGGCGCGATGTCCGTTTGAGCGAGACGCCCGTTTGTGGCATCGAGCTTGTAGGTGACCAACTGATCGCCACCCAGATCCGGCACAACCACGAAGCGATTGTCCGGGCCAGGTACGACGCAATGCGCATGGGGCACCGCTTGCCGGTCCGCACGCGGGCCTGCGTCGCTATGAGCAAACTCGCTGATCGCAGGCGTCAAGCTTCCGTCAGCCATGATCGAAAAGCTCACGACGTGTTGACCCGGTACTTCGCCGGGTGTTTCGTGTGAATAATTCGCGACGAACGCGCATGTGCCTTGATGATCGGTATTGCAATGTGCGGTCAGGCTGCCCCGCGTGGTCTGCTTGCTGCCCACCAGAGTCAGCGAACCGCTGGCCTTATCGATCCGGTAGGCGCTGATCAATCCCTCCCGCCAGCCGAATACCTCGCTCGTCGCATACAGCATGCCGCGCTCCGGAAGCACCGCGAGATACGTCGGATTCGGAGCGTCGACGGTATCGGCGAGCCAGCTTAGCGCGCCGGTAGTTTCGTCGAATGCGAACACCGAGATGCCTTTGCCGTTAGCCGCCGCAAAGTGCGGCATGGCCTGGTTCAGGCAGCCCACGAAAACCAGAGTAGTAGCCGTCATCGCACGCTCCACATGGAAAACACCTACTTGTATGGTAGTAGGGTGTATTCTACCATTCACCCATCCCAATAAAAACCGGTAGCCGATCGTGGCCATACCGCACGGCGTGCCCAGCGCACGTTCAACCTCAGGTTCAGGAGACGATAGTGCAACTCAACAGGACATTTGTATCGGGAATCGCCAGTGTGATGCTGCTGGCGGTGAGCGGCGCCGCTAGTGCGGCGGTGGCGACGGGCGACACATCGAAGGACAAGATTGCGTTGTCGAACAGTTATGCCGGCAACACCTTCCGTCAGCAGCAACTCAAGAGCTGGGCACAGACCGCAGAGGGTGCGAAGAAGGCGGGGATCATCGCGGAAGCACCTGCGTTCACCACGGCCGAAAACCAGGCGACCGAACAGGCGCAACAGATCCAGAACCTGGTTCTGCAGGGGTACAAGGCGATCGTCATCAATGCCGCATCGCCGACCGCGCTGAACGGCGCCGTCAAGCAGGCATGTGCCGCGGGCGTCGTTGTCGTATCGTTCGACGGAATCGTCACCGAACCGTGCGCTTACCGGATCGCTGCTGACTTCCACAAAATGGGCGCGGTGCAGGTCGACTTCCTTGCGAAAAAGCTCGGCGGCAAGGGCAACCTGCTCGAAGTGCGCGGCCTGGCCGGGGTGTCCGTCGACGACGAGATCCACCAGGGCATCGTCGACGAGGTTAAGAAATATCCGGGAATGAAGATTGTCGGCTCGGTCTACGGCGCCTGGACGCAGACGGTGGCGCAGAAGGAAGTTGCAGGCATCCTGCCGTCCTTGCCGCAAGTCGACGGGGTTGTGACGCAGGGCGGCGATGGTTATGGGGTCGCGCAGGCTTTCCGCGCAGCCGGCCGCAGCACACCGACCATCATCCTCGGCAACCGTCAGGAGGAGCTTGCGTGGTGGAAATCGCAAGGTGTCGATGCGTACCAGACGATGTCGATCGCGGCCGATCCGGGCTCGTCGACGTTCGCGTTCTGGGCCGCGCAGCAGATCCTGGCGGGTAACAAACTGCCGCACGACATGTCGCTTCCGACACTGACCGTCACGCCCGCCTCGCTCTCGACGGTGTTGTCGACGACAGCGCCCGGCACCGTTGCAAGCAACGTGTTCACGCGTGAGCAGGTGGTCGGCGCGGTTGAATCGTCGAAGAAATAGCGTTGCCGCTGCCGGCGCCGTCAAACGCGCTGGCGCTCACTGGTTAAACACTCATCCTTGTACGGCTGTTCCCATGAACCATTCTGAAAGCACCGTGCTCGGTGCGCCGTGCGACGAAGCGTTGCCGGAACGACTATTGTCAGTACGGGGCGTGGATGTGAAGTTCGGCAACGTATGCGCTTTGCAAGGGGTCGCCTTTGACTTCGTCAAAGGCGAATGTGTGGCCATCGCGGGACACAACGGTGCGGGCAAGTCGACGCTGATGTCGGTGTTGGCCGGCGCACGCCGCGCGAATGCCGGGTCGGTACAGATCGACGGTGCGAGCTTCGAATGCGGATTCGATGCCAACCAGGCGCGCACGCTAGGGATTCGATGCGTGTTTCAGGAGCTGTCGTTGTGTCCTAATCTCACGATCGAAGAAAACATGCGGGTGGTTCATCCGCAACTGAAACACTTCGGATGGCGCAAGCGCGCTGGTGCGATTATTGAAGCACAGCTCGATGCGATTTTTCCCGGACACGGGCTTCGCGGAACAGACGTGGTCGGCGATCTGTCGCTGACCCAGCAGCAGATGGTGGAAATCGCCCGCGGTTTTGCGCGCGTCGACACGCCCGTGCGTCTCGTGATTCTGGATGAACCTACCTCGAGCCTCGACAAATACACGTCCGAACAACTGCTTGCCTACATCCGGCAGAGTGCGTCAGACGGTGTGACCTGCATCCTGATCACACACATGCTGGAGGAAATGCTGCACAGCGCTGACCGGATCATGGTGATGCGCGACGGCAAGGTGGTGTCGACACTCGCCGCTGCGAACCTCGACAAGGAGCAGATCATCCGGGCGATGGGCCAGTTTGTCGAAGGAGGCGTGACGCCCGTCCAGCGAGGGGCCGAGACAAACGGTGCCGCCGCAACCTTGCGGTGGAAGGTGGGTCCAGGCAAGCGCACGAGCATCGACGCGGTGCGAGGCACCATTGTCGGTTTCGCCGGACTGGCGGGACAGGGACAGACCGCGTTGCTTCACGAGATTTATGCGGAGGTGCGCAAACGCCGCTCGCAACAGGCCGTGGCATTCGTCGCGGGAGACCGCCGTGCAGATGGTGTGTTCATCGACTGGACCATTGCGCAGAACTTCGATATCCGCCGGCTATACAACCGTGGCAGTCCAACCTGGATCGATGGCGGCGCACTGCGCGATCTGTTCGACACCTGGGCCAGGAAGATCAACATTCGCGGCGCGGCACCCACGGAAAATATCCTGTCTCTAAGCGGGGGCAACCAGCAGAAGGTGCTGTTCGCTCGCGCACTTGCGTCCGACGCGGATCTCGTGTTGATGGACGATCCCATGCGCGGTGTCGACATCGGCACCAAGCTCGAAATCTATGCGTTGCTGCAGGCCGAAGCCGCAAAGGGCCGCACCTTCATCTGGTACACCACTGAAAACGACGAGTTCGCCTACTGCGATCGAACCTACGTGTTCCGCGCGGGCAAGGTTACACGCGTGCTGGATCGCAGCGAATGTACGGAAGAGGCCTTGCTTGCAGCGAGTTTCGAGGAGCTGACATCATGATTCAAGCAGTCATGCTGCGTGCGCGCCGACTCGATCTGCGTTCAGTTCTGCCGGTGGCGTCGCTGTTCGCGGTGCTGGTCCCGATGGTTGCCGTGCAGCCGAATACGTTCAGCTATTTCGGTGCGGTGATGTTGCTGAACCTTGGCGTGCCGATCGTGTTCGCAACGCTGGCGCAACTCGCCGTGATTACCGCCAACGAGCTCGATCTCTCGATCGGGTCATTCGTGAGTCTCGTCGCATGCATCGGCGCCACCTTGCTGGTGCGTTCGCCCTGGCTTGGCTGGGCCGCCCTCGCTGGCTGCGTCGTTCTGTATGCGCTGGTCGGTGCGCTGATCGAATACCGGCGTATATCGTCGGTGGTGGTCACGCTCGGCCTGTCGTTTGTGTGGAACGGGCTCGCGGTGTTGCTGTTGCCCTCTCCGGGCGGCACGAGTCCGGGGTGGCTCTCGACGTTGATGGGCTTTCAGTCGCCGGTAATTCCCGCGCCTTTGCTCTGGACTGCCGCGATCGGCATTGGCGGCCACTTCCTGCTGATGCGCTCGTCCGTCGGCGTGGGGCTGCGCGGGGTGGGTGGCAACCCGGGCGCGATGCGCCGGTTCGGCTGGTCGGTGATCCGCTCGAAGGCCGTTCTGTTCGGATGCGCAGGCTTGCTTGGCGTATGTTCCGGCCTGACCTTGCTGGGCCTCGCGACTTCAGCCGATGCCAATATCGCGCTGCGCTACACGCTACTGTCGGTGGCCGGCGTGATCCTGGGCGGAGGCGAGTTTGTCGGTGGCCGCGTTTCTGCGCTAGGCGCCGTTCTCGGTGCGATTACGCTCACGCTGGCTTCGTCCTTTCTCTCCTTTCTGCAGATCGCACCGGAATGGCAAATTGGTCTTCAGGGCATGATCCTGATCGCAGTGTTGTCGCTGCGCCTGGTATTTCGCGGCAAGGGAGCACGGCGATGAGAACCACGCTTGCGATTCGCGATACGCCGTGGCTCTGGTCCGTCGCCGGTGCGCTTCTGGTGGGCGTGGTCACCAGTGCCGCGCTTGGCCTGGGCACGGCGGCCAACATGCTTTCCGCTACATCGGCGTTTGTGGTGTTCACGGTGCTGGTCGGGTTAGGGCAGATGCTGGTGGTCACGAGCGGCCCTGGCAATATCGATCTTTCGATTCCTGCGACCATCGCGCTGTCCGGCAGTGTCGCGATGCGCGTGATGGCCACCCATGACAGTGCAATCGTGCTTGGCATTGCTACGGTCGTGGTGATGGGTATTGTCATCGGCTTGTTCAACTACCTGCTGATCCGGTTGCTGCGGATTCCTCCTATCATCGCCACGCTGTCTTCCAGTTTCGTTTTGCAGTCGATCGCCATCAGCCTCGGCCGGGGCGGGGCGGCGCCTCCGCCTGCGCTGGAGAACTTTGCGTTAAGCCGTATAGAGGGGCTGTCGAGTCTTGCATTTGTCGCGCTGCTGATCACGATACTGACGGGGGGTGTGCTGTTCAGGCTGGTGCAGGGACGCAGCCTGTCGGCAGTCGGCCAGAACGCGCGCGCAGCGAATCTCGCAGGTGTGCGGGTCGAGTGGGTCCGTTGTGCAACGTATGTCGCCTGCTCCGTTCTCGTGGCGTTGTGCGCATTGCTCCTCGCCGCATTTTCGGGTGGTGCGACGCTCGATATGGGGGCGGACTACATGCTGCTGTCGGTGGCGGTGGTCGTGATAGGCGGGACCCAGGTGTCGGGCGGGCGCGCGAGTCCGACCGGCGTGTGGGGCGCTGCCTGCTTCCTGTTTCTGATCAACGCGCTGCTGAACGCGAGCGGCACCGGTGCGGGCGTGCGCGCGATCATCTACGGGGCATTGATCATCGGCGTGACGACGATCGCCGGCGGTTCCGCTGCTGCCCGCCGGTGATTGTTCGTTAGTGACGAGGGCGTTCCCGGCATCGGCATTGTGAGCCTCGCGGGTCAGCCAAAGTCCACTATGACTTTCATTGCTTTCGACCGGTCGTTCGCGGTTTCAAAAGCCTTAAGCGAATCGCGGTAAGAGAAGATATCCGATATCAGCGGCTTGGTATCGATCAACCGCTTGTTGAGCAGCTCAACGGCGATGGCAAATTCCTCATGAAATCGGAATGCGCCGCGCAAGTCGAATTCCTTGGCCACGATGACATTCATCGGCAGCGGCACGTCGCCCCCGAGACCGACCTGAACGATGACACCCCGCGGCCGGATCGCGTCGAACGCGCCACGCAATGCCGAGGCATTGCCGCTGGCTTCGAACAGCACGTCGAAGGTGCCTTTCCCTGCGGCAAAAGGCAGGAGCGCGTCGGGGGCCTGCAAGATGTTGAACGTCTGGTCGGCACCGACCTCGCGCGCGCTTTTAAGCGGCAATTCATTGACATCGGTTGCCACGATATGCGCGGCGCCGGCGCGTCGCGTTGCCGCCACAATCAATGCGCCAATCGGACCGCATCCCGTGACCAGCACACGCTTGCCGAGCAACGGCCCCGCGCGGCGGACCGCGTGAAGCGCAACCGACAGCGGTTCGGCCATGGCGGCTTCGGCATCGCTCAGTGCATCCGAGACACCATGTGCCTGCGATCGATCGATCACGATCTCCTGGCGAAACGCACCCTGGACGTGCGGCGTACGCATTGCACTGCCGTAGTAACGCATGTCCAGACAGTGGTTCTGCAAACCTTGCTGGCAGTATTCGCAGTGTCCGCAAGGCCGGCTGGGACTGATCGCCACGCGAGTTCCGACGGGCATGTCGGTGACCTCGGTGCCTGCGCGCGACACCACGCCCGATACTTCATGCCCGAGCACCATCGGTTCCTTGATGCGAACCGTCCCGAAGCCACCGTGATTAAAGTAATGGAGATCAGAACCGCAGATGCCGCCGGCGCGAACGCGGATCAGCAGTTGATGCGCTTCCGGTTCGGGAGTCGGAACATCTTCGATGCGCAAATCCAGCGGCGCGTGAATCACGAGTGCATGCATGGCGAAAACCCCTTGTTGAGCGGTGCATTGAGCGATGCGTTGAGCGTGCTCCACTCTACGGCCAGGTCTTCAGCTTGAACAAGATCGATTCGATCTGGACCAATAGGCCCGCCTTATGATCCCGCTGCGATTCCGCTGCGCGCGGCCCGGGCCGCGCGCATTCACAACGAGTCGGTCAGTCGATCAGAACCTGTGACGCAGGCCGATCGTCGCTTCAAACAGCGAGTTATAGCCAAAGAAGGGTTGGTTCGAGCCTGTACTACCCGCCAGCGTGGTCCATGCGCCGGTCAGGTGGTTGTAGTCCACGCCGACATAAACGTCGGTCCGCTTGCTGAGCAAGTAGTCAAGCGTCGGGCCAGTCGTGATCCGCGTTCCGCTTGTATTCGCGTGATGCAGGAAGTCGATATAAAACGGCAGCGCCACTTGCAGCGCGGGCGTGATGAAGTAGCTTGCTGCGACGGAGAACGAATCGTTCCTGTAGTCAGCCGGATACACGTGGCTATAAATGTAGGAGCCGTAGATCTTGGCATCGCCGATCTTATAGGTCGCGCCTGCAGTGAATACCTTCTGCGAACTGTCGGGGATCGTGATGCCAAAATAGGTGCTGCCGTAAGCCGTCGTTGACGGCGTCAGGCCACCGATATTGTTGATGATCTGATAAGCAGCGCCCACGCTAAGCGGTCCGCGATCATAAGAAAGACTGACGGCCGGCGAAGAGTTCTGATGGACGTTCCCCGCGGTCTGGCCAAATGTGTAGGCACTGCGCAGGGTGAAGCCGGCAAGGGTCGGTGAGGTATAGCGAGCCGTATTGTCGAGGCGTCCACCGCCGGTTTCCCCTGCACCCTGAAAGCCCGTGGTCCCGGTGTAGTTCGAGAACGCATAGATGTCATGCGTGTAGCCCATTTCATGCACGAGCGTGTACTGGCGGCCAAGCGTGACCGTGCCGTAGGGCGACACGAGCCCGACCATGGCGGTGCGGCCGAAAAGCCGGACCGCACCCGACGGGGTCGACTGCTGCGTCACGCCAGTGTTCGGTGTGAATCCGTTTTCGAGCTGGAAGATTGCCTTCATGCCGCCGCCCAGGTCTTCCGAGCCTTGCAAGCCCCAGCGGCTGCCCGACATTTCGCCGCCGCTTCCCATGGTGAAGAGCTTTCCGCCGGTCCGGTTCTGGTGGGTATCGAAGCGAATGGCTTCATCGATAATCCCGTAGAGCGTGACGGACGACTGCGCGTGAGCGACACTCATGGCACACGTTGCACTTAGTATGACGAAACAAATTTTTTTCATGTTTTTCCCCTGTTGTCGAAAATCCAAACCCTGTGCTTCATGGCAAGCGTTCGCGTATCGCCGGCGCGCTCCTGGGCGGGCTGCATTCGCTTATCGTCGCCCAACATTCCGCGGGCGCTTGCATGCTGCACTGCGCGCCCGGAACCGCCCGCTACGTGCCGGACGTCCGATCGGGAACCCGGCGCAGCGCAGCATTGGAGATGCTCCGGCATGGCCGTCTCGCACGGTCGGTACCAACCGGTCTTTGTTGATGCGCAACGTTAAGCGGGTGAAAAAGTTAGCGCCAAGACGTCTTTGCGCTGACGCAATAACATCCACTTATGGATGAGAAATACGAGGGGCGAATGCGCGAGACTGGGGTTTTTGATGGCTGTCGGCGGGGCGGACCTTGCCCTATCATCTGAAAATCGAATGACTTTTCAGGCAACGAACGTGAATTTGCGGCGACTTAGGTACTTCGTGAAGATTGTGGATATCGGCAGCCTCACTCAGGCCGCCGAGGTTCTGCATATTGCCCAGCCGGCGCTCAGTCAGCAACTGATCACGCTCGAAAGCGAGTTTCAGCAGCAACTCCTCGTGCGTACCAAGCGTGGCGTGACGGCGACAGAGGCGGGCGCGACGCTTTATCGGCATGCACAACTCATCCTCCGGCAATACGAGCAAGCCCAGGCCGATGTAAAGAGCGCCGGGCAGACCTTGTCGGGATCCGTGTCGGTCGGGCTTGCGCCGGGGACCGGCGCTTCTGCGTTGTCGCTGCCGCTGCTGACTTCGGTGCGGGCGCGTCATCCGGACATTCTTCTGTATATCAACGAGAACTTCGGCACGACGCTCAGCGAACTCATCATGAACGGGCGCATGGACATGGCCGTGCTGTACGGCGACAAGCCGGTCCATGGCCTCTCATTTCAGCTGTTGCTGAACGAGGAGCTGTTTCTCGTGGCGCCACGCAGCATGGGTATCGCCCCCGGTCAGATTGCCGTTACCGATTTGCGTGACGTCCCACTGCTGCTGCCTAGACCTTACAATTACCTTCGAAAATACGTCGACGAAGGGTTCGCGCGCGTCCAGATGGTGCCCAAGGTCGTCGCGGAGATCGAGTCGGCAACCACGCTGGCTGCGGCGGTGAGCGCAGGCATCGGGGCCACGATCCTGCCGGATTCGACTGCGCGCGTGGTGGCGGGAGCGGGCGATGTCGTGCAATGCCGGATTGTCTCGCCCGTCATCAAGATCCCGCTCTCGGTCTGTTTGTCCGACCATCTTCCGCTTTCCGAACCGGCCGCGGCGGTCAAGGACATCCTGCTCGAACTGGCGGCGGACCTTGCGCTGGGCGTCACGCCCGTGACCGGTGCCGAACCATAAGCGCGTCTTATCGCTACAAAGCCAAACCGTCTTGGCGAGAATCTTAAGCGCCGGATACATTGAGTTCATCGTAATTTGCCTGTGAGCGTGGCTCGCAGGCGTCGCGGTTTGCCGCACGCTGCGTGAGCGTCGGCGCACAAATAACCGGGCCGGACTCAATGATGGATCTAGAAAGAATCAAAGCCTTGATCGAGCTGCTCGCACAGTCGCCGCTGGCGGAACTCGAGTTGATAGAAGGTGACGACAAGGTTCGGCTCGTCAAGACGCCGGGTAGTCGCGAGGGTTCTGCCGGCGTTGCAACGGCACCCATGATGCCTGCGGGGTCACAAGCCGATGCACAAGCCGAAGCGCAAGCAGAGTCCCCCGCGCCTGCACCCGGCCACGCTGAAAGCGAAGCCCACGTGATCGAGGCGCCGATGTTCGGCATCGTGCATCTCACACCGGCGCCGGGCGAGGCGCCGTTCGTTCGGGTCGGCGATACCGTGACGCAAGGCCAGGTACTCTGCACCATTGAAGCGATGAAAATGTTCAATTCGATCGAGTCCGAGTTCACCGGCACGGTCCTCGCAATCCTCGTCAATGCAGGAGGCGAAGTCGAGTCAGGCCAGCCGCTGTTTCGGATCGGGCGCTGATCATGTTCAGCAAGGTTTTGATCGCCAATCGCGGAGAGATCGCGCTGCGCATTCAGCGCGCTTGCCGCGAGCTGGGACTGAAAACAGTCGCGGTCTACTCAGAAGCCGATGCGGATGCTCGCCATGTACGTCTCGCTGACCAGGCGCTCTGCATCGGTCCGGCGGCACCCGGGCAAAGCTATTTGAATGGCGCGGCGATCCTGTTCGCTGCGCATGTCAGCGGCGCTGAGGCCGTGCATCCGGGTTATGGGTTTCTATCGGAGAACGCGGACTTCGCCGAGCAGGTCGAGGCGGCGGGCATGACTTTCATCGGTCCGGAACCTCGCTCCATACGCACCATGGGCGACAAGGTGGCCGCCAAGCGCGCGATGCGCGCAGCGGGCGTGCCTTGCGTTCCCGGCCCGGAAGGCGGCTTGCCTGAGGACCCTCAGGGCATCCTGAAGGCGGCGGCCGAGATCGGCTATCCGGTGATCGTGAAAGCGGCCGGTGGCGGAGGCGGCCGAGGCATGCGGGTCGTGCCTGACGCCGGACAATTGCTCGACGCTGTGGCCGTGACGCGCGAGGAGGCCCGTCGCGCATTCGGGAAGCCCGAGCTCTATGTCGAGAAATTCCTCGAGCATCCGCGCCATGTCGAGATCCAGGTTCTGTGCGACACCCACGGCAACGCGCTCTGGCTTGGATCGCGTGACTGCTCGATGCAGCGGCGGCATCAGAAGGTGCTGGAGGAATCGCCGGCGCCCGGTATCGATGCGGACCTGGTCCGTCAGGTCGGTGAGCGCTGCGTAGAAGCGTGCAGGCAGAACGGGTACCGCGGCGTGGGGACGTTCGAATTTCTTTACGAGAACGGCGAGTTCTATTTCATCGAAATGAACACACGTTTGCAGGTTGAACATCCGGTGACCGAGATGACGTCGGGCATCGATGTAGTCCGCGAGCAGATTCGCGTCGCGCAAGGCCACGCGCTCTCGATGAGTCAGGCGGACGTCGTGACGCAAGGTCACGCGCTCGAATGCCGGATCAATGCGGAAGATCCATCGACCTTCATGCCTTGCCCCGGCCGTGTCTCGCATTGGGAACTGCCGGGCGGAAACGGTGTACGCGTCGATTCCCACATGAGCGCGGGTCTCACGGTGCCGCCGTATTATGACTCCCTGATTGCCAAGGTCGTGACCCATGGCGCGAGTCGCGCGGAAGCGCTCGCGCGCATGCGGATCGCATTGTCCGAAATGCGCATTGAAGGCATTCGAACGAATGTGCCGCTACATCGCGCCGTACTCGACGATAACGACTTCTGCGCGGGCGGTGTCGACATTCACCATCTGGAACGCTGGCTGGCAAGGAGAACGAATTGAGCCCGATCCTCGAGCGCGTGCTCGACGCAACGACTACGGGCACCATGATTTCCGAGCGCCCTCAACGACATGTGCAAAGGAAAGCGCACTCGATGACCTCGATCGACAGCGATCAGAAACCGCGAATCAGCCTGCTTGGGACGAGCGCAATGCTGTTCGAAGCACCCGGTGAACTCGATCTGCGGACGCAGCGCCGGATCTGGGCGCTCGGGCAACGCGCTGCGACCTGGGAGGGTATCCGGGAAGCCGTTCCCGGCATGTCGAACCTCATGCTCACGTTTGACCGGCCGCCGCGCCAGCCGGCCTCCCTCGCGGCCGCGCTGAACGATGCCTGGGCAGAAGCCGAAGAGCTGTCGCTCGAAGGCAAGACCGTCGTGCTGCCCGTTCAATACGGCGGCGATTTCGGGCCGCATTTGAGCGATGTGGTCGCGCACACAGGGCTCCCGGTGGACGAGATCGTCGCGCTGCATAGCGAACCGCTTTACACCGTCTATGCCCTCGGCAGCCACCCGGGTTATTGCTATCTCGGTGGCATGGACCCGCGCATTGCCGCGCCGCGCCGCAAGGTGCCGGTGCTCGGGTTGCCGGGCGGCGCCGTATCCATCGGCGGCGTCCAGACCGGCGTCTCGGCGTCAGCCGGACCTAGCGGCTGGAACACGATCGGTCACACGGACATGTCGTTCTTCGATCCGGCCCGCACGAACCCGGCCATGCTCGCGCCCGGTGACATGATCCGCTTCCGGGTCGAGAGGGTTGTCAGATGATCGAAGTACTTTCCAACGCCGCTCTGGCGACGATTCAGGATCAGGGCCGCCAGGGCTACCTGCGATACGGCGTGGGCACGTCGGGCGCGATGGACCGCGTGGCGCTCGCCGTGGGCAACCTGCTGCTGGGCAACCCCGACGATGCCGCGGGCATCGAAATCCCGCTGTTTCCGTTTCGCGTTCGCTTCACGGAAGACGTGGCGTTCGCGTTGACGGGAGCCGACTGTTCGGCGCGCCTTGGCAAGCGTCCGGTATTGCCGTGGTGGACCTTGCAGGCGAAGAAGGACGACGTACTCACTATCGGCGTGCCCGCAAGTGGCGCGCGGTGCTATCTGCTGCTCAAGGGTGGCGTCGATGTGCCCATTGTGCTCGGGTCGCGCAGTACGCAACTGCGAGGCGAGTTCGGCGGTTTCCTTGGCCGGCAGCTTCAAAAGGGCGATGTCATTCAGGCCGCGGCGGTTGAATCGGCGTACACCGAGAAGGAAGGGGATGCAGCCGGCTTCGGCGTGACGCCGCCTTCATGGACGCTTGGCGGGCTTGAAACGAGTCCCGTAGCCAACCCCGCCGACACGGTTGTGCGCGTGTTGCCGGCCGCAGAATACGAGGCTTACGAGCAGGACTCCATCGAAGCGTTCTGGCGGGAAAGCTGGAAGGTCACGCCGCAAAGCGATCGCTACGGATATCGCCTTGGCGGGCCGGTGTTGAATTCAAAACGTCCGGTGGAAATGCGCTCGCACGGCATCGTGCCGGGTGTGATCCAGGTGCCGCCCAGTGGCCAGCCGATCATCCAGTTGCGCGACGCCCAGCCGTCGGGTGGTTACCCGAAGATCGGCACGGTCATCGAGGCGGATCTTTGGCGGCTGGCGCAGGCGCGTATCGGCTCGAAGCTGCGCTTTGTGCAGACGAACTATGAGGAAGCCGTCGACGCGCTGGATGAACTCGACCGCTATATGACGAAGTTGCGGCACCTCGTCGGGCTCCATCGGGGCGACAGGCCGTAGCGAGATGACACAGGGAAAAGAATTGCAGATCAGCGAGCTTGAACAAATCACCGGATGGCTCGAAACGGCTGGTATCGAGTTTATCGAAATAGGCGGGAAAGGGGCGGTGGTTCGGCTGACGCTCGAACGCCAGACGCTCGAACGCCAGACGCTCAAGGGGAAAAGCGCGGTGAATCCGCAACCCGCGCCAAGCGTGCGGGAGACGCAGGTCATCGCCGTTTCCCCGGGTGTCGTGCTGACATGCCATCCGATGCGATCAACGCCTTTCGTCGAACCGGGTGCGGCGGTCAGACAGGGCGATGTGCTGGGTTTGCTGCGCATTGCACAGCTTTGCCTTCCGGTGGTCGCACCCTGCGACGGTGTCGTTGTGAAGTGGCTGGTCGAGCCGGGCGCAACGGTGGGATACGGGACCACACTGATGACCCTCGCGCCGGCCCGCCACCTTTAAACGGAGTGACAACGTGGAAATCGATCTGAACGCGGACCTGGGCGAAGGCTTTGGCATGTACCGCATGGGCGAAGACGAAGCCATGATGGAGATCGTCTCGTCGGCCAACGTGGCGTGCGGCTATCACGCGGGCGATCCGGTGATCATGGACCGGACCGTGCGCATGACGCTTGGACGCGATATCGACCTCGGCGCCCATGTCGGCTTTCCGGATCTGATGGGATTCGGACGCCGGCCGATTCAAGCCGACCCGCTTGAACTCGCCAAGTACGTGCTGTACCAGATGGGCGCGCTCGCGGGCATTGCGAAAGCGGCGGGAGCACATCTCACGCATATGAGCTTTCATGGCGCGCTTGGCAATATGGCCGCGGCATCGTACGAACTCGCTGAGCCGCTTGTGCGCGCCGTGGCCGATTTCGACAAGCGCATCATCGTCAGCGTATCGACGAACACACAGATCGAGCGTGCCGCCGACAAAATCGGCTTGCGGGTCGCCAATACTTTTCTCGCCGATCGTGCCTACGACAACGAAGGCAACCTGGTTTCGCGCAAGCTCGAAGGCGCCGTGATCAAGGACCGCATAGCCGTGCTTGCCCGCGTCACGCAGTTGCTCGAGGACGGCACGGTCACGACGATCACCGGCCAGCGCCTGAAGATCGCCGCTCAGTCGATCCTGCTCCACGGCGACACACCCGGCGCAGTCGAACTTGCGCGCACGGTGCGGGGTGCGATCGAATCGGCCGGCGGGCGCATCGTGCCGGTATCGCGGCTCATCAAGTGAGCGCCATGGCGCGCCGTTTTTAGTGAATCAAGCAGAGGGGTAATTCATGCCGTTTTCAGACTACAAGACCGCTTTAGTGACCGGTGCTTCAACCGGAATGGGCGCTGCGATTGTTGAACGCTTCTGCCGCGAAGGCCTCGAAGTCCACGCGCTCGCGCGCAACGCGGAGCGACTGAACGAACTGGCGGAGCGCACCGGATGCATCCCGCACGCCATCGATGTCTGCGATCTCGACGCCGTGACCCGGCTCACTGAAGAAGTACCGTTCGATATCGTCGTGAACAACGCGGGCGTATCGCGCAAGGGCTCGATTCTCGACGCTAGCGTCGAAGATGTCGACGTGCAGGTTGAAGTCAATCTTCAGGCGGTGCTGCACATTGTCAGGTTGACCATGCCCGGCATGGTGGCGCGCGACCGCGGCCATATTGTGAACATCAGCTCGATTGCAGCCATCTATAACTTCGGCGGCAACTCGATCTATCACGCGACCAAGGCGGGCATTCACGCGCTGTCGCGCCAGTTGCGCGTCGATGCAACCGGCAAGCGCGTGCGCGTGACGGAGATCTGCCCGGGCCGCGTGGCTACCGATATCTTCGGACACGTGCACGGCGATATCGACGCAGCGCGCAAGCAATTCATCGATGGCTTCGAACTACCTTTGCCGTCCGATATTGCCGATGCCATTGCGTTCGCCATTGCGGCGCCGCTCGCGGTCAACATCAGCAACATGGAAATTCTGCCGACGTTGCAGGTGCCTGGCGGCCTGACGACGATCAAGCGCGATTAAGCACATTGCATCATCAGGAGATCACCCTATGCGTTCTTCCGTTCTCGTCACACGGGCATCGTTTCCCGACATCGTGGAAAAACTGCGCGAACATTTCGACGTGACCGACAACCCGTCCGACACTTTGTGGACCCAGCAAGAACTGATCACACGTCTGCAAGGCAAGCGCGCAGCGGTGACGGCGGGTAGTGACCGGATCGATGCAACCCTGCTCAATGCCTGTCCGGAACTGAAGGCCGTGTGCAACATTGGCGTGGGCTATAACAATGTCGATGTCGAGGCGTGCACCGCGCGCGGCGTGCTCGTCACCAACACGCCGGACGTACTGACACACACCACGGCCGATTTCGGCTTCGCCCTCATGATGGCCGCCGCCCGTCGAATGACCGAGTCCGAGCATTTCCTGCGGGCGGGCGACTGGATCACGACCGGCCGCTTCGATATGTTCGTAGGAGGCGACGTGTACGGCGCCACGCTCGGCATCCTGGGCATGGGCCGCATCGGACAGGAGATCGCAAAACGTGCGTCGCGCGGGTTCGACATGGATGTGATCTATCACAATCGCACGCCGCTGGCGGCGGCGATAGAGACACAGTGCGGCGCGCGTTATGTGGAGAAGGAAGTGCTGCTGCGCGAGTCCGATCATCTGATTCTGGTCGTACCTTATTCCGCCAGTTCGCATCACGCGATCGGCCGGGCGGAGCTCAAGCAAATGAAATCGTCGGCAACGCTGACGAACATCGCACGAGGCGGCGTAGTTGACGATTCCGCTCTCGCCGAGGCACTGACCGAAGGCAGCATTGCCGCCGCCGCGCTCGATGTATTCGAGGGCGAACCTCGGGTCAGTCCCGCGTTGCTGGCCTGCAAGAACGTCGTGCTGACGCCGCACATTGGCAGCGCGTCGATCAGGACCCGGCGAGCCATGGCGTCGCTCTGCGTGGATAACCTGATCGCCGCAATGAACGGCGGCCGGGTGCTCACCGCGGTTAACCCCCAGGTTCTGACGCAGGCGTCGGCACCGGCCTGAGCGGCGGATATCGACATCTCTCAGGGACGTGCTGTGCTCACACTCACAGGGGCATTGAATCCTCTTCAGGGAATACTCAAAAACCCACGCGGAGCCTTTTCTGGCTTGGCTCTGGCGCATCCATGCCGCGACCATTCCCGAAACTTATCGTCCCAGATGAAAGGCGTCTGCATGGTCGTTTTTTTGCGAGCTAGTATGGATTCAAGGCGAACGTCGACAAGATCTTCCTGCAGTCAAAGGGGGATGTCATCGACCCACCCGGGCACCGGCATCAGGGTGCTCTGAACCCTTCGGACGCGTGACATGAAACTTCATTTCGATCTGGCGACAGTCCTGCAAGGCGACTACGGCGCATTGTTCCTGCATGGCGTCGAGCTCACGCTCGCGATGGCCGGACTGGCGTGGTGCCTGTCGCTCGTCGTAGGTATTCTGCTGACCCTGATCCGCCTGACCAACCGGCGGCCGGCCACGATGTTCGTGGCTACCTTCGTGGCCTATCATCGTAACGTACCGACGCTGGTGCAGATCCTGTTCTGGTACTTCGGCATCTCGACCCTGCTGCCCATACCCCTGCAAGACTGGCTGAACCAGTACAACGGCCAGTTCATCTTCGCGGTCATCGCGATCGGGCTTTGCAGCGGCGCCTATTTGTCGGAAGACATTCGCAGCGGGTTGCGAGCCATTTCCTACGGTCAGTACGAAGCGTCGCGGGCACTGGGATTGAACTTCGTCAGCGGCATGCGTTACGTGATCCTTCCTCAAGCCTTGCGCAACTCGATTCCGCCGATGGTGAACCACGCTGTGGTGCTGTTCAAGAACACCAGCCTCGCGATGGCGATCGGGGCAGCGGAACTCACATACGTCACGCGCAAGGTCGAGAACGAGACGTTCCTGTCGTTCGAGTCCTATCTGATTGCGACCGTGCTGTACCTCGCCCTTTCACTCGTGATCATGCTGGCTGGTGCCCGGATCGCAGCGCACTACCGCATTCCGGGAGTCAGGTGATCATGTTCGACGTCTTGCGCGACAACTGGACCTTGCTGCTGATCGGGCAGTATCCGCATGGCCCGATTGGCGGAATCGTGGTGACCATCCTGCTGTCCCTGTCAGCACTTGTCATTGCCATTCCGTTAGGTATCCTCGTTGCATTGGCTCGCATCAGTCACTTCAAAGTACTGCGCGCCCCGGCAACGGCGCTTGTCTACGCGGTCCGCGGCGTGCCGCTGCTGATGGTCATATTCTGGGTCTATTTTCTTGTCCCGGTGCTGACGGGTTATCCGGTGACCGGATTCGTGACCATGCTTTGCGCTCTCGTGATCTACGACTCGGCGTATCTCGGCGAGATCATTCGCGCCGGCATCGAAGCCTTGCCGAAGGGACAGACCGAGGCGTCAAGAGCGCTGGGCATGAGCTACCTGAAGACCATGCGCGCAGTGATCCTGCCGCAAGCGCTCTATAACGTGGTTCCCAGCATGGTCACGCAGTTTGTGTCGACCATCAAGGAGACGTCGCTCGGATACATCATCAATGTCCAGGAGATTTCCTTTGCAGCGGACCAGATCAACAACCGGCTTCTGACCAAACCATTCGCCGTCTACCTGATTCTCGCGTTGAGCTATTTCATTCTTTGCTATGCACTCACGCAACTGGCTCATTACCTTGAGCGGCGCGTGACACGCAAGCGGGCGGGAAAAGCAAACAAGGCGCGACCCGGTGCGCAGCAATCGCTCCTTGAAACGGCTGTGAGCGAGCACTGAGCGCCTAACCAATCAAAGGATCCGACATGATCAAATTTTCTGGCGTGAACAAATGGTATGGCGAATATCACGCGCTTGTGGATGTGAATGCCGAGGTCCGCAAGGGCGAGGTCGTCGTGGTATGCGGGCCATCGGGTTCGGGAAAATCCACGCTGATTCGCACGGTCAACCGTCTTGAGGAAATCGACCGCGGCAATATCTCGTTCGACAACCAGAACATCCACGAGAAGAAAATCAGCCTGAATGCGTTTCGCAGCAAGGTCGGATTCGTGTTTCAGCAATTCAATCTGTTCCCCCATCTTTCCGTGCTCGACAACATTACGCTGTCACCCATGCGCGTACGCGGCATGAAACGCGCCGCGGCCGAGCGCAAGGCGGCAGACCTGTTGTCGCGCGTGGGACTGAGCAACAAGGCGCAGGCGTTCCCGGGGCAGTTGTCGGGCGGTCAGCAGCAGCGCGTGGCGATTGCCCGCGCGCTTGCAATGGACCCGCCGGCCATGCTCTTCGACGAACCCACGAGCGCACTCGATCCCGAGATGGTCGGTGAAGTGCTCGGCGTCATGAAGAGCCTCGCGCACGAGGGCATGACGATGATGTGCGTGACTCATGAAATGGGTTTCGCTCGCGAAGTGGCGGATCGCGTGTGGTTCATGGATGCGGGAAAAATCATCGAGACCGCTGAGCCGGAAGCGTTTTTCTTGCACCCGAAGCATGAACGGGCCCAGCGTTTCCTGTCGGATTTGCGCACCCACTAAAGAAACGTTCGTATCACGGTTTTCAAGCCAGGTCTTTCTCAACTCAATCCAGGTCAGGAGTTTTTCGATGCGTTCAAAAGCGGGATTAGCAAGCATGCTGGCGCTTACAGGGTGGGTCGCATGCATCGCGTCTGCCCAGGCAGATCAACTGTCCGATATCAAGGCGCACGGTACCTTGAGTTGCGGCGTGTACTCCAATGTAGAACCGTTCTCGTATCCGAACCCGCAGACGCGTCAGCTCGAAGGCATGGATGTGGATATCTGCACGGCGATTGCCAAGCAGATCGGCGTAAAAGTGAGTCTTGAACCGCTGGCCGTCGAAGCGCGCATTCCGCAACTGAAACTGGGTCGCGTAGACATGGTGGTGGCGAACCTTGCCTACACCAAGACCCGAGCCACGCAGGTTTCCTTTAGCGATGCATATTATTTGACCAAGGAAGTGCTGGTCGTCAAGAAGGCCGACGCCGGGAAAAAGCTCGCCGATTTCGCAGGGCAAAAAATCAGCGCAGCCGATGGCTCGACTTCGGCGCAATCAATTCCTATCTCGATCAAGGACGGTCAGGCGGTGACGTTCCATGACACCAGTTCCGCTTTCCTGGCACTGCAGCAGGGAAAGGTGAAGGGCTTCGTGACCAACCAGATGACCGCGATCAAGATTACCAAGCAGGTCGAAGGATCTGACGGCGCTGTCGCGATTGCATCCGAACCCATGTTGCTCGAACCCATCGCCGTTGGCTTGCGTCAGAACGAGCCGGCCATGCTCGGCGCCGTGAACAAAGCGCTGACGACGCTTGAGGCGAGCGGTGAAATGAGCGCGATCTTCGACAAGTGGCTCGGCCCGAAGACGCCTTACGGCCTCTCGCGTACCGACAAGGTGACGCCGATCGATCAGCTCAAGTTCACGCCGGTTTCCTGAGTACGACGTATTGTGAACGCACGAATAAGAAGGAGACGTTTTTGAATCAGATGCTCAAGATGTTTGATTTGTCGGGTAAGCGGGCGCTCGTTACCGGGTCGAGTACCGGGATTGGTTTTGCGCTCGCTCGAGGACTCGCGGCTGCCGGCGCGACGGTGGTGCTTAACGGCCGGAATGAGGCGCGCCTTGCAGAGGCGGTGGAGCATCTGCGCGCTGAGGGCCTGAGTGTCGATGCAATGAGTTTCGATGTGACGTCACCGTCGGCAGTATCGGCGGCGATCGAGACGGTCGAACGTGAGCGCGGACCCATCGACATTCTTGTCAACAACGCCGGGATGCAGCGTCGCGCGCCTCTGGACCAGTTTTCGCACGAGCAGTGGCAAGAGTTGATGAGGACGAACGTGGACAGCGTGTTCCTGGTCGGACAGGCGGTCGCGCGCTTCATGATCACGCGTGGCGCCGGCAAGATCATCAATATCTGCTCGGTTCAAAGCGAACTGGGACGCCCCGATATAGCAGCCTATACGGCGACAAAAGGCGCGGTGAAAATGTTGACCAAGGGCATGGCGATCGACTGGGGCAAGCACGGCATCCAGGTGAACGGGCTCGGACCGGGCTACTTCAAGACCGAGCTGACCGAGGCACTGGTCAACAACGAAACGTTTAGCGCATGGCTCATCGGGCGCACGCCGTCGCGGCGCTGGGGGGATGTCGAGGATCTGGTGGGTGCCGCCATCTTCCTCACGAGTTCCGCGTCGAACTTCGTCAATGGACACATTCTTTATGTCGATGGCGGCGTGACGGCCACGCTTTAAACAGGAAAGCAGAAGAAAACAAAAGCGCATTGTGGTCAAAGGAACCACAATGCGCTTTTTTCAAGTCTCGAATGGCCTTAGTTGTTGCACCGTTCCTCGAGTGCATCGATAAACGCGCGGTCCCACTTGCCCTCTCTCATGGCCTGCATGGTACGCGCTTCAGCCGCCAGCACCGCGTGCGCCTTTTCAATCACGGTTGAGGCGTCTTCCTGAGGAATCGCCAGCACGCCGTCCTGATCGCCGACCACGATATCACCGGGACTCACCACCATGCCGCCGACCGAGACCGTCACATTGATTTCGCCCGGACCGTCCTTATAGGGGCCACGGTGCGTGACGCCCCGGGCATAGACCGGAAACACGCGGCTGCGGATTTCGGCCACATCGCGGATGGCGCCGTCGATCACGATACCCGCCATGCCGATGCTCGCCGCATAGAACGTGAGAATGCCACCGATGACCGCGTTGTTGAGGTCGCCGCCCGCGTCAATGACCAGCACGTCGCCCGCGCGGCAAAACTCGAGGGCGCGCAAATACGTGAGGTTGTCGCCGCCGCGGGAGCGCACGGTGACGGCTGTTCCGGCCATCGTCTGCGAGACCGGTTGATGGTAGGGCGAAAGACCTGTCGTGCCGATATTGCGATGCATGTTGTCGCTCAATGCCGACACGGGAATGTCGCGCAACGACTCGAGGATCGCGGCATCGGCCTGGCTGGCTGAAGGATTCTTGCGGATGGCTTTATAAGTGGACATGACGTGATCGATGAAAACGGTTAATGAGTTCCGCGACGTCGCTTAGCGCAGTGCCTTTACTGCAGTAGCAATGCGGCGACAGCCTTCCTCGAGCACATCGAGTGATGTCGCGATTGAAAGCCGGAAGTAGGGCGACAAGCCATAAGCCACACCCGCGACGACAGCGACGCCGACACTGTCGAGCAGATACATCACCACGTCAGTGTCATTGGCAATGACCTTGCCTTCAGGCGTGCTCTTGCCGAGCAGCGCCGCACAGTTGATGTAGAGATAGAACGCGCCGTCGGGTTGACGGCAGCTCAAGCCAGGAATGGCGTTGATCATTTCAAGCGCCACATCGCGCCGTTTTTTATAGATCGCCGTGCTTTCGGTCACGAAGCTTTGATCGCCGTTGAGCGCAGCCGTTGCAGCCGCCTGGCTGACCGAGCAGCAATTACCGGAGGACTGGGAAAGCAGCGTGTCGAGCGCGACGATCAGGTCTCGTGGGCCTGCCACGTAGCCGATTCGCCAGCCGGTCATGGCATAAGTCTTCGACACGCCGTTGATCGCGAGCGTCCGGTCGCGCAGTTCCGGCGCGGCCTGCAGGAAGTGGGGCGTGCTTTTGCCGTCGTAGCGCAGGTGCTCGTAGATGTCGTCCGTCATGACAAGCACGTGAGGATGGCCGGCCAGAACATCGGCCAATGCGCGGTACTCGGCGAGCGTGTAGCTGGCCCCGGTCGGGTTGCTCGGCGAGTTGATCAGCAGCCAGCGAGTTCGGGGCGTGATTGCGGCCTCGAGTTGCGAAGGCGTGATCTTGAAGCCGTTTTCTTCCGGGCATACCACTGCTACCGGCGTCCCGTCGCAGGCGAGCACCATGTCAGGGTACGAGACCCAGTAGGGCGCCGGCACGATAACTTCATCGCCGGGTTCGAGCGTGATGGAAAAAGCGCTATAGATCGCGCTTTTCGCGCCATTCGTGACAATGATTTCGTTGGGCGCGTAGGTCAGGCCGTTTTCGCGGGCCAGCTTCGCCACAATGGCTTCACGAAGTTCGAGCTTGCCGGCCATCAGCGTGTACCGGGTGTCGCCTCTGTCCATGGCGGCAGCGGCGGCTTCGCGAATATGTTTCGGGGTATCGAAATCGGGTTCGCCGACCACGAGATTGACGATTGACTTGCCCTGGCGACGCAACTCGTTGGCGCGGTCTGCCGCGGACGTGCTCGGAGACGGCTTGATGCGCCGCACCCGGGCGGCGATTCGGGAGGTGCTCACGGAATTCCTTGCGACGGCTGTGGGATTACCCATAACAGTAGAAGCGAAGGAAAATTTAAGCCAAGACAGTTTTGATCTCGCGTGAGAAGAAACGCTTATGGCATGGTTCGATCCTGTCGCCCACCTGACCTGAAATGTGGTACCCAATAAATAGATTCGATGGCATAAGACGGCTGATTCGTTGATCGGCTGAGTGCCTCGGCTCTTACAATTAGCCCTGGCAACGGCTGAATTAAGGTGAGCGGAAAATGGCAGAAAAATCGATGCTGGTGGTCAGCGCGCATAGCGCCGACTTTGTATGGCGAGCAGGTGGCGCTATCGCGCTGCACAAACAAAACGGATATCGGGTCAAGGTGGTGTGTCTGTCCTTTGGCGAGCGCGGAGAGTCGGCGAAGCTCTGGCGCAAGGGCGACATGACCGTGGAGAAGGTCAAGGCGGCGCGTCGGGAGGAGTCGGAGCGGGCGGCAGACATCCTTGGCGCGGAAGTGGACTTTTTTGATCTGGGCGATTATCCGTTGCGCGTGTCGGACGAAACACTAATGCGGCTAGTCGATGTTTATCGGGACGTGCAGCCGGCGTTCGTGCTGAGTCACTCGCCAAAAGACCCCTACAATTTCGATCATCCGCTCGCGATGCATGTCGCGCAGGAAGCTCGAATCATCGCGCAGGCCGAGGGTCACAATCCCGGGCAGAAGATCGTCGGCGCACCACCGGTGTACGCTTTTGAGCCCCATCAGACCGAACAATGCGAGTGGATACCCAACACGTTTCTTGACATCACCGAGGTGTGGGACATCAAACGGCGTGCAATCGAATGCATGGCCGGTCAGGAGCACCTGTGGGAGTACTACACGCGGGTTGCACTGCAGCGCGGCGTGCAGGCCAAGCGCAACATTGGCATCACGGCGGCCCTCGACATCAAATACGCTGAAGGCTATATGCGAATGACGCCAGCAGTGACGGGAGACCTGGCATGAAACGCGGTGTGGTGGTGACAAACATTCCGCGCGCCAATGCGCACGACATCGCGGTGCTGCAACAGGCTGGCACTGCGACCGTGCATGAAGCGCAAAGCCGGCTCGGCCTGCTGGCCTCGTATATGCGTCCGATATACCCGGGCGCGGCAATCGCCGGATCAGCCGTCACCGTGCTCGTGCCGCCATCGGACAACTGGATGCTGCACGTCGCAGTCGAGCAGTGTCGTGAGGGCGACGTGCTGGTTGTGGCGCCCACATCGCCCTGCGAAGATGGATACTTCGGAGAGCTACTCGCTACCTCGCTCGCGGCGCGCGGGGTGCGCGGTCTCATCATCGATGCCGGGTGTCGTGACGTGCGCGCATTGAAAGAGATGAATTTCCCGGTCTGGTCGAAAGCGGTATCCGCGCAAGGCACGGTCAAGGAAACGCTTGGTTCGGTCAACATCCCGTTGGTCTGCGCGCAGCAGATCGTGCATCCGGGCGACGTGATCGTGGCCGATGACGACGGCGTCGTGGTGGTCCCGCTCGCCTCGGTGCCACGCATGGCCGAGGCTTCGCAGGCACGCTTGGTCAAGGAAGAGAAAACGCGCGCTGTGCTCGCCGGCGGCACGCTTGGGCTCGACTATTACGCCATGCGCGAGCGGCTTGCGGAAAAGGGCCTGCGCTACGTCGAGTCGGCGTCGGACGCTTGAAGGAAGGAGGGTACCGATGTCCGCAACTGCACGTAGCAGCCAGACCCGCATTCCATGCATGATGATGCGCGGAGGCACGTCAAAGGGGGCCTATTTTCTGGCGTCGGACCTGCCCGCCGATCCCGCCGCACGCGATCGCGTGCTGCTTGCCGTGATGGGCTCGCCCGATCCGCGTCAGATCGATGGTATTGGCGGCGCCGATCCTTTGACGAGCAAGGTTGCGATCGTCTCGCGTTCTACGCGAAACGACGCCGACGTCGACTACCTGTTCGCCCAGGTCGTAGTCAACGAAGCGCGGGTCGACTTCGGGCAGAACTGCGGCAACATCCTCGCGGGTGTGGGTCCTTTTGCGATCGAGCGCGGGCTCGTCGATGCGCGGCAGGGCAGTACGCAGGTCGCCATCCATATGGTGAACACAGGGCAGATCGCCGTGGCGACTGTGTTGACGCCCGGCGGCTGCGTGTCGTACGAAGGGGACGCGAGGATCGACGGCGTGCCAGGCACCGCTGCCGCCATCCCGCTCAAGTTCCGGGATACCGCAGGCTCGACTTGCGGTTCTTTGTTGCCGACAGGTCGTCTGATGGACACAATCAATGGCGTCGACGTGACCTGTATCGATAACGGCATGCCGCTTGTGCTAATGCGCGCACGCGACTTGGGCCGCACAGGCTATGAGACACGCGAGCAGCTCGACGCGGATGACGAGTTGAAGGCGCGTATCGAAGCAATTCGCCTTGTGGTTGGGCCGCTGATGAATCTCGGTGACGTAAGCGGGCGCACGGTGCCGAAGATGTGTCTTGTCGCCGCGCCGCGCCGCGAGGGAACAATTTGTACGCGCAGCTTCATTCCGCACCGGTGCCACGCATCGATCGGCGTATTGGGTGCAGTGAGCGTCGCGACGGCTGCCGTGCTGCCCGGCACGGTCTGCGAAGGCATTGCCAATGTGAAACCGGAGGGCGAGCACCTGCGGGTATCCGTCGAACATCCGACCGGTGAGTTCACAGTGGAGCTTGTGCTCGGTGGCGATCCCATGAAGCCTGAAGTGCTGAGCGCAGCCCTGCTTCGCACCGCCCGATGGCTGTTCGATGGGGTCGTCGGTATTCCCTCCTCCGTGTTCAACGGCCGGTCGTCTCAAACTGTTTGATGCGGCTCCTTGCGCCGGGATAGATGTCCCGCGGTTTGGGTTGCGCGGGCCACGTCGGCTACCGCCAGCCGGATTGCATCGATTAACGCACGCGCCGCAGGAGAGGGCGTGCCTTCTGCGCGCACGGTAAGCCCGATATCGCGCCGCGTGTTGTGCAACGCAATGTCGAGGGCTGTGAGCTGACCAGACTCGCACTCGTAATACAACTGCTGGGCCGACAGCGCAGCCACCATGTCTGTCCCTGACAGCAACCCGCGAATGATCGCGAGGTCCGCCGTTTCGACGGTCGGCATGGGCGGCTTCAGCTTCGCGCGCCGGAACTGGGCTTCGAAGAGACCGCGCGCGGGAGCCTGACTGCGAGGCAGAACCCATTGAGCATTGCGCAAGTCGGCGATCGTCAGTCCACGCACATTCGCAAGGGGATGATCGCGGCGAGCCAGCACGACCATGTCTTCCGACATCAGTCGCTCGTTCTGCAGGCCGCTCGCGGCGTCGTTGCTGCGCAATGCGCCCAGGATGAAATCGATATCCCCGGCTCGTAGACCGGCCACGAGCGTTTCATAGGCACTCTCGTCGGTCACCACGCGCACGCCGGGATGCTGCGCGCTCATGCGCGCAATCGCGTCGGGAAGGATCAGCGTCCGGCCGAGCGGCAGCGCGCCGACCGTCACCGCGCCCTGGATATTTCCGTGCTGCGCGGCGATGTCGTCCGGCACATGACGCAATTCGTTCAATGCACGACGCACATGCAGCAGGAAGCTTTCACCTTCGGTGGTAAGCAGGATGCCGCGCGGGCTGCGATGGAAAAGGCTCAGGCCCGACCCGCTTTCGAGAACGCGGATAGCGCTGCTGACGGCCGGCTGGCTGATGCCAAACGCGCTCGCCGCCGTCGGCATGTGGCGGTGGCGCGCCAGCGCGACGAACATCTGGAGCCGTCGTGTATTGAGCAGATAGGCCGGCAGTGCGCCTTCCGCAAGGGCACGCCGGCGTACCTGCCTTGCCGCGCACCACTGCGCGAGTTCTTCGAGTTCAGCAAAGATCCGCTCGCAACGCTCAAGTACGGCACGGCCGGTCGGCGTGGGCAACATGCCGGACGGTTTGCGCTCGAAGAGGGATTCACCGAGCGCAGATTCGAGCTCCTGCACGGAGCGCGTGACGGCGGATTGCGCGCGAAAGAGCTCAGCGGCGGCACGCGTCGCGCTGCCTGTATCGGCCACGAGTTTGAACGCCCGCAGATGGGCGAGGTTGAGAAGTTCGCTGTTGCTCACGGATAAAGTCGAGGTGAATGGCGCGCGATGATTGAGAGGGCGCATGAAGCCGGCGTCATGCTGCCCCGGCAATCAGGTGAAGCCTGGAAGACGAGAGGTTGAGGCTTTCCTTCGAAATATTCGTATGCTCCTTCATCAAGGCTTCCACTCGCGCACCTTCGCCATTCAGAAGTGCTCCCACGATCGCATGATGCTGACGGTGCGCGTACATCAGCATCACGAACTGACGCTCTCTCGCAGTTTCATCAAAGACGACCGTGGAGGGAGAGACGAACGGAATCCTGTCATTCAGCCTGAGCGCGGCGCTGGCTGCGGTATTCTGCGCAGCATCGACAATGAGCTGGTGGAAGCGTCCATTCATTGCCGCATATCGCGCTTCATCGCTATCCCTCAGGCGACCGGCGCTGAAAATCGCGTCGCCTTCCCGCAGGCATTCTTCGAGCGATCGCGCGAGTTCAGTGTCGACCCGTCGTTCGGCAACGCAACGGGCGGCGAGTCCTTCGAGCGCGCCGCGCACATCGATTGCATCCAGGACGTCGCGTACGCTGAAGCGCCGCACGACGTAGCCTCGCGCGCCCGACCGTTCAAGCAGCCCTTCGGATGACAGCACGCTGAGCGCGTAACGCAGCGGCGTGCGTGACACGCCGAGCCATTGTGCGGCCTGCGCTTCCACGAGGCGCTGCCCCGGTTCCAGCTCGCCGGAAAGGATTTTTTCGCGCAGCGTCTGAACAATTGCCTGCTGGGTGGTTTCGTTCATGTCTACCTGTCTCTCTTGCCAGAAGTATAGGGGCATGCGAACCGCCGCACAACGCGCGCAGGGGGATTGCGAGTTCGTTATTTTGCCATCTGATTTGGTTATGACCTGCGGATCGGTTAGTACGGAAAGCACATCTCTGTCGCGAGTTTGGGATACCAAAAGTCCTTACACGGCGAGGCTTTCAGCGGCTTCGAATCCGGCAATTAAACGAAAAATAGCTAAAAAATACGAATTTTTTAAATCGAATCAGGTTAACCCGTACTTTGTGAAAGCATCGGTTTTGTATATCTTCGTATCCCAACAGGCCTTTGTTCGTACCCCATGGACAGAAGCGACCTATTCAATCTATGCGCTCGAAGAAAGCGGGCGGAAGCAACGGACGGCATCGATATGGCAAGGATTGTAGGCGGGATCGGCACGTCGCACGTGCCCACGATAGGCATGGCGTACGACAAGGGAAAGCAGAACGATCCCGCATGGGCGCCCCTCTTCAAAGGCTATGAGCCGGTGGCGAAGTGGCTGGCGGAACGCAAGCCTGACGTGATGGTGATGTTCTACAACGATCACGCAAACAGCTTCTTCTTCGACTGCTATCCGACCTTCGCACTGGGCGTTTCTCCGAACCACGAGTTCGCAGACGAGGGCGCGGGCAAACGTCCACTGCCGGACATTGCCGGCCACCCGGATCTGGCGATCCACATCGCCGAGCAACTGGTCTCGGACGAGTTCGACCTGACGATCTTTCAGGACCGGCCGCTGGACCATGGCTGCAACTCGCCGCTGTCGCTGATGTTGCCGCACGAGGGCGGCTGGCCATTGGCGCTCGTGCCGCTTGAAGTCAACGTTCTGCAATATCCACTGCCGACCGCGAACCGCTGCTATCGCCTTGGTGAAGCGCTGCGCCGCGCCATCGAGTCGTTTGACCGGGATCTCGATGTGGTGGTGGTCGGTACCGGAGGCCTGTCGCATCAGGTTCACGGAGAGCGAAGCGGCTTCAACAACACGGACTGGGACACGGAGTTCCTGGACCTGATCGTCCATGATCCCCAGCGGCTGGCGGCAATGAAGCACGTCGACTTTGTGCGCCTTGGTGGCGCCGAGAGCGTCGAAACCATCATGTGGCTGGCGATGCGCGGCGCACTGGGACCCAGAGTTCGCGAACTTCATCGCAGCTACTATCTCGCGACCAGCACCGCGATGGCGGTGACGATCTATGAAGACGAGGTGACGCGATGAACCCTCAGCTGATCGGCATCGAAAAACTGACCGGTACCTATCCATTCGATATTCGCCAGAGCATCAAGGCGATGCGTCTGAACCGTTTTTTCTGGCAGATGCGCGAGCCGCAGCCGCGAGCGCTCTGGCTCGAAGACAGCGCATCTGCGTACGACGCAGCAGGCTTGACCGAGGAGGAGCGGGCATTGGTCGACAACACAGACTGGCTTGGCCTGATCCGCTACGGCGTGTGCTTCTTCGTGCTCGAGAAATTTGCTCGGGTGGTGAAGATTACGAACCTGGGCATGTACGCCAGTATGCGGGGAGAGACGCTCGAAGCGTTTCTCGAGACACGCAGGGTGCCAGGAGCGGTCTGACGTGATGAGGCTGCCGGGTTAGCGCCGGGTTAGCGATTAACCGCCTTTCTTTTGCATGGAAATATGACCCCGGAGTCGACAGAACCCGGGGCGGGGATTCTTTTTTCTGGAGACACGCATGAAACTTGCAGAATCGGTCGACATCAAGGCGTTCATCGACGCGCGCAAGATGTCGGCCTACCAGTGGCTGGTACTCGTTCTATGTTTTCTGATCGTCATGATGGACGGTCTGGACACTGCCGTGATGGGCTTCGTGGCGCCCGTCATCATGCATGACTGGAGCGTGAGCCGTGCTGCGTTCGGTCCTGTGATGAGTGCGGCAATGGTCGGGCTGGCGATCGGCGCGCTCGTCGCGGGGCCAACTGCCGACCGTGTGGGTCGCAAGAAAGTCCTTATCGGGTCGGTATTCTGCTTCGGCCTGTTCAGCCTGATGTGTGCGTTTGCAGGATCTCCCACCGAACTGATGGTTCTGCGCTTCCTGACGGGTCTCGGGCTTGGCGCCGCCATGCCGAATTCGACGACCTTGCTGTCCGAATACGTGCCGTCGCGCAGTCGGTCGCTGCTGCTCACGATTATGTTCACCGGCTTTAACTTTGGGTCTGGCGGCGGTGGTTTTGTTGCAGCGGCCCTGATTCCGCATTTCGGCTGGCGCGCCGTGTTCATGGTCGGCGGCATTCTGCCGCTCCTGAGCGTGCCGTTGCTTCTGTGGCTTCTCCCGGAATCCGCCCGCCTGATGCTTGTGCGCAAGGTTGAGGCCTCTCGTATCGCCGCGACCCTGGGGCGGGTCTGCGGCCACGCCTTCGATCGCGATGCGAGGTTCACCGCGCCGGAGCCGGTGGTTTCCGCCAAGGCACCCGTACGGATGTTGTTCGCCGATGGCTACGCGTTCAGTACGCTCATGCTTTGGCTCACGTACTTCATGGGACTGCTGATCATCTATCTGCTGACCGGCTGGCTGCCGACGCTGATCAAGGACGCAGGCTTGCCCGTTGAACGGGCGGCGGCGATCACCGGGATGTTCCAGCTTGGCGGCACGGTGGGCGCGATCGTGGTCGGGTTTGCGATGGACCGGATGGACCGCAACGGAGTGATCGGCGCTGCTTATCTGCTGGGAGGCGTGTTTATCTTTGCACTGGGAATGGGCACGCTCAAGTCGAGTCTGCTCCCGATCCTCGTGACTTGCGCCGGCTTTTTCATGAGCGGCGCCCAGACCGGTCTGAATGCACTTGCCCCCACTTGTTATCCGACTCGCGCCCGGGCAACCGGCGTGAGCTGGATGCTGGGGTTCGGCCGGCTCGGAGGCATTCTCGGTTCGCTCGTCGGCGGGGCGTTGCTGTCCCTCGGGTTCAGTTTTTCGACCGTGTTCTCCGTGCTCGCGGTTCCGGCAATCATCGCCGCGGTGGCCATCGTGATGAATCGCCTCGCGCTACGGTTCATTACCAGTCCGATGGCCGATGCGTGAGCCGGTTCAAAGCAGTCTTGTACGTCTAATGGTGTGGTCCATCGGCGTTATATGAGGTTTTTTGAGGAGAGAGACATGGGCAGCAATTTAAGCATGAGTGGTAAAGATCTCGACAACGGATTGACGTCGGAGGTTTCCGACAAACCGAGTCTCAAAGCGATCATTCGCGCAGGAGTAGCCGGCGGACTGGCTGGAGCCTTGATCATCTGGATTTACGAAGCCGTTGTTTGGGTAGGGGCGCAGCACCTGATGCCCTTGGCGGGCATCCCGCGCAACGCAACGGGCCTGGTATTCGGCAAGGGTGTACAAGAGTCGATCGGGATGTGGGCGTATGTCGTGGGCACGGGGATCCACTTCGTCTTCGCGATTGCGTGGGGTATTCTCTTCGCCACAATCTGGCCCTACTTTCGCCGGCGCGGGTACGAGGCCACTTTCGTGGCATTGTTCTACGCCATATTGGCGTGGATCGTGATGCATGTGGCGATCATGATCGCCTCCGACAACCACCCGAATTATTACGACCCCGTCGTGATCATTGGTGGGTTCATGTCTCACTTCTGCTTTACCGTGCCGCTTGCCCTGATTGTGAAGAGGCTGCTGGCTTCGCAACCGGGGCGCTGATCCGGCCGATTTTGATCTGATTGGTTTAACGACAGGAGATGACGTGAAAAACTCGAACGATAAAAACAAAGCATTACTAATTATTTCAGTTATCGCCGCGATCAGTGCAGGGCAGGCGCACGCGCAGTCATCGCTGACCTTGTATGGGATCCTTGACGTTTTCGGGGGCTATCAGTCGGCGAAAACCGGAGGGAAAAATACGTCTCTGTATGTGCTCGGGAATAACGGTGAACTCACGAGCCGTTGGGGACTGCGCGGAACGGAAGATCTCGGGGGCGGGTACCGCACCACGTTCGCCCTGGAGAGCGGGTTTGATCCGGGAACAGGCAAGCAGCAGAATTCTTACCGCTTTTTTGACCGGCAGGCGTGGGTTGGCATTGCAGCGCCGTATGGTGAAGTGAGGTTCGGCCGCCAGAATACGCCGATGTTCGGATGGAGCGGAAATATGGATGCGTTCGGCGCCGCAACCTATGGGTCTGGCTATAACAATTTCGCCAACTGGCTTGCACGCGTTGACAACGACATCAGCTACATCTCTCCGAAAGTGGCGAACACTCAGCTCGAAGTTCACTATTCGGTCGGGGGACAACCCGGGACGCTGGCTGGAAATGCCGTCTATCAGGCCGGGGTGCAGACGAACCAGGGTCCGGTTTATTTCGCCTTGGCGTATCTGAACGCCGCCAACGCCACGAACACCGTCCGTGTTCAGGAGATCATGGCAGGCGGAAACTATGACTATGGCCGGGGCAAGATCTATATCGGTTTTTTCAGGGCGAATGACGTGATCTCGTCCACGACAGGGAATGCATTGAGCAATCCTGCTGGAAAATACGATCCGGCAGTCGGTCCGGTCGGTAACGTGGCTGGCAATTACCACAGCACCTGGTCGTTTTCCGCCGATTACAAGTTCAGTCCTGCCCTGAGCGCCGGTGCCGGATATGCTTTCATCAAGGATAGTTCGTCCCTTGGCAATAACGCTCGCCAGATGAGCGCGATCATGAACTACGACTTGTCAAAGAGAACGCGAGTGTATGGCGTGGTCTCGCGGCTGAACAATTCCAACACTGCGCAGTTCAAGATGGCGGGGGCCAGCATCACAACAGGCTCGTTCCTGACACCAGGCGCAGGTCAGAGTGAAACCGGCGTGCAGGTCGGCATTCGTCACCTGTTCTGATGGTTCATTGCGCCCGGATAACTGCGGGCCATTATTCGGGCGGCTCCGCGTCACGCTTCACGGGTTCCCACCCTGCCAAGGCCGTGCACGAACGCGCTCTTGTGCCTCCGGCGCACGGAACGATTGGCAGCACCGGCGCTGTTTTATTGCTTCACTCGCTAAACACACACAAAACGGAACGGGTGGGACGGCAAATAGTGGGAAACGAGCGCGAGATACATTTGCTCAGACACTAGGGAATGCCTACGCTTGAGCCCCTGCCGTGCAGCGTCGTAGAATCGTGGCACATCGGTTTTGGGGGCCCAGGAATGCACCTGGCTTCTCGTTGCGATTTCAGCCGCGATTTCAGCCGCGATACCCGGCGACGCCCGGCGTTTTTCCGACCCGCTCCTCGCGATGACGCCAGCGGCGGTCGCGGAATTGTCGTTAAATCCGCGCCGTGATCCCGCTCATTTCCGTCAAAAGGCTCAGCAAGAGCTTTCCCGGCGTGAGGGCGCTTCACGAGGTCCAGTTCGAGCTCATGGCGGGAGAAGTCCATACGCTGGTGGGCGAGAATGGCGCCGGCAAGTCGACGCTGATGAAAATTCTCGCCGGCGTGTACACCCGGGATTCGGGCGAAATCCTCTATGACGGCCAGCCGGTCGAGTTTTCAAGCCCGCGCCAGGCGCAGGCCATGGGTGTCTGCATCATTCATCAGGAACTCCAGTTGATGAATCATCTGAGCGTCGCCCAGAATATGTTCATCGGCCGCGAGCCGCGCGGACGCCTCGGGCTGTTCCTCGACGAAGACAAGCTCAACGCGCAAGCGCACGACATTCTTGCCCGCATGCATGTGATTCTCAACCCGCGCGCGGTTGTCGGCACGCTCACCGTCGCCAGCCAGCAGATGGTCGAGATCGCCAAGGCTTTGTCCTTCGACTCGCGCGTCCTGATCATGGACGAGCCCACCTCGGCGCTCAACGACGCTGAGATCGCCGAGCTTTTCCGCATCATCCGGGAGCTGAAGAGCCGTGGCGTGGGAATCATCTATATCTCCCACAAGATGGACGAGCTGAAGCAGATTTCCGACCGCGTCACCGTGTTGCGCGACGGGGAATATGTGGCCACCGTCGCCGCCGGGGACACCAGCGTCGAGGCGATCATAGGCATGATGGTCGGCCGGACTTTGACCGACGCCGTGCCTTCTGAGAGCGTCGCGGGCACAGGCGAGGTCGCACTCGAAGTTAAAAATGTGAACGCCGGCCCGCTGGTCAGGGACGTGAGCTTCACGCTGCGCAAAGGCGAGATATTGGGCTTTGCCGGCTTGATGGGTGCCGGTCGAACCGAGGTCGCCCGAGCGGTGTTCGGCGCCGATCCGGTCGAATCGGGCGAGATTCTAGTGAGAGGCGTGAAGGCGACGATCAGGAGCCCGAGCGATGCGGTGGCGCGCGGTATCGGCTATCTCTCGGAAGACCGCAAGCGCTTCGGCCTTGCGACCGGAATGGACGTCGAATCGAACATCGTGATGTCCAACTTGCCCAAATTCCTGTCGTTCAACTTTTTCTTGCGCCGCGCTCAAATACGCCGGACAGCCTCCCATTTCATCAATCTGCTTGCCATTCGTACGCCCTCCGCGACGCAGCAGGTGCGGCTTCTCTCGGGCGGCAATCAGCAGAAAATTGTCATCGCGAAATGGCTGGAGCGCGACTGCGACGTGCTCTTCTTCGACGAGCCGACGCGCGGCATCGACGTCGGGGCCAAGAGCGAAATCTACAAGCTCCTGCGCTCGCTTGCGAGCGAAGGCAAGGCGATCGTGATGATCTCGTCGGAACTGCCGGAAATCTTGCGTATGAGCGACCGCATTGTCGTGATGTGCGAGGGCCGCATTACCGGCGAGCTCTCAGCCACAGAGGCGACGCAAGAGCGCATCATGCAATTGGCGACGCAGCGTGAAACCTTAAAAGCGGCGTGAGCCTCGAGAGGAGAGGTCTATTTTATGACACTGCCATCGGATACTTCGGCGCTGGCTAATGAGGGACGGCCGTCTGGCCTCAGAGCCCGCCTCTTCGCGCCGGCCGCTTTGCAAAAGCTGCTCGCCTTCGCGAGCCTGATCCTGCTGCTGGTCTTTTTCAGCTTCGCCTCGCCCGCTTTCATGCAGACGGACAATATGCTCGGGATTTTGCAGGCGACGGCGGTCAATGGCGTTCTGGCGATCGCCTGCACGTTCGTCATCATCACCGGCGGCATCGATTTGTCCGTCGGCACGTTGATGACCTTCACGGCGGTCATTTGCGGCGTGTTTCTGACCTATTGGCATTTGCCGATGTGGATCGGCGTGGTTGCTGCGATCGGGACGGGCGCGATCTGCGGAACCATTTCGGGGACCCTCACGGCGAAGATGAAAATACCGCCGTTCATTGCCACCCTGGGCATGATGCTGTTGCTCAAAGGGCTTTCGCTTGTCGTCTCGGCCGACAAGCCGATCTATTTCACCGACACCGAAAACTTCTACAGGATCTCTCAGGATTCGCTGATCGGCTATGTACTGCCGAGCCTGCCTATTCCGAACGCGGTCCTGATCCTGTTTTTCCTGGCGGTCGTGAGTTCGATCACGCTCAATCGCACGGCGCTCGGTCGCTACACATTTGCGCTCGGCAGCAACGAAGAAGCCGTGCGTCTTTCAGGCGTGAATGTCGACAGGTGGAAGATCGCCATTTACGGCCTGGCGGGAGCAATTTGCGGCGTCGCCGGGCTGCTCATCGCCTCGCGCCTGAATTCGGCCCAGCCGGCGCTAGGCCAGGGCTATGAACTCGAAGCGATCGCCGCCGTGGTCATCGGCGGGACCTCGCTCAGCGGCGGGGCAGGCACGATCCTGGGCACGATCATCGGCGCTTTCATCATGAGCGTGCTGACCAACGGCCTGCGCATCATGTCCGTCGCCCAGGAATGGCAGATCGTGGTGACAGGCCTCATCATCATTCTCGCGGTTTATGCCGATATTTTGCGGCGCAAGAAAAGCTGACGAAGGCTGACTAAAGCTGACGCGACGCGGAACAAGATCAAGAGAGGGAGCGCCAAGGCTCCCACAACGGCTGAAGGTTAATGGCCCACCTTAGGAGGAGAACCACCATGTTGAAAAGAAGACTAATCGGTGTCGTGGTCGGCGTTGGCGCGCTCATTGGCGGGACAAGTCTTGCGCGCGCGGACGAAGCCTACATTCCGCTCATATCGAAAGGTTTCCAGCACCAGTTCTGGCAGGCCGTCAAAGCCGGCGCGGAACAGGGGGCGAAGGAGCATAAGGTCAGGATCACCTTCGAGGGTCCGGAAACCGAGGCCATGGTCGATAAGCAGATCGACATGCTCTCGGCCGCGCTCGCCAAGAAGCCCCAGGCGCTCGGCATCGCCGCGCTCGACAGCAAAGCGGCTATTCCCCTGTTGAAGAGGGCGCAGGCCGCCAAAATACCGGTCATCGCCTTTGACTCCGGCGTCGACAGCGACATTCCTCTGACGACGTGCGCGACAGACAACATTGCCGCGGCCGCACTCGCCGCCGACAAGATGGCCGAGGCGATCGGCGATTCCGGTGAGGTCGGCGTGATCGTGCACGACCAGACCAGCCGCACCGGCATTGATCGCCGCGATGGCTTCCTGAATGAGATGAAGGCGAAGCATCCGAACATTAAAATCGTCTCGGTCCAGTATGGCGGCGGCGACCATCTGAAGTCGGCGGAAATCGCCAAGACGATGATCCAGGCCAATCCCAATCTCAAGGGCATTTTCGGCGCGAATGAAGGCTCGGCGGAAGGTGCGGCGATCGGCGTCAAGGAGTCGGGCAAGAAGCTCGTGCTAATTGGCTACGACTCCGGCAAGGAGCAAAAGGAGGACATCAATTCGGGCCTGATGGCCGGCGCCATTACCCAGAACCCGGTGGGCATCGGCAAATGCGTGGTCGACTCCGCGGTGAAGGCGCTGAAGGGCGAGAAGCTGCCCAAGAAAGTCGACACGGGCTTTTACTGGTACGACAAGAGCAATATGAGCGATCCCAAGATCGCCGCCGTGCTCTATGACTGACGCTCGCCGCTAGGGCGCGACGAAAGAGGAAGGGTCGCGGCGCCTTTTGACGCCACGGCCCTCTTTGCTTATTGAAAGGCGATAGCTGTTGCCGAGGAGAGTGTTCAGATGCCCACGATCACCAAGCTGTCCGTCCGGGACATTCGGTTTCCGACCTCGCGTTCACTTGACGGCTCCGATGCGATGAACGCCGCGCCGGATTACTCCGCCACCTACGTGACGCTCGAAACCGATTCGCCGCAGACGCTCACAGGCCATGGCCTGACGTTCACCATCGGGCGCGGCAACGAGATCTGCGTGAGTGCGGTACAGGCGCTTGCCCCGCTGATCGTCGGCAAGACGCTCGAGGATATCGCCGCGAACATGGGCGCTTTCTGGCGCGCGCTGACGTCAGATAGTCAGCTGCGCTGGATCGGGCCGGACAAGGGGGCAATTCATCTGGCGACGGCGGCTGTCGTGAATGCGGCCTGGGACCTGTGGGCCAAAGCGGAAGGCAAGCCGGTGTGGAAGCTGCTCGTCGACATGAGCCCCGAAGAACTCGTGCGTTGCCTCGATTTCCGTTATGTGACCGACGCGATCACACCGCATGAAGCCATCGCCATGCTGCACCGCCATGCAAAGACCCGGGGCGAACGCGAAAAGGACATGCTGGCGCACGGCTATCCGGCCTACACGACGTCGGCCGGCTGGCTCGGCTACGACGACGACAAGATCCGCCGGCTCGCCCGTGAAGGCGTCGCGCAGGGCTGGACGCACTTCAAGCAGAAGGTGGGCGGCAATCTCGAAGAGGATATGCGTCGGGCCCGCATCCTGCGCGAAGAAATCGGCGAAAACCGCAAGCTGATGATGGATGCGAACCAGGTGTGGGATGTCGATGAAGCGGTCGCGAACATGCGGCGCCTGGCGCAATTCGATCCGTGGTGGATCGAGGAACCGACGAGTCCCGACGACATTCTCGGCCACGCGGCCATCCGCCAGCGGATTCGGCCAATCGGTGTGGCGACGGGCGAGCACTGTCATAACCGCGTGATGTTCAAGCAGTTGCTGCAGGCGCAAGCAATCGACTTCTGTCAGGTGGATAGCTGCCGCCTGGGCGGCCTGAACGAGGTGATCGTCGTCGTGCTGATGGCGGCGAAATTTGGCGTGCCCGTGTGTCCGCACGCGGGCGGCGTCGGCTTGTGCGAATACGTCCAGCACATTTCGCTGTTCGACTATATCTGCGTGTCGGCGTCGCTGGAGAACCGGGTGCTCGAGTACGTGGATCATCTGCATGAGCATTTTGTCGATCCTGTCGTGATTCGAAACGGCCGTTATATGCCGCCGCAACGTCCTGGTTACAGCATCGAAATGCACGCGGCGTCTCTCGATCAGTATGACTTTCCTGAGGGCCCGGCCTGGCGGGCCTGAGGCAGTGCGCGCGGGGCCTTTGTATTCGACACACATGCGGCGGGCAGTCGCGCCAGATCACGTCTGAAGCGTCGAACTGCCGATGTCCAACATTACTGATAGTGGGCAGCAGTTGAGCATTTCCGGTCGGTCACGAGTGACCGCTTGCGGAATACCTATCTAAGGCACCTGGACGGCATCGGGTTGCTGCCACAAGGTCTTCAAGCGGTCGACGAACCATTTGCCTGCAGGCCCAGGCGGTTGCGAAGGCTGGTGAAATGCGGACATCGTCAACATGAAACCTGTGCGCGGCATGTCGTCCACATCCAGAACGACCAACGTGCCTGCAGCGATGTCTTTCTCGACCATGTGCAAGGGCATCCCTCCCCATCCCACGCAGTCTTTGAGAAACGCGTATTTGGTAGACAAGTCCGCCAGACGCCAAGTCGACGGCGATGCGACGGCGAAGTCCCGACCGGTCGTGAGGTCGGACCTGTCGGTGAGCACAAGTTGTACATGTTTCGCCAGCTCGCGCCGTGGTATCCGATGACCAAAGCTCGCGAGCGGGTGACATGCTGCAGCGACCGCGACCAACGGCAATTCACCTAGTCGCTCGCTAACCAATGAGGGAAATGTCTGCGGCAACGGCGGCAGGATGCCCAGGCTGCATCGGCCGTCCAGAACAGGTTGATAGGCCGCTCCCAAGCCCTCGACGAAGAGGCGCAGTGGCGTCAACGGAAATGAGCTCGCGAACGCTTTCGCGACGGCGCTGACAACGGCGGTCGGAAAGAATACGTCGACCACTACCGAGAGTTCAGCCTCGACGCCCGAAGTCATGAGCTTGGCACGAGCCTTTAGCGTGTCCACCCCTGACACGATGTTGCGGGAGTCTGCGAGCAGAAGCGCCCCTTGTGGCGTGAGCTTCGGAAAACGACCCGAGCGGTCAAAGAGTTCGACCCCAATTTGGTCTTCCAGCCCACTGATCCAGCCGCTCACCGCTGACTGAACGCGGTTGAGCTTCCGAGCCGCAGCCGAAAAGCTGCCTTCATCCACGGCGCTGATAAAGGTTCTGAGCTGGTCCAGGGAGACGCCATCAAGCATTCGGGTGTCCTTCCATCTCAATCACAGATGGTTTGCATCTCAATATACCGTCTTTTCAGAAGTGTCGCTGATCGTCACCATCCGTACTTATGCAGCCAGACTGTCCGCGAAAAGTAGTGGCTCGTTCGGCGGCGTGCAGATCTACGAGCGTCCAACCAAGGCATCTTCATGACTTATTCAATCATCGGCACCGGCCACGTCGGTATCCATCGTTAACTTCAACTCTTAACCGGTAAATCGTATGTCCACTCTCGCAGGAAAGACTGCCGTCATCAGCGGCGGAACGAGCGGTATCGGCTTAGCGATCGCCCAGCGATTTGTTGCCGAAGGCGCCCACGTCTTTATCTTTGGTCGTCGGCAAGCACAGCTCGACGAGGCCGCCAAACTGATCGGACGCAACGTCACCGCCATCCAGGCTGACGCTGCGAACCTCGATGACCTCGACCGTGTCGCTGCGGCAGTAAGGGACGAAAAGGGTGTCGTCGACATCATCGTGTCGAACGCGGGCTTTACGGAGCAGGCTTCGATCGACACCATCACGCCTGAGCATTTCGACAAGGCATTCAACCTCATGGCCCGCGGCCCCGTCTTCCTAGTGCAGAAGTTGCTGCCGATGATGACAGGTGGCGGATCGATCGTTTTGGTCTCGTCGGCCATGCACGTCATGGGCATTCCTGGCCACACCGCCTACGCGGCGACCAAGGCGGCGTTGCGTTCCTATGCCCGCACCTGGGCTGCGGAATTCAAGGATCGCGGCATTCGCGTCAACATGCTCAGCCCTGGCGTCACCGACACCCCGATTCTCGACTCTCAGTCGGCGACACGCGAGGATCTGGTGAACATGTACCAGAGCATGGTCCCGATCGGTCGACTCGCTCGGGCTGAGGAGATTGCCAGCGCGGCGCTCTTCCTGGTGTCCGACCAGAGTTCGTACGTGACGGGTGCGGATCTGATGGCCGATGGTGGTATCGGCCAAGTCTGAGACCCGAGGGTCTCAGACACGACCTTCCGATACACAAAGGAGATTTCGATGAGCTACGCAATCATCGGGCTTGGCAAGATCGGGGCGGCCATCGCCCAGGCGTTTGCCAGCCAGGTGATCGAAGTAGCAGTGGCAGGCGAGCGAAGAAGCAGCCGCGACCACCGTGTGAGGTCGCGCAGATAGGCTGTGCCCGGATCTGGACGCGTGTCAGCTAAGCGATCGTTAAAGAACTCTCGGCCGCCAGCCGGCCAAGTGACCGCTTTTCGCCTTCGAGTTGAACGCACAGAAAGGCTGCAACGGGGACTCCTGCCCTCCGCGAACGGATCAAGGGCAGACCACTCCGTCAGTTCAACGTCGGACCGAGTTCGGCCCAGATGTCAAAACGTGCGCCGCGTCCGGTCCGCGTGAAACTCGACTCGTCAGAACGCTCTGTGTTGGCTTGGTAGCCCTTTGGCAGGGGTAAAGTGACACCCGAAAATCGAGGGATTTCGAGTTTTGACACACTCTGGGCCATCTGCGGCCGTTCGCCAGCACTCTCAGGTGAACATTCGAACGTCGGCTATGCTCAGGTACTGGTTCATTGAGGTGCAGGCTCGGTATGGCAGGTCGTCGGCTTAGATGATCCGTCAATCCGGCACCCCCGCCAGGCGCCATGCTGCCAGAAGGCGTTGTTAGCCGAGAGAGGGCGATAGAAAGCTCCAATGGCAGAATCGAGCAAGCGCGGCTAGGTATGCCGTCCAACGATGGGCGACCATGACGGAAATCCGCACGATCCAGACCATGCAAACTGACGCTGTTGCTCCGGCCGCCTACGCAAGGCGATTCGACGCTGTTCTCGCCTATATCGATGCCAACCTCGATGGCGATCTGTCTGTGGACGTACTGAGCCGCATCGCGCATTTCTCGAAGTTCCATTTTCATCGGCAGTTTGCTGCCTACACCGGCGTTCCGGTAGCTCGGTATGTGCAACTGATGCGCCTGCGACTGGCTGCGCGGCGCCTTGCGTCACGCAATGGCTGCTCGGTCTTCGACGCCGCGCTCGACGCCGGCTTTGACAGCCCGGAAGCTTTTAGCCGAGCGTTCAAGCGCGTCTTCGGCATAGCCCCGAGTTCATTCCGACGACAGCCAAACTGGCAAGTCTGGAGCGCTTCGTTCGTCATCCCGTACCTTTCAAGGACACTGACCATGCAGGTGAGAATCGTCGCCTTTCCCGAAACCCGTGTCGCCGCGCTCGAACACCGTGGGCCGATCGGACATATCAACGCAAGCGTGCGCAAGTTCATCGGCTGGCGCATGCAAAGCGAGCAATCTCCAGTGTCGTCGAGCCGGACCTTCGGCATCCCGCGCAGCAACCCGGACACAACGCCGCCCGACGAATTCCGTTTTGACATCTGCGGCGAGATCGACGGGCCGGTCGCGTCGAATGCCGATTGCGTTCGCGAACTCGTGATCCCGGGCGGCCGATGCGCGGTGGTCCGGCACGTGGGATCGACCGACCATATCGGCGAAACGATCTACCCGATCTACCGCGACTGGCTTCCCGCAAGTGGGGAGGAACTGCGCGATCACCCCTTGTTCTTCCACTACCTCAGCGTCTATCCGGACACGCCGCAGGATCAATGGCAGACCGACATCTACGTGCCCCTTGCGTGACAAGGCGACGCTGACATGATCATCATCGCGGTCGCCCTCCTCGTTGTTCTCGCCACTATCGCGCTGGCGCTTGTATTCGGCGGTCCACGGCGCCCGGCGCCGATGTCCAGCATCAGTGCGCCGTTTGCGCAGGTCGACTTTTCCGATCTGCCGGATCTGTCGACGTTCCGGGCCGAGGACGGTCAGGCGCTGGCGTACCGGCAATATCGACCCTGCACGGATACGGCCAGCGGCAGTGTCCTGCTCGTCCACGGTTCATCGGCGGGCAGCGCCAGCATGCACCTGCTCGCGAAAGCGATGGCCGCGGCCGGTTTCGCGGTCTACGCGCTGGACATTCGCGGACATGGCGCATCCGGGCGAAGGGGGCACATCGACCGCATCGGCCGCCTGGAATTGGATCTGGAGGCATTCGTGCGCGAGGTACGCCCGCCCCGGCCATCGACGCTTGTCGGCTTTTCGGCGGGCGCTGGTTTCGCACTGCGCGTCGCGGGCAGCGCCGATCAGAAGCTCCTCGACCGTTACTTGCTGTTAGCGCCGTTCGTCGGCGATCAGGCGCCTACGCAGCGCCCGCGCAACGGTGGATGGACTGAAGTAGGTCTGCCGCGCATCTTCGCCATCATGCTGCTGAACGCATTGGGATTTCGCCTCGCCAACGCAATGACCGTCGTCCGCTTCGCTCTGAGCGACGAGGCCAGCGCCTCGCTCACCCCGCAATACGACTTCAACCTTGCGAGCAACTTTCGCCCACCGCGCGACTACATCGACACGATCCGACGCGCACGGCAACCTTGCGCGGTCATGGCTGGAATAGCCGACGAAGTATTTAGGAGCGAGCAGATCGAACGTATCGTTCGCAAAGCAGGGCAGGATTGGCGGGTCACGTTGATCCCGAACGTCGGGCACATTCAGCTCACACTTGAACCGTCGGCTATCGCAGCGGTGGTTAGCCAACTGCATAACCCATGGTAGACGTAGCGCATTGCACAGCTGCACGTCGATTCCCTGATGGCTGGCCTTATCTCCAAGGTGTCCGCGCACACCGGACGAAGTAACTGACGTTCGGGTCTTGAGGGCTGCCTGCGTCCGCTGGGTAGCTTTCAGTCGACAAATCGCAGGCTTGTCGTGCGGCGAACTGCTTTGGCGGAGAGTGTGCCGGCCTCCGCGAGCACACGGATGGCCGTTGGACCTTGGAAGCCGTCGTTGAGGACGTATCGGATCGAACGGCGGTTGAGAGTCGGGTGCCGCCCCTCGCGACCGGCAGCAGGCGGCCAGACGCACACGTCCGGAGCGACTTGGCAGTGAGTCGCGCGCTGATACGCAGTGCAATAGCGTGGGATGAGCTGTGGCTGTGGTTCACGGATGGCAAACCCATCATGTTCATCTGAGACAACGATGGCGCAGCGCCGCGACCCAATTGGATGAACCGCTACCAGAAGATCAAGCACGGATGTCCGGACTAGGCGACGTCGTCCCAATGACTGCCTAGCCCCGCTGCCGAACGAGCGCGCCGGAACGCCTGACGACCTCACTATCTCGAACCTCCCCAACGACGAACTCGACGAATGCCGCGACGCGCGGCGGCAGGTGCTTCCTTGCAGCGTAATAAATACAGATGTCGCTACGCTTTGCGCTAAATTTCGCCAGCACCCACTTTAACTTGCCCGCGGCAATCAGCGCGGCCGCATGATGTACGCCTAGCAGTGCAATCCCGCACCCGGCCACCGCGAGTTCCGTCAACGCCTCGGTATCGGTCACGACAAGCCGCGAGTGAGGCTGGAATACCACCTCCTTGTTTCTCGACCGCAATTTCCAAGTCTCAATTCTTCCCGAAGTCGGGGAACGGAACAAAATGAGTTCGTGGCGCTCCAGTTCTTCGACGGAAAGCGGTTCGCCGTGCTCCTCCAGGTAAGCGGGTGCCGCGCAAAGAATGAGCGTCACCGGCGCGAGGGTGCGCGCGACCACGCTGGAATCCGTATCGTGCAGTTGTCCGATCGCGCAGTCATATCCTTCCGAGATCAGGTCCACCTGGCGATTCTCGAAACGCAGATCGAGCGTGACATGCGGGAAGCGCTCCCGAAACCTGTTCAACACTGGTAGCAGCGTGACGCGGCTGAAGGCGATCGGCAACGATACCTTGACGAGCCCGCTGACCCGGGTTTCATCAGACGACAAGGCCGCGATTGCGTCTTCGATCTGCTGCGCCGGTTGGAGCACCATCGCATACAGGCGGCGCCCTTCTTCTGTGACCGCCAGGTGGCGGGTGGTGCGTTGGAACAGCCGGCAGCCCAACAACGCCTCGAGCATGCCAATCTGTTTGCTTACCGCGCCAGGCGTCACGCCTAGCTGACGGCCTGCTGCGGAAAAGTTCGTCGACTCGACCGTCGCGGCGAACGTTTTCAAGGCCCTGAACAGGTCGATCGAGGTGCCCCCGTCGATTTTCATTTTGCACCATCGCTCACAACTGTTTGAACGTTCTATAGCATAGACCAGCATCGCCCATGCGCCGAGAATGAGCTTCACTATGCAACCGTCAGGCGTTTGACAATGGTCCAGCAATCGGCGCACATCCCGCAGCGCAAGCGTTTCCCGCGCGGGCAGCTTCTCATCGATGGTCAATGGCGCGATGCCTCAGATGGCGCGACGCTTCCGAGCCTTGATCCCACCACCGAGGAAACGATAACGGAGTTTGCGAAGGCAACCACCGGGGACGTTGACGCCGCGGTCCAAGCGGCGCGCACGGCATTCGAAACGGGCGCCTGGCCGCGCATGCATCATGAAGCGCGGGCAAGAATCCTGTTCCGCGTGGCCGACCTGCTGGACGAACGAGCCGAAGATTTCGGGTTGCGTGAAGCGATGGATATGGGCATGCCTTATCGCGACTTCGTCGATATCATCATGCCGCACTGCGCAGGGCTGTTCCGCTTCTTCGGCGGACTCGCGATGCACGCGATGGACGGTGCCTATCGCTCCTCGTATGAACCTCATACGCGGATCCTGACCCGTCGAGAACCCCTCGGCGTCGTAGCGGCAATCACGCCATTCAACTTTCCTCTTGCCCTGACCTGTTCCAAGGTTGCCCCGGCGTTGGCCGCCGGTAACACGATCGTGCACAAGCCGGCTTCCGACACACCGCTGACAGCGCTGGCACTGGCTCAGGTGATGCTCGATGCCGGTGTGCCGGAAGGCGTCTATAACCTGATTACCGGACCAGGTGGGACGCTGGGGGACACGCTCGTCAAACATCCACTGGTGGATAAAGTCGCTTTTACGGGGTCGACTGCCGTCGGGCAGAACATCATTCGCAACGGCGCCGACACGCTGAAGCACACAACCATGGAACTGGGCGGCAAGTCGCCGAACCTCATTTTTGCCGATGCCGTTGTGGATGAAGCGGTCCAGGCGGCGTTTTGGGGAATCTTCTGGAACAAGGGCGAAGTCTGCGTCGCCGGTTCGCGGCTGCTCGTGGAACGGCCGGTCTACGACGAGGTCGTCGAGAGGCTGGCCGCGATGGCGAAGGCCGCCGTGTTGGGCGATCCACTCGATCCGCAAACCCAGGTCGGTCCGATTGCCTCGCGGGCGGAATTCGACAAGGTACGGCAATACGTCGAGGCCGGCAAGACATCGACTGCTCGCCTCGTCGCAGGCGGCGGTACTCGCAAGATCAATGGCAAAGGCCTGTTCATTGAGCCCACGATTTTTTCGGACGCTACCAACGATCTGAAAATCAGCCGCGAAGAAATTTTTGGGCCGGTCCTGCCGGTTATTCCGTTCGATGACGACGATGAGGCCGTGCGCATTGCAAATGACACGCCCTATGGACTCGCATCCGGCATGCAAACCCGGAATCTGGCCCGGGCGCTGCGCCTCGCGGACCGCATCAACGCCGGCACGGTGTGGATCAACACGTGGCACAAGTACCACCCGAACGGACCATTTGGCGGATACAAAATGTCCGGCTATGGACGCGAGCAAGGCGCCGAGGCGCTCGAAAGCTACACGCAGTACAAGTCCATCTGGGCAAACATCGCCTGAGATCTGACGTATCGGAAGGAGACGCGATCGTGAACATCGGAATCATCGGTGCAGGCAACGTGGGAAGCGGTCTGACGAAGCATCTTGTCCCCGGCGGTCATTCAGTGATGCTGAGCTTCAGCCGCGAGATGGAAAGGCTCCGAACGAGCGCAGCCGCACTCGGCGCAAGCGTTGGCACGGTCGCTGAAGCGGTACGGTTCGCGGATGTGGTGGTGCTAGCCACGCCCTGGACTGCCGCCTCTGAGGCACTCAAGCAGGTCGGCGACGCACCGCAGAAAAAGATCCTATGGGATTGCACCAATGCGCTGAAGCCCGACATGAGCGGCCTGCTCGTCGGCACAAACACTTCCGGCGCTGAAGAGATCGCCAAACTTGCGCCCTGGGCAAGGGTCGTCAAGGCGATCCCGCCGTTCGCAGAGATGCTGCATTCGCCGAGCATGCTGATCGGCGGCAAACGCGTCGGCGTGTTCGTCTGTAGTGACGACAGCGAAGCGCGAGCCGTGGTCGCGAAACTGGTCCGCGACATCCAGGCCGAGCCGGTCGATGCAGGACCGCTTGTCCTTGCCCGCTTCGTGGAACCCGCAGCCATGCTGCTGGTGCAACTTGCTTATACACGCGGGTTTGGCACCCGGGTCGGGCTGTCCTTGATGCGGGAAACAACCGGGGGCGCGACCAACGAGAGGGATTCTTGAGAACCGGCGTAGCGGTGGTTATAACCTTCCGGAGAGGACGAGATGAAACTAGGTGTATTGGGATCGGGAGAGGTTGGCCGGGCGCTGGGCGCGGGTTTCCTCAAGCATGGCCATGACACGATGCTGGGAACGCGGGATCCGCGAAAGAAAGAGGTACGGGACTGGGTTCGTCAAAACGCCGGCGCCCAGGCCGGGACGTTCGACGAAACCGCGCGGTTCGGCGAGATTGTAGTGCTGGCCGTGCTCGGCCGGATTGCCGCGAGCGTGATCGAGCTTGCGCGACTGGAGAATCTCGCCGGCAAGACGGTCATCGATGCGACCAACCCGCTTGCCGACGCCCCGCCGGTCAATGGGGTTCTGCAATATACGACGGGGCCAAATGAGTCGCTCGGCGAGTGGATTCAGGCGAAGCTTCCTCTGGCCCATGTGGTCAAGGCTTTCAACAGCGTTGGGAATGCGCTGATGGTGAATCCACACTTCGAGGAAGGCACGCCGACCATGTTTTTGTGCGGCAACGACGACGGCGCGAAAGACCAGGTAGCCGGGATCATCCGGCAGTTCGGCTGGGAGCCATACGATTGCGGGAGCATCGTATCGGCACGGGCGATTGAACCGCTGTGCATGCTGTGGTGCCTTCCGGGATTCTTGAGGGGCGACTGGCACCACACCTTCAGGATGCTGACTCACTGAGGACGGACCATGCGACCGCTTCGAGTTCCATTGAAAGGCGGTCTAGGGTTGACGTTGGAAGAGATGAAGAAATTCGTAACCGATCACTTCGAAGACTTCGTCAACCGGAAGAAACCTGAGGTCGCACTGGTGAATTTCAGTGCTGATTTTCTGGACCGTGACGAGCCGCCAGGCCCTCAGGTCGGCCCCGAAGCCGCAGTGGCCATGATGAAGGCAGCGCATCAAAAGTGGCCGGATTTGCATGTCGACATCGAAGACATGATCGCAGAGGGCGACAAGGTGATGGTGAGAAACGCGTGGCGCGCCACCGATGCAGTTTCCGCAAAGAAGATCGAGTTTCACGGCTTTGTCCTGTGGCGGTTTGCGAACTGGCAGATTGTCGAGAGGCGGGCAACGCTGACTGCACCGCGTGAAGCCTGATGAAGGAACGAAGAGTGACGAACATGGTTGCCTCGCTTTCATCCACTGCGGTGATTGGCGAGTGACGGTCGCCCCGCCTAAGCTGGTCGTGTGCCGTAGTGACGATCTTCTGATTGAGGCAAAAGGAGAGACTACATGACGAGTTGCACCCTCAATGAAACGCTTACAAAGCGCTTCCTCATCGTCATTTGGGTCGTTCACGCCGCGCTGTCCCTATTGCTTCTGGGATGCGCAAACCCACCGACCCAGGCGAACAGGTCGGTAACGCTATCAACAGACACATTGGGTCCGAGCGCGATTCAAGGCATCGCCACTCACTCGCTGGATGACGTCGGGGCATCAGGCTTCCAGTTACTTCCCGTCGCATCAAACGCCTATGCGACGCGTATTGAGCTGGTGGCGCAAGCACAGCGCAGTCTGGATGTTCAATACTATCTGGTGGGCAATGACGATGTCGGGCACGGCTTCCTGCGAGCCCTGAGAGACGCCGCCATGCGCGGGGTGCGAGTGCGCCTCCTGGTCGACGACCTTTACACAACCGGAGAGGACCCGATCCTTTCCTTATTGAACGAACACCCGAACGTCGAGGTACGGCTGTTTAACCCGTTCACTGCAGGACGGAGTTCGACGCTCTCCCGGTTCCTGCTTGAATTGAACCGGGTGTCAGAACTCGACCACCGGATGCACAACAAGATGTTCGTGGCCGACGGCGCCGTAGCCATACTCGGCGGCCGGAACATGGCCGACGACTACTTCATGCGTCGTCACGACGGCAACTTTGTAGACCTGGACGTTCTTGCTGTGGGTTCGATAGTTAAACAAGTGGAAACGACTTTTGACACTTACTGGAATAGCGCAATTGTGTATCCACTCTCCGTCGTGGTCGACGCGGCTGCGGTACCCAACAACCCATTCGATGCTTTTGAAGAACTCACCTCCAACGCCACGCCTGCGCCGAAAGACAATGTTCCGGAACCTATGTTGCGGTACGCCCGGACAGTACAGCAACTGAGAAGCGGCAAGCTGGAACTCACGAAAGCCAATGCGGAGCTTTTCGCCGACCCCGTTGACAAGGGAGCAAGAACTGGCGACCCGAGCATGACGACGGTTCGTGACCACTTTCAGGCTACCGTTGGCAAAGCAACTCACGATGTCACGTTGATTTCCCCTTACTTCATTCCAGGTAAGGCCGGCGTCGAGCGAATGAAAGCGGCCAGGTCACGAGGCGTCGAAATGACGGTACTGACGAATTCGCTCGCATCGAACGATGTCACGCTTGCGCATCTGGGATACTCGCGCTACCGCGAGGACATGGCTCGAATTGGGGTAAGACTTTATGAGTTGAGCCCGAAGCTGACTCACGACCGGAACCTACTGGGACGATTCAGCACTTCCCTCGGTAAGCTCCACGGAAAGGTGGCGTTAATCGACAAACGCTACTTGTTCGTTGGCTCCATGAATCTTGACGATCGGTCGGAGTACAAGAACACAGAAGTGGCGATTCTGATAGACAGCCCTGACCTCTGCGCGCAAATCAACTCGTTTCTCGACTTCGACAGCGCCTATCGAGTTGTTCTTTCGCCTGACGGAAACTTGCAGTGGCGCGCCTGGAATGGCGACACGTTCGACCACGATCCCGAGACAAGTGTGTTGAAACGGTTTGAAATCCGGGCGCTTCGTCCATTTGTGCCGGATAGTGAATTGTAATCGCATCACTTACACAACAATCTCAACTAGCGCCGTTGGAGCAAGTGTCCGGATAGACTGAGAGCTATCGAGTGTTTTGGCGGACAGGCAGAGGCCGTTCAGGGTTGTTCGATGCCTGCCATCGTCCGCAGGAATGTGAGTGCGCCGCCACGCGCAGACCGGCCATCAAAAGACGTCGACGGCGCGCCGTTGAACGACCGCTTCCAGCGAGCGATAAAGCAGTCACAAACGGACCAGGTCACACCGTTACAAGCCCGGGCATTGTCGATGTCGACCGCTAACGTTCGGTGGTCCGAAAGCTTCAGGCTGGTCCCGCTCGCCGTCGACCCGTCGATGCGCGCACAACGAGTTGCGGCGGCGGAGCAAGGACCATCGACGGCTGCAGTGAGGGTGCCTCGATCAGGCGGATGAGCCGATCGATCGACAACTCCGCTATGGCTGCAGTCTGGATCGCGACGGTCGTCAACGCGGGATGCACCTGATGCGCCAGTTGGATGTCCGTAATGCCGATGACCGACACGTCGTCGGGCACCGCGCGGCCAAGCGTGATCAAAGCCTGCGCCGCGCCGATCGCAAGCAGATCGTTGGTCGCGAAAATGGCGGTCAGACGCGGCCGGCTTGCCATCAGCTGCATGCAGGCGGCGTAGCCGGCATCGATCGAGTCGCGTATCTGCAGCACCGCGCCGGTGTCTGTTTCGATCCCGGCCTTGTGCATGGCCGCACGAAACCCATTCGAACGCGCATCCTGCAAGCCGCCGCAACCGTCACCGATCAGCATGCCGATGTCGCGGTGGCCAAGTTCGAGCAGATGCCCGGCGGCAAGTGCGCCCGCCTGTGCAAAATCCACGGCGATGCAAGGCAGCGCGGGCGGCGTCTCCGGGTGCTCCCACATGGCCAGCAGGATCGGCGCGTTGTGCATTGCCGAAGCACACAGGTCGTTGATGGCGATGTCCGTGTTCATCACGAGGACACCGTCCGCCAGTGTTCCCGCGATCTGGTTCAGATACGCACGGCCGATCTCCGCGTCGTCGTCCGTATTGCAAACCATCAGGAAGTGACCCGTTTTGCGCGCCGCGCGCTCGGCTGCCAACACGAACTCGGGGTAGAACGGGTTTGAGATGTTCGACAGCATCAAGGCCAAGGTCGACGAGCGGCCCTCGGCCAATGCGCGCGCGTTCAGATTGGGCCGGTAGCCGAGATCGGCGATCGCTTTCAGCACGCGGTCAGCGGTTTCCGGGCGGACCTTTTCTCGATTGCGCAGAACGTTGGAAACGGTTGCGGCGGTGACGTGCGCGCGCTTCGCAACTTCGGACAGGGTGACCATTTTCTATTTATCCCACATTCAGGGAATGCGCTTCAAATGTTGCAAG
>Ga0073928_10001063_pt1 | contig 55488 bp, 56 predicted proteins | sample PaiPotPPA55metaG_FD_76969 | JGI IMG/M metagenome (GOLD analysis project Ga0073928, IMG submission 76969) | Iron sulfur acid spring bacterial and archeal communities from Banff, Canada, to study Microbial Dark Matter (Phase II) - Paint Pots PPA... ... | reverse complement strand
GAGCAAGCGGCTGTTAACCGCTGGGTCGATGGTTCGAATCCGTCCCGGGGAGCCAACCAGGTTCGGGGGGTTAGGAGTGATGCTCCTGACCCCCCGGCCACCCTCTCCACCCGACGGATCGGGGTCAGAAAGTATGAAGCGAGCCGCCCCGCGACACCGCCGAATCGGTGACCGCGCCACCCGGCGCAAGGCCAGGCTGCACGCCCGGCGCCCGGCGCCCGGCAACGAGCGGAGCGTAGCGCTAGCATAATGTCAACAGTTCGCGACTGCTAGGCCGATCGAGGGAGTCCCATCCCCCAGTTTGCTAGCGGTGGACCAAATGGACCGTCGGGAGCAGCAAATCGCAAGTGAGGTGACGGCTACCCGGTGTTTATCAGCTAGCGGCGTTTCAAGGCAGCATGTTCGTGCGGCACGCATTAGAACCGTAAACCTTACCGATTATCCGCGGACCGAGCATGAATACTGAATATGTGATCTATGGCTGGACTTGCAGTTCATTTTCGGGTTATGGGGTGGTCGGTCTTAATTACTCGCTTTATTGGCAAGGCTGTGCGGTGACGGCGGAACCGCATGGGCGGGCGATGCTGGCCGAGTACGATCCGCGCCGGCCGCTATTGGAAGACCGGCTTGCGCAGGCCAAAGCCCTGCAGGAGGGCTTAGTACAGCAAGGCTCCACGGCAACTGTACCCGCGCCGTTCTTTGTCGGTCTCGGCAATCAGCTCGCACAACAGCCACTCAACGGGGTGTGGATCACCGGCACGCCGAGCATCGCCTTCCCGACTTTCGAAGACGCTAGTGAAGTCGAGAAGCATTGCCGACGGCTGCAGCAATATCCACTTGTAATCGTCGGAAGCAGTTGGAACAGAGATGTCCTTCGCGCTCTCGATGTGCCCGCAGTGCTGTGCCATCAAGGCTATGATCCTGCTCTGTTCAATCCCTCGGTGAAAGAAAGCAACGCCCGACCCGACGGTCGCTTCCGAGTCTTCTCGGGGGGAAAGGCGGAGTACCGCAAGGGGCAGGATCTCGTTCTGGAAGCATTCAGCATTTTCGCTGAGAAGCATCCGGATGCGGAGTTAGTCGCAGCTTGGTCTTCGCCCTGGCCGCACCTGTCAAGCAGCTACGACGGAGTCACCAGGATAGGAAGCCCACCGAAGGCCGCCGACGGTTCCCCTGACTACCTCGCCTGGGCGCAGCGGTATGGGATAAACTCGACGCAATTTAGAGTGATACCCCCGCTTCCCAACTACCTGATGCCGGAATTGCTATCGCACATCGATGTCGCGGTATTCCCGAATCGGGTCGAAGGCGGCACGAACCTCGTCGCGATGGAATGTTTAGCTTGTGGCGTGCCAACGATTCTCGCTGCCGGGTTCGGCCACGACGATCTAATCAAGGGAAGTGACGCGATAAGCTTTGTTCCCGGGCAGCCCAATCCATTCTGGAGGGGCTCGGAAGCTGAGCCGATCGTGGCCGTTTTGGAACAGCTTTACGACAACAACGCCGCATCGATTTCGCCGCTAAGCGAAGCTTGGGCGTGGCCAGCCCGCATTGATCACCTGACCACTATCTTACGCGATTTCGTCTAATGGATACGCTAGCCCAATGATAAACTGCGGCCTCAGCCAATTCCGGGGAAATGGACGTCGCATTTGAGTCCGGCTGGCAAAGCGTAGTCCGGATTGGGTAATTCGAGGCGCACCCCGATCGTTCCGCTGGCGGCGTCGAACACCTGGTCGACCACCGTCACGGTTGCCGGGTATTTGCCGCCGACTGGGCTTTCCGGATAAACCTCACCCTGCATGCCGACGTTGATTTTGCCGTATTGGCTGAGCGGGATGTACACCTCGACATTTAGCGGGTTGATTTGCGATACCGTGATAAGATGAGACTGATCGAAGGCGTATTCGCCGGGTCCCAACGTGCGCTCTGTTACGACGCCATTAATAGGGCTGCGGATCGTGCGCTGATTCAACACCTCGACCGTGCGCGCCAAATCCAGTTTGGCGATCTGCAAATTGGCCTCTGCCTGATGCAGGTCGGCCTCCGCGACGCGCGCTCCTGATTCCGCCTCGTCCGCGGTCGCTACCGCGATGTTCTGGCTGCGCTTGAGCTGGTCTGCGCGCTGTTCCTTGCGGCGCTGAAAATCGAGTTTGGCGCGGGCCGACAGCACCGCGGAGTCATCGGCGGCGCGTGCCTTCGCCAATGTCACCGCGGCTTCCTCGACACTGGAATCGAGCCGGGCGATGACGTCACCCTTTTTGACGACCATGCCGCGATCGATTAACACCTCTTTGATCAGGCCGGGCACCGGTGTGCCGAGCTTCAGCACCATTTTCGGCTGAACCAGACACGCAAAATGCGTGTCGCCGTTCTGATCCTGGGCACCGGCCGAGCTGGTCACGCCAGCAATGATCGGCAGGGCGGTCAGGAATGCGCGCCGGATCCCGTTCGAGCAAAGCCGAAAAATGTTCAGAAACGGCATATTGACCCTCTTGCTTGGGAGATGCGGCGTCGGCGGCGCTGTTCGGCCTCGCCGGATCATTCGCCCCTCCCGGAAAATGCCAGCACCCGGTCGAGCCGACGGTCGGTCTTCATGGTCTGCACCCGCACATAGGCGCCGCGGCGTTCGGCGCGAAATTGGGACAGTCGGCGCAGCGCCTCATAGACGCCCGGGCGGAGCTTTACGGCGTGCTGTCGAAGTCGCTTGACGAGACTGGTCGCGGCGGGCGCGAACACCTCATACAACTCATCCTCGAGCGAGACGATCGCTTCGCAGCTACCGGGGTCTCCCTGCCGGGCACAACGGCCGAAGAACTGGCGGTCGATGCGCCGGGACTCGTGATACTCGGTCAGCACGACGTGCAGTCCGCCCTTTTCAACGACCCCTGGCCCCAGCCGGATGTCGGTGCCTCGTCCCGCCATGTTGGTGGCCACCGTTACGCGCGCAGCCTGACCGGCAAGACCGACAATCTCGGCCTCTTCCTTATCCTGCTTGGCGTTGAGCAGCGAATGCTCGATGCCGCGCTCGTGCAGCACGGCGCTGATTTCCTCCGATGCGCGCACCGACCGCGTACCGATCAGAACCGGGCGGCCTTCACGCGTTGCTACGCGTTCGACGGTATCGGCGACGGACAGCCACTTCTCACTCGCCGTCTTGCAGACCCGTGTCGGATAGTAGGTGCGTCGTGATGGCCGGTGTAATGGGACCCGCACGACGTCGAGCCCATAGACCGACCGTACTTCACGCGACACTTCGCTCCCCGTGCCGGTCATCCCGGCAAGCCGGATGTAGCGGCGGAACAACCGCTGGTAGGTCAAGCGAGCAAGTGTTTCGTGCCGTTCCGTTCGCTTCACCCCCTCTTTCGCCTCGATCAATTGGTGCAGACCCCGCTCCCACTGTCGGTCGGGCATGATCCGCCCGGTCGATTCATCGACGATCTGCACTTTGCCGTCGGTGATCACATAGTGCTGGTCAGGGCGGAACAGGATCATTGCGCTAAGGGCCTGCGAGATCAGCTCTTCACGGCCGCGAATGGATGTCCATACGCCGGCGGACCCGGCTGTCAGCTCGGCCACTTTGGCTCGGCCGTCACGAGTCAGCGTGACGTTTCGATCAGCGAGTTCGAGTTCGTAATCCTCGCCGGCCACGAGTTGCCGTGCCAGTTCCAGCGCCTGATCACATTCGTCCTGCTCCTCGTCCACACCGGCGTTCGATGACAGGATCAGCGGCGTACGCGCCTCGTCGATGAACACGCTGTCCGCCTCGTCAACGATGCCGTAGTAGAGGCCGCGCAATACGAGCCGCTCGTCACGCGCACCACCGCGCAGCCGCTCGAGCGACAAATGCAGTCTGCTGCTCCGCTGCGCCGCGGCAACCCGATCGCGCAGATAGTCGAAGGCCAGTTCCTTGTTGCTGCAATAGGTTACCGACCGGGCGTAGGCCTGGCGGCGCTCGGCGGGCGTCATGCCCTGGACGACAGTACCGACGCTGAGCCCCAGGAACCGGTAGAGCGGCGCCATCTCGCCGGCATCGCGCGAGGCGAGGTAATCGTTCACCGTAATGACATGCACCGGATACCCGGCAAGCGCGACGGTACTGGCCGGCAAAGTGGCGGCCATCGTTTTGCCCTCGCCAGTCTCCATCTCAACCAGCCTGCCCTGGAGCAGCGCCCACCCGCCCATCAGCTGTGGATCGTAGTGGCGCTGTCCGAGGGTGCGCGACGCGGCCTCGCGCACCAGCGCGAATGATTCGCCGACGAGGCTCGGAGCGAACCCGTCGCGACGCAGCCGGGACCGCAGACTGCGCGCGCGCGCGGCCAAATCGGCATCGGTGGCGATGCGCATCGTGGCCTCGTGCCGAGCGGCGTGCTCGACGATGCGGCCGAAAGCACGTTTGGGATTGCTGAGCCGTTTTTTGGCTGGTTTGACGGTCCGAGCGACGAGGAATTCGGCCAGCCGGTCATGCCAGCCGGGCTCCTCCTCGGAGCGCTCCGCGTAGGGGCGGCCGCTCGCCAGCTGGCTGGCCGGTCCCAGGATCGCGGCTCTAGACATTGAAGGCCGTCAAGAACAGCAGCCGGATGCTGCGGTACCATTGCACCGCGAGCGGTTCCATCCGGTGCTCGAACCGAACGAACAGCCGTTGGCCGAAATGGTCGATGCGATCGGCGTCTTCGAGTTCGACATCGAACTGAAAGAACCGCTGCAAGGCTTTGGACGTCTTCGTTTCGCGCGGATCGGTCGCGATGGCGCCGCCCGACTGGGCAGAGAGCGCCGGGCTCGGCAGCGTGGCGTCGCCGGCCGGCACCTCGCGAACGACCCGGCCCTGTAATGCGGTTTCCGGATTCTCCGACAACCGTACACGGACGTCGTCGGTACCGAGCCGCACTTCGTCGATTGCCTCCTGCGGCACGACGACCCGGGCAAGCGGATGCGCTCTGCCTATCACGTAACCGAGGAGATCGCCCTTCTTATAGTAGCGACCGGGCATATCGGCCGTTTGCGGCACGACAAAGATCCCGTCGGTGCGGGCATGGACGACGAGCTCGGCCATCCGCTCGCGCGCCACCGCCAGATTTGCCCGTTCGTTGTCGAGCTTGTCGCGGACGATGATCGTAAACCCGGCGTAATCAAGCTTGGTTTCCAGCAGGTCCCGATAGCGCAACGCAAGCTGGAACCTGCGCGTGAGGCGTACATCCCCACTACGTTCCTCGACGACACCGTTCGCTCGCAGCAGATCGAGCAGGAACCGCATACCTTGCCGATCGGTGCCAACCGCCCGGCCGAGCGCCTCGCTCGAGCCGCTGCGGTGCTCAACCAGGCGATCGACGAGCCCGAGTTCGAAAGCGGTTTTCAGCGCGCGGGCATCGACCAGGTTCTTAAGGAACTCGTCGACAATCAGGAACTCCAGGGCTGACGCAGATCCGCGTTGTCCGTTTAGGGAAATCACGAAAGCTCCTGAAGATTTGCAAGCGCCGTCCGCTTATGATTTAGAGCGAGCCGTCATTCTGTCGTCATCGGCGATCACCTTTTCTAAGGTCGCGCTCAAATGCTTCGCGGTGACCGGGCTCAATGCGATACGCTGCAAGAGTTCCACAGCTACTTCGCCGCCTTGATGGTCATGACCACGCTTGGCGCCGAAATTGAGAATGATGTCTTCGGGTGTCACGCTAGCAGTGGCAATCGCACAAGCATGACTCTGCTGCTCGGAGGTGTCCCAGCGCATATGGCTGGGGCCCCCCAACGTTGGATTTTTCGGCCCGGTTTTCGGCCCGTCGTCTTGATCCATGTTCACGAATCCCGTCGACAGCAATAGCGAGCCGGACCAGCGCGGACCGTCGCCCCGACATTGCGGAGGGGTGGAGGGAAATGAACATACGGGTGTCGCCAACCGGATGCAAGCGCCGCTGCGGTTGCGGTTGCTAGCTCACGCCGAGGGCCGCGGTATCCCGAAAACTCCCTGAGATTGCCCCTCTTCGCGGCGCCCTCCCGACGCGCGGCGGCGGAAAGATCCAGAAGAACTCGCCCGCCTGGCCGCCCTGGCGCGCGGTTTCCCGGTCGAGGAATTCGGCCTCGGCAGCAATCGCTCCGGGCGGCCAGCCTAGGCAACTGCGCATCTTCAGCGATACCGGGTCGTAGTCGAGCGCGTGCTCGGGCGGGGAGCGGACCATCAGCGCCGAGGGCAGCACGACGCAGTAATAGACGCGCAGCGCACACGGCAGCCGGCGGGCGCGCGCGAAATTCCGTCGAAAATTCTCGGGCGTGTCGCCCGGCAGCCCCATGATGACTTCAACCGCGACGCTGGCGACCTCGCCGAGCGCGCCAAGCGTCTGCTCGAAGCGGGCCTCGTCGTATTTGCGCTCGACCTGCGCCAGCACGGCGGTATCGAAGGATTGCAACCCGACCCCGACGAATGGGTTGCCGATCGCGCGCAGAAAATCGAGGTGGTCCTGCCGCACGGTCGCCGGATAGACCTCGCAAATGAGGCCGCGCCCGGCGAGAAAACCGGTCTCCTCGACGGCGGACCGCAAATTCAGGAAGGCGCCGTTGTTGAGGTTGAGCCCGGCATCGGCGAGCAGCGCGGCGCCAAGGCCGAGCCTCGCCATGGCGTTAAATTCGTCGCCGAGACTCTCGACGCTGCGGACCCGTTTCGGCGACTCCAGCGTGCCCCACTCGCAGAACGAACAGGTGAACGGGCAGCCGCGGTAGGTCTGCAGAATCCCCAATCCGCCGGGCGGGATCAGCTCCATCTCGTAGGGTGAAGGCAATAGGTTCAGATCGCCGAGCGGGCGCGCCATTGTCTCCCGCCAGCCCTCGTCAATGGCGACCGCGAGGCCGGGCAGGCGCGATAGCTCCGCCGCCGAACGGTCCGCGAGCGCAACGATATCGACAAACGTCGCTTCGCCCTCATTGATCACCAACAGATCGACCGCGGCCGCGCGCTGCCGATGCGGCAGATGGTTCAACATGACAGGACGCGCCGAAGGGCCGCCGAATACGATTAGGCGGCGGGGATCGTCGGCTTTCACCTGCGCGGCGACTTCCAGAAAGAATGGGAAGGACCAGAGAAACACCGAAAAGCCGACGACGTCCGGGTCGAAAGCGATGACCTCCTCAGCGAGGGTTTCGGCATCGGCGCCGGCCGGTTCGAGATCCCAGACTTTGACTTCGAGGTCCGCCAATCCGGCCGCACGCAGGCTCGCTTCGACCATGCGCATCCCCAAATTTGGGATGCGCTGCGGCATGGCGGGATCGTGCTGCGGATAACGCGCCAGCAACGCGACGCGGCGGCCCGGGCGCGGCGCCTTCATGCCGGGAAGGCGGGCGCCATGGCGGGCCGCCGCGCCGGGAACGACCACCAGAAATTTCCTGACTTGCCGCCGACCGTTCGCACTCTGTCGCGCAACTCGGCCCGCATTGCCGCGATGTCGCCCACTTCCCAGCCGAAGCAACAGGTCATCGCCAGCGTGCGCGGGTCGAATTGCATGTCCCATTCCGGCAGGCCGCGCGTCATCAGCGCATCCGGCAATACCAGGCAGTGATAGGCGCGTACCGCGGCGGGCAAGGACAGCGCGTAATCGAGAGTACGGCGAAAGCCCTCCGGCGTGTCGCCGGGCAGCCCGAAAATGATCTGCAACTCGACATCGGTGACCGCAGCGAGCCGACGCACCTCGGTTTCGAATCGCACGGGATCGGCCGGCCGCTGATGCAACCGCAACACTTCCGGGTCGCGGGATTGCAGCCCGACCCCGAGATAGGCGGGCCCCACCTCCTGCAGAAACTCGAGATGCTCGTCGCGGATCGCGGTCGGATAAATCTCCGCCCAGAACAGCGTGTTCTTCAGAAAACCGATTTCGGCGTTGGCCTGGCGCAGATTGCGAAAGGCGCGGATGTTCAAATTGAGCCCGGCATCGAGCAGAAAGAGCGCTGGGGCCTGCACGCGGGCGAAAGCGCGCAGTTCACGGGCAAGGTACTCCGCCGAGAAGATGCCGCGGCCCCGGTCGTGCGTCCCCCATTCGCAGAAGCGGCACGACAAAGGACAACCGCGAAAGGTCTCCAGATAGGCCACAGTCCCTTCCGGCATCAGGCCGAGCTGAAAGGGCGAGGCAATGCTGTCGAGGTCGAGGCCGAAAACCGCGGGCGGCGTGCGACGCCAACCGCGACCGGCCGGCAACGCAAGGCCGCGCACGCCCTCCAGCGCAGCGCGGCTCACCTCCGGCAGACGGGCAATGTCGCGAAAGATGGCTTCGCCATCGCCCTCGACCAGGCCGTCCATATAGCTGTTGGGATCGCTGTAGTAATCGAGATTAAACAAGGCCGTGCGCGCCGACGGCCCGCCAAAGACGATCAGGGTCTGCGGCCGGCGCCGCTTAATCTCACGGGCGACCGCCACCATGCAGTCGGTCGACCAGACGTAGATCGAGAACCCCAGCAGGTCCGGCTCGAAGGCGAGGATGTCGTCGATGTAGGCGGCGACATCCTCGCGGCCAAAATCGATCAGCTGCACGACGTGCCCGGCCGCCTCGCTGTCGGCCGTGACCGCCGCCTGGATGCGGCGAATTCCGTAGCTGGGCAGCCGGGCCGAGCCGAGTTCGTCGGTGTCGGGGAGCGGCGTCAGGCAGGCGAGCGCAATACGGCGGGCGGGCAAGTTTGAATGTCCTGACTGTTGCAAAGTTAAAAGGTTAAGTGTGCAGCCGTGCCAGGGTAATGGGTGGGCACGCCCTATCCTAGACCGTTGTGAGGCCGCCGGATAGAGTCGGCAAACTCGGAGTCATCGATGCCGCCCTTCTTCCACACCGCCACGATCGATGCGTCGCAAGCCGCGGGGTTCCCTGAGGCGATCCGGAGGCTCCGCCGCGAGGAATTCCACGGCATCGTCCTGCGCGGGGTCTACAGCCCTGAGGAATGCGCCCGGCTCGTCAGCCGGTTCGAAACGGGTGCCGGCGGTTTGTTAAGAACCGACTTTCCGCCGCTGATGCGGGCCTATTTCCTCGGTATCAACCTGAATTTGGCGCCGCCCGACCTCACCGCGTATTTCCGGGCAGCCCCGGAGTTTCGCGTCCGGCTTAGGGCGTTGTTTCAAGGCGGCACCGATCTGGAGAACCGCATCGCCGGACTGTTGTCCGCGCTCGACGGCGAACGCCCGTACCTCGCCGCCCCCGGACCGCAACCCGATCTCGACCACATGTTCACGACCCTGCGCGCGCATCTGCCGGGCGGCTTCATCCCGCCGCATTTCGATAACGAGCAAGGGTTTCGCCAGAGCTACCGTTTCATCATGCCGCATATCGGCACCGACCTGTTCTCCTTCGTGCTGGCCTTTTCATGTCCCGAAGCCGGCGGCGAGCTCGAAATCTTCAATCTGCAGCACGAGGGCCGCGCGTTTCGCATGATGGATGGCGAGCAGGATGCCTCGCACCTCGATCTGACGGGGGTCGAGAGCGTTCGCTTTCGGCTGGAGCCGGGTGAGATGATCCTCTTCAACTCGGGCCGCTATCTCCACCGGGTCAATCCTGTCATCGGCGCCGCGACCCGCTGGACCGCCTGCAGCTTCATGGCTGAGAGCCGGAACGGCGACCGGGTCTATTGCTGGGGCTGAATGAGCCGCCCCGCCCTGCCCGCCTACCTCGACGGGCTGATCGCTGCTTATCGCGCGGGCCAGGCAAGCCGCGATCTGCATCTCGGCTATTGGGACCAGCCGCCGGATCTTGGGGTGCCCTCGGCGCCCGTCGAATTTGCTCAGGCGCAGGCCCGCCTTACCGAGCAAGTGATCGAGATCGTCACGACGCAGCCGGGCCAGCGGGTGCTGGATGTCGCCTGCGGTCTGGGCGGCACCTTGTCCGCCCTCGCGGAGCGTCATACCGATACCATGCTGGTCGGCCTCAACATCGACCGGCGCCAGCTGGAAATCTGCCGCGATATCGCGCCGCCGCCGAGCGGCAGCCTCGCGCTTGTCGAAGGCGACGCCTGCGCGCTTCCCTTCGCCGCCAGGAGCTTTGACCAGATTCTCTGTGTCGAGGCGATGTTTCATTTCCGCTCCCGCCAGATCTTTCTGGGCGAGGCGGCGCGGCTGCTGCGGTCCGGCGGCCTGCTGGCGCTGTCGGACATTCTGCTGCGCCGGCCGGGGACAGCGGCGCCGTGGGACGAAGCGACCATGGCCGCGGCGCTGCGCCGCGATTACGGCCCGTGGCCGGAGCTGTGGATCGAGGCGGATGAACTAAAGCAGTACGCGACCGATGCGGGTCTGCTGGTGACAGCCGATGAGGATTGGACCGCGCAGACTTTGCCGAGCTACGATATCACCGCACCGGATGACAGACCCGAACTGCGGCGCGATCCCGATGCCGGCAACGTCATGCGCTGGCTGCATGCGCACGGTTGGCTCGCCTACCGAATGCTAGCCTTCCAGCGGGACTGAAGGTCGCCATCGGCCGCACCGATCACGCGAGTATCTGTGGCACGACGAGGAACAGATCCGTGTCGCCGGTCTTCTCGCCGGCGGCGGCGATCAGCGCATGCGCCTGGCCGCGGTGATGCGTCTGGTGATTGAAGAAATGCGTCACCAGGAGGCGCTTCGGCGCGCTGATTTCGCGATTGGCGGCGCCGCTGAACCAGGTCAGGTCCGCGTTGAGCCACGTCTCATCCACCTTTTGCGCCCAGCGCGAGATATCGGCATCGGCCTTCTCCCGCGCAGCGCAGAGCTCGGCCCAATCCTCGATGAATTGATCGCTCTGCTTGATCGGCGCAGCGGGTCGTTCCCATCCATCAAAACGGCTCATCCACTGCCCGTCACCCCACAGGATGTGCGCCAACGTGCCGTGCAGCGAATGCCAGAACGCACCGCGGTCGCGCCGCCGCTCAGCATCGGGAAGCCGGTTCGCGGCATCGTAGAGCCGCTTGTTCATCTCGGCGTTGTAGGCCGCCATCGTGCGGATATAGGCCGGCGTGATCATATGCGCCTCCGGGGTTGGTGCAGATTCCGTTTGCCGTAACCCGGCGCGCGCATCAACCTTGATTCGGCATCAATAGAGAAGGTTTTCCATGCCCGAAGGACAACGCGCGCGGCCGCAGCCGACGCCAGAGACGATGCATTTCTGGGAGGGGACGCGCGACGGCGAATTGCGCCTGCAGCGCTGCGAGTCTTGCGGTAAAACCTATTTCCCGCCGCGGCCGTTCTGCTCTTCTTGCGGCTCGCGGGAGGTCAGCGTGTTCCGCGCGAGCGGCAAGGGACGGCTCTACAGCTATGTGATCCATCACCGGCCGGTTCCGGGCTTCACCCCGCCCTACGCGATCGCCATCGTCGAGCTCGACGAAGGGCCACGCCTGATGACGAATATCGTCGATTGCCCGCAAACGCCGGAAGCGCTCGTGCTGGACATGCCGCTCGAAGTGGCGTTCGAGAAGCTCGACGACGAGATCACCCTGCCCCTGTTCCGGCCCGCGAAAGGTTGAGGCGCGCCATGAAACCGAAATCGATCGCGATCGTCGGCGCCGCCGAGACGACCGAGCTCGGCCGCATCCCGAACCTATCGCAAATCGGTCTGCACGCCGACGCCGCCCTGAATGCGATGAAGGATGCCGGAATCGGGCCGAAGGACATCGACGGCGTCGCGACGGCCGGCGAAACGCCGGTCACGATCGCGCATTACCTCGGCATTACGCCCAAATGGGTCGACGGCACCGCGGTCGGCGGGTGCTCCTTCATGATCCATGTCCGCCATGCCGCGGCGGCGCTCGAAAGCGGGCTGTGCAAGACGGTGCTGATCACGCATGGCGAGAGCGGCCGCTCCGGCATCGCGCGCTCGCGCCCGGCGGTGTCGCCTGGGAGTCTCGCCGGCCAGTTCGAGGCGCCGTATGGGCCGATGGGGCCGCCGACGCTCTTCACGATCCCCGTGCTGCGCTACATGAAGACCTACGGCATCACCGAGGAGCAGCTCGCGATGGTGGCGGTCGTGCAGCGCGAATGGGCGGCGAAGAACCCGCGCGCCACCTTCCGCGACCCGATCACGGTCGAAGACGTCTTGAACTCGCGAATGATCGCCTACCCGTTCCGGCTGTTGATGTGCTGTCTCGTGACGGATGGCGGCGGCGCGCTGATCCTGACGACATCGGACCGCGCAAAGGACTTCCCGACAAAGTCCGTCTATCTGCTCGGGACCGGCGAGAGCGTCGAGACGCCGATGGTCAGCCAGATGGAGGACTTCACCTCATCGCGCGCGTTCCGCGTCGCAGGCGCGAAGGCGTTCGAGGAGGCCGGCATCACGCATCAGGATGTCGACCATCTGATGATCTACGACGCCTTCGCCCATCTGCCGATCTATGGGCTCGAAGACCTCGGGTTCTGCAAAAAGGGTGAGGCGGCGGCGTTTATCGGCGAGCGCAACACCGCGCCCGGCGGCAAGCTGCCGCTCAACACGAATGGCGGCGGGCTCAGCTACATGCATTCCGGCATGTACGGCATGTATGCGCTGCAGGAGAGCGTGCGCCAGATGCGCGGCGTCGCGCCGGCGCAGGTTCCCGGGGCCAAGCTCTCGGTCTGTCACGGCGTCGGCGGCATGTTCGCCGCCTCCGGCACGATCATCCTGACGAACGAGGGATAGCCGAACGGCCCGTTGCGGGAGGAAATATGGAACCACCCGATTTGGTCGGCAAAATCGACCATCTATTACAGAAGCCCTTATTGAGCGCGCATATTAGATATTTGAACTCGATCAGGAAGAAAGCTGAACGTGAAGACCTGATCGAGTTCGATCGTGATTATGTCCTCTATCTCTGGGATGAATTTGGTCCCTCTGCGTCCAAGAAGAGAGTAGAGGAACTAAATACCCTACGTTCCGACAATTCGGGGACAGGCAGAGTCAAGCGCGAAACGAAACCTAGCATCAATACGAAAGCGCCATCCGCGCCCGTGCCCGCCGGAGTCGAAACAGAACTGGACAAAGCGAAGCAGACCATCGCTCGGTTGCGTGAGACCGGGAAGCGGGCGGTCGCACAGCGCGACCACTGGGCGGCAGTTGCGAAAACAGTGGAACAGGAATTGGCCGACTTGCGGCGGCAGAGTCGAAAGGTGGATATCAAATTTGAAGAGGCTAAGCGAGCATTCGCGAAGCTCTATCACCCGAACGCGTCAGCCTCTCGCAGCCCGCTCGAAGCGATGGTCCAGACCGAAATCTTTAAAGAATTTTGGGCGGAACTGGAGCGTATCGAGTCGCAAACCTAATCAGCAAGTTGTAGAGCACGCTGCCCTTTGGGGCGGTTTCGCGCTACGGGGCACCTCCAGAACATCTGCCATCAATCGCCGGGCCGTATCGGCAAGTTCGTTCAGTGAGTCAGGTGCATCGTAAAAGAACTTTGCCTCAAGGGTACCTCTCGCCACATGACGCGCGACAAGGCCTTGCCCTCCATGCGTCCACATACCGTGGGCGATCCGCACCCTCTTATCATTCAGCTTACGGCATTCGTTGAAAATTCGGGCTATCTCCGTCGTGTTAGAAGGGTGTCGTTGCAATAAAACCTTGCTCGTGACCGTGCACAGAATCGCGAAATCATACGGCGCCGTCACAGTGTGAAATAGCTCATCTTTCAGACCAAGTGCTCCAGCTAAACGCGCTTTGATAGTAAATTCGAGCTGGGAAAACCAAAAAATAAATTGCCCAATTAACCTAAATCCTTTAGTCTTCTGCTCATTTTCTGAATGCATTGCGGCAATAGTCTGAAGATAGGCAGCGGCCGGTGCGTCCGGTTGACGGCGGCCCTGTTCCCAATTCTTCAGCGTCGCGAGCGGGATGCGGTATGCGCGCGCGAATTCCTGCTGCGACATGCGCCGTTGGCGACGAATCGCGCGCACGTCAGGCACTTCGACGACATGGACGCGCACCGAACTCGGCTTGCCCTCGGCATGCTCGGACGCTTCGGTCAGGCTCTCGATCAGATCCTTGCTGAATTTGTTCATGGCTCTTCTCAACGAAGTTGGCCACGCTTAAGTCGCGCGACCAATGTTTGTACGGTGCGTCGCGCCTCGGGCGACAGATCCTCGCGCTGTGCTTTCGCGTAGATCAACAGCAGATAGAGCGGCGTATCCGCGGCATGGTAGAAGTAGATCACCCGCACGCCTCCGCGCTTTCCCATCCCCTGTCTCGACCACCTCACTTTGCGAACCCCGCCCGTCTGCGGGATCAAATTGCCGGCCTCAGGATTTCGGGCAATGAAGTCGATGAAGGTTAATCGTTTCTTCCTCGGTCCAAAATTCCGCTGACTGGCGCACGAACACGGCCGTTTCGGCAACCGTAACCGGCCGGGTCCACATCAAAGGCTAATGTACGCCATTGGCGCCCGACTTCAAGACGGACGATCGCCTCGGATGAGCCACCCGGCGCCGCTTCTCGCGCTGCTCCTCCTCGCGCTGTTCGGGTGCGCGCCGACGTCGCCGTTCTGCCCGGCTGGGTTGCCGGTCTACGACCACATCGTCATCGTCGTCGAAGAGAACAAAGGCTACGAGCAGATCATCGGTAATCCGGCGGCGCCCTACCTGAACCGACTGGCCGCTGAGGGAGCGCTGCTGACCCATATGTACGGCGAGGAGCACAACAGCGAGGGCAACTATTTCTGGCTGTTCTCGGGCGACAACCAGCACGTCGGCTTCGACGACAAGATCCCGCCTGTGAAATTCACCAGCAACAATCTGGGCGCGGCGCTGCTCGCCAAGGGACTGTCGTTCAAGGGCTATTCCGAAGGGCTGCCGGCGATCGGTTCCGAGGTCGATGTGACGCCGCCCGGCTGTCACTACCCCTGCTTATACGGCCGCAAGCACGTGCCGTGGATCAGCTTCGCCGATGTGCCGAACGGCCCGACCCTCGACACCTCGTCGAATTTGCGCTTCGCCGATTTTCCCGTCGATTATGGCCAGCTCCCGACCGTCGCTTTCGTGATCCCCGACCAGGAGCGCGATATGCACAACGGCAAGCCGCAGGAGAGCGTCCCGGCGGGCGATCGGTGGCTCGCCGAGAACCTCGACCGCTACTACCAATGGGCCAAGACCCACAACAGCATCTTAATCGTCACGTTCGACGAGAACGACAATTTCGCCACCAACCTGCGCGGGCTGACCGATCCGGCCGTCGTGCAGGACGGGAGCGCGCAAGCGCGGGCGGCCCAGAACCGCATCGCGACGATCATTGCCGGCGCGCACATCAGGCCTGGTTATCAGGCGCACATGATGGTCAACCACGTCACGCTGCTGCGCACGATCGAGGCGATGTACGGGCTCTCGCGCGCGGGCCACCAGCAGCCTAACGCGGCGCGCGCTGGCATCAGCGACGATGCGATCCTGACCGACATCTTCGCTTCGGCAGGCTCCTGATGACCGCCCGCCCCGCCGATCGAGGACGAGATCCGCAGGCGTCGTGAGGTTTGCCGCGAGTCCGAAACGCCCAGAGGGAAGCTGGCGATTTGACCGGCCGATTGCGGCGTGCTCAGGTTCCTGTTAACAGCGCGTGCAATCCGTTACCCCAGGCCAACGATCCAATGGCGAGGCGGACCCATCCTCGGTCCTCCGTCCCGGCCAGATGGCAGGAGGCATTTCCGATGAGCCGGGTTCCGGTACATGATCCGGCGCCAATCGGCCGGGCCCGGCATACCGAGCAGGTCTCATTGGTCGCGCGAGGCTGCACGCCGGAGCCGGTCATCGAGGAGGTCTCGCCATCCTGGCGGCGATCGGCCAACCAGCACGGCGTCGATCCCGATAGCGGCGAGGCGCCCCGCATCCTGACCTCGCGCGAGGTGAGCGAGCTGCGCGAACCGCTCGACTCCTTGGTCTTCAATGCCCAGGAGGAGCTCGATCGCCTCTACAAGGCGGTGCGCGAGGCGGGGTACACGATTCTGTTCTGCGACAATGCGGGTGTTGCGGTCGATCACCGCGGCGATAACGCCGACGCAAGCCGGTTTCGCTATTGGGGAACCTGGCTTGGAGGTGTGTGGTCCGAGGCGATCGAGGGCACCAACGGGATCGGCACCTGCATCGCCGAGGAGCGGCCGGTTACGATCCATCGGAGTCAGCATTACCGCACCCGGCATATAGACCTCAGCTGTTCGGGCGCCCCGGTCTTCGGAACTGACGGGCGATTGCTGGCGGTGCTGGACGTGTCCGCGATCGACCCCGAGCGGTCGGAAAGAGCGCATGCGCTGACCGGCGTCCTCACGATCGCCGCCTCCCGCGCCATCGAAGAGAAATATTTTCGCGAACAGTTTCGAAGGGAGTGGATCGTCGCCGTCGCGCCGCCGCAGCCGGATCCGGCCGCCATGCTGCTGCTGGCAGTCGACAACGACCACTTTATCACCGCTGCGAACCAGGCGGCCCGCGCGGTCTTGCTGCTCGACGACCAAAAGCTGCAGGCGGGGTTCAGCCTGTGGCGGATATTCGAGCGGGACCGCGCGCTGTTCCAGCGCGATGCGTCGTCCGATATCCCCGCGCGGCTCATTCTGGCTGGCAGGGATGAGGCTTGGCCAGCGCTCGTGACGCCGCCCGAAGGGAATTCGCGCGCTTCGCGAAGCCTGACGAGCATTACTCTGCACACCCGCCCACGCTCGGACGTACTTGCCGGGCTCCAGTCCATAGTGCCGATCCCGCAACGACGCGGCGGGCTCTCGCCGGCGGCGATGCGTCGGGTGCGCGAGTATATCGAGGCACACCTGAACGACAGCATGGAACTGGCGGAGCTCTCAGCCATTGCCGGGCTGTCGGTGTTTCATTTCGCGCGGCAATTCAAGCAAACGACCGGCGTGACACCGCACTATTACCTCGTGCGCAGGCGCGTCGAGCGCGCCAAGGAGCTGTTGACGCGCACCGAGCTTTCATTGTCGGACATTGCCTTCGCCGCCGGGTTCGCCGATCAGAGCCACCTGACGCGCCATTTCCGTCAGCTCGCCGGCATCACCCCCGGACAGTTCAGGCGGTCGCTACGGTAGCGCAGCGGCGTGCGCCGCCGTTCCTGCATACGACAAGGCTGGCAAGCCGTTTCGCTTTGCCCGGTGGCGACAGAAAGGCGCGATCGTCGGCCGCGAGGCGCCGTGCTGCGCTATGTCGGCGACGATGGTGAAAGACGAGCCGCGCCCCTCGGCGGAGCGGACTTCAAGCCGATGCTGCAACACATCCGCCAAGCGATTGACGATAAACAGCCCGAGGCCGAGCCCGTCGGGCCGGCTGCGATCGGCGCGCTGAAAAGCGCCAAAAATCCGCGCCAGCGCGGCCGACGGAATGCCGACCCCGGTATCGCGCACCTCGATACGCAATCGCGCGCCGTGACGGCGAGCGGTGACGAAGACGCCGCCGCCCTCAGGGGTGTAGTCGATGGCGTTCCGTATCAGGTTTCGCAGCATGCCGGTCAGCAAAAACGGGTGGCTGAAAACGGCATGGCTCGCCGCGCTGACAAGGAGTGTGATCTCCTTTTGCCGCGCCGCTTCGGCGAACTCCGCCGCGAGCTGGTCGAAAATGGGACGCAGCGGTACTGCGGCGTGAAGCTCATCCCGCGCTCGTTCGCGCAGCTCTAGAGCCTCGACGAGCTGGGTCAACATGCCATTCAGCCGCGCAGTTGCGGCAACAGCCTCAGCCAGCTCCTTGCGTTGCGCATCGGTATCGAGAATGCGAGCAAGGATATCATGTGCGTTCGTGATGACCTGCAAGGGCTGGCGCAGGTCGTGGCCCGCCATTGCCAGCAGGATCGCGGCGAAGTCACCGTCCGGGTCTGAGCCGCGCCCCGCGCCACAGCCGATGCGCCCGGCACCCGAAGTAACGGGCAACGCGGAACGGACGGAAGCAACATGGCCGATCCTCTGCATTTGCCGGTGCTCCTCTGAGCAGCATTTGACGGTTCGAATGTTCTGCCGCGCCCATAGGTGACTCGAGACCCCGTAAGGGATTTGCCGGTATATCCCCCAACAGCCAGCGGCTCTTGAACGCATTTGCTGCGAGCGGAACGGCTTTGCTCGATTTGCACCATCGATCGATGGCCGGTCGGCGGTTCCCCGACTGCGAGCGGATACCGACGGCTCGCGAGGATGCAGGCGATCATTGGCAATGCGCCAGATCGCCTCGCCCGCGGGGACGCATCCCTTCGTTTGCATGGCTCGGGCACGATCCATGCCGGGAAAGCGCGGGTCGCGCCGCCACCGCGTGTTACAGTGGCGGTGAAAGCGGCCGCGCCGCGGCCGGCCCGGGCTGGGCATCGATGGCCGGAGATCGAGGGAGGAAGCGATGGCGTATGATTTGCTGATCAAGAATGGCCGCGTCGTCGATGGCTCCGGCATGCCGAGCTTCCGCGGCGATGTCGGGGTAAAGGACGGCAAGATCGCCGAGATCGGCAAATTGTCCGGTCCCGCCACGAAGACGATCGATGCCGATGGGCGTGCGGTTTCGCCCGGTTTCATTGACAATCATTGCCATTACGACGCCCAGGTCACCTGGGACCCGCTGTGCACCTTCTCGCCCGAGCACGGCGCGACGAGCGTCATCTTCGGCAATTGCTCGCTCTCCCTTGCGCCGGTGCGCAAGGGGACCGAGGAGCGGCTGGCCGAATTCCTGTCCTATGTCGAAGCGATCCCGATGGAGGTGTTGAAGACCGTCGAGTTCGAATGGGAAACGATCCCGGAATACATGGAGCGGCTCGATAACCACCTCGGCATCAATGTCGGCAATCTAATCGGCCACTCGGCGGTGCGTCATTACGTGATGGGCGACGATTGCCAAAAGCCGGGCGCCACCGAGGCGCAGATCAAGGCGATGCAGGACGTCGTCCGCGGCGGCATGCAGGCAGGCGCGCTGGGCTTGTCGGTGTCCCGCGAGAAGGGCCACTTCGACCCGCAGGGCGTGCCGATCCCGGCGCTATGGGCCGATGAGAAGGAGATCTTCGCGATCTCCGACGTATTGCGCGACATGAGCACCGGCACGATCCAGGCCGGCGGCGGCCAGTATGTCGAGATGAAGGACGGCATGATGCGGCGTCTCGCCGAGGCGACCGGCCGGACCGTCGTCTACAACAGCCTCTCGCAGACGATGCGGCGCCCGAACGAATGGAAGGAGCACATGGCGCGGATCGAGGAGACCGCGGCAATGGGCATCCGCGCCTACCCGATGTGCAGCCCGAACCGGGTCACGCAGGACTTCACGATGAAGAACAGCCAGGTGTTCCGCGGCCTGCCGACCTGGCACCCGATCCTATTGATGTCGGACGAAGAAAAATTGCGGCTCTATGCCGACCCGGAAATCCGCGCCAAGCTGCACGAGGAAGCGGTCGTCAACAAGCCGGACAGCGCGGTCGGCATCTCGAAGACCTGGTGGAACTACATCTGGGTCAACGAGCCGGCGCTCGAAAAGAACAAATGGATGCAGTTCAAGTCGATCGGTCAGCTCGCAGAGGCACAAGGCAAGCGCGTCATCGACGCCTTCCTCGACCTGGTCGTCGAGGAAAAGCTCGAAACCCGCTTCCTGCAGGCCGAGAACAACATCGACGACGAGGCGCTGACCAAGATCCTGACCCATCCGAACGCGGTGATCGGCCTCGGCGACGGCGGCGCGCACGTCCAGTTCCATGGCGGCTACGGGTACATCACCAAGCTGCTCGGCGAATGGGTGCGCGAGAAGCAAGTCATGAGCCTCGAACAGGCGGTGCGGCGGCTGACTTTCGACTCGGCTTCGACCTTCGGCCTTTACGACCGCGGGCTGCTGCGGCCGGGCATGGCCGCGGACATCACGATCTTCGATCCCGCCACCGTGAACTGCGGCAAGGAGGAGGTCGTGCATGATTTCCCGGCCGGCGGCTGGCGCATCAAGGAGACCGCCGAGGGCGTTTCGCACACGATCGTCAACGGCCAGATCCTGCTGGAGAACAAGAAGCACACCGGCGCCTTGCCCGGCCGCGTGCTCCGCAACACCTACTGGCACGCGAACCGGTAGAGTTCGTCATTGCGAGGAGCGGAGCGACGAAGCAATCTCCTCAGGCCCGGAATAACCGGCGAGAGATTGCCTCGCTCCGCTCGCAATGACAGGCCTATTGGGAGGGTCGCATGCGCAGGATCGGACCTAACAGCTTCACCGAGATCTACTTCGCCGGCTGCAATCCCAGTTTTGTCGAGACCAGCGATGGCAATGTGATGATCGATTCGCCGCAGCAGCCGATCGACGCAGTGCGCTGGCGCGAGCAGCTCGAGGAAAAGGCGCCGATCCGGTATTTGATCAACACCGAGCCGCATGGCGACCATATTTCAGGCAACGCCTATTTCACGAAGACGACGGTGGTCGGCCAGGTCAAATTGCAGGAATGCTTCGATCAGTATCTCAACGCGTTCGGCAGTCTCGACGACAAGCGCGAGCGCTACAAGCATATGGACCCGGACAGCGTCTGGCTGGTCGGTCATCCCGACTACCCGGCCTCGAACCCTCCGACCCTGACCTTTACCGACACGCTGACCCTCAATGTCGGCAATCACACCTTCAACATCATCCATCATCCCGGCCACACCGCGCCGCAGACCTCGGTCCATGTGCCGGAAGAAGGCGTCGTCTTCACCGGCGACAATGTCTTTCACAAATGCCGCTCATGGCTGCAGGAATGCGACCCTTGGGAGTGGCTGGCCGCGCTCGACCGCATCGCTGTGCTCGATGTCGGGACGATCATCCCCGGCCACGGCGAGCCCTGCGGCAAGGCCTATCTGAAAGAGCAGGCGCAGATTGTCGAGAACTGGGTCGGGTTTATCGAGCGCCAGGTAGATCGGGGCGTCGGGCCCGAGGAAATCCTGAAAGACGGGGTGCCGGTCACGAAGCAGGATCCCTACCCGATCGGCCAGCGGCTGTTCATGCATGACGAGCGCCTGACCGGGCTGATCGTCAACAACCTGCACAAGCGCCTTCTCGAGAAAAAACAGGGAGCGGGAGCCGGCGCGGGGTAATACGCGCCCAGGGTGCGGCGGGAATTGTCCGGCCGCCCGGCTCGTTTTCTCCACAGGATGCGCGCGCTGCGCCCGGTTTCGACCGAGGATTGGTGCGGCTCAATTGATGGAGAAAGGCATATGGCCAATACGACTATTGCCACCAAGGCCGGCCGCGGCCTGGCCCTCGCCAGCGCGGTGGCGCTCGCGGTAGCGTTCGGCGCGCCCCCCGCGCAGGCAGATTGGCACGGTCACGGCGGGATCAGCACCGGCGCGGCGGTCGGCATCGGGCTCGGCTCGTTCGCCCTCGGGACGGCGCTTGGGTCGGCGGCGGCCTACCCGTATTACGGCGGGTACTACGGCTCCGGATATCCGTCGTACGGGTATGGCGGCTATGGGTACGGCTACCCGGCCTATTCCTACGGATACGCGCCGTATTCGCGGCCGTATTACGGCGGGTATTACGGGAGCTCCTACGCTCCTTCTTACGGCTACGGCTGGGGCTACTAAATCCGGCACCTGCTCTAGCGGAAAGTACAAGGCGAGCGGCCGAAGGCCGTTCGCTTTTTGTTAGCAACATCCCTCGAATCGCCGGCATCCCGCGCCCCGGAGTTCCGCTCCGTTGGTGCCTATTTTGACGGGCGGAGGCCGACCTCGCCTGCCGGTTGCGGCAATACCCGGCTTTTTTCCTCTTTTGCCTTTTCTAAACCAACGCTGTGTTGTAAGGGAGCGACACTGGTTGATCGGAGGATCGGTATGGTATTCGGCAAGATCGTGAGGCTCACCGGACGGCTGGCGATGGCCGCCGCGATCGTCGGAGCAGTGACGTGGGCCACGCAGAAACCGGCCCAAGCGCTCGATACGGGCGCGGCAGTCGGCATCGGGTTGGGCTCCTTCGCGCTCGGCACGGCACTCGGCGCCGGAGCAGCGAATCCTTACTACAACCCGTATTATGCTCCCTACGGAGGATATTACCCGGCACCGGCCTACTATCCGCCGCCGACACCTTATTATTCGCCGCGGAGCTGCTGGGACCCGTACTACCGGCGCTATTACGCCTGCTAGGCGGGAGGTTCGATTCGGCAAACGGGCGGCGGAAGCGCCGCCCGTTTCGTTTGGGCCTAGAGATATTTCGCGGGGCGGATGATGGCCCGCCACATATGCGCGACCGGGCTGTTGTCAAAGCCGAGTCCTTCCTCCGGCTGACGGAAGTTGCGGCCGATCACGTCGGTGAACTCCTCCAGCTCGACATGCACATTCGGATCGAATGAGTAGATGTCGTGCACCGTGATCATGCGGCCCGACATGTACCATTTGTGGTTCCGCATCCGCTTGTAGTCCTCCTCGATATAGGGATCGGGGCGGTAATCGGCGCCGAACGTCTTGATGTAGGATTGCGGGTACTCGTAGCCGACCGACTCGTCAGGATAGAAGCGCAGCGCCTGATGCGCGCGGATCGCCCAGGTGACTTCCTCATCGACATAGGGCTCGACCAGCTGGGCGCCCCAATAGCCGTGATCGCCGCGGATGAAGCCCATCGTCGAGATGTCGTGCAACAGGCAGGCGAGTACCATCTTCTCGGGCAAGCCGGCATTGACCGCGTGCCGCGCGCTTTGCAGCACATGCGCCGCCGGGCCGAAGCGGTATCTGAAGAAATCGACCAGCGTCGGCTTCTCGGGCATCGGCGGCAGCCGCGGGTCGTCGCCCATCAGGACACGCGCGTTCGGGTTCTTCGCCATGATCGCGCCGGCATTCGGCGGCGGGGCCATATCGGCCTCGGCGAGGCTGTACAGCCGCGACTTGATGACGATGTAGTCGAGCTCGTCGCTCATCCGCTGTTCGAGCGCATCGGCCCGCTGGCTCAGCGTCATCGTGTCGTTCATCTCGGATCCTCCCGGGACATGGCCGTGCTCGAAATGTAGCAGACGAGCGGCCGCGCGCGCAGCGTTTCGGCCGCAACGCCGCGTTGCGTTAGGCGCGACCGCACGGGCGGACTATAATCGCGGCAAAATTCAATAGCTGTACCGGGAGGGCGAGATGATGCGGAAATTGAGCCCCTTGCTGGTCGGCGTTGCCTTCTCGGTATTGCTGTGGCTGGCGCCATCGATTGGGGCGGAGCCCAAACCGGCCGCCAACCAGGATAACGGCACGACAGACTCGGCGGGGCAGAATTTCGCGGTCGAGCACGAAGTCGGCCATCGCTTCCATATCGATTCCAATGATCTGCCCGCGCCGAAGACCGGCCCGATCGTCACCGACCGCTCGCTCATCATCCCCTATACCGGCCAGGTGCCGACGGTCCCGCCCGGGTTTACCGCGACGCCGTTCGCGGCCGGGCTGGTCAACCCGCGACGGCTTCTGGTGCTGCCCAACGGCGACGTGCTGGTCGCCGAGCAGAGCGCTGGCTATCTGACATTGCTGCGCGACGATGGCGAGGGCCACGCAGGATGGATCGATCGCCACGTCGAAGACCTCAACAAGCCCTATGGCCTCGCCTGGCGCGGCGACGAGGTTCTGGTCGCCGACCTGGAGGCCATCTGGCGGGTGCCGCACGTCATCGGCGCGATGCGCGCCGGCCGCCCGTCGCCGGCGCAGAAGGTCGGCGACGTGCCGGCCGACCAGCGCAAGCCGGTCGACGGCGCCTACGGTGCGCAATTGCTGACCAAAAAGGGCGTGTTCGGCATCGTCCAGGGGCACCAGAACCGCGGGCTCGCGATCGATCCGAAGACCGGCGCGCTGTTTGTCGGGGTTGGCTCATCCGGCAATCTCGGCGTCGAGCCCGAGCCCAAGGCGACGATCCAGCGCTTCGACGCCGACGGCTCGAACCAGACGACTTACGCTTCCGGCACGCGCAACGCGACGGCGCTCGCGTTTCACCCGGCGACGGGCGAATTGTGGGCGCTCGTGCAGGAGCGCGACGGGCTCGGCGACAATCTGCCGTCCGATTATCTGATCCGGGTGCAGCAGGGCGGGTTCTACGGCTGGCCGTACGCCTATATCGGCAAGCACCCGCAGCCCGGCTTTGCGCAGCTGGCGCCCGACAAAGTCAACGCGACGATCGCGCCCGATCTCTTGTTCCAGGCTCATTCCTCTTTGCTCGATCTTCTCTTCTACGAGGGGGACCAGTTCCCGGCCGAGTACAAGGGGAGCCTCTTCGTCGCGCTCAAAGGCTCGTGGAACCGATCGCTGCCGACCGGCTACAAGATCGTGCGGGTGCCGTTCAAGGACGGGCGGCCGGAGGGCTATTACGAAAACTTCGCCACCGGCTTCTGGGCATCGGGCGAGCACCGCGCCGAGGTGTTCGGCCGCCCCGCGGCGCTTGCAGTCGCGAAAGACGGCTCGCTGCTCGTCGCCGACGACACCAACGGCACAATCTGGCGGATCGCCTACACCGGGAAGAAATAGGCTTGATTAACCGCCGCTCGCCTGCGTTTTCGCCCAGCTGTCGCGCAGACCGACCGTGCGGTTGAAGACAAGCCGGCCCGGAGTTGAGTCGGGATCGCGGCTGAAATAGCCTTGCCGCTCGAACTGCACCGGCGCTTCCGAATTGTCGCCGGCGAGCGCCGGCTCGACAATGGCGCCGTCCAACACTTCGAGCGAGTTCGGGTTGAGGTCGGCCATCAGATCGCCTTCGGCGCCGGGATCGGGCCGCGTGAACAGCGGATTGTAGAGGCGGATCTCGGCCGGGATCGCGTCCGAAGCGGCGACCCAATGGATCGTACCGCGGACCTTGCGGCCATCCGGCGCGTTGCCGCCGCGGGTCGCCGGGTCGTAGGTGCAGCGCAATTCGACGATCTCGCCGGAAGCGTCCTTCACGACCTCGCGGCAGGTGATGAAATAGGCGTAGCGCAGCCGCACCTCGCGGCCGGGCGCCAGGCGGTAGAAACCCTTGGGCGGGTCCTCGAGGAAATCGTCGCGCTCGATAAAGAGCTCGCGGCCGAACGGGATCGTCCGGGTGCCGGCTGTCGCGTCCTCAGGATTGTTGACCGCCTCGAGCTTCTCGCTCTGCCCTTCCGGATAGTTCTCGATGACGAGCTTCAGCGGGCGCAGCACGGCCATGCGACGCGGCGCGCTCTTGTTCAACACATCCCGCACCGCCGCCTCGAACATCCCGACATCGACGAGGCTGTTGGCGCGCGCGACACCGACGCGGCGGACAAATTCGCGGATCGCCTCGGGCGGCACGCCGCGCCGACGCAATCCGACCAGTGTCGGCATGCGCGGATCGTCCCAGCCCGTGACGTGGCCCTCATCCACCAGCCGCTTCAGAAAGCGCTTCGACATGACCGTGTAGGTCAGGTTGAGCCGCGCGAATTCGTATTGCCGCGGCCGCGATGCCCCGACACGCTCCTGAATGGGCAAATGCTCGATCAGCCAATCGTAAAGCGGCCGATGGTCCTCGAATTCGAGGGTGCAGATCGAATGCGTGACGCCCTCGATCGCGTCCGACTGGCCGTGCGCGAAATCATAGGTCGGGTAGATCGACCATTTAGTGCCGGTGCGCGGATGCTCGGCGCGCAGGATGCGGTACAGCACAGGATCGCGCAGATTGATGTTGCCCGACGCCATGTCGATCTTGGCCCGCAGCACCCGCGCGCCGTTGGCAAATTCGCCGGCGCGCATGCGGCGGAACAGGTCGAGGTTCTCGGCCGGGCTGCGGTCGCGGTAGGGCGAGTTGCGGCCGGGTTCCGTGAGGGTGCCGCGCATGGCCCGCATCTCCTCGGGCGCCGTGTCGTCGACAAAAGCATGACCGTTGCGGATCAGGTGCTCGGCCCAGTCGTAGAGCGGCTCGAAATAATCCGACGCGTGATAGAGGTGCCGGCCCCAATCGAAGCCGAGCCAGCGCACGTCGCGCTCGATCGCGTCGATGTATTCCTGCTCCTCCTTGGTCGGGTTGGTGTCGTCGAAGCGCAGATGGCAGCGGCCGCCGAACTCCTCGGCGATGCCGAAATTGAGACAGATCGATTTGGCGTGGCCGATATGCAGATAGCCGTTGGGCTCGGGCGGAAAGCGGGTCACGATCTCGCGGGCGCGGCCGGCGGCGAGATCGGCCGCGACGATGTCGCGGATGAAATCGCGCCCACCGCCGCTTGCAACTGCCTCAACCGCGCTCATGCCTACCCCGTTCCTACTGCGCCCTTTATGTGGCCGATCGCACGTCCCGCGCCAAGTGACGCATAGTAGCGCGGCTGGTTCCCCAGACCTCTTCTTTAAGGGCGCGGCGGAATGCGCCCAACCAGCGATTGATTTGCGCAATTTGCGCTGGCTGCATTTGCAGCACCTTTGCAGCCATGATTCGCTCTAAAGTTGAATATCCCTTCGCGATCCGGTGCGCACGAGCCGCGCTCTTTTCGACGAAGCGAGGGATAGTTCGTCACCGGCAACACTCAATTTCGGACCCTTGGGCTTGCGAGAACAAAATGGCAACTTATGGGCCGCGGTTCAAGGGGCGCCATGGCATTTTTTCGGCGGCCGATCAGGTCGATCTCTGCTGCAGTCCCTGCGAGGCCGTGGATTCCAGCGAGGGTGCCAATCGAGCGGAGGACAAAAGTGATTCGGTCCATTTTCCCGCCACTTCGGTCAGAGTTGTCTTCTGCCGGGGCGTACGGGTCGCGGGCCAGCGCAACCTCCGCCTTGGACAAGCTCCGGTGTCGAGTGCGACAGCAGTGAATTTTTGGAGTACGGAAGGCCGTCACGTTGCGAGTTTGAGCAGCGCCCCGCAACGCTTGCAGTGGATCGCATCGGGCTCATGCGCGGCAAGTCCGCAAGAGGCGCACTCGGTGTACATTCTGCGCGGGCGGAATAGCACCTGCACCATCCTCACAAACAGGCTGACGCCGACGATCATCATTACGATGGTGAGCAATCGGCCCGTCGTCCCGGGAAGCGTAATGTCTCCGAACCCGGTCGTGGTCAGCGTCGTGACCGTGAAATAGAGCGCATCGACGTAATTCCCAATTGCGGGGTTATGCCGGTGCTGCGTTTCGTAGACGACCGCCGTCATCACAAAGAGAAAGACGAAGAGGTGGGTCCCCGCGACAATCGTCTCGTAATTGCGTCGCACGAACGGGAAGTCGCGCTTCATGCGGCTCGCAATGCGGTAGGAGCGAAACAGGCGGAGCGCGCGGAGCGCACGAAGAAAGCCGAGGTCATGCCCGCTGACAGGAGCCAGGAACGAGATGATGACAGCAATGTCAGCGAGCCCGAGCGGGTGGACGAGATCACGGAACCGATGGCGGCTCAGCGATAGGCGAGCAATGAAGTCGGCGAGAATGATGGTCCCGATGGCTGCGTCGACGAGCTCCAGGACCGGGCTCCCATCCATGAATGATGTCAACATTAGGAAGACGATTGTCGCAGCATCGAACAGCAAGAGCCCGTACCGGAACAGGGCGGAGCGCCTACTTCCCCCTTCGTACAGCTCCCGCAAAAGGGCATGGCAGGTCATTAATCTGCTGTGCTGTTCTGTTGCCATGCCGACGAACTAACATCCGGTTGCCGCACCGGCAAGGAAAGCGCCCTGCAATCGATGCTGAGGCGGCCGGGCGGCGGCTATCGACGCATCCGTGCCGACGGCGCGCGGATGACGAGTGACCGAACTCCACCCGACTGAGCCGAATGCCGGCCGGTCCAGCGAATGGCAGCTGGGAGGCACGAAGAGCGGTTCCCAACGCGAGCGATGAGGGCCCGCTTCAAGTCGAAAGCGGTGCGCTTGCCGCCGTCGTTTATCAGTACATGAGCTAGCGGCCCGAAAGCCGCCTGCTATCAATCCTGCCCGGCTTCCGGCGAAGAAGCGGCGGGTTGGATCTGACACTTGACCACAGCGAGCGATCGGCGGCACATCGCGCCCATGTCGCCGCTCAATTTCCTGCTCAACATCCTGTGGCTGATCTTCGGCGGCCTCGTCGCCGCGTTGGCGTGGGTCCTCGCGGCGCTGATCATGGCGATCACGATCATTGGCCTGCCCTGGTGTTTCGCGGCCTTGCGCATCGCGCTCTACACCCTGCTGCCGTTCGGCCAGGAGATGCGGTCGCGCCCCGACGCCGGCGTGTTCAGCGTGCTCGGCAACATCATCTGGTTCGTGTTCGCCGGCTGGTGGCTGGCGATCATCCATCTCGTGCTGGCGGTCGGGCTCGCGCTGACGATCATCGGCATTCCGTTCGCCTGGGCGCATCTGAAGCTGGCCGGCGCCAGCCTCGCCCCGGTCGGCACGGAGATCGTGCCGCGCGACAGCCCGCGGCCGGTTCTCTACTGAGCCACGCGCTTCTCGCGCAGCGCTGGCGCCGCCGGCGTCAGTGCCGCTCGCGGAGGGCTGAGCGCCATCGTTGCGCGCCCCGCTCTCGCGAGGCGCTACGCCTCCGACCGGACACGGATTTGTCACCGAATTGTGGTGAACTTACCAGTATCGGGGGACAGATCGGCCGCGCCATGACGATACAAGACAGCGAATTCAGTCTCGAACTCAGCCGCCGCAAGCTGCTCGCCGCGGCGGGGATTGCGGGCGGGGCCGCAGTCGCGGCATCAATCATCGGACCCGGGGCCGCGCGCGCGGCGCCCGCCGCATCGCCATCGCTTGATCCGGTCATGACACCGCCGGTCGGCGGACTCCATCTGCAGTTCGGGGCGGACCCCTCTTCGGAGATCGTCGCGTCGTGGCACACGCTGCAATCCGCGCGCAATCCGCGCGTCATGCTCGGGTCTCTCGACGGCAAGCTCGACCGGGTCACCGAAGCAAAAGAGAGCGGCTATACCGACGCCAAATCCGGCCAGGTCGTCTATGCATATCACGCAAAACTCGCTCAGCTGCAACCCGACACCCCCTATCTCTACGGCGCGGTCCATGACGGCGCCGAAGCACAATTCGCCACATTCCGGACCGCGCCGCGCGGCCGCGCGCGGTTCACCTTCACCAGTTTTGGCGACCAGGCGACGCCGACCATGGGCCGGAAGTACGCGCCTCCCGAGGGGGTGAAGATCGGCAATGCGTCGATCGTGTACGTGAACGACAATCTCGGCTCGCCGGCGGCGGCCGACACGGTGCTCGGCATCGAGCGGCTGCAGCCGCTGTTTCACCTGCTCAACGGCGATCTGTGCTACGCCAATATCGCCGAAGACCGGGTCCGCACCTGGTGGGATTTCTGGGAGAACAACAGCCGCAGCGCCCGCAACCGGCCATGGATGCCGGCGGCCGGCAATCACGAGAACGAGCTCGGCAACGGACCGATCGGATATCAGGCCTATCAGACCTATTTTTCGCTGCCTGAGGCCACCGGGCAGACCGAGGTGACGCGCGGGCTGTGGTACGCCTTTACCGTTGGCGCGGTACGGGTGATCAGCCTCGCCAATGACGACGTCGTGTATCAGGACGGCGGCAATTCATACGTTCGCGGCTATTCGTCCGGTGCGCAGAAGGCCTGGTTAGAAAAGGAACTGGCCACGGCGCGCGGCGATCGCGATCTCGACTGGATCGTCGTGTGCATGCATCAGGTCGCCATCTCGACGGTGGACAAGTTCAACGGCGCCGATCTCGGGATCCGGCAGGAATGGGCGCCGCTGTTCGACAAATACGGCGTCGACCTGGTGGTGTGCGGCCACGAACATCACTACGAGCGCTCGCACCCGATCCGCGGCCGGGAAGAAAACGCCACCCTGACTCCCGTCCCCGCGGCGACCGCCACCGACGTGATCGACACGACCAAGGGCACCGTGCACATGGTCATCGGCGGCGGCGGAACGGGATCGCCATCGAACACGCTGTTCTTCGACCCGCAGGCGTGCCGGGTGATCACCGCGGTCGGCGAACCCGATCCGAAAACCGGCAAGCGCCCGCCGGTCTACGTCCACGAGCAGGCGCCATGGTCGGCCGTGCGCAACCCCGCGCATGCCTATGGGTTCGCGGCGTTTACCGTCGATCCCGGGTCACGCCCCGGCGATGCCACCACGATCGAGGTCACCTATTACGATGTGGTCGGGCCGGACGGCCACCTGGCGCCGTTCGAAAAATTCACGCTGCGCCGCCCTCGCCGCGACCAGGCTTAGACCACGCCCTTGCCGCGCAGTGCCTGGACCGCGGCGGCGTCGTAGCCGAGCTCGCACAAGACTTCGTCGGTGTGCTGGCCCTGGTCCGGGGTCGGCTTGAGGCGCTCCGGCTGCGGATAGGCGCTCATATGGATCGGTTGGCCGACGATGTCATAGGTGCCGAGCTTTGGGTGATCGACCGGACGCCGGATGCCGAGATGCTTAACCTGCGGATCGGCGAAGACCTGGTCGATCGTGTTGATCGGGCCGCACGGTACGCCGGCCTTGTTGAGCTCCTCGACCCAGAAGGCGCTCGGCTTCGAGCGCACGAGATCGTTGAGATGCGCGATCAGCGCGGCGCGGTTCTTGGCGCGCAGCGGCACGGTGGCGAAATCGGGGTGGCTCGCCAGCTCCTTGTCGCCGGCGACCTCGCAGAATTTCCGCCAGAGATTATCACCCGAGGCGGCGATGTTGATGTAGCCGTCGGCGGTCTGGAACATGCCGGTGCCGGGCGAGGTCGGGTGGAAATTGCCCTCCTGCTTGGCGACTTCGCCCTTCATCGTGTAGCGCGAGGCCTGGAAGTCGAGCATGAAGATCTGCGCTTCGAGGAGCGAAGTGTGCACCCACTGCCCCTCGCCGGTGCGCTCGCGCGCGAGAAGCGCCAGCGTGATGCCGTTGGCCAAGAGAATGCCGGCCGAGGTGTCGTTGATCGCAATGCCGACCCGGACCGGCCCCTGCCCCGGCAGGCCGGTGATCGACATGAGGCCGCCCATGCCTTGCGCGATCTGGTCGACCCCGGGGCGGCCTTCATAGGGGCCGTCCTGGCCGAAGCCGGAGATGCTGCCATAGACGATGCGCGGGTTGACCTTGCGGACGGCTTCGTAATCGACGCCGAGCCGGTGCTTGACGGTCGATTTGAAATTTTCGACGACGACATCGGCCTTCTCGGCGAGCTGGAAGAAAATTTTCTTCCCCTCCGGGCTCTTCAGGTCGAGCGAGAGCGACCGCTTGTTGCGGTGCAAATTCTGGAAATCGGGGCCGTCGCGGCGGCTGCCGGTCGCGTCGGTGTGCTCGCCCGGCATCTCGATCTTGATGACGTCGGCGCCCCAATCGGCGAGCTGGCGCACCGCGGTCGGGCCGGCGCGGTGGGCGGTCAGGTCGATGACCCGGAAGCCGTTCAAGGGAAGGGAAGGTGTGGCCATTAGAGGGGCTCTCCGCAACGGAAGCGATGCCTCATCGTACCGGCGGATCGGCCGGGGCGCCATCGCCGGGAACGCATCGCGGCTCCGTGACTTGGCGCGACGGAGGGCTAAGGCTTAAGGTCTCTGCTTACGCACCGGACAAAGGATTGCGGCCATGCGCCATTTCGGCGTCCTGATCCCCTCGACGAATACGACCGGCGAGATCGAATACAGCCGGCTGTTACCGGAAGGCTGGCAGGCGCATTACGCGCGCATGGCGACGAGCAGCGCCAACAAGACGCCGTTCTCGCCGCCGCGCGATGAGGATGTCGACTACCAGGCGAAGATGCTTGGCAATGCCCGGGTCGAGGTCGTGTTTCTGCTGCAAACCTCCGCGAGCCTGTTCGCCGACGGCTACTGCGCCGACGTGTCCCGCCGCATCAGCGCCGCCGCCGGGGTGCCGGCCTTTACCTCGGCGATGGCGATCGGCGAGGCGATGCAGGCGCTCGGGACCGAGCGGGTGGCGCTGGTCTCGCCCTATTCGGAGCCGGTGAACGCCAGCGCCAAGCGCTATTTCGAGGGAAAATACGGGCTCTCGATCGTCGCGCTCGAGGGCTTTGCCGCGACGGATTCCTATGCGATCGGCCAGCTCGGGCCGGAAAACGCGCGCGAAGCCTTCGGCCGCATCGACCGGCCGGAGATCGAGGCATTTGTCGTGCCCGGCGGCAATTTCCCGACGATGGCCCACATCGCCGAATGGGAACGCGAGTTCCGGAAGCCGGTCGTCACCACGAACCAGGCGGCGTTCTGGGCGGTGTTGCAGCGGCTCGGCGGCCGCGAACGCTGCCCCGGCCTCGGCCGCCTGCTGGCGTAACCGTTCGAGCTGGATGCCGGAAAGATCGTCATTCCGGGGCGCGGCGAAGCCGCGAGCCCGGAATCCATATTCCAGAGGCCCGTGTTCATGGATTCCGGGCCTCGCCCTTCGGGCGATCCCGGAATGACGTCCTGGGTTGTCGGTATTCTGTTGGCAGCCAGTCTGGCGGCAGCGGGTACCGTCGGCATTGCCGGGGAACGGACTGAGAGCCTGGTGTTTGGTCGGCCGCGGGCGGAGGCGACCGAGGCCGACCGCAAGATTTTCGCGGATGGGCTCAAGCAGTTCTCGCGCACCTGGGACGAACATGACGGGGTCGGCGCGCGCTTCAACGAGCATAGCTGCCTCGGCTGTCATTCCATGCCAGCAGCGGGCGGCAGCGGCACCGCGCCGAACGTGTTCGTCGTCATGTCGAACGACAGCGCCGACAGCGGCGGCGGTCATGTTTTCCAAAGAATGCAGCGGACGGCCGATGGCATCACCGAGCTGACACCCCCCTCGGGGTCGTCGCGGCGCAAGCCCCCTCCCCTGTTCGGTCTCGGGCTGCTCGATGGTGTTTCGCTCAAGCAACCGAGCGGACCGGCGCCGGGTCCGGACAACATCATCGGCCGGGTCGGCGGCACGGCGGCAGAAGCGGGGCGGTTCGGCTGGAAGGCGCGCGTGCCTGATGTCGAAACCTTTGTCGCGGGGGCGTTCGCGCACGAATTGGGGCTCGATCGCAAACCCGACGGCCAGACCTATCCGGATATCGCGATCGAGGAAATCGCCGCCTTTGTCCGATTGCTCGGCCCGCCGCCGCGGCAGCATGAAGCCGACGTGTCCACCAAAGCCGGCGAGCGCATTTTCGGCGAGGCCGGCTGCGCGCAGTGCCACACGCCGTCCCTGAAACTGGCACCGGAAGCCGCGGCCGAACTGGGCGAGGAACCCGAGATCCGCGCCTATACCGATCTATTGTTGCACGACATGGGTCCAGGCCTCGCCGACGGCATTGCCGAGGGCCGCGCCGGGCCGGCCGATTTCCGCACGCCGCCGCTGTGGGGCGTCGCCGCCTCCGGCCCGCCCTATCTGCATGACGGCCGGGCGCAGAATCTGCCCGAGGCGATCGGCCTGCATGACGGCGAGGCGCGCAACGCGCGGCTGCGCTGGGAGAAGCTGTCGCCGGCCGACCGCGAGGCGCTGATCAGTTATCTGAAGTCGCTTTAGGGGCGGCGAACACGCGGTCGGCGGTGCGGCCGATCAACTGTGTCATGGCCGCGTCAAACCCGCCGGCAACGATCCCGCCGACCACCGGCACGAGCCGGCCGAGCCGCGCGGCAGTGGCCGTTGTGAGCCCGTTCAGCACCGGCAACCGGGCTGCGTGCTCGACCTTCTTGAACACGGCCGGCGACAGCCATCCGAGCACGTCGCGGGTCAGCCGCGTGCCGAGCCGGACGCCGGCGTCGCGCAATGTGTCGGCGGCCTTCGAGCCGGTCATGCAGGCCAAGGCCAAGGTGCGCACCTCGGCGCTCTGCAGATCGTGGCCGCGCAGATGCGCGATCGCCGCGACGAGCCGCAGCTGGATATAGAGCGTGCCGAGCAGATTGGCCGGCATCGCGATCGGCAGCGAAATCGCGCCGCCGCAGCCGGTCACGAAGCCGGCGATCCCGGCCTTGCCGCTCTGGTTCGCGATCAGCTTCGCGACCGCCTCGTCGGTCGTCGCGCCGCGATCGGCATAGCTCCGGGCCAATTCCTCGGCGCCGTCGAGCCCCGGCAGGCCCTGGACGGCGCGGTCATAGGCCCAATCGAGCAGCCCCATGACCATCGGCAGGCCGGGCACGGGCGCCGCCCGCGCCTTGTCGGTCCATTTGCGGATCGTCGCTGTCGCCTGACTAATCATCACTACCGCTGCCGCTGAACCCCCGTCATATGGCGATGCCGCGGGCGTTCAGCCACCGGTCTCGCATGCGACGCGGCCCGCCTGTAGGATGCAGAAAACGCGAGGAGGAGACGATGCTGTTCACCTGCCTGCCGGAAGGGGCGCAGATCCCGGGGCGGTTTCCCGGACCGGCACATGCCCGCGGCAAATGGTTCACGATCGACATCCATTGCCACGTGCTGACCGCGAAGGCCGAGGAGATGGTGAAGGAAGCGGGCCTCTCGATGGACTGGCAGCCGCGTCACCAATTCGCCAATGAGCACACCCGCAAGGTAAACCGCGAGCAGGCCGAGCGCACCCGCATCCAGTTCACCTCGGTCGAGCAGCGGCTCGCCGACATGGACCGCATGGGGATCGACATCCAGGCGATCACCCCGTCCCCGGCGCAAACCTTCTACAGCGTCCCAGCCGATCTCGGGATCGCGACGGCGCGCATCATCAACGACAACATGGCCGAGATCTGCGGCAAGCATCCCGACCGGTTTGTCGGGCTCGGCACCGTGCCGTTTCAGGCGCCGGAGCTGGCGGTGGCCGAGCTGGAGCGCTTGCACAAATCGCTCGGGCTGCGCGGCATCGAGATGGCGACGAATGTCGCCGGGGCCGATCTGTCCGAGCCGCGCTTCCGGCCGATCTTCGCGCGCGCCGAGGAATTGGGGCTCGTGCTGTTCATGCACCCGACCGGATTCCCGGAGGCGAGCCGCTTCCGCGACCATTACTTCACCAACATCATCGGCAACCCGCTCGACACGACCGTCGCGGTGCATCATTTGATCTTCGGCGGCGTGTTGCAGGACCACCCGAATCTGAAGCTCGTGCTGTCGCATGGCGGCGGCTATCTGCCGGCCTATTCCGGGCGCATCGACCACGCCGCCGCGGCGCGGCCCGATACCTGCGAATGCATCCGGCACGTGCCGACGCATTATCTGCGGCGGCTATATTTCGACACGATCGTCTACACGCATCACCAGCTCGAATATCTCGTCGAGCAGTACGGCGCCGACCATGTGCTGATGGGGACGGATTACCCGGCCGACATGGGCGAAGTTGACCCGATCGGCTTTATCGAAAGCGCCGAGGCGCTCGACGACAATGAGCGGCGCGCGATCCTCGGCCGCAACGCCGCCCGGCTGTTGAACATCGAGATCCCGAAAAGATGAATTCACCACAGAGACACAGAGGCAACGGAGACCCGCGTCTGTGACTTGTAGGATGGGCTGAGCAGCGCGAAGCCCATCGTCAATTTGATTCACAATGAGACGGTGAGACAGCGAGATTACCGAGTCGGCTGAACCTCACTGCCTCGCTGTCTCGTTGTGAATTTTTGATGGGCTTCTCCCGGCTTACGCCGGGATCAGCCCATCCTACAACTACTGCGGTCAGGCGGCAGGCAGCGGGCCGTGATCGTCGCAATGGCCGCCGTGCGGGTGATGCAGGTGGCCGCCGACGCGATAATCGACGTGATCGCCGTGCGGAACCGCCTCGTGGCCGCAACCGGCGCCGTGGACATGGCCGGCTTCATGACCGGCGCAGCGGTGATCCGAGGTGCAGCGATCGGGGTTTTCGCCAGAAACCTCGACGACATGCTCGTCGACATGATCGCCATGCGGGTGATGGAGGTGACCGTCGTGGAGGTAGTCGGTGTGGCCGTCGTGGCGCACGGCGGGGTGGCCGCAACCCGGCCGGTGGCGATGCGCGTGCTCGGCGTGAGTGGGAGCGGTGCAGTTGGTCATTTCAATCGTCCTTTCCGTTTTCTAGAGATGCGGTGCGGTTCTCGGTCGCGTGGTCTATGGCATTGCGCACCAATCGCAGTACGTGCTCGTCGGCCAGCGCGTAATAGACGTGCTTGGCCTCGCGCCGCCGCCTCACCAGCCGAACCGCGTAAAGCGTCTTCAGGCGGGCCGACACGGTGGTGATTTTTTCACCCTCGCCTTCGGCGAGTTCGGATACGCAAGCTTCGCCAGCGGCGAGCCGCACCAGAAGCCGCAACCGCTCGGGATCGCCGAGCGCCTGAAAAATCGCCGCACCCGCCTCGATCTGCGCCCGCGACGGGAGATGGATCGCCGGGCGGGGCGGATGGCCGCCGTGAGCGGCAAAGCGGTTGAGGGTAGGATTCACAACATCAATCCATCGATCCATGGAATAATGGGTATTCGACACGCCCGGCGCAAGACCCCGTTCAATCCGCGGCGGCGGCGAGCAGAAGCGAGCGGAACCAGGCCTGCGCCGGCTCGCTCGCGGCGCGGCGGTGCCAGGCGATCGAGACCGTCATCGACAGATCGACCGGCAGCGGCAGGATCTCGATCTCGGCCGCGAGCGCGATCTGTTGCGCGGTGCGGGACGGCACGGTCGCGACGAGATCGGCCGCCGCGAGCGCCGCCGGCAAGGCGAGATAGGTCGCGACCAAGAGCGAGATGCGGCGGCGCAGGCCGAGATCGACCAGGATGCGGTCGATCGCGCCCGTCGTGTCGCCGCGTGGCGATACGAGCACGTGGTTTTGCGCGGCATAGGCCTCGATCGTCAGGGCGCCGCCTGCCGCGAGCGGATGACCCTTGCGCAGGATCACGACGAACGGGTCGCGCAACAGCATTCGCGTCTCGATCGCCGCCGGCAGGCTGCGCAGATGCGCGACCGCGACGTCGATCATGCCGCGCTCCAATTGCTCGCCCGCGTCGGCGCCGTTGAGCGGCAGGAGCCGCAACGTCGCGCGCGGCGCCTCGCCGGCAAAGGCGCGGGCAAGCCGGCCGACCAGCGCGACCTCGGCATATTCGGCCATGCCGGCGGTGAAGATGCCGGCGCTCTTCGCCGGGTCGAAGCCGGCGCCCAGATTGAGCGCCGCCTCGATCTGCTCGATCGCGGCCGAGATCAGCGGCGCGATCTCGCGGGCATGTGCGGTCGGCTCCATGCCGGCCGGGCTGCGCACGAAGAGGTCATCGCCGAACAGGCCGCGCAGCCGCGACAGCGCGTGGCTCATCGCCGGCTGCGACAGGCCGATGCGGCCGGCGGCGCGGGTGACCGCGCGCTCGCTCATCAAAGCGTCGAACGCCTTCAGCAAATTGAGGTCGACGGCGCGAATATCCATGCCATGAATGAATATCATATGATCAATCGATTTGGTAGATGATCGATCGCGCTGATATAGGACAACAGGAGCATTCTACCGGGAGTGAAAAGCCATGCCGGAAGCCGCGCCGCGCCTCAGCCATGTCGGGCTTTACGTGCGCGATGTACCAAAGATGATCGATTTCTATACGCAGGTGCTCGGGTTCGTCGTCAGCGACGGCGCCGAGGACGGCCGCATCACCTTCCTGTCGCGCAACCCGAGCGACCATCACCAGATCGTGCTGGTGCGCGGCCGCACGACCGATACCGAGACGCCGATGGTGCAGCAGGTGTCGTTCAACGTCGAGACGCTCGCCAACGTGCAGAAGTCGTTCCGCAAGATCCGCGACGCCGGCTGCGAAGGGATCCGCCCGATCTGCCACGGCAACGCCTGGTCGGTCTATTTCCAGGACCCCGAAGGCAACCAGATCGAGATGTTCTGCGATACGCCGTGGTACGTGCCGCAGCCCTTGGGCTTCAAGATCGACCTCGACAAGCCGGAGGACGAGCTCTATCGCGAAACCGAGGCCTATTGCCGCGACCGCGACGGGTTCAAGCCGATCGAGGAATGGCGCGCCGAGATCAGCCGGAAGATCGCGGCGCAGCTCGGCGCCTAGTTCGAGCGCATGAACACCAAACTCATCGTCATTCCGGGGCCACCCGAAGGGCGGAGCCCGGAATCCATATTCCAGAAGCCTGTGTTCCTGGATTCCGGGCTCGCCGCTGCGCAGCGCCCCGGAATGACAACGACAGTTGGATAGGAGGTTTGAGATGAGTGAAATCAAAGGCTATCACGCGCACGTCTATTACGACCCCGCGACCAAGCCGAAAGCGGCCAAATTGCGCGAGACGATCATCGGCAAATTCAAGGTCGAGCCCGGCGGGTTCAGCGACGAACCGCGCGGGCCGCACCCGATCTCGCAATTCAACGTCATTTTCGAGACGCCGGAGTTCCAGAACCTCGTGCCCTGGCTCATGCTGAACCGCGACGGGCTCGACATCTTGGTGCATCCGCTGACCGACAGCTCCTATAACGACCACACCGCGCTTGCGATGTGGCTTGGTGCGCCGGTGACGCTGAAGACCGATACGCTGCGCCATGCGCCGGTGGGCGACAGTCTGATGCCGAGCTCGCAGCGCCAGCACGCGTAAACAAGAACAACGCTTCACCGCGGAGGACGCAGAGGTTTCGCAGTGGGCGCGGAGGGGATCATACCCTCTGCGACCTCCGCGCATCCTCCGCGTCCTCTGCGGTAAAGCTTTTAATTTCTGAACGGGAGGTGACGGATGGGCGAGATCCTCGGAGTGGGGTGCACGCATCGCCCGCTGATGCTGCGCCCGAATGAAGACTGGACCTTCATGCTGCGCGCCGCGCTCGACGACCCGGCGATGCCCACGGAGATGAAGAACCCGGCCTCCTGGCCGGCCCCGCTGCGCGACGAACTGGGGAATGATTGGGCGCCTCGGCGGCGGCGCGCGGCCGCGAAATCTACCGCACGCATTTCGCCGAGGCGCGCCGCGTCATCGATGAGTTCAACCCCGATGTCGTCATCATGTGGGGCGACGACCAGTACGAGAACTTCAAGGAAGACATCGTCCCGCCCTTCGCGGTCCTTGCCTATGACGACCAGGATTGCAGCCCTGGGCGCATCGCCGAAACCCCTGGAACCCATGGGACGAACCGGCTGACACGAAGATGCGGGTGCGCGGCCACCGCGAGGCCGGCAAATACCTCGCGACCGGGCTCATCGAAGCGGGCATCGATGTCGGCTACGCGTACAAGCCGCTGCACCACCTGATGGGGCACGCGTTCGAGAACACGGTGATCCTGCTCGACGACGAGCGGCGCGGGTTCGACTATCCGCTGGTGCAGTTCGCGGTGAATTGCTATGGGCGGCGCGTCAATGCGGCGCGCGGGCTGCGGCTGCCGTTGTCGATGCGCGAGGAGATCCGCGATCCCGCCTCTCAGGCATTCGACCCGCCGGGGCCGAACCCGCACCGCTGCATGCAGGTCGGCGCCGCCGCGGCGCGGGTCATGGCGGAGAGCCCGTGGCGGACCGCCTTCGTCGCCTCGTCGAGCTGGTCGCATTCGTTCCTGACCGAGAAGAACTGGCAGCTTTGGCCCGATGTCGCAGCGGACCGCGCGCTCTACGACGCGCTCGAAATCGGCGATTACACGGCCTGGCACCGCTACACGACCGACCAGATCGAAGACTCGGGCCAGCACGAGGTGCTGAACTGGTTCTGCCTCTTGGGCGCGATGGAGGAACTCGGCCGCAAGCCCGACAAGGCCACCTTCATCGAGAGCTGGGCCTTCGTCTCGCCCGTCGTCTTCGCGCACTACGCCGCCTAACCAGCCCCCGTCTGCGGTTATGCTGCGGACGCTCTCGGAATGAGCGCCCCTCGGGTTGTCATTGCGAGCGAAGCGACGCAATCTCCCTGGGTCTAGGACGGCCCGAGAGAACCAGAAATGAACAGCCCCTTGGATGATGTGCGGGTCGTCGATTTCACGACGACGATCGCCGGGCCGCATTGCACCCGACTCCTCGCCGATTGCGGCGCCGAAGTGATCAAGCTCGAAGCGCCGGAAGGCGGCGACATGATGCGGTCGCGCCCGCCGTTGCGGGAGGGCGCCAGCACCTCGTTCGGCCAGCTTAACACCGGCAAGAAGAGCGTCATCCTCGATCTGAAGCGGCCCGAGGCGGTCGAGATCGTCAAGCGCCTCGCCGCGACCGCCGATGTCGTCGTCGAGAATTTCCGCCCCGGGGTCATGCAGCGCTTCGGGCTCGACTACCCGGCGCTCAAAGCCGTCAAACCGGATCTGATTTTCTGCGCGATCTCGGGCTACGGCCAGACCGGCCCGTCGGCCGGATTGCCGGCCTATGCGCCGGTGATCCATGCATCCTCGGGCTACGACCTCGCGCACCTCGCCTATCAGGGCGGCGAGCGACGGCCGGATTATTGCGGCATCTACATCGCCGATGTCGTGACCGGCACGTATGCGTTCGGCGCGATCATGACGGCGCTTTATCAGCGGCAGCAGACCGGCGAGGGCCAGCTGATCGACGTCTCGATGCTCGAAAGCATGCTGAGCCTGACCCTGAGCGAGATGCAGCTCGCACAGTTCCCGATTGCGCCGATGGGGCGGCCGGTGTTCGGCCCGATCGCGGCCAAGGACGGCTGGCTCAATTTGTCGATCGCCAGCGAGCGCACCTTCCAGAACCTCGCCGCGGCCGCCGGGCGGCGCGACTGGATCGACGACCCGCGTTTCGCGAAATACCCCGACCGGCGCGCCAATTGGGGGCAGCTGATCGACGAGCTCGAAAGCTGGTCGAAGACGCTGCCGAGCGCCGAGGTGCAGGCGATCTTCGACAAGCACGGCGTGCCCTCATCGCCCTACCGCACCGTCAAACAGGCGATGGAGGATCCGCAGCTGGCGCACCGCCATTCCTTCGCCGAGATCCACGACAAGGGCGGCACATTCCGCGCGCTGAACCCGCCGTTCCGCATGTCGAACGCCGAAGCGGGGGCCAAGCCCTTCGTTGCCGCGCTCGGCGAGCACACCGAGGCGGTATTGGCCGAACTGGGCTACACGCCGGACGAGATCACGGCGCTCGCCAGCGCCGGGGTCATCGCGACGCCCTCACCCTGACACCTCGGGAGTCTCCGATCCCGCTGGATATGGGCGGTGCGTCCTTCGACTGCTCCCCCGGATCAAGTCCGGGGTCGCGCTCAGGATGAGGGAATTCTGGTCATGCCATCAACAACGGACCTCATCCTGAGCAACGCGGCGGCGAAGCCGCAGCGCGTGTTGAAGGGACGCGTGTTGCTGATGCATCATACCGGCATTGCGCGGTTCTGGTGGGCGCGGCCGATGCGGGCCGTGTCCTCGCGGTGGCCGGCGATGACACGCACGCCCTCGTCGAGCTTCTTTGCGATGTTCTCCGGCGTGCCGGTCTCGAGGAACGCGACACCATTCTTGCGGCAGGCACCGAACACCTTGTCGCGCGCCTCCTGCATCTCGGGCGGGTACTTGTCGCGCGGCATCTCGCGATAGCCGAGCGCGAGCGAGAGATCGCCGGGACCCAGCTCGGCGAAGCCGATGCCGGGCACGGTGAGGATCTCGTCGCAATGCGCGATGCCCTCCGGGCTTTCGAGCTTGATCCCGAGCAGCAGTTCGCCCGCCGGGTTGAGCGGCCAGGGATCGCAGCGCTCGCGGTATTCCGCTTCCGAAATCCCCCAGATCGGCGCCGCAGTCGATTCCGAACCGCGTCCTCGCCTGCCGAGACCGAGCGGCTTTGCCTCCCCCGCGCCGACCGTGCGCCGCACCGGATCGGCGTCGTCGCGCATCCGCTGCAGCGGGGTCGGCAGAAACGGATCGACGCCTTCGAGGTGAAGCGGATAGCGGCAGCTCTCGACAAAAGCGCGCACCGCGCCAGCGGCTTCCGCCTGGCACAACAAGACCCCATGCGCCCCGCGGCCGAGGATCTGGCGGAACTGCCAGGCATTATAGAGGACGTTGGCCTCGTCGGTGCCGTTGACCGGCGCCTCGACGATAACGGCCGGCGTGCGGTGGCCGGAACGGGTCGGGCCGCCCTCGACCAGCCCCTGCAGGTATTCGGCGAGCCCGGCCATGTCGAAGGCGCCGTGCTCCATGCCGATGTTGATATAGTCCGCCCAGGTGCCGGCATCCTCGCGGCCCTGCGCGCGGGTCAGCACATGGCCGCTATGGGCGCCGACGTAATAGATCGCCTGGTCTTGCGCCAGGAGCTCGATGGCGCGGTTGATGCGGCTCGCCACGACAGGCTTCTCCTTTTGCTCTACGATCCGGGGCAGTTTCTCAGCCCAGAGATGGAGGCGAGCATGAGCGAGGCGCAAGGGTTTGCCCACCCCGAATTCCTGGCCGAGACCGATTGGCTCGCCGCGCGCCTCGATGACCCGAACCTGGTGGTGCTCGATTGCACGACGCATCTGATCCCCGACCCGAAGATCACCTACACGGTCAAGCCCGGGCGCGAGGATTTCGAGCAGGGCCACATTCCCGGCGCGCAATTCCTCGATCTAGAAGCCGACCTTTCGGCAAAGCACCCGAAGCTGCGGTTCATGATGCCGGGACTTGAGGAGTTCGCCGCAGCGATGGGGCGCTTCGGGGTCGGCGAGAATAGCCGGGTCATCCTCTACAGCACAACGACGCCGCAATGGGCCGCGCGGGTGTGGTGGATGCTGCGCAACTAAGGATTTGGCAAAACCCACACACCGATACGTATCGCTCGATACAGCTAGGAGAAGTGTGTGGCACCCCGAACCTTGAACCAGCCCGTGAAGGGCAAGCAACCCGTCTACGTTGTTTATGGCCGGCATAGCAGTCTGCCCCAGGACGACCGCTCATCCGAGGAACGTCAACTCGACATGAACTATTACCGGGCGCGGGCCGAGCACCTCGCTCTGCCGCTCGTCGAGCATCCCTACTACGACCGCCACAAGAGCGGCTATCACGGCGACAATTTGGAAGCCGAGTTCGGTCGGATGAAGTTCGACATCGAGAACGGCGACATCCCCCTTGGTTCCGTGATTGGCACCGAATCCCATAGCCGACTCGGACGCCTATCGGCACAGGAAGCGCTCTACCAGTATCTCGACCTTATGCACCCCGAACACGGTGGCATGAGACTCGACATCAAAGGCCGGGCACTGCGCACGTGGCAATCGATCAGCGGTCTATCGGGCGTGCTCGTGTTGATGGAAGATTTCATCGACATGGTGATCGCGCATAAGCACTCCGCCGATCTCGCCGACATGGAGCGCAAAACGAACGCGATCAAACTGCGCCAAGTTCGTGCTGGCGTTCGGGCACATACGATGAAGAAAGGTGGGCCGGGCTGGTATGTCGGCGACCGCTGCCCCGGCTGGCTCTTTCCGGTGACGGAGCCAATCGTGATCGGTGGGCGCGAGTATATGTATGCGATCGACGAGTCCATTGCGTCCGTCATTCGGCAGATTTTCTATTGGGCGGATCAGGATAATATTGGCAGCCGCACGATCGCGGAGCGATTGACCGCAATGGGATTTTCGCCGCTGGGCAACAAGCGCCGTAGGCACGAGAAGAAGACCGAGGGCTGGACGCACGGCATGGTGCTGGGGGTGCTCAAGAACCGCGCGGTCATCGGTGAATGGCAGCCCTTCTCGCGGACGCGAGTAGACGAGGATGGCAACAAGCTCTCCTACGCCCGCAAGGTCATCGAGGGTGCCGTCGTCGAGCACTACTATCCCTCCCTGTTCCCAAGCGATCCCGGCATCTTCCATCGCGTGCGGAGGGCTCTGGCGAATCGCCGTGGTCAGGATGCGGAAAGTCTACCAAAACGATGGCCAGCATCCCGGTCATCTATGAACGCGACCCCGGCGTCATCTTCTTCTCCTCGCCCTCGATCGAGCAGGCCGAGGAAAAGATCGAGACGTTCAATCGGGTCAATCGGGACAAACGGTTCGTCCCCTATCTGTATTTGTCTCTCACGGCCCTTTATCAGCGCTTCTGCCCAGAGGAAGATCGGGTCGATCATCTCGACATCCTGGAGCAAGGCGGCTCATCCTGGCTGCATGCCGTCTTTAAGCGGCAGCCGGAGGTCTTCGAGGCGATGTTCGCCTATCGGGGTCGGCTGTTCGAGTTGAGAGACGAAGGCAAAATCCCCGTGTTGTTCGGGACCCACGAGACGATGCGTCAGCATGCCGGCGGCGGCATGACCCGGCTGTTCTATGCGCCGGGCTTTAATGCGAAGTGGTTCGAGACGATGGGTCTGAATGAGCGGGCAAACTGGCGCAGCCGTCTGCTTGCTCAAAACCGAATTCACCGCGTCATCGTCGATGAAGTCTCAGCCCACGATCTCGTGAGCATTCACCCCTCGGCGATCGTTGAGTGGGTACACGAATGTGCCAAAGAAATCGGCTTCAAGGACATCCCCGACATTGCGGAACGCTACAGCCGGTTCTCGACCTATTTGAGCGATCACCCCTACCGGGACATGACTTGGAACCTGCTCGTGGAGGTCCTCGATTGCGATTACACCGAGGAGCATCTCGTCCAGGTCTCCGATCGCGAAGTCCCGTTCGACGAGACCGATGGCATATACGCGAAGATGGTCGGGCAGCACTATTACGTCCGGGCTCGCGGGTGGTGGAACGAGTTCTGGCGTGTGACGATGCTGACGACCGAGGCCGTACCGACACGCATTATCGAAACAATCGATGCGGAGTCGGCGAGCCGAGGCGAAGAACAGGACGATCGATTCCGGGTCTACGAGTTCGGTCTGCCGGACAGCGAGCGTGACATTGTCACCCTGGAGTTACAGCGGTCCTGCAAGAAGGAGACACTGCCTAGGCTCGTGCGAGCCTATAAGGCGCAGTATCCCGAGGCCCAAATCATCTCCGACATGGTGAAAGACCGCATCTCGGACCTCTCGATCACCACTCACATGGCCGCGAAAGGCTCGAACTCGTATATCGGATCGGACATCGTGGCTTTCTACAACGCGGTATCGCCTGCGCTTTTCGGCGAACTCGGTGCGCTCAATGAGAGGTTCGGACGTGCGGATTTCGTGCGGCTCTTTTATGTCGATCGCTTTGAGCAGACAGCGGGTCGCAACCGGGGATTCCGGGGGCAGCAGGGACGCGCGCACATCGCGGTGTTCCCGCCCCGGCTCAATGCTTGGGTTGCGCCGGCCATGTCGGGGGCGAGCTATGTGCGAGTCCACACCAAGCCAAATGTCACCCTCTTGGGCGAGCCAGCGTCAACGTAGGTCTGGCAGTCACACGGTCTGGTCGGCTTCGGGTGACCGGCCAATCGGTCTGGTAGGGGGGATCTATTTTACTCGGTCCTAATAGATTCTATTAGCGCGGAGCAAAATCCACCCCCCCCCACTGTGGACGAACATGGCTCGCGCTTGTCGCGCTCCGTCGCAGCAGGCGGCGGCTCGCCCCCCAGCGGAGCCCGTCGACCCCGAACGCTCAAAATGGCGACGGCAGATGGGCGACCTATCCTCGCATCCATCGGACCGAACTCCAGTGACTAAAATGAGGGGGGTTGGAACTATGCCGCAGCATGTGCTTGTCGCCGATGCTTCCCGAGTGATCTAGGGTCGGAAATACCACGATCGGGCTAAGCGATGTGAGAGTTAGGAGGTCCACCCACCCAAGAAAAGCACATATCGGGCCGGGTTACATTGCGGGATGTCGACAACATTTTCTCCAGTCAATGGGCGAGAAATCCCCGACCCTGCGCGTACCTTCGGAGTCGAAATTCCGTGAGCCCTGCTCGACGAACCCGCCTTGGTGCAGCAATGGTCCGCCGGCAGCCATCCGGTCGGTTGTTCAGGACCGCGATCGCCTACAGGGGATGCGAGCTACAAAGAGAGGCGCGCGATGCCGCATCGCACTCGCCTCACTTCGCATTACCCGCAGATCGAAGCTCAGCGTCGTCAGATCGGCGGTCGGCTCATGGTGGAGCCACCGCCTTTCTGGAAGCCGTCTCGGTTCGAGCGCCGGACCATAGGTAGGTGTCTATCAGACTGCCTCCATCGTTTGTAGCGAGCGCCGGACGAGCGCATTCCGCAAATCGGGCGCTTCGACCTGATTGGCGAGTTTCAGCGCCTCATCGCCACTCAGCTTCTCGATGATCTCAGCGTGCAGATCGGCGTCCGTTGTCAGGCCAAGCATCTGCTTTCTTGAGCAACTTGTTCTCCGCCTCCTGGGCTTCGATCGGGCTTGCGTGCCCGTTCTGGAGCGCGATTTGAGCCTGTCTCACCCGATCACGACTGCGTTCGCTTTCCGCTTGATGCGCAGCCTGCATGGCTTTCCACTCCTCATACGTTCGATGAGGTGGTGATAGTTCCAGAGCTTCTTGTCGAGCGGCTTCGATCGCGGCGGCATACTCGGCATCATTCATACCGCCGAGTTTATCGCGAAGTTTCTGTCGCCACATGCCTCGGAGGGCCTGATCGCGCTCCCGCGCATACTCACCCACATCGGTTTCGCGGAAAGCGATCGGTTCGAGTTGCTTCCGGGCCGGCTCTCGGTTGATGAAATGGATGAGGTGAAAGCCGATAGGACCGGCTCAGAAACCGTACCACCAGAGGCGAACTACCGACGAACTCGTCGGCATCTCAGTTCGCGCGTGTGATATGAACGGTTTTTCTGGCAAGCGCTGGCCAACTCTTGGGGCATCCGAACGGCGATGTCGAAAGCTCTAAAATGGAGTCCCCGATCCGCAGATCAATTTTTGGTCACAGTCGATGCGGCTCTGAACGCCCTCGCCGGCCTCAACAGCCCGGTGGACCTGATTAATCTTGCGAACAAGGCCGAGGCGTTCCGCCGGTATGCGCAAAGGGCCAAGCTCGGGCTATTGGCCCAGAATCGTTGTGCCGAACTTCGCTTACGAGCCGAGCGGAAGCTTGGCGAACTCCTCGCGACAACATCGCGCCTGAGGGGTCGTCCGAAAAGTGTCCAACATGACGACACTTTGCCGAGCCTTGCCGACCTCGGCATCGACGATCGTCGACTTTCGCATCGTGTCCAGAAGCTCGCGACGATCCCGAGCAAGCTGTTTGAGGGCTATCTGGCTGAGGCCCATCGGATCGGGTGGGAGATAACGACACGCGCTTTGATCCATGTATGCGACCGCCGGCAAGCCGCCGCAAAGAACCGGCGACGAATTGTCGGGGGTCGAGTCGATGATCTGGTGGCGTTCGCTCGTGCCGGCAATCGGGTCGGCTGCCTCTACATCGACCCGCCGTGGCATGTCCCGGGAGTGGTCCTCCCTTACCTTTCCGTGACGCCCGACGAACTCCAAAATCTGCCTATCCCCGAACTCGCTGCCGACCGTTGCCATCTGCATCTGTGGACGATGGCAAACGACTACATGTTCGGCGCGAGGGACATCATTCACGCCTGGGGCTTTCGCATCGTTTCGAGCTTCGTTTGGTGCAAACCCTCACTGGGAAAAGGCAATTACTGGCGAATGTCACACGAGCTAATGCTGACGGCTGTCCGCAGCGCGGAGGATCGCTTCGACGATGCGGGCCTTCGTAGCTGGATTGAAGCACCTCGCGGTCGTCACAGCGAGAAGCCGGCGATAATTCGCGAACTGATCGAACGCGCTTCACCGCCGCCTCGGCTTGAGATTTATGCCCGAACCCTGACCCCCGGTTGGTATGCGTGGGGTCATGAGATCGAGCAGCCTCTTACGACCCAGCACGTGGCGCTCGGAGGCGGATAGAAGTCATTCCCGTCTGTCGAATCGATCCCTGCGGGCACACCCGAGAGGCGCTACGAAGAAGTCCACGTCCAGATCGCCGACGAAGTGGCGCGCCGCCGCTTCCATGCAGTCGGTTGTGGTCAAAGACAGTGAGATGGATAAGGACGCAGTCCTTGCCCAGCTTATACGCTAAAGATTGTGCACATACGCAGCGATAAAACGAGCCGGACCGCTGACAAAAACGGCGATCGGGATAGATGGCTCTTACCGACGCGCTGTTGCGTCGGCTGCCTTCGCGCATCGTCGTGGAGCAAGCTAACCGATAAAAGGAATTCGAGAGTGCCGTCTGTAACTATCAAGCCGGGTAAGAACCTTGTTTTCATCTCGCCCAGCGATCCCGAGTGGGACTCTGGATGGGCAGCCCTGGCTGCGGAAGAGAAGGCGCGCGGCTACGACATCAACAACTGCACCGACTACCCGGACGGGGAATACTGGAAGTACGTCGGGACCGAGCGCCACGACGGGAACTGGTTCCACTGCTTCCGCATCTACGCGCACCCGGAGACCGGTGGTGAACGCGACTATTTCAGCGTACCGGCTCCGAAAAAGTGGAAGCCGAGCGGTGAACAGCGCCAACGCGCGGTCGAGTACGTCAAAAACTCGGCACCCGTCGGCCAACAAATTGCCGCGCCGGTCGAAGCCGGCATGCTCTGCCCCGGTGACCTCATATACCTCGGTTACGATGGAAAGTTGGTCAACACGAAAGAACAGGCGATGCACTATTTTGTGTACTTTTGGCCCCGAGATGCCTCGCGCCACGATGCATTGACCGAGCATAAGAGCCGGCAGTTGACTGCCGGCTCTTGTCGTTGCGCTACCATGCTGGTAACCCAGAACGAACCCGCTTTACCGAAAGGAATAGACCATGCGCCGCTCTTGCAGCGCGTTGGCCGGATTATCCAATCTACCTTTGGAGCGAAGTGGGATTGACTGTCGTCTATGCGGACAGATGCACTGATCGGACCCGCGCGGATGGTAAAAAGGACTGTCCTTCGATGAGTGCCTGAGGCCCAATCAACTGAGCGACTAAGTAGCGACTTGGCGGCTCTTACGAACCTCCCCGGATGGGCGTGATGATCCACAAAAATCGATCAAGCGAAAACATGAAAGGCAGTAGCGTGAGCCGGCAAACAAGCACATCACTAACAGTAAACGACTCCCTGAATGCCGAGGGAGGCCATAGGGCTGACTCTCGTTCGCGATTGGCGGGTGACTCCGGACACGGGTCCACGAGTTTGCCGGGCCGAACGGAGGGCCAGGGTCTTGGTCTCCCAAAACGCCGCCTGCAAACAATGGAGCAGATTGCGAGCGAAGCGCTTGAGCCGACAGAGGCCCTGGATCGAGACGCTTTAATCCGAGGAGCAAATGATAAACGTCGAGGAGCCAGGGCTCGGTACGCACCTCCGCCATGAACTCCGCAAAACCGGCCACCCAGTCCCGAAGAGAGCGCGCTTTCGGCAAATCCGACTGCATGTGCGGGATGTCGCCGGATTTGGTGGCGGTCTCTAATTCGCCAACGCGCCCAAGCTCGCTATGCGCGGCGACGATGCGGGCTAACTCCGGCAGGCGGCTCGGGTTTGGCAGAGTATCGGTGTCATAGGCAAGATCGCTGGCCAGCAGCCGGCGAACCGCTCTGACCTCGTCGATTTCTGCCGTCCCAAACTGGGGCTCGTATCGAGAGTCGAGCGTCAAATGATCGGGAAACCAACCAAATTGTTCTCGTCGTTCCGTCACCCAGGCGGCCAACTCCATCGGGCTGGCTTCTTTGTCCTCGTGGACCAAGCGCGCGAGGTTCCGTTTGGCAATTCGCTGGAACTCGCGGTCGATTTCATCAATATGCCTGCGGAGGGTCGCCAGCGCTTGCCTGTCGCAGATTTGCTCGGTTAGGCACTTTACATCAACCGACTTCGCCTCGTCGGCGAGGACCTGAACCGCATGCTGTAATTGCCTCGCTTCCTCTCGGTCGTTGTGTATAACCGAAATCGCGAGGTCGCGGATGCCTTCCGGTATTTTCTCTTGAAGCGCTCGCAGCGCCTCGGGCGTCTTCGCCGTCACGAGCACTCGACGACGGGTCGCGAGAAAATGCGAGATGATATTCGCGATCGTATGAGTTTTGCCCGTGCCCGGCGGACCTTGCACGGTAACGCCAGGACTGCCCTCGGCCTCAAGCCGGCGGATAACTTCTTCCTGTTCGTCGTTGTAGGGTAGCGGAAAAAACAAGGCATCCCGCTGGCCGTTACTCCTAGTCGGCTCGCTCCCACTAGAGCCAGCCGATATCGGAGGCACCCGCTCTGACGCATAGACCGATGGGTCCAGATCGCGGCTGGTAACGTCCGGTTCAATCACCTTGTCGGATGGTTCAACGACGAACCGAATGCCTGGGGCGGGAAGCTCCTCGGGCTCCTCAACCGCTTCGACTCGTTTGATTAGACGAGCTAGGTCCTCACGACGAAAATTCGCGCTCCGCTGCCTCACATAGATGACCCAGGTGTCGCTCACTCTGAGAGAGGTATCGGCATCGGGCAGAGTACGATCCTGCGGATCAGTAAGTGTATCGGGATAGTACATGCCACTTGGCGGCAACCGAGCGGCGCACCCTCTCAGCACCTTCTCGAAGGTCCTTCTGTCAAATGGCGAAAACCCCACATCCGGGTCTTCGACGGTGCGCTCTAGTTCCTCGCTCAGATCGCGCTGTACCGTCTTGCTGCCTTCGACTTCGAGCCCGTGAAACGCCTTGAGGACCAGTTGCGGTGGCATCTGGCGAGGGCGAATCTCAAGTGCGCCGTCTTCTTGTAGCTCGATCTCGGCGAGTTGCTCGATCAGGGGAACATTCATGCGCTGACCGCCGATTACCCACCGAGCGATGCCGACACCGAAGACGATTTCGATCGGCGTGTCGTCGCCAAGTGCAATCATGCGCTGATGAATCTGGTAGACCTTATTGTAAAACTCGATCGCACGCCGTCGTGGGCGTTCAGTTTCCGCCCAATTCGTCCACGGAGCCATTGACGTATTTCTGCCAAAGCGCTGCAAACTCCGGCAGGTTCTTGAGCCGCAAGACAACGTCCATCCGGTCCGGTAATGCTTCGTCGGCAGCGACCGGGCGCAAGATGTCTGCCGGATCGGGAAGAAGGCCCGCTTTCTGTAGATCGGAGATGTCCTCGATGGGGAGATTGAGAATAACCCGTTCTGGCAATATCTGCGGCGGCTGATCCGCCGAGGGATGTGGTCCAAAATCGACCCAACCTCAAACATCGGGTCACAATCGGGCGGCTGGGTTTCGCGGAGCCGCTGGATGCGAATCCATGTCTCGTCATCGAGAGCGGTTTCGACGCCCTCCAGACCCGCGACTCGGTATTCATGAAAGTGGCCGTAAGGCTCGCGCGAGGTCGAACGTCACCTTCTCGTTGAACGAGAGCAGTTCGTCCGTATAGAGCAGCAGATTACGCAGCCGACTCTTTGTCGCCCCAAGCCCCTGCATCCGCGCTTCCCCTCTGCGCTGGCCGACGATGGTTTATCCCATATTATCGCGAAGTCGGTCCGAGGTACTTGCGATCATTTCTGGTCGCTCCTTTCTCGCCATCCCATCATTTGGATGTGCGCGTTAACTGTTGAGGGTTCGTAAAGCCCTGCCTACCCCTCGGAAGCGGGTCCCATGATTTTGCTGGACCGCTGCTTGGGCGCAGAGTTGGGGATTTTTCCGGCGGGACCGTGTCCCTTCCGTCGAAGACAGGAACAGGAGGCACGGCCCAACTCTTTGGGTCCCATCCGGGCAGGAGGTAATGAGGGTCCCTCGGACCAACATTTCTTCCAGGATGTGCTATAGTGCATCCACGCAGAACCCGGTGGGTTTCGCGTCGCGGGATTTGAGGGTCAGCTTGCCACCGCGTCATCAAGGGCTAAAGCGCCGGACCACAGCCTTGGGCAGAACCGAGAGCCTCGTCCGGGACCAGAACCGGATGGAGCCCGCCTATGCCCTCGACGATCATCCCGGCCCGCTTCGGCGAGACTGAATACCCGATCTCTCGCCTCGTTTTTCGGCGCGCTACGACCCTGGGCCTCAGCCGCTCGGCTTTGGTTCGGCGACTCGGATACAAGAATCTCAGTGCCGGCCATCGGACGCTCACCAGACTGCTCATGACTGGGACCTCGCCGCCCATGATCGCGCAACGACTTGCTGATGCGCTGGAGTTCGAGCCAGAACTGGTGGATGAGGTCCTGGTCGCGACAGCGCGCCAGCAACAGGATGAGGTGCGCGCTCAAATTTTGCAGCACGAGCGTGCCTATCGCGAAGGCTTTCGACCGCATCTCCAGATTCAGACCCAACGCTCTGTTCCTTCTCCCATCTTCGTTGCGGCGCTTTTGGGTACAGCGAGGCTTCGGTTGATCTCGCTACCCGATGCGGTCTTCACCGCCAATCAAGACGCTCGCGAAGCGGTGAAGACGTTAATCACTAGGCACTACCGGGACCATGCGGGCCAAGTTCCGGCTTTTGGTGCAATCACCGGCTACGTGCTGGTGCTCTTCGCTGGTTACGACGGCATAGATTTCGGCTTGCCGTTCGACATGCACGGCGACCGCGCGGGACCGATGTGCGTGGTTCGCCGGCTGCCAGAGGCAAAGCTGGGCAAGAAGCGTGCCGATGGACGCCTAAATTCTCTACTGTGGCTCCGCAACGGAGCGCAGCATCATGAGTGACTGGAACGCACTGCTGTACCCTGGACATCGACGGCGTTTTGCTGCAACGCCGCCGTTCTGGCATGTTCGACACGTTTGAGGTCGCACCGGGTTGCCTCGAATTTCTCGAATGGGCAACCGCGAGACACCAGTGCCGCTGGCTCTCGACGCGATGTCGGCAAGGATTCCCGGATGGATCGCGCCGCGCCTTTCGGCTTGCCGGCGTGGCCCTGCATGAGCCTCGTTGGGCGGTGCTCGACCTGATCGAGCCAGCGCAATGGTCAACCCAGAAAACCGGCGATCGATCCCAAGTCGGATTTCTGGTGGTTGGACGACAATCCGACGGGACACGATAGAGCTTGGCTTCGTGCTCATGACCGGCAAGATCGTCTCATTGAGGTCAGCAGCGATCGTAATTCGGAAGCGTTGCTGGCCGCAAAGGCTGCTCTTTGCAAGTCCTAATTCTAACGCCGCTATTCGGCAGCAGCAGATGACAGAAGCCACAACCGGCGGCGTCAAGGGAGCGCTCGACCGGATGCTCGGCACGCTTCACTGACAGCCTAGCGCACAACTCTCAAAGACAATGTGCGAACAGCCGCTCTGGCGATAACCAACACGGCCAGTCGTTGGCCTAGACAAATTCGGGACGCGATTTATATCAGCCTTACACACTTTAAGTAGTCAGGAGTAAAAAATGAGTTTGTGGTATTCTTGTACGTTTGCGGCGGTTGGAACCGACGCTGAGATCCAGAAATTGAACGCGGTGTGAGATACTTACTGGCATCGTGCACAGGCCGAAAGCCGCTTGTCACCAGGTTTCATCCAGGTGCAAGCCAGCTGTAACCACGGCGCGGATGATGCGATTAAGCAGATGGTCGCCGATTTTCCTGGTCTCGTATTTGTTGGGTCACTCTACGTAGACCAACATTTTGGGAACGACTACGTCGATAAGAGCGGTGATGTCGACAGCTGCCAGTGGTGGCGATTTCACGGATCACAGGGGCTCGTAGGATGGCACGAGATGCCAGAATTGCCGAAATCCGATCGGCAGTACCACTTAGGTAATGCAAGCGCTCTTAACGAATTGAGGCCCGGGACTCTTGCGGAGTTCTTCCAAGCGATCACACAACGGGCTTCTGCGGGGAACCCGTTGCTCCCCTATAACCTCTGGAGCTGGCTAACGACTTGGCTTGTCGCGAACCCGAAAGGCGAAGGTGAGAACCCTTGGGAACGACTGAAGGCGGATATCGACCTAATGCGAGAGGACATGGGATGAGGTCGGGTTCGATGACCTTGCCCCTCTGTGCCGCGGCGATAGCGGCAGCCCCCGCCTCGTTATCGCTGCGACAGCGTTGCGGCGCAGTCGTCATCCCGAATTCGGCCCCCAACCATTACTGAGGAATTGAAATGTTGCTATACGGATTGCTGACGAATTTCAGAGATGCTGACCCGTCGAATGTGTTCAACCATATATCTATTACGGCGTTCGTCTCATTTGAGAAAGCCACCGCCAAACTTTATGATTGGTATAATGGGCAAACGGGCGACGACGGCGAGATCTATCATTCTGAGTGGCGCGCAGATGAAGATGGATGGCGTTGGGATAACCCCCACTTCCCGGAATGCGAGATCCGACAAATGGATTTTCGGTGCGACTGAAGTCCCTCAAGCGCCTCAGGACACCTACACCTACATCGGATTGTCCAGCAGGGCGTCTGCACATGTTCTAGCCGGTCCGCCGTGCCCCCTGCGGCGAGGCCGTTTCTTCGCTCGAATATAAGAAGCGAGCACGGTGGTCGGCGCGCAACGATCGATAACTGTCAGTTATCGGACTCACATAAGACATTGCCGGTCGGCAACGGGACGCCCCAAATGACCGATAAGCCTGCGCCATCGGGCGCTGGCCAATTACGAGATGACACATCACCGTCGGTTCTCCACTGCACTGTCGTTACCGGCACTGTCATTCTAATCCTCGGCTGAAATGGTCCCGTTCCCGATGGATGCGGAGCAGCAGCATCATGATGGGGCCAGGCTAAGCACGAAATCCATCTCAACCTGTGCACCGCGGGTTAGATGCATCACGCCAGCGCAGCTTCGGGCCGGCAGCCGGTCGGGCGGGAAGAAGCCCTATGCTCCCGGCTTCAGCTTTCGCTGCCTGGCATAATCCGAAGCGGCCAGGGTTGTCACAAGCGCAAATTCCGCAACCGGGCCGCGCTAGGGGTCAAAGGGCGCGCCGATACAAGGAAAAATCCGGGGAGTAAACGCCGCATTGCAGTGTACGCGACATCAGGCTCCTGCAAATGGCGGCTTCCCGGTGCTGAGCGGAAGCAAGCGTTTGAGATCGGCGCTTCGGTTTTGCCCGAAAGCGGCCGTGACGACGGGCGAGGCTTCACGGCTCCGCAGGCAGTACCCGCAAACCGGTCATCGTCTACGACGGCACGAAATCGAGAAACACTTACAGCGCCGCGATCTTCATCGCGGACGATTACCATCTCCAAGCCGGTGTAGTTGGGCGGCTCGCCAGGAGGCCCTGATACCCATGCCAGACGCCCGGCATTGTGCAGCGCCTGGGCCTCACCATGCGGGGTGTAGGGGAAGTGCGGGTGAGTCGCCCGGAGATCGCCAGCAAATTTTGTCGAGCGCCTCGGGGCGACGAATATCCCGGAGGGCGCCTACAGCACGCAGTCTTCGGTATAGAGGCCCTCGATGGCTGCTCGGCGGCGCGCCGCATTACCCTCGCCGAAGACCTCTTGAAGATCCCGCTGGAGCAGTTCCCGGATGTGGTCGGACATCAGCGTCATGCCGCATGATGTGTTCTTGCCGCTGCGACGGTGGCGGGAATAGTCGCTTGGGCAGCGTTAAGCGCCGCTTCCCGATGGGCGAGACTGAGCGCAAACCCTTCAGCGCGGATGATTTCGATGTCGGGGATGCCGATAAAGGCGAAAACCGCGCGCAAATACTTCTCCTGGAAGTCGTTCGCCTCAAACGGCATTTCCGGTGCATAAAGACCGCCGCGCGACGAGGCGACGATCACGCGCTTGCCGCCGACCAGTCCGATCGGTCCGTCTGTCGTCTTGCTCGGGGCGGTCGGGGCCGCGCTGTTCGTTAAGGGGCTCCGATGGCGCCCCTCTACGCCGCTCGGATCGAAGACCTTGGCCCCGGCGATTTCGTGAAATTCGAGTGCGCCGCGTGCGGCCATGGCGCGCTGATACCGCCAAGCTCGTTGCTCAACGGACTACGGCTGCGCCGGCTACCCGCGTACTGAACTTGGAACGGCGGCTGCGCTGCCGGGAATGCAACCGGCGCGGGAAGGCGGTAGTATCGATTAAGTGGGCCGCTCCGTAGCCTCTTGCTCGCCGAGCTGTTCTGCAAAGCGCTCAAAGCCGGTGATCGGCCCCCGGTGGGTGGTCCGGTTCGAATGTTAGTTTAGTGCTGGCCGCGGCACCAGCGGGAGCATGGCCGGCGGAGCGGGTCGGGGTTGCGCAGCCGGCCATGCGGCGAGCGCGGG
>Ga0073928_10001062_pt1 | contig 55492 bp, 46 predicted proteins | sample PaiPotPPA55metaG_FD_76969 | JGI IMG/M metagenome (GOLD analysis project Ga0073928, IMG submission 76969) | Iron sulfur acid spring bacterial and archeal communities from Banff, Canada, to study Microbial Dark Matter (Phase II) - Paint Pots PPA... ... | reverse complement strand
GAACTGAGGAAACATGGAACGTCATTTTGAACACGATCTCGACGAATTGAAGCAGCGGCTGCTGTGGATGGGCAGCCTCGCCGAGCGCGCCGTCCACCAGGGCGTGCAGGCGGTCCTCGACGGGGAGGAAAACCTGGCCGAGGCCGTGCTGACCGAAGAAGACGCCATCAACGAAATGCAGATCGAAATTGACGAGCGCGTCCAGCGCATGCTGGCGCTGACGCAGCCGATGGCTGCCGACTTGCGGTTCCTGCTGGCGGTTTCGCGCATCAACGGCGATCTGGAGCGCATCGGCGACCAGGCCGTGAACATCGCGCAATCCGCGACGCGGATTCTGCGGCATCCGCAGGTAAAGCCGTATGTCGATCTGCCGAGGATGAGCGAACTGGCGGAGGGGATGGTCCGCGACAGCCTCAACGCGCTGGTGCGCGGCGATGTGGAGCTGGCGGAAAGAGTGCTGCGGCGCGACGATCAAGTGGACCGCTTGCGCGACCAACTGTTCCGCGAGCTGCTGACGTACATGATGGAAAATTCCGCCGTCGTTTTCCCCTCGTTTGAACTGATCCTCGTGGCCAAGAACCTGGAGCGCATCGGCGACCACGCGACGAACATCGCAGAAGATGTGATCTACTTCGTCGCGGGCCGCGACGTGCGTCATCCGGCGCTCGACCGCCGCTAGCGCGGTCCCCGGCAACGCTGGCTCCGCAGCGAAATCCGAAGTAAATTGTGTGCAAATTGCGGCAAGTGAAATGTGCGGTTTTGTTGCGATTAGAACAGGTCCGCGCGGTGATTTTACTAGGGTTAAGACCATTTCTAATCGCGGAATGTGGCGATTAGAAATGCACTGATCCGTGATGATGAACTGCTCCTCCATTGTCGTCTCATCGGAGAATTGAGACGCCCTTTCTGCTCGCGCACGTCCGACTAAGTGATCAAGGTAGGGATCGGCGGAGAACCGATCGTGGGCAATCAAGGTGCTGAGGATGGGGCGGCCGATCCCCAAGTTCCCGCACAGTGAAGCGATTCGGAGGGTAAAACCGTTGCGTGGGACGCTCCGTCGCCAGGAGGCGGACTTCGGCGGGTAATCTTGAGAGGCCCCGTAATCGAGCATCTTAATTCCTGCCTTCCTTCCTTTTTTGATTTTTTACTTCAGGGTGCGGTCTAATCCCCCAAGCTCCCCTTGCGGGGACTTGGGCGGCCCTGTTTTGCGGGGAACTGCCCGGCAGCACTGTGAAAACTGACTCCGAAATCAGGTTAGCACGCTGAGGGGAAATTGGAACTGGCCTAGGTGCCAAAGAAAGGACAGCTGTCCTTGCGTACCCGATTCCGAATGAAAGAAGAGCGAGTTCAAGAGTAAGAAAGACCCGCACCCTGAAAACCACAGGGCACGCCCAAGAATCTCTACAAATCTGGCTGCGGTGCTCGTGGCTGCAAGGTTCCACGGCGCAGTGCACGCTCCTTCATCAAGGCGAAGAAAACTGGCACTAGAATCAGGACGTGAATCGTCGACGTGATCATGCCGCCGACGATGGGAGCGGCGATTGGTTTCATGACGTCGGAGCCAACGCCTGTTTCCCACAAAATAGGGATCAGGCTAGCGAGGACCACGCAGACCGTCATTAGTTTTGGCCTGAGGCGCTGGACGGCACCTTCGATTATCGCGGCTTCGATGTCTTCGTGCTTTAGAGGTACGCCGCTTGCTAGACGGTGATTCAGCGCCTCGTGGAGATAGACGACCATAACCACGCCCGTCTCGACCGCGATGCCAAACAAAGCGATGTAGCCGACCCACACGGCTACGCTGAAATTGTAACCAAGCAATCGCTGAAGAATGAGTCCGCCAGTTAACGCATAAATCGTAGGAAAGATGAGGACAGCCGCCTCGGTAGCGGAATGAAACACCATGTAGAGCAGCAGAAAAATGACAAAGAAGACGATTGGCAGGATTAGCTGGAGGCGCTGTTTTGCTCGAAGTTCAAACTCGTATTCACCCGACCATTTGTAGGTAAAGCCTGGCGACAGGGAGAGTTTTTGCTTGAGCAAATTGCTCGCGTGAGTGACGAAACCGCCGTAGTCTTTCGTGTTCAGATCGATGTAGACGTAGCCGGTCAGCGCGCCGTCTTCGTCGCGAATCATCGAAGCTCCCCTGGAAAACGAAATTTTTGCCACTTCGGAGATGGGAATCTGCGCGCCGGTGGGCGTGGCTATCAGGACGCGCCGCAACTCCTCGACGTTATCCCGGAAGTCGCGGCTGTACCGGACATTCACGGGATAGCGCTCGCGGCCCTCCACGTTTTCCGCAACCATTTCGCCGCCGATTCCCGAAGTGACCGCCTGCTGAACGTCCGCGATCGTCAAACCGTAGCGAGCCGCCTCCGCGCGATTCACTTCGACATTGAGATAGAAACCTTGCGAAACACGTTCGGCGAAAATGGAGCGCATCTCGGGAATCGCAGAGAGAATTTGCTGTACCTGCGCGCCGACCTGCTGAATGCCCTCAAGATTCGGCCCCTGAATTTTCAAGCCGAGGGGCGTTTTGATGCCTGTTAGTTCCATATCGAGGCGGTTTTCGACTGGCATGGTCCAAGTGTTGGAGAGGCCAGGAAACTGGAGTTTCGCGTCCATTTCCTGAACGAGCTTTTCGTAAGTCATCCCCGGTGGCCATTGACTGAGCGGCTTGAGCATGACCGTCGTGTCATACATATCGAGGGGAGCGTTATCGGTCGCGCTGTCGGATCGCCCGATGGAGCCGAAGACGCTTTCGACTTCGGGGAACGTGCGAATGATTCTGTCCTGTTCTTGGAGCAATTGCGACGCCTGCCCGATAGAAATGCCAGGCAAGGCCGTCGGCATATAGAGAGCTGAACCTTCAAAAAGGGGCGGCATGAATTGGCTGCCGATGTGCAGCGCGAGCGGCAGCGTAACGATCAAAAAGAGCAAATTGAGGAGCAAGGTGGTCTTTCGGAAACGCAAGCAGAGGCGGAGAACGGGCAAATAAAGAGCCTGAGTGATTCTTGACAGTGGATTTCGCGATTCAGGTGTCAGTCGCCCACGGATAAAGAGAACCATCAGCACCGGCACAAGGGTGATGGCCAAGACGGAGGAGAAACCGACAGCGAGCGTTTTCGTCCACGCCAGTGGGCGAAACATGCGTCCTTCCTGCGCTTCCAGCAAGAAGACGGGCAGGAAAGAAACCACGATGATCACCAACGAGAAGAAAATTGCGGGACCAACTTGTTTAGCTGAATCCAGCAGGACTCTCCGTCTTTGTGCCTCGGGAAGAGGATCAGATGCGGCGGATTGGCGCTCCGAGAGTTGGCGATACCCGTTTTCGACCATGACGATAGCCGCGTCCACGAGAACGCCAATCGCGAGAGCCAAACCGCCGAGCGACATGATGTTCGAGGTGACGTGGAGGTAGTACATGGGGATGAAGGCTGCGATTACGGCAATGGGAAGCGTCAGGATCGGGATCAGCGCCGAACGGAAGTGAAAAAGGAAGACGACGATCACGATGCTGACGATGATCGCCTCTTCGAGCAAGTCGCGTTGCAGCGTTTCGATGGACGCGTGAATCAATCCCGAGCGGTCGTAACCTGCAACGACTTCGACACCCCGCGGCAGGGAAGGTTTGATCTCCAAGAGTTTCTGCTTGATGCCGTTGATGACGCTGAGAGCATTCATCCCGTCGCGCATCACAACAATCCCGCCAACGGTTTCCCCTTCGCCTTGCCACTCGGCAACACCTTCGCGGATGTCCGGCCCGAACGTCACTTTTCCCAAATCGCGGACGAGAACCGGCGTGCCGTTCTTGGTTGCTACAGGAACGGTTTCCAAGTCGCTCAGCGAACGCAGATAGCCGAGTCCGCGAATCATGTATTCAGCTCCGCCCATTTCAAGCAGGCGTCCACCGACTTCGTTGGTACTCGCTCGAACTTTTTCAATAACAGTCGAGAGAGGAATGCCGTAGGCGCGAAGTTTGTCGGGGTCAAGATTGACCTGGTACTGGCGCACGAATCCGCCGATGGTGGCAACCTCGGCGACTCCGGGAACGGTTTCGAGCTGGTAGCGCAGATACCAATCTTGAAGGCTCCTTAAGTCGGCCAGGCTTTGTTGATGGCTGTGGTCCACAAGCGCGTATTCATAGACCCATCCCGCGCCGGTCGCGTCCGGCCCGATTACGGGATGCACGCCCGCTGGCAAACGGCCCGTGATCTGTTGCATGTACTCCAAGACGCGCGACCTGGCCCAATACAAGTCTGTAGTGTCTTCAAAGACGACAAAGACGTAGGAGTCGCCAAACATGGTTTGCGCTCGCACGGCCTTTACATGCGGTGCGGCGAGAAGGGTCGTGACTATGGGGTAAGTGACCTGGTCTTCGATGATGCTAGGAGGCTGACCCATCCAAGGGGTGTGGATGATCACTTCCACATCGGAAATGTCTGGCAATGCGTCGAGCGGAATGTGACGCAGAGCCCAGATTCCTGAGACCACTAGCAGGAACGTTCCCATGAAGACGAGAAAACGATTTTGCGCGCACCAGTCAATCCATCGGGAGATCACGTCACATCCCTCCCGTGGCGTTCAGGCTCAGCTGCTTGCTCGCGACGACTTGACCATTCTTTTTGGCGAGGATCGTGACTTGCCAGGTTCCGCCACTCTCAAGCTGTCCAGATCCTTCATACAGGCCGCTGCCCTTATCGCTGAGGGTTACAGGCATGCGCATCGCTGCCATGCCCATCGCGGGCATCGCCGGCATGTAGAACGTCACGCTGACTTCTGCACCGGAAATGGGACCGCCACTTGCATCTGTGAGTTTCACGCGGAATACGTTGCCACCTTTACGAGGCGGGGCCGGATCAGAACTCAATTCGAGATTTGCTTGGGGAGAGTTCATAGCTGACGATGCACCCGCGCCGGGTGGAGGCGGAACGAACGAACCGAGTGCGGCCTGAAGCTGGCTCTCGGAGTCGATCAGGAAGTTTGCGGAGGTGACAATTTGCTCGCCCGCTTTCAGCCCCTTCAGCACGATAAAATCGTCGCCCACGCGGGAGCCCAACTGCACCTCGCGCGGCTCGATGTAACCGTCTTTACGCTCCACAAAAGCAATCTCGCGAGCGCCGGACTGTAAGACGCCGGTTGCAGGGATGACAAGTTGGCTCCCCATCTGAACCTTCAGACTCACGTTGACGAACATGCCTGGTTTGAGTTTTAGTCCAGGGTTGGAAAAAACAATGCGCACTTTTGCCGTGCGCGTCTCCATATCCACCTGCGGGTAGATAAAGTCCACACGGCCGGTGAAAGTCCGGTCTGGATAAGTATTCACCGTGAGCTTTGCAGGAGCGCCGAGCTTTATGCGTTCGAGATCGTTCTGGAATACCTGGGCCTGAACCCAAACGGCGGAAAGGTCGGCGATGGTGTAGAGGCGCATTTCCGGCTGAACGGCGACGCTGGGGAAAGCACTTCGTTCGGTGATGTAACCGGAAACGGGCGAATCCACTTCGAGTTCCTGCTGCACTTGGCCCGTGGATTCGAGCCGGGCGATTTCTTTTTGCGGAACGCCCCACTGCTTGAGACGTTCCGCAGCCGCGTCCAGCAGCGATGCTGCGCTGGAAGCGACACCCGAAACCGTGCTCTGTGCCACTTGTTGCTGATTCTGCTTTGCCACGAGGTATTCGCGCTCGGTTGCCACCAGATCAGGACTGTAAATTGTGAACAGCGGATGTCCTTTATGAACGTATTGATATGTGGCATCGGCAAAGACTTTCTGGATGTAGCCGGTGAACCTTACTTGAACGTAGGCAAGCCGCGTTTCGTCTACGGCGACATTGCCGGTAGTGCGAATCTCGTCCTCGACCAATTTTCGTTCGACCTCACCGGTCTTCACGCCAATGCTCTGCAACCGTTGCGGAGAGATTTGCACCGGAACCAGCGCCGCTTCTGTCGATGGTGGGGGTACTGCCGCAGAGGTAGCTGTAGAATCCTGCCCGGAGGAAGTTGCCTGTTTGGTTTGTGCATCAGAGATCGGTTTCGCTGCGCGATAGTGGAGCCACAATCCAACGAGTATGGCCGCGAGCGCGATGTTTCCAATCAATGCCAACAAGAACCCCGTGCGATAGGTTTTCATCACTTCGCTCCGCCCCCGCGCAATGACAGTCCGGTGAGTTGTTCGAGCCGCGCCAACGCCGTCTCACGCTCAGCGATGCTTTTCCAATACTCCTCGTCTAAATGGAGGACATCGAGAAACGAAGCCAGCAGTGCCTGAAAGTCCTGGCGATTGTTTTGGTAGGCTGCGATGCCCGCCTGGAATCCCGCCCGTGCCTGCGGCAGAAGCCCTTCGCGATAAATCTTCAGCAACTCGGTGTTTTTCTGTTCGGTTTCGTATTCGCTTCGAAGTTCAAAGGCAACCTGTTGCGACTGAACTTCCGACTCGCTGCGGGAGCGGTTTAGTTCAGCTTCCGCCTGCGCCAGTTCGGGGCGCTGCTTGCGGCCTCGATAAATTGGAACGCGAACTCCGACGGTGAGCATGTAATAAGCGGGGAATTTTGCAGGGTCGGTGCGCTGCCACATGTATTGGATATTGAAGTCGGGATAGAAATCCTTGTGGGCAAGATCGACTTGCAGTTTCTGCTTCTCGACCATTTTCTCCGCGCCAGAAATCTCTGGGTTTTGTCCTTTCGCGGCGGACAAGAGTTCTTCGAAGGTATTGGGAAGCGGCGTTTCAAGAATCTCGGTCGTTTCGACGTCCGGCGAGGATTGCGAGCGGTTCAGAAGCAGTTTGATCTGCGCCTGCACTTTAGCCACTTCAAGATGGTGCATGGTGATTTCGCGGAGTAACTTTGTTCGCTCAATCTGCGCTTGTAACAGGTCATGTTGGTTCCCCATCCCCGAGCGGTAGCGTGCGTCCGCCGCTTTCTCAACCTGCTGGAGCAGTTCTCCGTCGCTCTCAAGAATTCCTAGGGTCTTGGACAGATACGCAAGCTGGAAGTAAGCCGATTTGACTCCGGCGAGGATCGAGCGGCGTACGGACTCGTACTGCTGCTGGACAACGTCAGCATCTCGCTTCGCTATTTCGCCCTTCAGCCGCAGTTTTCCCGGGTAGGGAAAGTCCTGAGAAACGCCGAGGCCAACATAGGCGAAGTCGCTGTTTGTATAGCCTGCGAACGGCCTTGGGCTTCCGACGTTGACCTGTTGCAGATTGAATTGCGGATCGGGGAGCGTCGAGACCTGAGAAGGAACCTGCTTCGCAGCCTGCCAGCCTTGGCGTGCGGCCTGGATCTGCGGGTTGTTTTGGTCCGCCTCGGTCAGCAAGTCTTGTAGGGGAGTGGTGGCCCCCGACCCACCGGTTTGCTCTTGACCGAAAGCTCTTGGCGCTGGTGCGAAAAGAAAGAACAATACGGTAAAGAAGAGAATGCGGACTACGAAGAATTCATTTTGCCGTCTTACACCGCGTGATACCGACATTTTATACGCCTCCTGAGAAGGCCTAATATCTCCAGTATTGGAAGGTGTGGAAATGTGTTCCGCGCGGTGATGCGAACTCAACAGCACGGAGCCCGATTAGCGACACAAATAGAGAAATGGCGTGCGGGACGCACACCGACAGGCGGGTTTAAATCAGAAGGGAGACGTGAAGCGTGTAAAGTTCTGGAGGCGAATGTTGCTGAGCTTCGACTACACTCAGTGGCAACGAAACTATTTGGACCGTCGCAACAGATGCGAGCGGTTCAACGAGCGCGATGGCAGGTGCATGGATTGAGACGCGCGCCGCGGAAAGCATATTCGGGCTTTGCCCGGAAACCATCGCCTTACAGCAATCGTGACTATAATTTGCGGGCGTGCATGGCATCGAGCCACAGCATTGTATGCTCTCCTGGTCCGGGGTCATCGCCGACATGCAGTCTGCGAATTGCAGGAACAACAAAGCGCCCGCGGCCAGTACGAAGAATATCCCCTTGACGATCATTACACTTCTGACTTTAGGAGTATTAGGCGGCCAAGTCAAGGATTCGAGAGCTTCCGGTGCTCAAGTCGGTCGCGACTGCGATCGGCAAAGATCACGGGGACCGTAGGCAAAATTGCCTGAAGCGCGGCAAGCTTGGGACGTCAGATGCGGGTGAGGGCGGTGGCTTCGTCGGGTGCTAGATCGAGGATGGTGTCAAGGCGGACCATTTTCAGGAGCATTTGTACGCGCTTGCTGGCGGCGAAAAAGGTGCATTTGCCTCCGGCGCGTTTCAGCGTGGTGAAGGCGCGGACGAGCGCGCCGATGCCGGAGCTATCGAGCTCGGAAACGGCGGCTAAGTTTACGGCGACGTGCGTTGAGCCGGCGTCGAGGAGCTGCTGAACCTGGTTGCGGAAGGCTTCTTCGGCGTCACCGAGCTTCAAGGGACCTTCGAGATCGAGAATGGTAGCCGTACCAGCCTTGCGAATCTTGATATTCACGGACGCCTCGCTAGCGTTGCAAAGCTAACTGAAATAGGCGCGTCAATCAAGGGGAGGGAAGAAAAGAAAACCGGCAGCGGAGCGTCCGCTAGTGGACACTTCCTTGACGCCGAACCGCCCCATTTGTTAGGCTGCGCGCGCTCGCTCTCCTGATTGGTCAAGCGCGATTTGCATGGAGCGAGCCGGAATTCCCCCACCTCAGCCCGACTGCTACGATCCGGGCCAGGGAGAGCCATGGAAACCACTGCGGCGCTCTTTGAACTGGCAAGCGTGTCTCTCGCTTGCCGGGATCAGGACACCCTTCTCAAGACGTTTGCGGCACGAGTGGGCGCGACGCTGGGCGCGCGGGCCGTGCTGGTGTGGATCAAAATTGCGAACGACGAGGAGGGATTGGTCTGCCGGGCGCGTTGGGCGGAGCCGGGGGAACGATTCAACATTGCGGATGGCGCGGTGAGCGAGGGATTGCTGGCCGAAATTTATGAGTCGGCGGAAACGCGGCGTTTTACGGCGCGGGAGATTGCGGGCGACGGCTTCGCTCACCTGGAAGAAGCGAGCCGCGCACGCGTGAAAACAGCAGTTTATACAGCGATACCGGGCGCGCAAGGGACGGAAGGCGTTGTGGAAGTACTGAACAAGCGCGCTGGAGAGTTCACCGCGGAAGACGCGCACTTTTTGGAAGAAGCGAGCCGGTTAGCAGGACAGGCGCTGACGAACCTTGAAGCGATCGAACGCGAGCGCCACGAGCAACTGGCGACGCTGGAGCGCCTGACGGCGCTGTACGATCTGGGGCGGACGTTTACGTCGACGCTGGAACTGGGAGAGCTGCTTCCGGTCGTCGCCGAAAAAATCAGGGACATCCTCAGCGCCGGGGCGTGCAACCTGTGGCTGATGGACGCGAACGGGTTTTACCTGGCGCATCAGGCGGGCGAGGATCCCACGGTAGAAGACGGCGCACGCGCGTCGAGCGAAGAGGGATTGCTCGCGGAAATCGCGCAGCAGGCTAACGGAAAGCTCGTGGAGGAGCCTGCGGAAGAGCCGGGGCTCGAAGAGCGCAGAAAAGCGGGCGGCGAGTTCGAAATACAAGCGTGGATGGGAGCGCCGCTGCGGAAAGAGGACGAGGTGCTCGGCGTCGTCGAGCTGGTGAACAAAGGCGACGGCACGGCGTTCAACGAAGACGACTTGTTTTTTCTTTCGAGCATCAGCGAACAAGCGGCTGTGGCGCTGCATAACGCGAACCTTCTCGAGTCGGAGCGCAAAGTCAACGCGCTGGACGCGCTGCTGAAAATTTCGCAGGAAATCACGTCGACCCTCGATCTGGACCACGTTTTGACGACGGTGGTGCAGCAGGCGGCTTCCGTGGTGCCGTTCGACCGCTGCGTGATCGGATTCTTCGACCGCGGGCGGTTCGTGCTGGGAGCAGTTTCGGGCGAAACGGAAGTGCCGAAGACGAAAGAGATGTCCGAACTGCGCGAGCGGCTGGAATGGATCGCGGGGCAAGAAGGAGCTGTGTCGGCGGATATGTACTCGGACGGCTGGCGCATGCAGCCGGAAAACGCGAAGGCGCAGATCGCTTCGTTCCTCGAAGCGCGTGAGTACAACGGCTTCTATGCATTACCGATGAGGGACGATCAAGGGACGCTGGGTGTGCTGGCGCTGCTGAGCGGCGATGCGGACTTTCTGACGGCGAGCAACCAGGAAACCGTCGGAATCCTGGCGAACCAGACCACGGTGGCAATTCGCAACGCGCAGCTGTACCAGCAAGTGCCGCTCGCGAACCTTTTGCAGCCGTTCGCGGCGCGAAAACAGAAATTGCTGGCGGCGATTCCCAAGGGACGAATGCGCGAGTATGCCGAGCGCGCGGCGTTGGTCGTGTTCCTACTGGTGATAATCCCTTGGCCGATGCGCGTGGGCACCGATGCAACCGTGGTTCCCGCCGATCACCGTTTCGTGAGCACGATCGATGGAGGAGTGGTGCAGCGCGTGCTCGTCCACGAGGGAGACACCGTGCAGGCGGGACAAATACTGGCGCAGCTCGATGACGGAGAAGACCGCGTGAAACTGGCGCAGGCAGCGGCGGGACTCGCGCAGGCGCGGCACGATCTGGCCGAGGCGGAATTTCGCAACGATCCGTCGATTGCCGGCCAGGCGCAGATTCGCGCGGACCTGCACGCCGCCGAGGTGCAGCTCGAACAGCAGCGCGTGGACGAAGCGCAACTTCGCGCGCCGATTGACGGAATCGTCGTGACCCGGAAGATCGAAGAAAAAACGGGCACGATGGTAAAGCCCGGCGAACCTTTCTGCGAGATTATCGACCACCGGCGCATGGCGGCGGAAATGAGCGTGCCGGAGACAGACTTGTCGCTGGTGCGCGAGGGAAAAAACGTGGAGCTGAAACTCAACGCGTTCCCGACCACTACGTTTGAGGGAACGGTGGAGCGGATCGGGTCGCAGACGCTGGCCGAGGCGGGCGAACAATATTTTCTGGTGCGAGCGATATTCGAGAATCCCGGCGGGCGCGCGAAAGACGGGATGGTGGGGCGGGCGCGGATTCGTGCCGGCGGCGGATTCATCGTGAGCGGATGGTACCCGGTGGGTTATGTGCTGCTGCGCTCGCCGTTCCGCTGGCTGTGGCAGAAAGTATGGGGCTGGCTGCCGTAACGGAGAGGTAGAGATGATTAGACGCGCGATATGGCTTGTTACCGCCGGCCTGGCGGGGGCCGGAGCGGGCTGTTCCAATTCTCCGGTGGCGTCGACGCCCAGCTCCGCGCCATCCGCGGCGGCAACTTCTCCGGCCGCCAGGCCTTCGACGCAGGCTGCTCCCGGCCGAACCAACTATACGGGCGACATTTTGAGCGTGCTTTCGGTGGAGCATCAGGTGGATGTTTCCGCGCAGCGCGACGGCGTGATCGTTTCGCTGGCAACGGACGAAGGAAAAGTTGTGAAAGCGGGCGATATTCTCGGCCAGATCGACGATCGCAACGTGCAAATGGAAATCATCAAAGCGCGCGACGATCTTCAGGTGGCGCAAAACAACGTGAAGTACAAGGAAGCGGAACTGAAAGCCAAAGGGGCGGCGTACAAACGGCAGCAGCAGCTTCGCGCGCTGGGCATCTCGAGCGACGCCGACATGGAAGCCGCCGAATTTGCCGCGAAAGCCGCCGAATTCGACATGCACGGCTGGGAAGCACTGACGGAAAGCAGCCAGGCGGAAATCCATCGATTTGAAATTGAGTTGGATCAGATGAAAATCCGCTCGCCGTTCGCGGGAGTTGTTGTGCGACGCTACGTGCGCGAGGGCCAAACCGTCTCGAAATCCGACAAGTGCTTCCGCGTGAGCCAGCTCTCTCCGCTGCTGGTGCAATTTCCCGTGCCGGAGAGCTCGCCGCGGCACTTGGAGCGCGGTGCAATTGTGGAGCTATCGCTTGTCGGAGATACCAAGCGAACCGTCAGCGCGCGCGTGGTGAAGATAAGCCCCACGGTCGACCCGGCCAGCGACAGCTATGACGTGACCGCACAGTTGGGTGGCCCGGGGATTTCCGATTTGCGTCCCGGAATGGCCGTGCGAGTTTTGTGGCCGGGCAAATCGCCAGCAGCTCCAACGAAACCCTAGAGAATCCGCCGATGCGTTTCGGTCCTACCAGCCTGCAAGTCTCAAGCGTCCTGGCCAAAGGACTGCGCCGACCGAAGTTGCGCACCGATCTTCGAATCAGCGAACAAACGGTGGCCGGGGAGACCAGCTACGTCATCAAGGTTGAGGAAACCAGTTCTTACAACCGCTACGGCGCCACCGAGTACGAGCTCCTGACGCTTTGCGATGGGACGCGCACGCCGCCGGAAATCGCGCAAGCAATGACGGAGCTCCACCCGGATGCGCCGCTTGACGAATCCGAGGTGCGGGAGTTTATCGACAGCATCGAGCCCGCCATGTGGGAGCGTTCGCTTGGAGAGAAGAATCTCGCCGTGCTCGAGCGCATCCGCGATGAACGAAAGGGGCGCGTCGATCAGTCGAGCGTCCTATATATAAGCTTCAAAGCGTGGGACCCCAACAAGACGCTTGAGAAAATCGATTCGTACCTGGGCTGGATGTTTACGACGGGCTTCGTGGTTTTCTCCGTGGCGCTCTTCGTCGTTGCCGGGTCTCTGATGGCGAGCGACTGGACGCGGATCCAACAGGACACCGCATCGCTCTATTCGTTTGCGAATAAGAGTTCGTACGATATTTGGATGTTCTGGATTCTTTTGCTAGTGCTCGGTGGCATCCATGAATTCGGCCACGGCCTCACGTGCAAACATTTCGGCGGCGACGTCCATCAAATGGGCTTTCTGCTGATTTATTTCACGCCCGCCTTCTTTACCGATACCACGGATATTCTGCTGTTTCAGAAAGGGTCGCGCCGGCAGTGGGTGGTTTTTGCGGGCATCTGGATCGAGCTGGTGATCTGCGGAATCGCCGCGCTGATATGGCATTTCTCGCTTCCGGGCACGCTCGTTAACGACATCGCGTACAAAACGATGTTGCTGAGCGGCATTCAGGGCGCGTTCCTGAACCTGAATCCGCTGATTAAAGCCGACGGCTATTACGCATTGGCGCAGTTTCTCGATATCGATAATTTGCGGGAAGACGCATTCGCATTTCTGCGGGGCTGGGCAAGTAAGTATCTTCTGTTCCGGGATGTCGATCTGCCGCCCGCCACTCGGCGGCAGCGGCGCATTTTTTTCATCTTTGGGGTTGCGGCGATTGTCTACAGCACGACGCTGATTTTTCTGGTGGTCTCGTTCCTGAAGAACGTGTTTGTCAGCAAACTCGGCGACACCTGGGGATACCTGGCTACCGCCGGGATTATCTATTTCTTCGCTAGAAAAGGTTTGAAGAAAGCATGGCCCAAGTTGCGCGCTTGGGTGAGGCAGACGAGGGAGGATTCCATGTCCTGGAAAATGAGCCGGGCGCAGCAAATCGGGCTGCTCGGCGTGGCGTTGGTGCTGCTGGTGCCTCCGATCCCCTCCAAAGTGTCGACCGAATTTGTGCTCGAGCCGGGCACGGAAGCACGAGTGCGAGTGCAGTCCGCGGGAATTGTGAAGCAGGTCCTCATTCATCAAGGCGACCTGGTAAAGACCGGGCAAGTGCTTGCCGTGCTGCAGAACCCGGAAATCGAAGCGGATGCGAGCGAACTAACCCAGCAACTCGCGCTGGCCTCGAGTAATCTCCGCGGCGACGTCGGAAAATCCGATCTCGACAAGGCCGCCCGGTCTTCCCGCGACAGGACGCGGTTGCAGGAGGAGTTTGAAGTGGCGCAAAGGAGAGTGGATGCGCTGGAGATTCGAGCGCCTTTCGCAGGAGTAGTCACGACTCCGGAGGTGGAACAGAGAGTGGGAGAATTCCTGGCCGCCGGAAGCGAGTTTTGCCATCTGGCGGATCGCACCACGATGAAGGCGCGAATCCTGGTTCGCGACTGGGAATTGGAGGAGATCACACCGGGGGCCCACGCGCAGGTAAAGGTTTTGCCGTTTCCGTTCCGCACGTTCTCGGGCCGAGTAGAGCGGATTTTGCCCGCGGCTGCATTAGATAGGCCAGTGAGAAGCCCGGAGAAACTTGAGCGGATGGGGCAAGAGCTGACAAATTACTTTGCCGTAGTCATGGATTTTCCCAACCCCGATGGCTCTCTCGAAGAAGGAATGACGGGTACTGCCAAGATTTCCGTGAAAGGTTACCCTCTCGCCTGGCGGGCAGCACGCGCGTCATGGCACTGGGTGCGTTCTTACGTTTGGTGGTAAGCCTTGGCACTGAAGTCCCGGTGCTCGCAGTGCAGGCACAGGTGTGAATGCCTTCCAAATGAAAAGGGCTACCCGCTGGTGTGGGTAGCCCTTTCATCCATCCGCGCTAGCTTGTTAAGGCTGCCCAAACGCCGGGGCTGGCCGGAAGAGCGCAATCTTAACTAATCGGGAGGCGTGTGAGGAACTTGGCGCGCGTTAGGAATTTCGCCTTCGACAAGGTAGTTTTCTTCTCGAGTTTCTTTCCGCCGAGCTTGGTGCTCTTCTTTACCGGTTTCGCTGAGTCTGCCATGATCTGGTATCGCCCTTAGAATTTTGGCCTTATCGGCTCTGAACTTACGTAATGCAATCATCGCGCCAAATAGGTTTCTTTTCGCCCACGATGATCTCTATTGAAATGGTGGCACTTAGGACGCCGCAAGAGGAAAGTTGGACACGATCGTCTGCCGAGTCGTTGATTTTTTTTTGCACGATGTTGAATTATTCAATGAGGAGAACTTCGCGAGTTTCCTGGCTTTGTGGCAATCGCCTCGAACCAGCTGAGATTACCAGCAGAAAAGGAAAAGGGCCGCCGTTCCTGGGACGGCGGCCCTTTGGGGATGCTGCTACTTCAATCCCCCAACCGAGCAGCGGGCCCGGACGGGGGAGCTTTGGAGCCTGTTAGAAGCGGGTCAGCGGTCCGACTTTCAGCAGAGTGGTCTTCTTTTCGAGTTTCTTGCCGCCGAGCTTGTTGCCCTTCTTCACCGGCTTTGCGTTTGCCATGATCTTTGATTCTCCCTCGTTCGAATTAGGATTTAGCCTTTTCGGCTCTGTCTACCATAGTGCAATCATCGCGCCAAACCCATGTGAGCTCGTCAATTCCATTCAGCATTAAAAATAAAGCTCTTAACTCACTGCGGCCAGAGAGTCGCTGCCACTCGAACGCTCGGTGTTGAGTTTTTTTGCGAGACGTTGAATTATTCAACTAAAGTGGCGACAACCGAACGCTACGTGCGGTTGATGCTTCCGCGGCACTTCGGAGAACCGCAACGGCATCGGACGCGGACCGCACGCTTCGGAAAGCGATAATCCACGGTCAGCTCTTCCCCTCTTGGGATTTTCCGGCAGCTAAAATACAGGATGTGGCCCCGGATCCGCCGTGTGCGGAGATTCGGGTCGCAGCTATGGTTGACCAACTCCGCTCCGCTGCCTCCGACCGCTCCATCGACGATCCAGCGCCGGTCAAGCTCGAACAGATAGTACCGTTTGGGTCCTCGTGAGCGCCATATGCGGAGGAATCTCTTGCGGGCAGTCCTTCGTGAAATGCGCTCCCCGGTGTATTCAATCACCTTTCGGCCGCGCGAAATGTTCTGGGCGGCAAATACGCCCAGCCGATGAATGGCGGAAGCCTCTATCCGGAGCTTCCAGTTCGTGAATTGGGGATTCAGCTTGGCGCGATGGCGTGATGCCCACTTCATGGAGACGTTCCTCCAAATGGCAAGAGGCCGCGCAGCCAAGCGCAGCCCCTGGCGCCCGAAACGTGGTTTAGCGGCAGTGTTTGCTCCGATTGGCGCTGCCGATGGAAGACCGCCAATCTACCACTTTCTCATCAACGTCTTGGACTTGGTCGCCTCCAGCTTCTTAGACTTCTTCAAGCCCTTCACTTTCTTGGCCATGGACTTCCTCCTAGCTTTCATTTGCCCCCTGGGCGGTAGCTACGTTGAGTGAACGATTGACATCCTGCAGGTACCAGCCGCTGATTCTCCGCACGGGACGGTTTTACAGACGACCTGCCGACGGACATTGCTCCGCCCGGCGCTGCAGATCGAAGTCGGCAAATCAGCGCTTTTTGAATGCGACCGTCAACGACTTCGTCGGTTCCAACTTCTTAGCTTTCTTCAGGCTCTTTGACGATTTTTTCGCCGCCATGTGGTTTCTCCTTTATCTTGAATCGTCCGCTGAGGCTGCAACTACCTGGGGTGAACGGCTGGCACCCCTGCAGGTGCCAGTCGTTTGTGGGTGGCCTTTGTTCGCCGTTCGCAGGCCGGCATGGCAACAGCCTAGTGTTTGAAAGGGGTAAACGCCGTAAGCGTCTTGGTGCTGGAGAGTTTCTTCGATTTTTTCAAGCGCTTCACTTTCTTGGCCATGGACTTCCTCCTCATTGTGAATTGCCCCCTGGGGCACAGGTCGGACGTCTTATATGCAAATGTCGCACCAAAGTACAGGGCCGACCGTGATTCCACAAAGCGCGCCGTTTCTTACGGATCCGAGACCAGAAGGAAACGAATCGTCCCTTTGGACCACCTGCGCCGCTCGAATCTCTCGACGATTGTTGAATATTTCAACGTGGTGCTAAAGATTGTGTTTCCGGCAGAGATAATTCAGCCGGTTACGGTCCACTCCCAGAAGCCGGGCGGCTTCCGACTTCACTTGCTTAGCCTGCTCGAGAGCCTCGGCGATCCAGCGGCGCTCGAAGGCTTCCATTTCCTTGTCGAGGCTGATGCCGCTCGAAGGCAGCTTGAGCCGGCCGCGAGAGTCGCGGGTGAGAGATTGGACGACGTCCGTGGGCAGGTTTTTAACATCGATTACATCGCCGTCGGTCATGAGGACAAGGCGCTGAACCGCGTTCTCAAGTTCCCTTACATTGCCCGGCCATGGATATCGCTTGAGCGCCTGCATAGCTTCTTCGGAGATGCGTTTAGGCGGAAAGCTGTTTGCCGCACAATACACGCTGACGAAATATTCCGCCAGCAGCGGAATGTCGTCGACACGTTCGCGAAGGGCCGGAACGAAAATCGGCACCACATGGATGCGATAGTAAAGATCTTCGCGGAACCGGTTGTCGCGGACCATTTCTTCGAGGTCTTCGTTGGTCGCGGTAATCAGGCGGAAATCCACGCGCATCGCTTTCTTTCCGCCCAGGCGCATGAGGGAGTGATCTTCGAGTACGCGCAGCAGCTTGCTTTGGAGCGCGGGAGTGAGCGTGGCGATTTCGTCGAGAAAAAGCGTGCCCTGATGGGCGAGCTCGATCCGGCCTTCCTTCATGCCCATGGCGCCCGTAAACGCGCCTTTTTCGTAGCCGAATAACTCCGCTTCCATCAGCCCTTCCGGCAGCGCAGCGCAATTCACGCTGACAAAGGCGCGGCTGCGCCGGGGACTCTGTTCGTGGAGCGCGCGCGCCACAAGCTCCTTGCCAACGCCGCTTTCGCCGCGGACGATGACGTTCGAAGTTGCCTTGGCCATGCGCTTAACGAAATCGAAAACGTGGCGCATCGCGTCCGTGGAACCGATTAAGTCGCCCAGGGCGTTCTTGCGCGTTATCTCCTGCCGCAGGATGCGGTTTTCGCGCTGGATGTGCAGTTTCTCAATCGCGCGTTCGAGGAGATGGCGCAGGACGTCCGTATCGATTGGCTTTATGAAATAATCGTAGGAGCCGGCGTCAATTACCTTGAGAGCCGCCGATTTCTTAGGGTCCGAGCTGAGAACGATCACCAGCGTGTCGATCTCGCTGCCATCGAGGCGGCCCAGCAGCTCCATGCACTCGCGCACGCTGCCCGACGCAATCGGCATTCCCAGTAGCAAGACGTCGAGTTCCGCTTCCTGAAGAAGCCGGTAGGCCCCCTCGTAATCCTCACCCTCGAGGACTTCGAAATCCGAGCGCAACGATGACGCAATCTTCGAGCGCAGGCTCGCGTCGTCATCCACTACCGCTACTTTGGGTTTAGGCGCCCCGGGTGTTATGGGTGGTCTCCGGCGGAGGACATGGACGCCCTCCTGGGGATGGGTGCCGCCGGCACGCGTACCGGCGAAGCGCGATTCTAGGTGGACACAGGCACAGTGTCAACGCGTCACTTAGATAACTATAGGTTAACTACAGCCCTTTTCGAATTATTAGAATGGGACTAATTACCGGTCCGCGAGCTCAGTGTTTGCGAGGCGGTAGATATTTCTTGTTGATTTTCGCAACGACGACGTAGTTGGGATCCACCATTTCGGTCAGGTGGATGCTCCCGACTTTCGATAACAGCTCGTAAGCGTCGAGCTCGGACAGGCCGTAGTCGGAGTGAATCCAGGCAATGAGTTGGGTGAAGGCGATCCGGAGTGCGTCGTCGACAGGGCGATAGATGCCCGCAGCCATGATTTCATTCTGATTCTCGAAGCGGGGCCAATCGATCTTCTGGCCTTTTATCACAGAAAGCTTCAGGCGCACATGTAGCGGGACTTCAATCGCGGTTCCGGCGACTTCGCCATCACCCATCGCCGCGTGGCCGTCTCCCATGAAAAGGAGCGCTCCCGGAACGTTCACGGGCAAATAGAGAGTATTTCCAACGCTGGCTTCGGGAGCGTCCATGTTGCCGCCGAATTCCGCGGGGACTACCGAGCTGCGCGCTTCCCCGCCCGACGGAGCGACGCCGATGCAGCCGAGAAAAAGATGCAACGGAATCTTCACGGAGAAATTCGAATCGTGTGCATGAAACGTTCCAAATCCGGCTTCGCGATCGAGTGGATAAATATAAATGTGCTCGGGTATGGGCGCGTTGAGCATGGGAGTATAAAACGTCGAATTGAGCGCTCCGAAACCAGGCGCAAACGCTCCTACGCCTTGCGGCGAGGTCACCTCCATTGCGAGAAATTGCACGGCCAGCGTGTCGCCCGGCTCGGCGCCTTCCACATAGAACGGCCCGGTTAGCGGATTGTCGCCCTTCACTAATGCCAGCGTATCGCTCGCCTTTTGAATCGCGTTGCCGAAGGCATCTACCGTATCGGCATCGAGAATTTCACCGGAAGCGAGACGCGTGACCGGCGGCATCGTGCCGTAAACATACTTAACCGTGTCCATCGTTACGTGATACTTCACGATGCGCGGCGAAGCATCCTGCGCGTCCACTGCAAATGGGAACGATAAGGAGGCCACCAAACCAGTCGCTAATCCTGCCAGCAGTCGGAATCGCATTGACACCCTCCGGGAAATCGATTGCGGCGAGATTCTAGACCAAACTCGTTACGGAACCCAGTTTCACGAACTCCCGATCCAGATACCGACGGCGAATACCAGTCCGCCGCCGAGAATCACTTGCATCGAGGACGCAAGCAGGGGTGTATCCATGTAACGATGGCGCACGTAGCTGATGATAGCCAGCTCGACTACGACCACAATCACAGCCGCGATGAAAGCAAAATGGAAATCGGCGATCAGAAACGGGAGCGTGTGCCCGATTCCGCCGGCCGCCGTCATCAGACCGGTAACCAGTCCGCGCACGACCGGCCTGCCGCGGCCCGTGAGAGAACCATCGTCGGAGAGCGCTTCGGCAAACGCCATCGATATGCCGGCGCCGATCGACGCAGCCGCGCCGACCAGAAAAGCGTCGTGGCTTTTGTGCGTCGCAAAAGCCGCGGCAAAGATAGGAGCAAGCGTCGAGACGGACCCATCCATCAAACCCGCGAGACCCGGCTGAATAAGCTGAAGCATGAACGTCTGGCGGCGCGATTTTTCCTCACTCGTGCGAGCATTGACTGCGAGATGCTTTTCTTCGAGCGTCCCGGCAAAGTCGTAGTGCTGACGCTCGACTTCCGCCAAATCGCCCAATAATTTTCGTGTGGAAGCATCTGACACTTTGGCGAGGGCACGTTCGTAGAATCGGCGGGTTTCAAGCTCCATCACCTCCACTTGCTTCCGAACTCTGTCGATTCCGAGGGGACGTACGAGCCACTCCGGGCGTCGCTCGATGAGACCCTTCACGTCCTGGCGGCGGATCAGCGGGATGTGGTCGCCAAAACGCGAGCGATATAGATCGAGCAGACTCTGGCGATGGCGCGATTCCTCGGCTTGCATTTCCTCGAACACCTTCGCGGTGGAAGGGTACGTTTCGCGGAGACCGTCGGCGAAGTCGGCGTAAACGCGGCTGTCTTCTTCTTCCAGTTGAATCGCAAGCGCGAGAATTTCGCGTTCCGTGAGTTCCTTGAAGCTTTTCTTGGGCATCGCTTCTATCTCCGTGGCGCAGGCGGCGTCGAACGTGAGTATATATTGATTGAAGCGAGCCTTTACGAAGCTCTCCCGCATCAAAAGCGCGATATCCAGAACCCTGGGGGATCGAATTCCGGCAAAATGACCGATGATATTTCGCTACTGCGTCGTGCGGTGCAGCTCGAGCCGCTTCCGCAAAACTGGCGCGAGTACTTCGTCAGGAGATTGGCGTCGATGAGCGATAAATCGGCGCGCCCGGGCTCACAATAAACACAACGCATGGCGCGCTCAGTTATACTTCGCTTGCCGACATGAAGCTGACTCGCGCCGCAATCCTCCATCTCACGTTTCGAATCGGCATCACGCTGAAGGGCCTCGATGGTGTCCTGGAAACCATCGGCGGCCTGCTCCTTTGGTTCATGAAACCAGCGGGGCTGAATGCGTCGGTGCGCGAGTTCTGCCTCCATGAGCTTTCGCGCGATCCCAACGATTTCATCGCCACCCACCTGATGCACGTTTCGGAAAGGTTGGCCGCTGCCGACCCGTTGTTCGCCTCCGTTTATCTTCTTTCTCACGGAATTGTGAAGATCGTGCTGGTCATCGCCTTGTGGTTCGACCAACTCTGGGCTTATCCGATGACGATCGCAATTTTCGGCGCCTTCACGGCCTACGAGTTCTACCGTTTTATCCACAAGCATTCGCCCTTTCTTGGCGTGCTGAGTCTACTAGACGCAATCGTAGTTCTCCTCACGTGGCACGAATACCGCCAGCGGCACACCCGACATCTTTCTTCGTGAGGACGTCGACGCAGACAGATAGGGGCTAGAAATCCAGAAGCACGCGCTGCATGTGAAGTTTCGCTGTGGAGAAATCGAAGCAATTCTGGAAGTCGCCGCATTGCCGGCACTCTTCCCACGCTTCCTCATCGATGTCGAGCTTGCGATCTCTCTGACCCGGTCCAACGGAATCCACTCGAATTTGGAAAACTTTTCCAGCGATCGGTTTGCCGAATTGGAATTTGTCGAGATCCGGATAAATAGTGCCGAAACAGGTTTTCATAAAATCCTTGCCTCAGTCGCGTTTCAAACCCAGCTGAAATGATTTGGTTCCCAGCAGTGCGATACGAGGGGCGAGCCTTTCTGCCCGCCCCCGTTCACCGGATCGGTTTTCAGTCGGCGGCGCCGACCTTCTCTGCGCGGCCCACAATCGCCTGCACATTCAAACCGAGACCATTCGCAACTCCGGTCCCGTAGGCGGGATCGGCCTTGTAGAAGTGCTGGATTTGCAATTCCTGAATGCGCCTCGGAACGGACTTCAGGCTGCCAACAATGTTTCCGATAAGACGGTCGCGCGCATCCGGCTTCATCAAGCGAAAAAGATTGCCCGGCTGCGAATAGTAGTCGCCATCCAGACGGTGATTGTGCCGATCCACCGAGCCCGTAATCGTCCGCGGACGTTCGCGATAGGCGGGGTCCTCGGCCGGGCCGTTGAAACTGTTTGGCTCGTAATTCGGCGCCGAACCAGAGTTGCCGTCGAAACGCATCGCCCCATCGCGGCTATACGTATGAACCGGGCATTGCGGCCGATTCACAGGTAAAGAGTCGTAGTTCGTGCCCAGGCGATACCGGTGCGCATCCGGATAAGAAATCAACCGCGCCTGCAACATCTTGTCCGGCGAATATCCCATACCGGGCACGATGTTCTTGGGTTCGAACGCCGCCTGCTCCACTTCCGCAAAATAATTCACTGGATTGCGGTCCAGAACCAGCTCGCCGACCTCGATGAGCGGATAGTCGCGATGCGGCCACACTTTCGTTAGATCGAACGGGTTGATGTGATACGTCTCCGCTTCTTTCTCCGGCATCACCTGAATCGATACGCGCCACTTCGGAAAATCGCCCTTCGCGATTGCTTCGAAAAGGTCGCGCTGAGCGTAGTCGGGATCCTTGCCGCGCATTTCGCTCGCCTGCTCGCCATTGAAATTCTTGATGCCCTGCTTCGTCTTGAAGTGCCACTTCACGTAGAAGAGTTCGTTCTTGCTGTTGATCAGGCTGAACGTGTGGCTGCTGAATCCGTCCATGTGGCGATAACCGTCCGGTGTGCCGCGATCGGAGAAAAGAATCGTCACCTGGTGCAGCGATTCGGGCGAGAGCGACCAGAAATCCCACATCATCGTGGGCGACTTGAGGTTTGTTTCCGGGTCCCGCTTCTGGGTGTGAATAAAATCGCCGAACTTCAGGGGATCGCGAATAAAAAAGACGGGCGTGTTGTTCCCCGTCATATCCCAGTTGCCCTCTTCGGTATAGAACTTCAGCGCAAAGCCGCGCGGGTCGCGCTCGGTATCCGCGGAACCCTTCTCTCCGCCGACGGTTGAGAATCGCAAAAAGGTGGGCGTGCGTTTTCCGGCGGCGCAAAACAGCTTCGCCGTCGTGTACTTCGCCATGTCGGGATTGCTGCAAACGAAATATCCGTGCGCGCCGGAACCCTTTGCATGCACCACTCGCTCGGGAATTCTTTCGCGGTTGAACTGCGCCATTTTTTCGAAAAGTTGAAAGTCTTCGGCTACAACCGGGCCGCGCGGGCCGACGGTGAGTGAGTTCTGGTTATCGCCGACCGGCCGTCCTGCTTCGGTAGTCAGTTTTTTGCGTTCGTCGGACATGGGGTCTCCTTTCACCGTTCAGGCTAGGCCAATCCAACCTATACATCCAATATATACTTTGCATAGAATGGATAGGCACTGCCTATGGAACTCCAGCAACTACGCTACTTCTGTGCTATCGCAGAGACGGGCAGCTTCAGCCGCGCCGCCCAACACACCCACGTCTCCCAGCCTTCGCTCTCGCAGCAAATCCGGAAGCTCGAAGACGAACTGGGAGCGCGGCTCTTCGATCGTCTGGGACGGTCCGTTCGCTTGACGGAACTTGGCCGAGCTTTTCTTCCCCGCGCTCGCGCCGTGCTTCGCGAGCTTGAATCGGCGAGAAGGGACGTCGTCGAGCGCAAAGCATCGATTAGCGGGCCGGTTTGCGTGGGCGTGATTCCAACCATTGCGCCTTATTTTCTTCCGCCCGTGCTTGCCGCCTTCTCGCGAAAATGCCCACAGGCGCAAGTAACCGTAGTAGAGGAAATCACGCCGCTCCTTCTCGAAAAGCTGCGCGCCGGAAGCATGGATGTGGCAATTGCCGCGTTGCCGTTGCAAGGCCGCGGCCACGAATTCGAATCGTTTCCGCTGATGACGGAAAAACTTTACGCAGTACTTCCCAAAGAGCATGGGATGGCGGGGCGACGTTCCATCCCACTCGGCGAATTGGAGGGTGAACCGTTCCTGCTCTTGCGCGACGGCCACTGCTTCCGCGAAACGGCGGTTGCCGCGTGCAAGCGGGCGCGCGTCAGCCCGAACATTGTTTTCGAGAGCGGACAGTTCAGCAGCATCGTGAGTATGGTGAGCGCGGGCCTCGGCGTATCGATCGTTCCGGCAATGGCTCTCGAAAAACGTGCGGGATGTTGTTTTGTGCCGCTTGCCGATGACCGGGCGGCGCGAACGGTCGGCGCGATCACCCTGAGGGGCCGATCGCTGACGCGAGTGAACGAAGCGTTTCTCGCGCACCTCGGCGCCAAAGTTTCCGCCGGGATGGACTAACGGCGGAGATGGAAGCTCCGCCCACATAAGCGCCGCTCGTCAGCTCGTGCCCGTCAACGGTTAGTTGCGGTAAACAAACTCGAGCCGCACGCCCGCCACTTCGATAATGTCGCCCGATGAAAGTTTTGTCGGATGCGCAATAGGCTGCCCGTTCACGCTCGGCACACGGTCGGCCGGGCCGACATAGTAGGAATTGTCGTCGCGACGGTTAATCTGCGCGGCAACCTTGGGCTTGAACCAGCCCTTCAGCTTCACCGTCGCAAGCGCGGACTTGCCGATGACCGTCAGTTTATTGTTCAGAAGATATTCGTGCTGATCCGTCTTGCCTTTGTGCACCACGAGCGTCGGCACTTTGAAACGGCTCGGCGCAATCTGCGCGCTTTCGCCCACGGCCGCCACTTTCTGAAGGAATTCGCGCCTTTCTTTCGTGTCGAGCACGACTGTCTCGGCAATTTTCGGCGGCGCAGGTCTCGAGGGGTCGCCCCCGGCTACGGATTCCGCTCCTTCTTCCGATTGCCACACCATAATCGTGTGTTTGCCGATCGCAATCGAATCTCCTTCTTTCAGCTCCACCATTTTCACGCGCTGTCCGTTCACAAACGTGCCGTTGAGGCTGCCAAAATCCTCGAGCATCAACCGCCCTTCCTCGGCGAACACTCGCGCGTGATAGTTCGATATCGCAGGATTGTCGATAACCAGCACATTATCCGGCGACCGGCCGATGCTCACCTCCCTCGCGCCCGCGATCACTTCCTTCAATACCGTTTCTTTGAATTTTAGGACCAGCTTCGGCATAGCAACATCCTCCTGTCAGGATAGGTCCTCGGAACCTTCAAACCAGCTCGCCAGTCGCGCCAGAAAGCCCATTTTCTTTCGAGTGCTGCCGATCACGATGGCTGTGACGTTGTCTCCGCCACCCGCCTGGTTCGCCAGGTCCACCAGACGCTCCGCAGCTTCCTTCGCATTTTTCGATTCGCCAAGCACGCCGGCGATTTGTTCATCGGAAAGCTCGCGCGTAAGTCCGTCGGAGCACAGCAGCACCACATCGCCGTCCATCATCAACTGTTCGTCGAGCGCAACTTCCACTTCCGGCTCGATTCCGAGAGCGCGCAGCAGCACGCTCTGCATTTTGCTTTCGCGCGCCTCTTGCTCGGTAATTAGTCCGCGGCGAACCTGCTCTGCTACGAACGAGTGGTCCTGCGTAAGCTGCTCGAACTCGCCGCTTCGCAGACGATAGATTCGGCTGTCCCCCACGTGCGCCACGCTCATCCGGCCTTCGGCGATCCAGACGGCCACAACTGTCGCGCCCATTCCGTGACGCGTGTCGTCTTTGTTCGCTTCGTCGTTTACGATGCGATTTGCTTCTCGAATTGCGCTCGCGAGCCGGTTGGAAGTGTCGGACACTCCCTCGATAGGTGCGCCCACCAGAGTGAGCGACGGATTCTCAACTGCCTCCCGGCAGTGCGCGATGATTGCTTCCGCGGCAAGGCGGCTCGCAACTTCACCCGACGCCTGGCCGCCCATTCCGTCCGAAAGAACGAACAGATTTATTTCCGGCGCGACCCGATAACTGTCCTCATTGTTTTCGCGAACACGCCCTGTGTCCGTCCGCGCGCCAAATTGCATTGCCGCTCCCGCCTATGGAACTTGTTTCTGATTGGCCCCGGGCAGAGTAAACGGGTGAACGTTCGAAAACCCTTGCGTCTCAAGCCACTGCGTCACGCTCGCAACTCGCTGTCCGCCGAATGGTCCTGTCACGACCAGGAAAAAGTCGCCGGTCGCATTGTGCCTTGGAATCACAGTGACTGGAAGGCCGAGATCCTGAATCTTTCTGGCAGCCTTCTGCGCGCGATCTTCCAGCGCGTATCTTCCCACCCACAGATAGGTGCTCGCATCATTTCCCGTCGCGGAACTTGCATCACCAGTTGCTTTATCGCTTCGCTGTTGCACGTCGGGCGTCGCGCTGGGTCTCGTCTGTTGCTGACTCGTCTTATTCGACGAGGCTCCTTCACGGCGCAAGAGCGCCGCGGACGCCGCCGCCCGCTCCTGCTGCACCCGTACACGGGGCCCTGCCGGAGTCGCATCGGAGCGTATCACGGGTGTCGGCTGCGCCTCAGCGCGTTTCGGCTCAGCCGCGTCCCCCTTGGGCGCGATCCTGGGCCGTTTCGTTTCGACCGGCGGCACGGTTGTTTTTTCCACAGCGGGATTCCCGGGCGATGAATTCAGCGCGAACTCAGGCGGCTTCGGCGCAGCGATTCGTGGCGGAGGAGGAAGCCGTTCCGCCGACTCCTTCACGCCCATGGCGCGTAATCCACCCAGCACTCCGAGAGCGCCAACCACAATCACCAGCAGCCATGTCCATACGGATGTGCTTTTCGTCGTAGGCTCTGTCTGCAGTGAACGAAACGAAAGTGCTGGAGCGGCCTGGCGCGCGCGCGATGCATTCGCGTTCCCTGCCGCATCCCCAATCTCCGCCGAACCATGAGAACGCAGCAAACGCTCAAGGTCCACAACCGTTTGAAAGCGTTTCGCTGGCTCTTTCTCCAGGCACTTTAAGATCGCGCGCTCGCTGCCGACCGGTATTGTCGGATCGATTTCGTGCGGAGCCTGCGGCGTCTCGCGCATCTGCTTCAGCGCCACCGCAACCGCCGTGTCCGCCGCGAACGCCGGCGTCCCCGTGAACATCTCGTAGAGCATCAGTCCGAGCGAATAAATGTCGGTGCGGTAGTCCACCTGCTTCCCCGACACTTGTTCGGGCGCCATGTAAGCAGGCGTGCCGACGATCGAGCCGGTCAGCCGCGTTCCCGCTTCCATCGAACGCGCAATGCCGAAATCCATGATCTTCACGTTGCCCTGCGCGTCGATCATCACGTTCTCTGGCTTCAGATCGCGATGCACGATTCCCTGCGCGTGCGCTTCCGCAAGGCCCGAACAAATTTGCAGCGCCACATGATTTGCCTTGCGCAACGGAAGGCCCCCAAAACGGTTCAGCACCGAGCGCAAGCTTTCGCCTTCCACAAATTCCATCGACGTATAAGCGATCCCGCCAATGCGGTTGAACTCATGGACGCGGCAAACGTTCTTATGCGTGATCTTCCGCGCGTACAGAAGTTCGTTCTTGAACCGGTCCATCATCGCCTGGTCCGACGCGATCTCCGGCTTCAGCAGCTTCAGCGCGACGGTCTCGCCCGTTTCGCGATCCCGCGCCTTGTAAACGTTCCCCATGCTGCCGTGCCCCGCTTCGCCCAAAATGTCGTAGCGCTGCTGAAGCGCAGCGAGGCTCGCAGCGCTGAGGCTCGGAATATCAATGTTCGGAGCCGACACCTCCGCCATCAGTGACGCAGCGTCCGGAACCTCGCTCAAAAGCACGGTATCCCGGCTCGCCTTGAAATCGCCCGTCTTGCGTTCAGGCCTACTGGACCCGTTTGGTTTATTAGGCACACTCATAGCGCATCTTCAGCATAGGCGAGATGTTGGCGAACAGCCATGAATCGCAGAGAAGGTGTAAAGAAAGAGTATCGAGTGCCGCTTTCGCACACGCAGCTGCGCCCGGTCTTTGTGTAGCCCCGGCGTCTCCCCGGCTAAGTCGCCGAAGGGATCTCGGCGTAAGATCCCACCACGCGCCCACCATCACCCGAGTTTTTCCCGACATCAAGAGGCGCCATGACGTCACGCGATAATTCGCGCGCAAGACGGCCCGCAGAATACCGCGGGACGCGAGCGGCTCACCCCGCTCCCGATCGCGCCGTGCTCCATCTCCCGACGGCAATTGCGTGCGCCTCCCACGCTGATTTTTTGCCGGTCGCCGCCCGTCATCTCATTCCGAAGCCTATTTCTAATCGCCAAATTCCGCGATTAGAAGTGGTCTTAACCCTTTTAGAATCAGCGTTCACGTCTGTTCTAATCGCCAAAAAACTGCATCTTCCACTTCCCGCGATTTGCGCACAATTTTCAGATCCCGCCGCGCTGATACCGGCGATCGAGCGCGGAATCGCAAACGTAGCGGCCGGCTCCTCAGTGGAAATCGTGCGACGCCGTTTCCGCGCGCGTGATCTCAAGCGGCCGGACGCTTTGTACCTTGACGGAGATCACGTTCTCTTGATTCTGCAGTTCCCCCTCGATCAGCAAAAACTGATTGTGGACCACCACCACATGATCCCGCTCGAAAAGCTGCGGCGTAATAATGGCGTTGGCAATTCCGGTTTCATCTTCAAGGCTGAGAAACACAAATCCCTTCGCAGTGCCTGGGCGTTGCCGCGCGATTACCGCTCCCGCAACGCGCACATGCATTCCATCCGGAAGTCGCGCGAGTTCGACCGCGGAGCGAATCCCCTGCCGTTTCAACTCCGCGCGATGGTACGCCAGCGGATGAGGCCCCACCGTCATTCCCGTGCCACGAAAATCAGCCAGCAGCCTTTCTTCGGAAGTCATCACCAGCAGCGGCGAACCTGCGGAGGGCGGCTCGAGCGATTCCTCGGTTGTCTTAAAGGTCTCCTCAAACTTCGTTTCGAACAATTCGCCGGCGCGCCGCGCGGTGCGTTCGATCTGCCACAGCGCATCGCGGCGATGGCCGCGCCTGCCTCCAATGAAATTCAACGCGCCAATTTCCGCCAGTGCAGTCAGCTCGGATTTCTGGATCGCCGGCACGCGAAGTTTCAAATCGTCCACCGAACTAAAAGGACGAATCGCGCGCTCGCGCACGATCTCCGCAGCGGCGCTTTCGCGCAAGCCTTTCACGTAGCGCAGGCCCAGCCGCATGGCAAAACGTTCCCCAACTTTTTCCGGTTCAGCAATTCTGTCCAGCTTGCACAACCAGTCCGAGCAAGTCACGTCGATCGGCCTCACCTTCAATCCGTGCCGCTGCGCATCCTTCACCAGTGTTGCGGGCTGATAAAACCCCATGGGCTGGTTGTTCAGCATCGCGGCGGTAAACGCGGCGAGATAGTGGCATTTCAAGTAGGCGCTGGCGTAGGCGATCAGCGCAAAACTCGCGGCATGCGATTCGGGAAAACCATACAGCGCGAACGATGTGATCGAACGAATGATCTTGTCCTGGACCTCCGGACCGATTTTGTTTTTCTCCATGCCGCGCCGCAGCTTTTTTTCCACGTCCTTCATACGCGCTTCCGAGCGCTTGAAGCCGAACGCGCGGCGCAATTCTTCCGCTTCGCCTCCCGTGAACCCCGCGGCAATCATGGCCATTCGCAGCAACTGCTCTTGAAAAAGCGGCACGCCCAGCGTGCGCGCCAGCACAGGTTCGAGTGATGGATGCAAATAATCGACGAGCTCGCGTCTCTGCCGGCGCTTCAAATAAGGATTCACCATCTGGCCGACGATCGGCCCGGGACGAATGATCGCCACCTGCACCACGATGTCGTAAAAACATTTCGGCTTCAACCGCGGAAGACACGACATCTGCGCCCGGCTTTCGATTTGAAACATTCCGACGGTGTCCGCTTTTGTCAGCGTTTCGTAAATGACCGGGTCGTCCGCGGGCAGGTGCGCCAGACTCACTTTCTGGCCGTAATCCTGCTCGATAATTTCGAGCGAATCTTCCAGCACGGCCATCATGCCGAGCCCGAGCAGGTCCACTTTAACGATGCCCATATCGGCGCAATCTTCTTTGTCCCATTGCACCACCACGCGGCCGGGCATCGTCGCCGGTTCGAGCGGAACCACGGAATCAAGCTGGCCCTGGCACACCACCATCCCTCCGGAATGCTGCCCGAGATGGCGCGGCAAATCCTGCACCAGCTGGCAGAGATCGAAAAACTTGCAGATGCGCGGGTGATGCATGTCCAGGCCCGCATCGCGGAATTGGCGCTCGAGCGTGTCCTTATCGTCGTGAAATCCCCAGCTGCTCACCAGCCCGGCCAGGCGGTCGAGCGTTTCGGGATCGAACGACAGCGCTTTGCCGATTTCGCGCGCTGCGGAACGTCCGCGATAAGTGATCACGTTGGCGGTCATCGCCGCGCCCAATTTGCCGTAGCGTTCGTACACGTACTGAATCGCGCGCTCGCGCTGATCTCCACTGGGAAGATCGAGATCGATGTCCGGCCATTCGCCGCGTTCTTCCGAAAGAAATCGCTCGAAAAGAAGATCCATTCCGACCGGATCGACCGCCGTGATGCCCAGCGAATAGCAGACGGCGCTATTCGCCGCGGAGCCGCGTCCCTGCACCAGAATGTTTTTCTCGCGGCAGAAGCGCACGATGTCCCAGACGATCAGAAAATAGCCGGGAAGATCGAGCTTCTCGATCAGCCCGAGTTCGCGGTCGATCTGTTTGCGCGCCCGCTCGCTCGCCGTTTCCTCGGACGGCCCGTAGCGCGAAATCATTCCTTCATATGTGCGCTGCCGCAGAAAACTCATCTGCGACTCGCCTTCGGGAACCGGATACTTCGGAAACTGATATCCCAGATCGCTCAGGGCAAACTGCAGGCGCGAGGAAAGAATCTGCGTGTTCGCGATAGCTTCGGGAAGGTCCGCAAACAACTGCGCCATCTCCGCCGGCGTTTTCAGATGACGCTCGGAATTGCGCGCCAGAAGCCGCCCAGCGGTCGTGAGGTTGCGGTGATGGCGAATGCAGGTGAAAACGTCGAGCATTTCCCGCTGCTGCGGCCGCGCGTGGCAAACGCCGTTGGTGGCGAGCAGCGACAGATTCAATCGTCGCGCGATTTCAAGTGCTGCCTGATTGCGCGCTTCTTCCGCGCGGCAGAAGTGCCGCTGCAATTCCACGTACACATTCAAGCGGCCGAATATCTCGCAGAGCTGCCGAACGCATTTTGTCGCGCGCTGGATTCCGCCGTGTTCAAGCGCGTGCGCCAGCGGCCCTTCTTCACCTCCGGTAAGGCAAATCAGCCCGGCGGATTTTTCGGCAACTTCTTCCGGCGCAACGTGGCCTTCGCCTTTTCGCGCGCGCAATTTCATGCGCGTAATCAAGCAGCAAAGATTCTGATATCCGGCCCGCGATTCGACGAGCACCGGATAGCGCCAGCCGTCAGCGGACGTGACTTCGGCGCCGATATGAGCCCGGATGGGAATTTTCTTCGCGGCAAGATAAAAACGCGGCGCGCCATACACGCCATCGCGATCGAGCACAGCCATCGCTCCCATCCCAAGCTCCGCGCACAGGCTCGCCAATTCTTCCGGAACCGAAGCGCCTTCGAGAAAACTGAACGCAGTACGCGCATGCAGCTCGGTATACATTCAGTCGTACATTCCCCGCACGAACCAGCCTTGACGGATCGAATCGTAATAAAAGCGATACAGGCCACACTGTGGAAGCGCTTTTGCACTTTTTATATTTTGTCCATTTTTATAGGAGCGCTCCGCCGGCAGTCGCGGCGAATAATAAAAGCGGATTTCGAGGTCCCATTCGTCCTGCTGCCAGCCGTCCTCGCGCCACCAATCTCCCGAAGTGCGCCAGGGACCGGAAGCGGCAACCACATCGCCGCGCATGCCGCGAAATCCAACGCGCACCGGGCGCCCCTCGCACAGTTCAACGCTCGCCGGAACGGAAGGCCTGAAAACGCGGAAGGCAATCGCAGCGACGGCGCCAGCTTTTCGGCGAGCGTGGCCGCGCCCATTTTCTCGGCGCTTCTCCGCCGCGCCATGGCCATTTTCGCGGCGACTCTCGGCCGCACTACGCGAAGCAACGAATCGGCTCATACGAAACTCGTCGGGCCGGTGCGTATCCATCGATTCGGGCGAGCCGATATTCGCATCGCCCACCAGATTCGCGATTCGCGCGACCGTCAGCTCCAGTTTTTCCGGATCGGGCGAGGCGGGAAGAAACAATCCGCCCTGCGCCACGCGCGACCGCGCGAGATCGGCCGCCATCGTGATTTTCAATATGGGCGCGAGTGGAGGATCCCGTTGCAAGTGCAGGCGCAGCAATTTCAAAAGCATTTTGGAATCGCGCATCGGCACGGGCAGCGCGAGGGTTTTCCGGTAGGTTTTCGGCGCATCCTTCCGGAGAAAATCGGCGCTCAGCAACCTGAAATCTTTTTCAAAGGATGGCTCCAAATCAAACCGCACTTGAATCGTGGACGCGGCGAGCGATCGCGCCGCGAGCCGCGCGCACAATTGATCGAGCAGGCGCCCGAGAAAAAACGCGAGCGGCTCAAGCTCCTCTACCGAATCGTCGAGCTCCATCTCTTCTTCGAAAAAAATGGCGGGTTCGGCCAGCGTCAGCGAACGCTCGCGCGCGCCGCGCGCCAGCTCGTGCAGGCGAACTCCTTCTTGCCCCAGGCGTTCGGAAAGTTCGAGGACGGGCAAAGCAGCCAGCGCCGCGCAATTCCGCACGCCCCAGCGTTCGAGAGTTTCCATAATTTCCGCGGGAGGCAAGAGCGCGCTGATTGGCAGGCAGCCCAAACGACGGGCTTCTTCCCCCGGAGGAATCACGGTGATGCCGGGAAAACCGCGCGCTGCGTGCAGCGCCGATTCGATATTGGAAGCGACGGCGACGTTCGCGCTCAGGCCAAGTTTCAATGCGCGCTCGATCAATTGCCCCGCGATTTTTTCCTCCGCGCCGAATATGGAAGCGAGGCCTGCGAGGTCGAGAATGATTGCATCCGGGGCGGAATCTTCCACGCGCGGCGAAATCGACCAACCCAGGTCGAGCAAAGCGGCGTGAGCGGCTTTTTCCTGCGCCGGAGAACGGGGGCGAATTTCAACTGTGCCGAAATCGGCGGCTTGTGATTTGTTCATGCCCGGCTCGATTCCCGCAAGCCAGGCCGCTTCGTTCGCCGCTACGACTTTACAGAGCGGCGGAGTTCCTTCGATCAGAGCGACCGCGCGGCCGCGAAACGCGGGCTCGCCGCGCACCACGGACTGCACCATGAAATCGGGCACGTAGATGGAAGCAAATGCCATAAAAATCCAAATTCGAATTGGATAGCGACGGCAGCGAAATCCGCGGCGCAGTGGCTCGATTCATTTCGGCTTGTATTTTTCCACCGGCAAGCCACCGGGATAACCCCACATGGCTTTCGTTTCAAAAATCCCCGTTGCGTCGACGGCATTCGCCGCAGCGAATTCGCCGCGAACGCTTGGGCCCGCTAACGACTGCGTGCGGGAACGCAACACTTTCGCCCGGACGCCGGAGCCATCGAGCAAGCACGCGGAAGAATGCGAAAAAAAATTCGCATTGCGAATTTCGCGCGCCTGATTTTCCAGCGCGACGGTTTTCCACGTATCGGCGGTTTCTCGTGTAAATGTCCAGCGAGTTGGCTCCGCTTCGAGCCGCAGCACCAGCGAAGCGCAGGTTTTGGCGTTAGCCTCCTGCTCGAGGAGCATCAGAATCGTCGGCGTATCCTCCACGGCGCGGCGAAAACGGAACCACGCGTTCAACGGAACGTAGCGCACGGTTTCCGGCGGAATGTCGCTCAGATCCACAGCTACCAGGCCGAAGCCTCCGCCTTGCAGGAGCAAATCCGTCGCGCGAAGCGCCTGGTCGATATTGCGGCAGCGCACCCAGAGCAATTGTTTCAGTTCCACACCGGCGGCTTCCGCGGACTCGGGATCGAAAGCATCGCGTCCATCCACCAGCGCGCACACTTCCGCGTGCGCCGTTCTCTCCGCCAGCGCCGAAAGCAGCAAGCTGGTGCGCCCGGAGCAGGACGGGCCGCAAATTTCCGTCAGTCCGCCGCGCGGCAAGCCTCCCGCCAGAGAATCAATTTCCGCAATGCCGGCGGGCGCGGTTTCGATAATTTTGCGGTCGCGATAAGTAAAAGGCGCAGCAACGCGCCCGGCCAGAGCCAGTTCGACACGAGAGCGCAAGGCAGCGAGCTTTGCGGGCATGCGGCGGACCCAGAGCGAGAGAAAGAGGAGAATTAAATCTTCGCTTTTTCTTCGCCTATAAGAAATTCTCTACGAAGAAGAGGCGGTTGTCAAGCCGCATGCGGATGCGAGCGAGCGGCAACATGCGAGCATCGCAAGAATCACGTGTGTCGCACTCTGCCGCTTGCTCGCGGCCCGGATTCGCTCGCTCAATGAGCGGGCGCGACGCCGAGTTGCGCGAACGTGATGAAATGGCCCGCGGGATCCTTGATGCCGATTTCCCTCGCGCCGTAGAACGTGGTGCGCACAGGCATCACAACATCGATGCCCTTGATAGCGGCGATGATCTCGTCGAGATTCGCGACTTCCACGTAGAGAAACGTGGGGCCCTTCTTTACCGCTTGCGCCGCGAAGGCGACGTCCTTCTCCGCGCTGGCGTAGCTCTGATACATCAGTTCCACGCCGTCTTTTTCAAGCGACGCGAACGCGAGCTTGTTTCCGTCGGGAACTTCGATGGCCTTCTGAAAGCCGAGCCGTTCGACCCAGAACTTCACGCACGGCTCGATTTCGTTGACAAACAGCACCGCGGTTATTTTTTTCACCTTCATGGCTGCTGGTTTCTCCTTTTCTTGAATAGGTGCGGACGACAGGCTGAACAACAGAGCAACGGCGGCGGGGACCAGGGCTGCGAATCGCATCTTCAATCTCTCCTTATTTTCTTCTTGCAAAGCTCACTAGTCTCGTTTAGACTAGTGGAAGAATACAAGCAATCAGATTCCGCTGTCAAGGAGGATTTTTATGCTGGACAAAGAACGGCGCCTCGAGGACTTGATCTCGATCGGGCCGGCCATGCTTCGCGATTTCGAGATTCTCGGGATTCGCGGTGTGTCTCAACTTTCGCGCCAAAACCCCCGAAAGCTTTACGACAAGCTCTGCCGCGTTACCGGGCAGCACATGGATATCTGCTGCCTCGACGTTTTCTCGGCTGCCGTGGCGCAGGCCCGGAATCCACTCCTCCCCGCCGAGAAATGCCAATGGTGGTATTGGAGCAGGAAACGCAAGGCAGGCAGAAAGCCAAGTGGGAAGTCAGTCGGGAAGATAAGCGGGAAGCCAGGCCGGAAAAAAGACGATGCGCGCCGCTAAATCGCGCAGCCTCACGACGCCGGACCTCGTCCTGCTCAGCCTTCTCGCCGAGCGCTTGATGCACGGCTATGAAGCGAACGCCGAGCTCGAGCGCCGCGAGGTGCGCGATTGGGCGGGCATCTCGCGGCCGCAGGTGTACTACTCGCTTGAAAAACTCGCGCGCCAGAATTTAATCCGCGCGACGGAAAGCGATGCGCCGAACGCGGGCCCGGAACGCCGCATCTTCGAAACGAACGCGAAAGGCCGCGCCGCGCTCGCCGATGCTCTGGAGCGCGAGGACTGGACCACGCAGCGCGAGCGTCCGCCATTCCTCACCTGGATCGCGCTCTCCTGGCAGGCACGTCCCGGAGTTTTTCTGCGGCAGATTCAGCGTCGCCGCGAATTTCTGGAAGCGGAGGTGGTTCGAGAAGAAGCCACGTTGCGATCGATTCGCAAAGAGGTGGGCCACGGTTTTCATGAAGCGGTATGGATGGTCAGCCTGACGATTCAGCAGATGCAAGTGGAGCTTCGCTGGCTGCGCAAGCTCGCGCGCGAGGTTCCACGGCGCGCCCCCGCGCGGCATCCGCCTCATGCAGAGAAAAATGTCGACCAAACAAATTGAGCCGTGCCGCGCTCTTCCCCTACGGCAGCCGGGCTATTGTTTGGGAGTTCCCGAAGGATGAACCCCTCGCGGCGTCAGCGCGTTGGGTGCGGCTGGCGCCTGGGTTGCCGGCGGCGGACCGAAATATTGATCGTTCAAATCGGATTGCACGCCCGACATAACCGTGTTTGTTTTTTCTTCCAGGACTTGCCGGGAAAGTGTCGACGAAATCTGCGCCTTCACCTGATCAAATGGGCGAGGATCCTTGCTTTCGAGTTTATAGATCAAGTAACCCGACGGCTCGATCTGCACTTTGGAAACCGAACCTGGCGCACCCGAGAGGAATTCCAGCTCGTCTTGCGCGGCAAGCGTTCCTTTGCGGTATGAGAACGCGTCGGTGCTTGCCGGCGCTGAGGTAATGCCCAGCGTCGCATAAGCTTCTTTTGCGAGCGCCGCGAGATCTTCGCCCTTGGCGGCGCGTTCGCGAATATCATGGGCGAGCTGTTCGGATTTTTTCGCGAATGCCGCGTCGCGCTCTTGCACGGCCTTCGCGTCGCTTGCTTCAGGGCCGGGTTGCGGCGCGGACGGATTGTTCTTAGGAATGAAAATGCGGCGAACCTTCACGTCTTCAAATTTGCCGAGATTCTGTTTGTAGTACGCTTCGATTTCGTCCGGCGGAGGAGTGCCGAATTTTTCCTGCTGGTCGCGCTTGTACGATTCCGCCAGAGTGCGCAATCGCAAAAACTCCATCAGCTCCGAGAATTTGGGATCGTTTTCCATGCCGCCCTTCCTGGCAGCATTGGCATAAGCAAGCATGGACACGTAACCCTGGGCAATCTGCCGGCGCTGCGGTGGAGTAAGGCGCGCGCTATTGGCATTCAGAAAGCCAAGCACTTTTTCAAACTCCATCTTTGTTACCGTCTGGATGCACGGCGCGGGATCCGGAGTGGCCGCGCTCTTGGACGCGGCGCTGGACCCGCAAACGCCATGGATCGTAATCACGGGCTGATCGGGAGAAATCACCGGCGCGACTTCCTGGGAATCTTTTGGCGCTTGCGCGGCTGGCGCGACGGCCGGAGGCGCTGGATTCTTTTCCTGTTTTTGCTGCTGGGCCTGGGTCATGGCTGCCGCGGCAGATAGCGTTAGAGCGCATAGAGTGCGGATCATCTGAAACACCTCGTAGAGCGAAACAATGAATCATTCGAATTTACGGGCATAATTCCCGCACTCTGTTTTGACAGAAAACGGATTTGCGCGCAATCGTTCGAGTGAACGGAGCCGGTTCGCGCCGGACTCGCCAATTTTGCCCGGCGTGTATATCATCAAAGCGGTCCCGAGAAGCATCGGGCGCGGCGACCAGCCCAGTCAACCTTTCAGAACGGAGAATCCATGAAACGCACCGTACTGCTTATTTTTCTCGCTCTTTTCGCATCACAGATTGCTTCCGCCCAGGATTGGGCGCGCGAGCGGCTGGAAAAATCGCCGCGGCATCGCGAGTGGGTCACCGTCAAGCACGATGACCGTTCCGTCGAGGCATACGTCGCCTATCCCGAATCGAAGGACAAACGGCCCGTGGTTCTGGTGATTCACGAAATCTTCGGAATGACGGACTGGGTGCAGGATTTAGCGGATCAAGTCGCCGAAGCCGGCTACATCGCGATCGCTCCCGATCTTCTTTCCGGCCTGGGCCCAAATGGCGGCCGCCCAAACTTTCCGCAAGACAAAGCCGTTGAGGCAGTGGGCCATCTCAATCCGGATCAAGTGACCGCGGACCTCAATGCCGCGGCGGATTACGCACGGAAGCTTCCCGCTTCAAGCGGCAAACTCTACGTGGCGGGCTTCTGCTGGGGCGGCGGACAGACTTTCCGCTTCGCAACGAATCGCCCCGACTTGTCTGCGGCATTTGTATTCTATGGACCTCCGCCCGCAAAAGAAGCGATGGCTCAGATTAAGGCGCCCGTATACGGGTTTTACGCGGGCAACGACGCCCGCATCGACGCGACGATCCCCGATACCATCGAGCAGATGAAAGCGGCCGGCAAAACCTACGAGCCGGTAACTTACGACGGAGCCGGCCACGGCTTCATGCGCGCGGGCGAAGCTCCCGACGCAACCGACGCCAACCGCAAAGCGCGCACCGACGCGTGGGCGCGGTGGAAGAGCATTTTGCAGCGAGGCCCGTAGAAAAACCCTCCGGAAATCGATTTCGCCTTAACGAATGCACTACTATATCGTTGTCGATGACATTTGATAAAAATGGATGCACACCTAAGCCCTCGTTGATCGTCTATGAGGTTTGACGGGCATGTGGTGTTGCGTTTCCCAGGGAGAAATCATGATTCTTGTTACCGGAGCTTCTGGAACTGTAGGACGCGGCGTACTCGATGAAGTGCGCAAGAGCGGCAAACCATTTCGAGCGATGTACCGCGGCGAGGAGGATACGCGCAATGCGCCGGCGGGAGTGTCCGCGGTGATTGGTGATTTCTCGTCCAAAGAAAGCATGAAACGTGTGCTGGCCGGCGTCGATACCGTTTTTCTGGTGTGCTCGCCCATCCCGGCGCTGGTGGAACTGGAAAGCAATGCAATCGACGCATCGCGGGACAGCGGCGTGAAACACATCGTTTTGAACTCCGCTATAGGCGCCGGAGATTACGCGAAATCTTTTCCAAGCTGGCACCGCATCGTGGAAGACAAGCTGAAGGCATCCGGCCTGGCGTACACCATCTTCCGGCCCAACAGTTTCATGCAAAACATTCTCGCGTACAACGCGCCGAGCATTCGCGCGCAAGGAGTGTTCTACGCCGCGATGGGAAACGGCCGAACGAGCTATCTGGACGTGCGCGATATTGCGGTCGTCACTGCAAAAGCTCTCACCACTCCGAACGAACACGCCGGGAAAACCTACGAACTCAACGGTCCAGAGGCCGTCACCTACACGGAACTTGCGGAGCGGATAACACGGGTCGCCAATCGGCCCGTGAAGTACGCCGACGTGCCGGAAGAAGCGCAGCGTAAAAGCATGCTCGATCTCGGCATGCCGGAATGGCAAGTAAATGCTCTGCTCGACCTGCAGCGATACTACAAAAATGGCCAGGGTGGCGAGCTGACGGATGTGTTGCCGCGCTTGTTGGGGCGCCCGCCGGTGAAGCTCGACCATTTCTTGCAGGAATTCAAAGATGAATTTCGCAATCAAGCCGCCGGAGCCTGAAGGAATGTTCGAGCGGCAAATGCCAGACTCCCAAGAGAAAACAAATTCAAAAACAGGAATGAATCGGGCCCAAGCAAAAGAATTCGTTCCATATTTAAATGCTCGAGCGCTGATTGTTCAGCCTCGGTTTTATTTAGAGAACGAACTGAAGAATGGCTCCCCGGGCTAGATTCGAACTAGCAACCCTTCGGTTAACAGCCGAATGCTCTACCGTTGAGCTACCGGGGAGTAGCAGACACGCCCGCGAAGCGAGCGCGAGTGGCAAGCGGAAAAAGTGTAAACGAGCCGCCGGGTGGAGTCAACGCGCGCGGCGAGAGGCTACTGAAGCTTCTGGGTGGCGGAATCGTGGCCGATCAGGTTTTCGAAGATGGCCAGGACGTGCTGGCGATAGCGCAAGATGCGCTCGAGAAGCGGACGAAGTTGCGGCGCGCGCATCGTTTCCTTGTCCCATTTCGCTAGTACGGCGGCGGGAACCGAAATGTCGCGGCGAAGTTCCTCAGGCGAATGGCCGCGCAAGAAGAGGCCGTAAAAAAATGCAGCCTCGCGCTGCGGGTATTCGAAATCGTGCAGCGCGTCGTCCACCGCGACGGGTGTGCTGGGCAGCGGGTTGGGCTGGGTCGCCATTGCCGAAATTGCAGTTTACAGATTTCGCGGCAGCCGTCAAGGGCGCTGCCAGGCATTGGGGACAAAACCCAAATGGTACGGTAGCGAACCCAGCGATTTAGAGGGCGCCGAACTCCGTCGTGACGGGGGTGCCGCGAACGACCGATTGCGTCACCGGCGAGCCTTCGTACGCTAACTGCCACAGTTCCCGCAGGGTAGCCTCGTCGGCATCCGCTTTCACGAACAGCTTGGCGGTGATGCCGCGGTAACCCGGATTGCCTGTGGGGCACTGCCCGGCCCATTTCAAGATGTTGTCGAAATTTGCCTCGAGCGCGATTTCCATGTCGTGAATGCGGATGCCACGGCGGGTAGCGTTGAGAACGAAGCCGACGGCAAGGCACGATCCGACCGCCGACAGGAGCTGTTCGTGCGCGCTCGCCGCCTTATCGGAGGCGTCGAGGGCGCCGGGCTCGTCCATCTCGACTGCGTGGTTGCGCATGTAAGCCTTCACGCGAAAACCGTCCTGCCAAACGATGCGCGACTTCCACGGCCCTGAAACCTCCTTGAGAACCTCGGGCTGATTCATCGAGGTCATGATCTCTTCGATTTTCTTCGGGTGCAGCCCGTTCAATTTTTCGGGAGCCGGTTGCGCTTCTTGTCCCATCGGAGTCTCCTTTTCGTGTTGCAAATTCCTGTCAGCTTGAGTGCGCCGATTCGCTGCGGGTGTTCTTAAAGTCAGCACGCAACTGCACCGCCGCTTTGGCTATCGACTTCATCTTCTGCGTGGCTACTTCCGCGGTGTTGACGTTGCGCTCGGCGAAGGTACCGAAGCCGCAGTCGGGATTCAAGAAAATTTTCTCGGGGTCGTAGAACGCGGCGAGCTTCCTAACGCGCGCGACGATTTCTTCGGGCGTTTCGATCGCGTCCGTCCGCGGATTCACCACGCCGAAGCCGATTTCCTTCTCGTTGCGGTATTCCTTGAACACTTCGAGCTCGCCCGCGCGCGGAGTGGCGAATTCCAGGACGAGCTGATCGATGTTCATCTCCATCAAATGCGGCAGCATCGGGCCGTAATTGCCTTTGAGCAGCACTTCTTCGCGCCGGCTCCAGTTCCCGCGGCAGACGTGGACGCCGAACCGCACGCCGTCGATCCCGGCCACAGTTTCGTTCATCCACTTCATCGCGAGCGAAAGCTCCTCCATCGGGTCGCGGCGATTCGGCAGCGCCGCGCACATGAAGGTTTCGGTGCTCTCAGCTCCGTAAATGATCTGACTCAAAGTGGGTTCGTCGAGTTGGATGAAATCGACGCCGCGCGCCTTCAGAGCCAGAATTTCCTTGCGCAGAATTTTGATCACGTCGGCAGCGAGCTCTTCCGGCGTGGCGTAGGCTTTGTCGGACAAGCCTTCGAAATAGGCGGCGCGCGTCAACATGTACGGGCCGGGCAGCGGAATTTTGATTTGCCGCTTTGTATTCTTTTTCAGGAAATCCATTTCATCGAGCGCAAGGCCATTCTTCTCAGTCAGGCGTTCGACGACGATGGGGCTCTTGATTGCGAATGCGGGAACGTCGAGCGCGCGGAGAACTTCTTCGTATCGCGCGCGGTCCTTCATGTAATCCATTAGCTGCGAAACTTTCATGAGCTGCATGCCGCCGAGCTTTTCCACGACGAACGAATAGAAATTGTCGCGCCGCTGCTCGCCGTCGGTGACGATGTCGACGCCAGCTTCTTCCTGTAGGCGCAGCGCTTCCAGAACGGCTTGGTCGGCGACCTTTTGAAACTCCTCGAACGTAATCTCGCCAGCCTGGCGTCGCCGAAGCGCTTGAATCAGATAGGGCGGCCGCGGCCAGCTTCCGACCACGGTCACCGGGAACAATTGCTGTTTTGTCATCTCACTCTCCGTTTCATTCAGTTAATGCTCGTTCAACCGGCAGGCCGCTTTGCGCCCACTCCGAATAGGAACCATCGTATAAAGCCACTTCACGGCCCATCTGCGCGAGCGCCAGAAATCCGAGCGCCGCGCGCAATCCTGTTCTGCAATAAGCAACCACGCGATCCTGCGGGCCTACGCCCTGCGCCGCGAAAAGCTCATCGATTCGCTCGGGTGTAACTAGCAAGGCCCCGTCTTTACCTGCTAGTTCCTGCCAGACGATATTCACGGCGCCGGGAATGTGCCCGGGCCGCGGATCGGATTCCGGCTTGCCCGCGAATTCGTCGATGCTGCGGAGATCGACCAGCTTGCGCGTGGTTTTGGCACGCGGTCCGCTTCGAATATCTTCTTGCACTTCGCTCGTGGTTCGCCGCATTTCGGGACGAACGCGCGCTGTGAAAGTTCGCGGCGCAGTTTTCACGGGGCGATAGAAAGCCTCGCGGCCGTCAGCCACCCAGCGCTCCCAGAAGGAGTTCATCAGATGCACGCCGGTGCGCCCGAGATATATCAACATCCAGGCGAGCAAGGCGGCGTTGCGTCCATCCGAATTGTCGTAGATCACCGGAGTGCGGCGATCGTCGACGCCGCAGGCGCCGAGCCAGCGCGCCAAATCTTCGGCCGAAAAGATGCGGCCGTCAGAATCGCGCGCCTTCGCGACCGAAACATTGATCGCGTTCCGCGGATGGCCCGCCATATAGCGGATGGACGAGCGCGGGTCGAGCACCTGGAAATCAGGCGAGTCGAGGCGCTGCTCGACCCAATCGGCCGAAACAAGAGTCAGCATAGGCAATCCTAAGAGATGCCAGAGAAATGATTGAGTTGCCGTCCGATTGCAGAATCCCTGAGAAAAGGAAGAAAAATCTGCTGCGGGAGAACGGCCTCCCGATTTCGCTGGCATGGAGTTTAGCCTTGCGGGAGAAAGATGTCCACCGAAGAGGGGCGCGAAAAAGGCGGATAGGCAAAACGCGGATTCAGCGACGATTAGAAATGGCATTTGCGCTGATTTTGCGGGAGTTAGGCTCGTTTCTAATCGGCCCCCTCTGTCGATTAGAAATGCCCACCAGCGCGCGCGGCCGCTGGCGCGGCCGGCGGCGAGTTCATTGTTCCGCCAATCAACCATCGTAACTCCGTCCGATCCCCCAAGCTCCCCTAACCGGGGACTTGGGCGGCCCTGTTTGCCCCCAAGCTCCCCTAACCGGGGACTTGGGCGGCCCTGGTGACTAGCATCTTTCTTTTATCCTTCTGTTTCTTTTTTGCGTTTGCTGCGGGTTGCGAGTCACTCGCGGGGAATTGGGAGGCTGCGTTCATGGCGCTGTGGATCCGCGCGCCGTAAACAGATTAGCACGCACAGTGAAAAATGAAACTGACCCCTAGGCTAAAAAAGGGACAGCTGACCTCGAGTACCTATTCTTAATCCGGATTGGCGGACGTTTGAAGATTGCTGTAGGTTTTGGACTGGCTGAGAATAACCCGTCGCCATCCACGGAACCGCCAGGCTCGATCGAGCTAAGGTCTGCCGCCGGATTCAGGGGCCAAGTCTGCGGGTGGTTTCCGCGAGACAGCGACAGCGACGGGCAACAATCCGACAGCATGCGTGCTTCTGATGAGGGCCTGACGGGGATCGAGCACCGAAACAGTGCCATCGAGGTAATTGCTCACGTAGATCGTGTCATCCTCCTCGGAAATTCCCATGCCAAGTGGGTTGTTCCCCACCGCAAACGTGGCCACGGGTTTGAATCCCTTCGCATCCACAACGGTGACACTCCCCGGACCATGAAGGAGATTTTGGTTCACTACGAAGGCGCGATTGCCATCAGAGCTTATAACAACCGCGACAGGGTTCGCTCCCACCGGCACAGTCGCGATGACCGAATGTCGTGCGAGTGCGATGACGGAGACCGATGCGGAGCCCGCATTCGAAACGTAAACAAGATCTCCCGCGGGTGCGACAGCGACCGACATCGGGGTCTGGCCCACGCGGATCGTAGCAACCACCTGGTTCGCCTCCGTTGAAATCTCCGACAGGCTTTGTTCGGAAGCGTTTGCGACATATACGCGGTCCCCGTTTGGCGAAACGCCGATACCGCGGGGGTGCGATCCCACGGGGATCGTGTCGCGGACTGTTTTGCTATGCACGTCAATCCGTGACACGGTATTGCTCCCGAAATTCGCCACCCAAACGGCCGAACCATCCGGGGCCGCGGCAATTCCCGACGGGTTCATGCCGACCAGTACGGTTGCCACCACCACTTCGTTTTGAGTGTCGACCACGGAAACGCTGCCGCCTCCGAAATTTGATACATAGAGTTCTCTTCCGTTCGGCAGGAGCGCCATACCCGCCGGGTTCTTTCCCACTGGGACGTTCGCGACAAGAAGCCAATCGACGGGATCGAGCACCAAGACTGAGTTGGAAGCCAGGTTCGTGACGTAGAGACGCCGCCAAGCGCCGGCGAAAGAGGAATGGCAGCCATCCGGCGTGTCTCCTGGGACCTCGCACGCCGCCGCCCCTTGACTAGCAGCCGGTGTTGCCGTGCCCGAAAGAGAGACCGCCTGTTTCGCGGTGGGGTCCGGACTGACTAAATCCTAACTCCCGATGAGTCGGGCACTGCCCACCTAGCTGGAGAACTTGCAACCGTTGAGTGCTTTTCATTCGGCGCGCAAGGCGCGAATCGGGTCCAGCGTCGCTGCGCGATGAGCCGGGACGATTGCCGCCAGAAAAGCGGCCAAACCGAGTGCGGCGCTAGTAATCAGCAGGATGAGCGGGTCGTATGGTTTTATGCCAAACAGTTGGGTAGCCATGGCACGGCCGGCGGCAATCGTCACCGGAATGCCGATCGCCAGTGCGATTCCCATCTGCACGACCGCTCCACGCAGGATGAGCTCCAAAATGTTAAACCGGCCAGCGCCCAGCGCCATGCGAACTCCAATTTCGTTCGTGCGGCGCTCCACGGAATACGCGGTGACGCCGTACAGGCCCACGGACGCGAGAACCAGCGCGAGCAATCCGAACAATGAAGTAAGTTTTGCGATCATTTTCTGTTGAGAAAAGTTCTCGTCCACTTGGTCTCCGAAGCTCCGGAAGTCGATCACCGCAAGATCCGGATTCACTTCGGTGAGGGCGTGGCGCACCTGTGCTTCCAGGCCCGACACTTTTCCCAAAGTTCTCAGCTCGACGGCGTTCAAGTCATGCGAACGCTCTTCGAAGGCGACGAAACGCGGATTATCGAATACGACGCTCTGCGTGAATGCCAAGAAGAACATGGGAGGGATTTTGCGCGTAGCTTCGCGATATTGAGTGTCTTCCGTGACGCCAACGATCTCGAAGAGTCCGGCATTCTTCTGGTCGATATAGCCGAAATGTTTTCCCAGCGGGTTCTCTTCCTTGAAAAACTTTTTGGCGAACGTCTGGTTCACCAGGGCGATGCGCTGCGATGCCGGAGAATCCTGCTCGCTGATGGAGCGGCCTTGAACGATTTTGGTGCCTAGAGTTTCGAAGTAACCGGCAGTGACGCGGACCCAGGAGGCGTTGTTCTGGTCGGAATCAGGAGGTGGCGGGGCCTGGCCCGCGATGTAAACGGTCTCGCCCCAATTGTCGCCCTCCATCGGAGTGTAAAGCGAAAAGCTAACCTGGGCGATGCCCGGAATCGCCGCGAGGGAATCGTGAAGCTGACGAAAGAGAGACTGCATCTGCGCGGGCTTGTATCCGGCCATTTGCGGATCGATGTGAAGGATGTACCGGTTGGGTGTCTCGAATCCAAAATCTTGCCGCTGCATGTTGTAAAGGCTCTGCGTCAACAACCCGGCCGCGGAAAGCAACACCAGCGAAAGCGCGGCTTGCGCTACGACCAGGGACTTTTGCGTCCAGCCGCCATGACGCCCCGTGGAACGGCCAGCGCCGCGGAGCGCATCGGCAGGAGCGGCCTTGGCTGTGATCCACGCGGGAGCGACGCCGAAGAGAACTCCCGTGAGAACGGCTATTGCAAATGTGAAAGCAAGCACCGGCAAGGACGGCGAAGCGTGGATTGCGACGTAGGTGTTTTGAAATGCGAGGTGCAAAATAAGATGGGTTCCACCGAACGCGACAGCCACTCCGACGATGCCTCCCAGCAGCGCCAACACCAGACTCTCGGCAAGCACCTGCCGAATCTGGAGCCAGAGAGACGCGCCGAGCGCGGCTCGGATGGAGGTTTGAAGTTTGCGCGTGGTAGCGCGAACAAGCATCAGGTTCGCCACGTTCGCGCAGGCGATGGCCAGCACGAGCGCGGAAATCCACATCAGCAGGCGCAGGCTGGACTGGTATTCATCGCGCAGCGCTCGCACACCGGCGCCGCCGGGCGACAGACGAAGCGTCTGCTTGGCGACCGCGTCGCGTTCTCCCGGCTGGAGCTGAGCAATAGGGCTTAGGAGCCACTGCTGCAGTTCAACTTGCAGGTGCGCCCCAATTTGTATGGGGTTGGCGCCGGGAGCGATGCGGCCGATTACGTCCAGCCAATCCTGCTGTGGGAAATCGATAAGGGAGGCGTTGCCGTCGATGAGGGGCTCGTCCGCCAGCGGAATCCAAAACGCGGGGGGATCCGTGAGGCGATCGCCAAAGAAGGCTGGCGGTGCAATTCCGACGACAGTGAACGGCTGGCCGTTGAACGTAAACGCCTGTCCGACTACGGCCGGATCGGCACCGAATTTTTGGCGCCACTCGCGATAGCTGATAACGGCCACCGGGGATGCGCCTTTGCGATCGTCCTCTGGCATCAGCACGCGTCCCGCGTAGGGGCCGATGCCAAACGTAGCGAAGTAATTTCCTGAAACGAATTCGCTCCTCATGGATTGGGCAGGCTGGTTGCCACCGGCACGGCGCGCGCCGACGAGATCGTGTCCCGCCTGAAAGGCCGCGAGTTCGACGAAGCCGGGCGTGTTATCGCGGAAAGTTTTGTATTTGTCGTACGAGAAGAGCGACCAATTGTCCTGCAGACCGCCATTGACGCAGCAATTCTCCACGTCGCCCAGGCGATACAGTTCGCCCGGCTTGGCCACCGGCAGGGAATTCAGCAAGACCGCATGCACCAGGGTGAAAATAGCCGTGGTCGCGCCAATTCCGAGAGCTAAAGTTAAAACGGCGGTCACAGTGAAGACCGGGGCATTGATGAATTGCCGTAGGGCGTAGCGAATGTCTTTCATGGGGCGCGGCTCCTCCGTTCTTCTGTACGAATGCCGCGGGCAATTTGTTCAGTGGTTTCTCGCGAAGGTGGGTGCCGTTTATTATCGGGAGTTCGGCAAATTTCGATTTTCCGCGGGGCCTCGATGCGGGATTTAATTTCTTCAAATGGAAAGTATTGGGATTATTGATTGGGATTTTTGAAATCGACTTCAACGACTTCCGTGGTTTCTTTTGGGCCAGGCTCGTACCGCCACATTCTGATCGCGTCCAGGGCCGAACTAACCAATATCGGACTGCCTCCGACGATGCGCGTATCTTTGACGCGGCCGTCTGGAGTAACAATTACTTCGATTTTCACTTTCCCGCCCAATTTCAGCTGTCGCGCCAGCGCAGGGTACCTCGGCTCAACCTTTGCCTTGGTTTTCCTCCTGATTTCTCCTTGATTGGTTTCTTGAGAGAACGCCGGCGGCTGTGAGGACACCAATACCGTTAGCGCAAACCCTAGGACAAGAATCACAAAGCATGTTCTCACTTCGCCGTTTCCTTCAGTCCGGGCGGAGGACTATCGAACATCAGAACATCTCTTGGCCCAGTTGTTGGTCACTTGCGCTGGAAGGGGAAGGAAGCAGTTAACTGTACCTTCGTACAGGAATCAGATGGTTTCGGCCCAGCGAGCCGCTTGCCCGGTTAGCGCGTGTCGCAAATAATGGCTTGCGCGCAGCTCGCACACCTTACCGGGAGATCGAGTCCGGCGCTCGCGCTCGATCGGCGGACATGTTAATATCCGCGGCCAATCGCTTCGCTCAGCAACTCCGCCGCCGAGAGGCACCGCCGGTCATGAGCTCTTGGGTTGACTTCCTCGTACTCTACAGCTACCCAGTTCTTTTCTTCTGGATATTGATCCAGCAACTCGGGCTGCCATTGCCCGGCCTCCCCATTCTGCTTGCCGCAGGCGCACTGGCAGGCGGTGGCCATCTGAATCTCGCCGCCGTTGTCACTCTCCCCGTACTCGCATGCATGTGCAGCGATTTTCTATGGTTCCGGATCGGACGACACCGCGGAATCGCTGTTCTTGGCTGGATTTGCCGGCTCTCACTGGAGCCTGATTCCTGCGTGCGAAGCACCGAAGATATTTTCATGCGCTACGGAGCGAAGTCCCTCTTGATCTCGAAATTCGTTCCGGGACTCAACCTTGCCGCGGCCCCGCTAGCAGGGATTTTCCGTATGCGGATTCGCCGCTTCCTGCCATTCGACGCACTCGGCGCATTCCTTTGGTCGGGAGCCTATGTGGGATTGGGGTTCGCATTCAGCAAGCAGCTGGAGACGGTAGCTCTGTACGCCCTGCGGCTCGGCGCCTCATTGCTGGTTGTGCTCGGAGGCGGCCTAGTGGCTTACATCGCGTGGAAGTATTTTCAGCGGCAGAAATTTCTGCGTGAGCTTTGGATCGCACGAATCGAGCCGGAGGAACTGAAGAAAAAGCTCGACGCTGGGGAAGACATCCAGGTCGTGGACCTGCGTCACGCGATCGATTTCGCGGCCGCCCCACAGACGGTTCCCGGCGCATTGCACTTCGACCCGAAGGAGATCGAACAGCATCAGGAACTGATTTCGCGCGACCGGGACATCGTTCTCTACTGCACTTGACCGAGCGAAGCTACCAGCGCCCGTGTGGCCCTGCTCCTGCGAAAGCAAGGAATCCTCCGCGTCAGGCCGCTGGCCGGCGGTCTCGCGGCTTGGCGCGAACTCGGCTATCCCTTGGATGAAAGAATCGTCGAGGCAACGCCAGCGCTCGGCAAGAAGCGTTGAAATGCGGTCCCGGCCAAGGAGTTCTCCGCGGGATCGTTGACTTAGGTCAGGCGCGCAACTTTTTCCGGGGCCACGGGTTAAATAAATATTGCCGGCAGCCTTGCGTGGCATGGCATACACGCGGCCAGCCGGTACGGGATTTTTCCCGCAGCAACCCCCTAGAGGAGGCTCCCCAGAGCCTCCTCTTTTTTTCGCAGCGCGTGTGCACCTTGGCGATTCGCGCAACATTGTCACGCAACACCTTCGCGCACTTGAAACTTTTGCGGTCGCTGAGCGTTACAGTAAGTAGGAGAGGCAATCATGAACATCAAGAAAAACGCACTCATTTTACTCGCTGCGGCGGCGCTGCTGGTTCCGCTGCACGCGCTTTCGCAGCAATCGCAAGATCCGAAGAAAACGCAGTCGCAATCACAGTCCGGAGACGGCATGCCGGGCATGGACATGGGCGACATGCGTGATGGAGCGAAGGGCTCCGCGGCGGCGCAATCGGCGAACGATTCCATGTCCGGGCATCATATGGATATGGGCGCGCACATGTTTATGACCGATCTGCGCGCTGAAAATCCTGCCGACGACAAGCGCGCAGCGCAGATCGTTGAAACGCTGCGGCCGGCCATCGCGAAATATAAGGACTACAAAGTTGCGCTCGCGGACGGCTTCCAAATCTTCATGCCCAACGTGCCGCAGGAGCACTATCACTTCACGAATTATACTTACGCGTTTGAGGCGTCGTTTGGCTTCAATCCCGAGCGTCCGACATCGCTACTATACAAGAAAACTTCGGATGGCTACGAGCTGGAAGGTGCGATGTACACGGCGCCGAAACGGGCGAGCCTCGAGCAGTTAAACGAACGCGTACCGCTCAGCGTGGCGCGCTGGCACAAGCACGTCAACCTGTGCCTGCCTCCGAAGGGCGCGCACTTGCAGGACGCGAATCTGAAGGAATTCGGGCTGCGCGGCTCGATTGCGACCGAAGATGCGTGCAACGCAGCGGGCGGACGCTGGATTCCGCAAATCTTCGGCTGGATGGTGCACGTGTATCCGTACGAAACCGAGCCGGCGAAAATCTGGGCTCACTAGGAAGCGGGACTCGCTCAAACGCGTTCAGATGCGTTCGGGCGCGAGATACCCGCGCGCGCCGAAGCCGCTGGCCACTGCGGCGCCGAGCGACACCAAGCCTCCTGCAACGAACACAACGATGCCGAACAGTGGCACGAGTTCGAGAAGAGTCAGCGCCAGGATACCTGCGAGAACGGTGACGATTCCTTTGGTCTCGGGAAACGCGATTCGCGCGACCGCGGATCCCAAGCCCGTGGCTCCGGCGGAGGCGATGCCCATCAGCAGCGCTCCGAGCACAATCTCTGCCGCATCTTCCGCGCGGCCCAAATTCACGCAAAGAGCATTGAGCGCGTACAGCACCGCGAGCGAAAGGATCGCACTGATCATCACGAGGCCGCTTCGGTAACGGATCGCGTTTGCGGTATTTGTTACGCGGCGCGTCCCCAAAATCGCGAAAGCGATTCCCACGAAAAGCACGTTGAACGCCGCGAGGGCGAGCGAGCCCAGCGCCGTGGGACTCAGTTGGCCCGGTATGATCACGTAGGGAATTGCCAACGATTTTCCCCCGATCGCGCCGCCGTCGCTTGCCTGAGCGTAGCCGCCGACGGCGATGGCGTTGCCGTACAGCTTCCCTTGCGTGCGCGACTCGATGCCGCCGCCAGCGGCCAGAGCGTCTCCATCAACAGCACCTTCGACGACGATGCCGCCGCCCATGGTGATGATGTCGCCCGCCACGTGCCCGCGAACAACTACGCTGCACGCAAAGCACTGAACGTCACTGACGGTTTCGCCGTATTCGATGGTGATATTTCGCAGGATTCGAAAGCGGTCTTTGAGCCGCGGATTTGGCTTCGTCTGAGCGGAGGCGGAGGCGGCAGCAGCGCAAAGCAGCAGAATCAGAACGGCGCGTGCGATCGCGCGCCAACTTTCAATGTGGCGTGCAGATAAAACCAAAATTTGCTCGACCTCGGCGAGCGGCGCTGACGGGCGCGATTCCGGGCTTGCCTCGCGCCGGTCTCGTGATCCGGAACTTCGCGGGGCTGCACCCTGAATCTCACTTGGCCGACATCATTACTTGGATTGTGAATTGCGCTCAGTTTCGCGACGAAACAGCTGGTGCTACTTCTTTGCGTGCGCGAAATTTTCGGCTACCTGCGCCCAGTTAACTGTGTTCCACCAGGCCTCGAGGTAGTCCGGCCGGCGGTTTTGATATTTCAGATAGTAAGCGTGCTCCCACACATCGACTCCGAGAATTCCCTTCCCGCCGTCCATGATGGGGTTGTCCTGGTTCGCGGTGGACTCGATGGTGAGCTTGCCGTCGCGGAACAGCAGCCAGGCCCAGCCGGAGCCGAACCGGGTTGCGCCGGCCTGATTCACCTTGGTCTTGAAATCCGCGAAGCTGCCGAACGCAGTCTTGATCGCATTCCCGAGGTCGCCGGAAGGCTCGCCACCGCCGCCCTTTTTCATGATCTTCCAGAGCATCGAGTGGTTCATGTGCCCGCCGCCGTTGTTGCGCACGGCGCCGCGGATGTTTTCCGGCACTTTGTTGAGCTGCGCGAGCAATTCCTCGACGGTCAACTTCTGAAGCTCGGCATTCCCTTCGAGGGCCTTGTTGAGGTTCGTTACGTACGCATTGTGGTGCTTGTCGTGATGGATCTCCATGGTCTTCGCGTCAATGTGCGGCTCGAGCGCGTCGAAAGAGTACGGTAGAGGCGGCAAAGTGAAAGTCATCTGCGGAGCGGCTCCTTGTCCTGAAGTTTGGGTCATGATTATACCTCCATAATTCTGGTTGATTCCGGCTTCGTACCCCATAATTATACGCGCCTGAACGGGAACCGGCGAACGCGGTTGAAATTATTCGAGCCCGCGATCTCGCGGAGGAATTGGCGATGCCATCCGTCGAACACGTAGAAAAACATTTCACCGCTACGGCTGCGGTGCGCGACGTCGTGATCGGAATGTCCGACGGCCTCACCGTGCCGTTCGCGCTGGCCGCCGGGCTGACCGGCGCCGCGATTGCGACGCACGTGGTGGTGACCGCGGGGCTTGCGGAAATCGCGGCGGGTTCGATCGCCATGGGACTCGGCGGATACCTCGCAGCAAAAACGGACTCAGAGCACTACGCGTCCGAGCTGGATCGCGAATATCGCGAGACGGTGGAGATGCGCGATTTGGAGGTCGAGGAAGTTGCCAAGGTGTTTCGCGACTACGGGCTGACGCAGGCGCAAATGGATCCCGTCGTAAACGCGATCACTTCCGACCAGAAACGCTGGGTGGACTTCATGATGCGCTTCGAGCTCGGGCTCGAAGTACCGGATCCCAGGCGCGCCGCGCGCAGCGCCGCAACCATCGCGGGCTCGTATATCGTCGGCGGCCTTGTCCCTCTTGCACCCTACATCTTGATGAAGCAGATTATTCCAGCGCTGTGGGTCTCGGTCTGTGTGACTCTGCTGGCGCTCTTCGTCTTCGGCGCCATTAAGGGCCACTACACTGGCGTTAAACCCTTGCGCGGCGCATTTCAGACCATTCTTGTCGGCGGCCTCGCAGCAGCAGCCGCGTTCTTCATAGCGCGATTAATCAGCTGAAGCTTAGTCCGCGATCAACTACTTTTGTTCCGGCTCCGCCCCTAGATTGCCGAACGGCCACAAGCCGAAAGCCCTGAGCAATACGTCCTCATGCTTTTCCACCAGCATGCGCGCGGACTTTTCCGCGGGCCAAGGGGCCGCCAGGCGATCCGGGCGATCGGCAATCCAGAAGCCGGTGAGCGCCATCACGGTGGCATTGCGGTCGAGGACATCGGCTTTCACCTTGTCGAGTGTGTCCACAGGCGAGTGATGCGTGTAACGGTAATCCGGTGAATCCTGATCGAGATTGATGCCCGGCAACCCGGCGAGAATGAAGGGACCGGTGTCGGTGCCGAATTCCACGTCGTCATCCACGGCAAGATCCCCGAACGCCTGAAGGGACTTCGCAAATTTCTCCACGTCGGGAACTAGATCCTTGCGTCCGCCGAGTTGAAAGCCCTTCACCGGGCCCTGCCCAAAATCGAGAACCACCGCGGCGACGTGGTTGGCCATTTCGTCCTTGTGAGTCTTTACGTATGCGATCGAGCCATCGAGTCCCTGTTCTTCGCCTGTGAAGAGAACGAATCGAATCGTTCGCCGGGGCTTGTAACCGGACTTCACGATCGCTTCCGCGGCTCCCAATGTTGTGGTTGCGCCGCAGCCGTTGTCAGTTGCACCTGACGCGAGATCCCATGAATCGAGGTGGCCGCCTAAAACAACCACTTGCTCGGGATTTTGCGTGCCGCGGATTTCGCCCACGACGTTTGCGCTGTCTACTTGTCCGTTGGTTGCGCGGTTCTGCACGTTGATCTTCAGGCGCACTTTCTTTCCGCGCGCGATGTATCGCTCGATTTGATCTTGATCTTCCGCGGCCATGCTGACCACCGGGACATCATAGTAGGTATCGAAGCCTAGGATGCCGGTGTGCGTCAGATGCATGCCCGAGGCTTTTCCTCCGCCTTGCCCTCCGATTACGGCAACGGCGCCTGCGGTATGCGCGGCCTTTAGAAAGTCGCCAAATCGCGCAAACGATCCCGGGTCAGGCGGAGGTTTCGGTCCTGAGTGGACTACGAGGATCACTTTGCCGCGCCAATTCGCCGCATTATTTTTGATCTCATCTTGGAGATCGTAGGCGTTCATTGTGGCGACGTCCGCTTCCGCGCCACCCGCTTGCGTCGATCCCACCCAGCCCATTGAATCCACCATCACCCGCCGGTGAATCGGCGAGACGATTTCGGCGTCCGCCGAAATGCGCGTCCAGCCTCGGAACAACTTCCAGGATTCCGCGTGCACGTTCTCGAGTCCAATCTCCTTCATCTTTTCAGCGCCCCAGGCGATTGCCCGTGCGGCGTCCGGCGACCCGGTCACGCGCGCGCCAATGTCGTCGCTCAGTTCTTCCAGGTAATCATGCGTGTGAGACTGCATAGTCCCCGCGCCGGCAACCGCACTTAGCGCCTTCATCGTCCCGTCGCCCGACGGTCCGGCGCCTGCTTTTTCGTTCGTTCCGCAGAGAGCTGGGCGTGCCGCAGCCATAAGAAACAGGGCCGTACATGCCAACACAAATAGCTTTCGAAACATTCTAAAATGCTCCTTTCCAATCGCTTGGAATTGAAACGGGGAGACAATAAAACGCTTTCTGGCCCTAGCACAGGCAATTCTTGGACGCAGGAGCCTGGGAATGGTTACCACGGGGCTCCGGCAAACCACGGCCGCTAGTCGCTGGGGCCCACCTTCTCTGTGCCACTCCAAGCTGCTCATTTGCATCTAAGTGTAGCGAGGGGATTCTGCAGCGGCTTTCAAGCCGTCCTAAAGTACTGAAACTGTTGGACGCGGCGGCGAATACAAATCCGCCCGGGCCGCGTCTAACAGAGTAGATTCCCAAAGTGCCGCTTTTTGCGGCAACATAAAAGGCCTTATTAAGGAGAGAGACAGCCATGAGTAACCAGGTAGTTCATATTCGCCGCTGGGTCGCCGCGGTAGTGGTGATCGCGGCACTCGCGGGGGGAGCATTACTATCGAGCGGGCTGAAAAATTGGTCGAATCATACCGTCTTCGGCGCGCCGAAGTTTGACGTCGCCGTAACGCGCGATTCCACGCCCGTTTTGCTTGGAAGCTTGTCCAACGGTTTCGCATCGGTCTTGAAACCCGCGCTTCCGGCAATCGTAAACATCCATACTTCAAAGATGGTGAAACCTCACGGCAACTCGTCGCCATTGTTCAACGATCCATTCTTCCGTCAATTCTTCGGCGATCAATTCGGCCAGCAGGGCAAACCTACTCCGCAACGAGAACAGAGCCTCGGTTCCGGCGTGATCGTCACGTCTGACGGAACGATTCTCACGAACAACCATGTCATCGATGGAGCGTCGGATATTAAGGTCTACCTCAGCGACAAGCGCCAATATTCTGCCAAGCTGATCGGCGCAGATCCGCTGACGGACATCGCCGTCCTTAAGATCGACGCCACCGGCCTTGCCACCCTTCCACTAGGTGATTCTTCCAAGCTGCAAGTCGGCGACGTGGTTCTGGCCATCGGCGAGCCCTTCGGCCTCGGCGGCACAGCAACGATGGGAATCGTCAGCGCCACGGGGCGCGGCGGTCTGGGCATCGAAAATTACGAAGACTTCATTCAGACCGATGCCGCCATTAACCCGGGAAATTCCGGTGGCGCGATGATCGATTTGCACGGCAGCCTCATCGGCATCAACACCGCAATCCTCGCCGGCAACGGCGGTGGAAACCAGGGCATCGGCTTTGCAATTCCAATAAACATGGTGCGCAAAGTGATGGACCAGATTTCCGCTCACGGCAAAGTGGTTCGCGGATACATGGGCGTGCATATTCAGGACGTCACACCTGACCTGGCCAAGCAGTTCGGTCTCAGCCAGGCCGGCGGCGTTTTGATCAGCGATGTTGAGGCGGATAAACCCGCGGCGCGCGCTGGTATCCAGAAAGGGGACGTGATTCTCGCGCTCAACGGCGAAACCGTGGACTCGGCCAATTCGCTGAGGCTCGGAATTTCCCAAATGTCTCCCGGCTCCACGATCAAGCTCACCATCTGGCGCGACGGCAAGACCCAGGACATCAATGTCGCTCTCGCCGAATTGCCGGAAACAGCGGAGAAGGCCGGCCGCGCAGAGGAAGGAACCAGCAGCACTCTCGAAGGTGTGAACGTCCAGAACCTCACTCCTGATCTGTCCGAGGAACTTCAGCTGCCCGCCGGTACGCACGGCGTGGTAGTCACCTCGGTGGATCCTTCGAGCCCGGCTGCCGTTGCTGGACTCGACCGCGGTGTGGTGATTCTCGAGGTCAACCACAAGAATGTAACCAGCGTCGATCAATTCAAACAAGCCTTGGCCCGCTCGAAAGATCAACAAGTGCTTCTCCTCGTGATGTTCCCGAATCAGGGAGGCGCTTCGAGGTATATCGTCGTCGAGCCGCGCTAAGTCTACTAACCGAAAGTTACCAGAGCGAAGCGATAGCCAATGAAAAAAACCACTACAACGGGCGCGGCTCTTCATGAGCTGCGCCCTCCGTTTTTGTGGCGTAGCTGTTTCCGCCAGGCGTTCTACTGTTTTTCCGGTATTCCCGCTGCCGTAACCTTGCGTCAAAGTTTCAGCCTTATGCTGGACCCCGGGCATACTCTGGCATCGCAACATCATCACAAATATTGCAGCGGATTGCCCCCGGCCGGGTTAACGTCGATAGAGAGAATGCTCTGTGGCTCACAATCACAATCGGGAAGTTGGACCATCAGGCGCGCTCCAACCCTTCACGGCTAGGGCTATCGCTTTCGGCACGACTGGGAGTAGAATAGTACTTCAGTCCTATTCTCCCCAGCCCCCTTGGTCTAGTACTAAAGCAATGTCGCAGT